>Ga0268244_10000614_pt1 | contig 14257 bp, 11 predicted proteins | sample AgamicMgSfe_FD_200258 | JGI IMG/M metagenome (GOLD analysis project Ga0268244, IMG submission 200258) | Agave microbial communities from Guanajuato, Mexico - Mg.Sf.e (v2) (version 2) | ecosystem: Host-associated > Plants > Phyllosphere > Phylloplane/Leaf | place: Guanajuato, Mexico | collected... | reverse complement strand
ACATTATCCACCACCTCGACCAAACCGAGAAAACATACTAACACTGCGACCCCAGCCAATGCCGCACTCACCCTCCAATCCCTCAAACATCACGCCCGCGGCTCCTCGACCCTCGAGGCGGAATTCAAGACCTTCCACACCATGGTCGGCAAGAAGAGGCATTCTGCGGAATACGTCGCCGCTACTATCGTTTATCTGGAGGGCAAGGGTTCGAGATGGTTTATCATTGAGGCTGCTGCGATCTCTGCCGGAGCGGTCATGGCGAATTTATTCAACGCGGCGGCTGAGGCGGTACATACGGCGGTGGTGGAGAGGAAATACTTGACGCCGGGTGGCAAGTCGGTGATGCTCTCGAGTGGTGGGAAGCTGAATTTGGAGGTGTGACTATCTTCTCCAAGCGATGGGAGCTTGGTTTTACAGTTGTAATGGAGAGTAGACGCTTCACGAGACAATTGACCTTTCTGGGAATCAGTGTTGTACAGTAAAGCAACATTACCAAGGGTATCATCGCAAGGATTCATAAGTGCACCGCCGCGCCATCACCTTCCGCTCGTAACTCCGTTTCCAAAACCCTTCTGCCGCGTGGCATTTGAAGTAAGCCGGCCACTCGTATCCCAAATGACTCACGCCTTGAACTTGACCTCCGTCTTGGCCGCACCGTCCTTCTTACTCACAGAGACGATGCGCTTGCCACCCATACTCGACACAGTATCAACCAGCTCGTCCTTGTTATGCAACGCCTCGATATCATCGCCGCCGCCGATGGACTTGCCGTTGATCAGTACATTCGGCACCGTGCGTCTACCAGTCGACTTCTGCAGAGCCGACTGCAAGCCCGAGCCCAGTTCATGCTGATCTAACTCGACGACGTATGGTGGTGGCGTAATGCTGTAGAGGTCGAGCAAGATGTGCTTCGCTTTCTTGCTGAACGGGCAATAGCTCTTGCTGAAGATGATGATTGGACCCTTCTTCAGGATATCGTTGAGCCCAGTCTCGACCGCATGGTCCTCTTCGCTTTCCGGACCGGGCTTGTCTTGCAGGGTAATCGAGGCCTTGGGCGCAATATTGCCGATCTTGGCCACGCCATCGTCGTCGTTCGCAGTTGCAGGTTTAGTCTGCACGACCTTGTCGCCGTCTTTCATAGTCATGGTCTTGCGTCCCGCAACCGGCTTAACCTTCTCCGCTTCTGTAAGGACTTTCTCCTTCGCCGCGCCCGCTGCATCCTTCACTTCATCGACCACATCGCTGGCGGCGTCCTTTACATCTTCGGCAAAAGGCTTTTGCTTCTCCTTGCCGGCTTCTGTGCCCGCAGCTTTCGCCGCATCACCTCCGAGCTTCACTGAACTGCTCTCCTGAGCCGCAGCAGCTACGGCAGCGTCATGCTCCTTCTGTATCCGCTCCATCCGCTCCAATCTTGCTTTTTCGTCGGCCACGACGTTCTGCCGCGCCTCGGCATCTTGCCGGTTGTTGATCGCTTCGACGGTGCGCGTGTAGAACTGGGAGTTGTATGTGCTCTTGGCGCCATTGCTGACGTAGATGATGATGAGGACGGTGAGGACGGCGATCAGGCCCGTGACCTTCAGTCGTCGGCTCGAAGGCATGGTGGTGGACGTGTGGTGTGCTGTTGTGAGGTAGGTACCGGCGGTGGTCGTAAGGATGTCGCTTCTAAAGTTGATCAATTCGAAGAGATGAAGTGATGCTGCTCTTTTTGCGGTGTTTGTCTCTGCCAGACTGTGGAACCGGGTTGCGACGAGTGATGCAACCTTAATCACAATTCAGACTTCTGAAGCAGTTCCACCTTACTCCTCTGAAACCCTTCCGCGGGCAGGAATAGCCAGGAGACAAGCGGGTCGCGTTCCACAAGCGCCACGCAATAAGCACGTCGTCAACGTCGCACAGGTATTCGTTTCTTGTCAGTCCCTCTTCGGTGTCACATTCAACTACAGACAGCAGCACGACAGGTCTTAAAGCGCGTGCATAATGCCCCCTTATGGCAATCCGGAACCTTGCATCGATCTGGCGTCAGATGCACCTCGTCAGCTGAGACACCCCGCATCTCCAACGGGTTGGCGCATCCTCGGGCCGCGCTCGGTAAAGCAGGAACTGGGTCCACTTGGCTGATTTTGGAAGTAGCAAAGGCTGGAGCGTGGGATGATCCTCACTTCCAATCTCTCGACGCTTGACTTGTTCGGGAAGTAGCGGATCGTTAGCGCATTGCGGTTCGAACATCACCGCTCTTCTGTCCACCTCGCTGGCAAAGCGTTATGCAATTGGTCGTTCACCAAGATGTCGTGGATGGACTCGTGGAGCCGTCCGAACAAGAGCCAGGCAACCCCACCACCTTTCTATCTTACCCACGGTGACAGTGCCCCATATTGCCATACCTGTGGCAGAATCATAGGTGATTGTTGCCATATGGATTAGCAACGGGAGCGGCGTCATGTCTAACGGAACCAGGCACACGAAGAGCGAATACTTCAAAAGCAGCTGCGACGGAAGTCAAATACTGCTCGGACAGATGCAAGCGCCAAAAACCCAGTAACGCGCCAGACAGTCTCGACAAAAAGATCGAGCACGCTCTGTCAGCGCTTCTTCAAGGTCGGCCACCACCTGGCATTACGGATGATGGCGAAGCTCCGCTTCCACCACCAAAAGCCCAGCACAAGCCCAAGAAGGGCGATCCAAGGATCGTAATCCAGTTGAGCGAACTCGAGACAGCCGTCTTCGGCAACCGCCAAGATCCCGAGAAGATCTATGGCCGGAATAAAAACAAGAAGTCACGCTTCATCCGCGAAACAGGCGAATGGAAAAGCGTCGATATGGTTGATCACCCCGCCACCGCCGCCGAAGGAACAACAGCCGACCCGGAAGAAGACCAAGACACGGCAGGCTCATTCACCGACGAAAGCTTCGACGACCCACCTATTGGCGTAAACATCAACGACCACATCCGCCTCCCGCAAACCCAAAGCGACGTCAACTTCAGCGCCGGTGGTGGCGAACGCGGATGGGCGGAGAAGATCGAGGAGACTCCCGAGATGCTCGCCAAACGCCGGGAAGGGCAGAAACGAGCTGAAGAAAAGGAGCTGGTCAAGAAGGTTGCGCGAAGAGCGATAGCTTTCGGGCTATTGGTTGATGCGCCGCCTGAGAAGGCGGCTGGTGGTAAACGTGGAGGGAAGAAGGGTCAGAGTGCGGAGGTTGAGCAGACTGGTAATGCAAAAGTAACGCGGAAGTGCGAGTGCTTGATGAGTGGACAGGTCGTTGAGCCTAGCTTTGCTAAGGGAAACTGGTAAGCCGTAACAAAGTACCGGATGGGAGTAATGCTGACCTTTAATCCGGTTCTAGGTCGATCAGGTGGCGGGAGGATTAGACGAATCAACATTCTGCACGCGGGAGGAAACGAATCCATGGCGTCAAGATCGCAAGGCTCATGGCCCTCATCGTTGGCTTCATGTTGCACTTTGCAGCATCTACGCATACCCCCCTGCTTCCCTCTTGCACGGTCACAAAACCACTCCATCGTGGTCGCGTGTTTCTGGACAGCGCTGGGCGCCACGAGTCTAACGGCGGCTGGATCGCAGAAGCTGGGAGCAAATGACATGTATAGCCTTAAACGAGCTTAGAGTCTCAACAAGCGCTCTGTAGAGAGTAAGTGCTCGTCCATGAGCCGACATGACGCTCCAACTCTACCAATGCGTAGCGCGCGACACGGCCGCAACCGGCCCAAGTTCAATCACCGAACTGGATGCCGTGGGTTCACGCGTAACCACCTCCTCCAGAGCAAACTCCGTATTGAGTTCCTCGCATAGTCTGGTCTCCCTCTCCGCAAAAGTGATCACCAGACCCACGCCCGCAATCGCTATATCAATCAGCCAGACCTTCCCCAATGCTCCGGTAAACACTCCGATGACTTCCTCTCTCACCCCGGCATCTCCGATACCGTCCATGAAACTCTTCGTCGCATATTGGTACGCACGTCCTCCTATTAAGTTTCCCGCGATGTCCGCATCGGTTACGCTACTAGCTAGATGCCGGCACTGGTTGTTGAGGATAGTGCTCGGGAGAGTGACTCCCCAAACGCAGCCAAAGTAATGAGAGAAGCTGTGCAACCCTGTTGCAGTGGCTACCAAACTCTCGTCTAGGGGCGCTGGTATAACAGGAAGTAGAACTCCAATGACCAGATCAGAGCCCGTAGCGCAAACCAACTGCAAGAGAACCCATAGAGCTGGTGACGAAATCGCGTCCAGCAAGCTAAAGAGGCCAATGGCAACAGTCATCAAGGCGAAACCAATGATATGCAGTGGTTTGAACCGGGCACTTTTGGTGAGGGCAACACCGCCGATGGTTGCGCAGACAAGACCACCGGCGAAAGTAGGCAGGGTGTCAACACCCGACTGCATCGGTGACAAGCGCTTGACAGCCTGGAGGTATGTTGGCAAGAAGTAGTAGACCCGATGCGTCACAACCGCATGTATGAATGTCAACATCAGAGCAGCCGCCGACGTTCGTGTGGCAACCACCGGGCGCGGAAAATATGGCTCTGGAGGAGTCTTGGTGTCCACTCGAAAGCCGTGAAGACGAAGATTCCGAAGAAGCCAAGGCAGAGCGGCACGATGATGTGGAAGGTATTCCAATGCCGTCCCATGTTAAGGCGATCAAAACACCGACGATGGCCGCGATGAAGATTGCATTCCCAGCGAAGTCGACGCGGACCAATCGATGCCACCAGCTCGCATCGTGCTTATAATTGACACGTAGGAAGAAGAGAAGGGCCACAAAAGCCACACCGCCAATCGGAACATTGAAGTAGAAGCACCAAAGCCAAGTCGAGTGCTGTGTGATAAGGCCGCCCAAAAAGGGACCTAGTGTAGCACCTGCCGCCGCGCCAAGCCCGACGATAGCCATGTACGTCCCACGCTCGCGCAGCGGCACGATGTCAGTGACGATCGTCTCGCTTAGCAGGGTGATTGCGCCGCCCCCACAGCCTTGGACAGTACGGCTAGCAATGAGCATAGTCATCGATGTCGCTCTACCACTCAAGCCGCTCCCCATAGTGAACAGCGCGACCGCGAGGAGTAGCCGGGAGCGGCGACCAAAGACACTGCTGACATGCGCAAAGAGCGGTAATGTAGCGACTTGTGCTAACAGGAAGGCTTTTGTAGCCACATGTAAGCTTCGCCGCCACCGAGAGCCTGACTGATAGTCGGAAGCGCGCTTGTGATGATTGTTCCTTCGATGGCCGACGTGAGAGCGACGACCATAAGCGACACGATGATTGCCCAGAATCGCCGTATTCGGGGTGTGTTGCTTCTGGAGCTCAAGCGTACCTCTGAAGCACGTGTCGCGTCGGTGGGAAGCGCAACGCTTGTGGTCTCCTCTCCTTCTGAGTGTGTCGGTGGCATATCTGCGTTGTTGCTCGATGGTTTGCCGGTTGGCGTAGACGGGGCGAGAACGAGTTGATAAGTGTTCAATGGGAGCTCACATCCTCACAACCCGAGACGCGATTGGTCTCCGCTTCTTCGTGTCACAGTAAGCACAGCCTTGCTCGTTATTATAGATGAATCGCGCTTGCTGCTGCGAGAGCGCCTTACATGCACCTCCAAGCTCTTGGCGCCAGCCTCTTCGCGTGCATTTCCGGTTGAACGGCGTTCCGCGCACTCTATACTTACAGCCAGCATACATATTCACATCCCAAATCGTTCTAGAGACTCTTGATCCCACATTTCTGCAGCGTCTGCCTTGCTGTCGCCACCTTCATCCCGACCCTAGCCTCCAACTCGAAGCTTTCCCAATGCTCGACCTTGCTGAGCTCTGCACTACACTTCTCCAAGCCAGCTCTGTCGCCGTCTTGACCTCCCGCCTCTTCCCAAAGACAGACGGCCATCTCGTAGTGCCCTACCGGAAGCGGCCAAGTGTCGGGGTGATCGCATGCTTTCAGCTGTGGGAGGTCGTGTGAAAATACGCCGCTAGTAAGCGTTGATTTCGCCTCTGGTATATTACCCAGGAAGCGCAGGCACGTGGCTTTGAGGAGCCCAAACACGGCCTTCTCGTCGTCGGGTTCTTGTTTTAGGTATGGGTTTGAGTTGGGGTCCTCAAACCAGGCTAGTCGGTCTAAGGAGTCGCGCAGTTGGCTAGCATTCATTCTCTTGAAGCCGCTCCAGAAGTACGACATCTCTTCCACTGGACTGACTCCGACAGCATCGACGAACCTACAAACGCGAGACGTCGCTCTAGAGTCCCACTTCGCCACCTTCCGGTTCACATACACATCGAAGGGCAGCTGCCGCGCCATGAACTTCTTTTTGCCAGTATGCGTTGTCGCTTCGTGGAGATACTTCTCAGCCTTAACAGCGTACTCCTCAGCTTTGGTCGGATCGGAACCCTTGTATGTACGATAGAGCTCGACGTAGCAGATTCCCGAGATGTAGTAGTACAGGGCGTGGCTCCAGTTGTTCATACCCACACATGCAATGAAAGACGTCGCGCACTCTTCATAGCGATGCAGGTACATACAGCTCAGCGCCTTCTCAAACATCCGTAGTGCCTCGACTTGCTTGAGTGGTGATTTGGGCCCTTGCTTAATCACCTCGACTGCCTTCTCAAGCTCGTGGTCATGAGCGAGCATCCTCGCCTCTTCTAGCAACCACAGCCTTGACTTAGGGTATAGCTGTCGCATCTCTCTTAAAAGAGCTTTGAGTCTGGCCTCTGGCATAGCGTCTTTAGTCAAGATATCGCAGAACGCGATCGCAGCGTTGTGAAAGCCCAGAGTAATGAGGCCAGCGAACGCTCCGTTGACGTTGGTCTTGAACTTCGTAGCGGACCAAAGCATACGAAAGCCAGTCTCTCGGTCACCTCGGAAGGAGAATAACAAGAGCAACTTGTTGAATGCAGGAGGAACCATCGAGAGAAGAAGCTGTAGTAAGCCGAAGCATAGAGCTGTCCCTGTGTGGATGAAGAGGTCTACAGGGTCCGTAGTGACGCTTGTAAGGTCGAACTGATCAGCTTCAGCAGCGGCGCCCGTAGAGGGTACAGATGCGTTGGCTGTTTCATATGCGGGCGGTTTGCTGTTCTTTAGTTTTGAAGCCATAGTCTTCTCATCCAGGTTGAGCTTCTCGAAATCCACGGCCTCCAAGTGGCCCTGATAGGACCCTGAAGTCTTTGAGTCAGGTGCTGCCTCCTCAGCGTCTACGAAGTCCATGTCATCGTCCTCTTCGGCCGACAGGTCTGGTGTAAGTACTCCGGAACCTTCAGCAGGTGTCTGAGAGCCGGCGGACATCTGATTCTCGCTGACGGTTGCCGCACTCGCTACCGATGATTGCGAAGCTGTCCAGCCCTTGCCGCGAGCCTCCAAGTACTTCCTCTCGGCCTCGCTGATCTCATGCAGTGTAGAAAACGCTTTTCGCAACTTATAGAACCCTCTCAGACTTTCTGTCAAGCTCTCATTGAGCACTCCAACCACAGCAGACATGAGCTGGGCCTCCGCTTGACATAGTGCATACTCCGCTCCAACAGGGTATATTGCGCTTTGATGGGCTGTTGAAGGATCTCGAATGGCTCGTCGTTGGTGCTCGTATGCCGACTCTTCTGCTTCCGCTATCCTAAGACCTGCTTGCTCAATCTGCTCTTTCTCGAAGCCCAAGCATGCGCGCAAGAATAAGGCGGTCGCTCGTCCCAACTACTTCACCGGTCTTCGGTCAGCCTCCGCGCACTCGACAGCGCCTGATATATACCCGTACCTTGTGGAACGGCGAAGTGCCTTTGGCTAGCTCGGCTTCTGCTCTTTCGACATCTGCGCACAATCAGCACGCGATCTCTCGCCTTCCTTCGTAAAGCATACCATCGTTCATAATATGAGCGGCCGACGCCAACGCCTCTTGCACTGTACATTGTCAGCTGCCCACTCACAGTCCAACGTCTTCTAGTCCTCTTACGGGCATGTGGCTCATCCAGAGCCGTCAACGACCTGCTGGCAGAGCTACCCGCCTTGCTGCCGAAAAAACGCTTCATGGCCGATCCGGTACACGAGTAGACTTGCTGACCGAGTTGATACAATGACAACCTTGGGAGCTTGTCGACGGTTCGAAGACGATCAAGGCGGTTCTCCAGCGATCAAGCAGTCAAACAACAAGCTTCTGACCAGAGCCATAGCTGTCCCGGAGATCGGTATGAGGTCGCTGCCCGTGACGGAGTTTACGGGTCTCAAAGAGCGATACGGATGAGCGCAGCTATGCGACGCGAACGTCATCATCTCTTTATGTCCGCGGCTCAGCTTCAGATTTAGCCTCCGGCTTTCATTAGGTAGGCAAGGTGAGACAGTATGTACGCGGTATGTATAGTACAAGATTTATGGAGATGCTTCAGGTTGTGGTAGTATTCGATCATTCCAATACGTCGTCTTCGCTTTCAGCGTCTCACAATCCACGCTACTGTTACATGCAAACACACAAGGCCGCTACCAGCACCTGCGCTTTTCCACGCCGCCGCCCGCAAAAGCAGAACACCATGCCCATACGCTCGCCGGCGTCCGCCGCGCTCATGCATGCAAAACCGCGCAAAGAATACATAGCACCGCAAAGAATGCCGCCGTGCCAAAGTCAATCGCTTATATCGTATGCTCGCTAACACGCTTCTACACCCTTTATGCCCATGCCTGCGCCAAACGCGCGATGTCTGCGTCGCGTATGCCTTGAACATCTCCGTGCGGTCTTCCAAAACGCCGAGTGCAAGTCTCCAGTATCGCCAAGCATGTCTATGAAGATATCTGCTCAGCATTAAGATCATCGTATGCGTGAAATAGATGGATGCGAGGAAGAGGAGCACTACTTCTGCTCAAGCCCAGCACCTGCCTCCACCTTCGCCTCTGGCACCACTGGCTTCGCATCCTGCTGCTCAGATGGCGCCTCGTGCTTGACGTCTCCCATCTTCACATCCCTAGGCGAAGGCTCACTCTTCGCCTTGTTCGCCGTCCCATTCGCAGTCGCAGTGGCAGTCCCCGAACTTGACGTCGCCGGCGGGTATGGCGCCTTAGCCTTCGGCGGGCTCGTCTTCGTACTAGCAGCCGCCGAGTCCTTCCCAGCAATCTTCTTGTACATATCCCTCAGCTTCATACCGGAGACACGCTTCTCCTCCTGCTTCGACTGCGGCCAGTAGTGCGCCGAGACATAGTCCCAAATCTTGTCCTCTAACCTCGCCGCTTCACCACCATCGCGCACTTTGGCCTCAATGTGGTTGCCGATAGACACGAGGCCTTGCTTGATCATCTTAAGACGGGTGTCGTTATCCGGGATTCTCTTCTTCTGCGCACCGTTGACCTTGATGAGCGCGTTGTTGATGGGGTCAAGAATCCTGCGGATGCGAATGGAGGTTTCGTCGGTGGGCTTGCTGTCGCCATTGACGATTGCTGCGGGTGAGCTCGCATGGCGATTGAGGTGAGGCTTGCGCTCTTCGGAGTAGCGGTGCTTGACGCGGTCCTCGCTGTGCTTGCTACGGTGGTGCCCATTTGGCGAGCCGTGACCAAGTCTCCGGTCAATCGAGTGCCGAATGTCGGACGAGTGCAAGCGACGTGGATCAGACTCACTAGGCCTCAGCTTGCTCGGTGCGGGGCTGGCGGAGCCATGGGTAGGCGTAGATAGACGACCATGAAATTGGCCCATATGCTTACGGTTGTTGCGGTGATGGTTCTCCAGCGCCCGCTTCGCCGCGATGTTCGTGCCATTGCTCGTCTTGTCCTTCAGCACACTGAGCAGATAGTTAGCTCGGCGCACAAGGTGAACAGCGCCAGGTGACCTAGGCTGCTTCTCCTCGCCACCTTTCGTGCGCTCCTCCTTGTTGGCGACGCGGTGCTCCTCGAGGAAGAACTTGTCTTGCATCCCCAGATCGGGGTCGTCGCGGATCTCAACCCAAGCGCCGAAGCCATGCTTGGACATACCAACGATGAGCATGCCATCTTCTCTAGCACCCCAGTCGCAGGTGTAGGACGCTGGCTTGGACGCCTCCGGCACACGGAAGTTGCGCCAATCAGAGACCAAGTCAATCACATCGCGCATCATGCGCATCTCCTTCGGCCTCTCAGTCAGCGTGTCCGCATTATTGCGCTTGACTCCACGAAAGTCGAAGAGAACAGCCTTCTTGTCCTTCTTCGTGACGGGCTTGTTGGTAGCCCGCTCAATGTTCGCCACGCGGTCTTCTTCGCTCTTCAGCAGCTGCTCAGCAGTGTCAACGACCTCGCGCAGCGTAGCCTTGACCACCTCAACATCGCGACCAAGGAGTCGGGCTGCCCTAACGATCTCATCTTGCCTGTCTTCCATTGAGCCGTATCGCTCGTAGGCGTTGATTAGTAGACGGCACTCCTTCTCACCAAGCGGGCGCTTAGGATCACGACCAGCATCTGACTCAGCATCCGACTGAACATCCGCTGCGGCCTCAGCAGCAAGATCGCGCGCCCGCTTCTTCGCCGCTCGCTGCTCACGAGCTTCGTCCACAGGCGCCTTACGCTTGCGCGGTGCATTCGCCTCGACGACGGAGTTAAGGTACTCTTGTTCCTGTTTCTTCTTCTCTTCCTCCTTCATCTTGTCGAGCTGGTCCTTCGGTATGATCTCATCCCATTCAAGGTCGATCTTGACGTCCGTGTACTCAAAGCTGCGCAAGAACTCCTCGCCACCGTCCGTCGTCATGCCTTCAGGCTGCTCAGTCTTGTGCTCTTCGGCGTTCTCGAGCACAGCGTCGATATCGAGCTCTTCCAGCTTGCGCTGATTGTTAGACTGCTCGAACATCTTCTGGCCACGCCGCTTGAGGATACGTGAGATATCGTCGGAGGACGTAGGCTCGGCGGTCATGGCTCCCGCTTTGGCGAATCGCTCACCCAACACAGTCGCATCCTTATCGGTGACACCACGCTGGATTGTGATGAACTCCAGCATGAGCTTGTTGCGAGCGCGCTCGAGAATCTCTTCTTCGACCGTATCCTTCGAGACAAGCCGGTAGATCGTGACTGGATTCTTCTGACCGATACGATGCGCACGCGCCATCGCTTGCAAGTCAGCCTGAGGGTTCCAGTCGGAGTCGAAGAGAATGACGGTATCGGCCGTCATAAGGTTGATACCGAGCCCGCCGGCACGCGTCGACAGTAGAAAGCAGAAGTCTTGACTGTCAGGTGCGTTGAAGTGGTCGATGGCCATGCGCCTTGCACCCGAGGAGATGGTGCCGTCCAGCCGCTGAAATTGGTGACCACGCAATTGTAGGTAATCGCCAAGGATGTCAAGCACCTTAACCATCTGGCTGAAGATGAGGACCCGGTGGCCATCCTTCTTCATCTTCGTCAGGAGCTGATCAAGCAGCATCATCTTGCCGGAAGTGGTGATAAGTGCCTTCAACTGATCCTCCCGACTGTCTCTGCCCTCCAGAAAGCGCTCCTCGGCGTTCGGGAACATGAACGGGTGATTACTGGCTTTCTTCAACTCCATCATGATGTTGAGCAGAGACATTTTCTGTGCCTTCGAACCGGAGTTCAGCGCAGCGAAGTTACGCGTGAGAATGTTCTTGTAGTACTCCAGTTGCACATCCGACAGCTCGACCCGGATGATCTTCTCGGTTTTCGGCGGCAGGTCGTTTTCGACCTTCTGCTTGGTCCGTCGAATCATGTACGGCGAGATCGTGTCCGTGAGCTCAGCAAGCTTCTTGCTGGCATCCTCGGCCGTCAAGTCGATGGTCTCTTCGACGTGGATCTTGCCAGGCATGAGGAAGTCCATTAGCGCAGACAGCTCGCTAAGCGTGTTCTGCATTGGCGTGCCGGTAATCAGCAACCTACTGGGAGCGCCGAAGTCCATGAGCTTAGCATACAGCTGTGACTCTCGGTTCTTCAGGCGATGAGCCTCATCAACAGCCATAAACTGCCACTTCAGCTGAGACAGAAACGTAGCATCCGCCAGGATATACTCGTAAGTCGTAAGCAGGACGTGGAACTTGACCTTCTTCGGACTGCCATTCACTAGCAGCTCATGTTCTCGGATGATCTTACGAGCTGCCTCGCTGCCGTTGTAGACAACGTAGTTGACGTCAGGCGTCCAATTGTTGAAGGTGTCGGCCCATGCGGGCATGGTGGAGAGCGGAACGACGACAATGAACGGACCTTGCTGGTTACGATCGTGCCTCAGCCAGTTGATGAATGAGACGGTCTGTACAGTCTTGCCGAGACCCATCTCATCGGCCAGGATGACGTTGTTGCCTTTGCACCAGTGATGAGCGAGGAAGTTCAGACCGTGAATCTGGAACTCTCGTAACTCGCCACCCTTGATGTAATCCGGTTGCGTTTTGAAGGGCTTATAGTCCGAGCGCGAGCTGAGGCTGGTCTCCTTCGAATTCGACTGTGGCAGATTCCTAATCCGATTGAGATACCAGTCGATCTCCGGCTGAGCCAATTCGCTGACAAGGTCATCGCTCTCCCATGTACAGGAGTCGTAGAAGAGACCTTTCCACTTGACGTAGTACTCAGTCTCCCCAGAGTCTTCCCGCATACCGATGACACGCTCAACTTTCATGTAGTCGTTCAGCGAATCAAGGTAGGCTTCACGGTCGAGGTTCCACTTCTCGCGGTCCTCAATGGCAATGTCGGGATCCTGGGCCAAGCTTTGCTCGACCTTGACGATCTTCCGGTAGTAGTTCTCTAATCGCCGGAAGCCTTTGCATGTTGAGAGTTTTGCCCAGTCTTCCCATGTCGCATGGTAGTGAGCTTGACCTTGCCATTTGATCTAGTACGTGTCAGTGACGGGCGGTGCTGCACGTGACTCGAGACATCACTTACATAGAAGTCGTAGTCTTGTTTGTCCGGATTGCTCGCGTCTAAGACATGACGTTAGCGGATGTCGCACATATTAGGCACACAGATCGCTACTCACCAGCACCCTCCTTCAACTTGAAGTTGAGCACCTGGTCGATGGCAGGGCCCTCATCCTCCTGTGTGTAGTAGTAGTTCGGCGTCATTTCTTCAGTCTCTTCGTCGCTCAAGCCAAGGTTGTCGTCTTCGTTGTAGTTGGCAACCTTCCCCGCGCGTCGCGTCGAGAAGCGGACCTCGCCCAACTGTGGTGTACCCCGACCTGAGGCGGCAGCCTGCAGCGCTCTCCGCTGCTTCCTGGCAAAGGCGCGGCCGCGTTGTCCGCCGTATGTGTCGCCTTCTTCTGATTCGGACGCGGGTGATGAAGGCTGTTCTGAATACCCCCCGCGCGCGGAAGCTGCGACTGTCGTCAGCTTAGGTTGTTCAATATCAGATTGGACGAGGTCGTAGTGCATACCAGATCTGCCGTGAGCGGTCTTTTGTCTTTTCCGCCGTCTGCCGGTGTTGACGTCGTCTTCGTCATCTTCATCGTCGGAGCTTTCAACCTGGAGATGAATGTCAGTGCCAAGCTAATGTGTGTTGTGTTGGAAGTGCACGTACCACTCGGCGTGTAGGTCGTGCTCGGCCCTGTTGGCAACGTGTAAGTAATTGTGAATGGGAAGCGGGGCTTAGATTACTCACGCTGCGCCGCAAACCATACAGCTCCGGGTTTTGCTTCATGAGCTCCTCATCGTCGACCTGTGTTCTCCGCTTCCCAGACCTCACACTCTCCTCCGACGATGATCTGTCGTGTCGCATTCCGTCTGACTGCTCAGGCGGTGGAGTCTCGGCATCGTAGTCCGCGTCCTCCTCGCCTGGAGCATCCTCATCCTCGTCCATCTCGGACGTAGCCATATCGTGTATCGCGTCGTCGTCCGAGTGCACCTCCTCTTGCTGATGGGGTAGGGCGGTAGAGGTGTCATTGACATCGGACAGTTCGCTCTCGCTCCGCGGAGGCTGCTCGGATGGCTCCCGGCTATCGAAAGCGACTTCAGAAACGTGTCCATTGGGCATAGCCATGTCGCGAGCGGAGTGTAGGTGGGTAGGTAGGAGTACCGGGCCAGCTATGAGATGGAGGTGTCAGCAGAGTTCCTCAGCTGTCCGTAGTCCCAGCGAGCCCAAATTTTGCGTACGGCTACAACGACCATGCGCGACCGGTTTCCCCGCTCAAACAGTGCAGATAACCCTCGAGAATCTGGGAAGCGAAAGTCCGACCGTAGAATGTGGCCTGAGGGCGGGTGACGGTCAAGGCGGCTACAGGACGTCCAGACTGCTCCGACGACCTTAGGGGCATGCAGTGTGCTTCTGCGACGGTGGAATAGCCTAGACAGCTCGATATCGGCGGTCCGGAGAGGCCTGAGGCGTTTTGACGATGAAATATGTCGAACC
>Ga0268244_10000612_pt1 | contig 14302 bp, 12 predicted proteins | sample AgamicMgSfe_FD_200258 | JGI IMG/M metagenome (GOLD analysis project Ga0268244, IMG submission 200258) | Agave microbial communities from Guanajuato, Mexico - Mg.Sf.e (v2) (version 2) | ecosystem: Host-associated > Plants > Phyllosphere > Phylloplane/Leaf | place: Guanajuato, Mexico | collected... | reverse complement strand
AGGGAGGGGAGTGCGGGGAGTGGTGGTGGGCGGGAGAGGGAGAGTGTAAGTCAGAGGGAGAGGAGGGAGGTGGATGATCAGTTTCGGGATTTTTGAATAAGTCGTCGCTCACGTTACGTTGGGGACGACGGGGTCTGATCTGATTGGGTCTTCTCCCTCTTGATTATTGGGGGAATTTTCCGTTTTCTTTCTCTCCTTTCTTTCTCTTAAGTTAACAAGCGTTGGGCATTCGGGAAGCATTTTGGAAAACGGGAGCCTGAAAGGGGTTTGCTCGAGTCCCGATTTTCTGGTTGATTTTACTGTACTTAGCTGATGCCGTTTTCTTTGCTGTTCCCTTCCCCTTTTCTTCCTGTCTTCGCGAGATGTTTTGTTGTAGGCTGCAGATGTATGTATAACTAGAGCGAAAGTGGAAAATATGAGCCGTGAGAGCGGGAACGAGAGTGCAAAAAAAGCGTACATGGTATCAACTTTCTGGAAAGGCAAAATTGATGTAACGGTTCTACGATCGCGTACATCTCATTACCCTCGGCACTTGAAAGGTGTTATCTGCTTGGTTAGGTAAAGGCGCCTGGTCGATCACGAATCTCCCATCTGCTCATGTCCGCTGATGCCGGTTTTTCGCAAGGGGGTTTCGTCCATGAAGGCGGCGTCCCACATCATGGGCATGGCGGGCCTGAGTCGGGTTGCCGTTGACGAGGGCTGGTCCGGTGATTGCCAGGCTGAGAGAGAAAAGCAGCACCACGGAAACCATGGGCGAGTGTCGCTCGTCGTCTTCCGGCGAGAATACAGCCAGTCCTCTTGAGATGAGCGTACAAACACATCAATACAGGGTCCAATCAACCCAACCGTCTCGGCTTCTTCCCCCTCGCACCACCATGCTTCAACCTCGTCGCGTCCACCACAGACGTGATCTTCCCACGCACAAACCTCCCTTCCGTCCCTAACAACGCCTTGGTCACCGCCTCCCTGCCCGCCCCGAACCCCCGCAACACCACCTCCAGCTTCGTCATATCGCGCAACATGCCCTTCTCCTGCATCTGCTTCAACACAAACGCCGCGAGCTGGTACGCCGCGTCGTACGAGCCCCTCGCGGCCTTCTTGAACGCAATGTTCCCCGCCGACAGCGAAAGCAACACGTCCACCATCTTCTTCTGATCCGCCGCGCTCGCGCTCGTGCCCGAAATCCCGGACGACACGGTCTTGCTCGCGGGCCGCGGGGCTTGCACGAGCGTGATGTGCGTGTTGTGTTTGGTGGCGAAGACGTGCATCTTGTGCGGCTTCTCCCGCAGCGCGGCGTCGACGGGCGAGCCGTATTGCTCGTTGAGGAGGCTGGCGTCGGTGCTGTCGATGGCGGCTAGGGCCTGTTGGGAGGGACTCAGGGCGCCGGGCGCGCGGGTCCGGGTCGGGCTGCGCTTCATGTTGTTGCTGACCGCGGCGAGGCCGCCGAGGGGCCCCGCGCGGAGGCCCGGCGTGGTGGTGATGGGACGGCGGGAGGAGGTGGGGAGGAGACGTTGGCGGCAGGAGTGGCAGATGAAGGTGGTGAGGAGGCGGGGGGTGGGTGGTGTCGCCATGATTGCGCCGTGTTTGGTGTAGACGGTTTCAGTCGTGGCTACGAGGTCGCTGTACCTCCTAAGCTACAGTAATAAGGTATGTACATGTAGATATTGCCCTGTCGTCGCTTCGACTTTCTACGGAAAGCTCGGACCAACACACTTTCTCCCGAGGCCGACAGCTTTCTTCGCCCACGCCTCGTGGTGAGTGCGTGTGCTGATAGTAACCAACACTTTTCGCGCCGTCGAACACCCCGTCCCCAGTGCGAGTGGTTGTGTACACGACATCGACATTCTCCCCCAACTGCCCCTCTAGCATGAGCACACCCACCCTCCGTAGCCTCTCATCACGAGCAGGACGAGGCGGCCTCGCTCGGAATCTCTCAACCCGCCAACCTTCTTTCTCATATGGGCGCACTGCGGCATACCGTCGAATAGCGTCCGACTTGCGACAATACAGCGAAGCGAGCATACGACAACGGCAAGATGCGTCGGCCGCGAGATCGGCTCCTTTTGCGCTCCGATCACACTTCCTCCCATCTTCGATCCCCGCCTCCGCCACTTCGGTACGGCACGTAAGCTTCAAGGAAATGCGGGAAGAAAGGGCGCGGCAAAGAGCGGGAGAAGCGCAGCCAACATCGCGGGCAGATACCCCGAAAGCAAAGCCAGAGGCGGAGCCGGAACCAGCCAAGCCTGAGCCTTCAGCTTCCGACGCAGCCGAAGAGGCTTTTGCTAAAGCTCGAGCGGAAGGGGAGCGACAGTGGTCGAAGCAGCAAGAACAGGAGCAGCAGCAACGCGAGCAGGAGGAGGCGGAGGGTGGCGACGGGGAAAAGAGTAAAGAGAAAAAGCAGGGAGAAGCGCCCCCACCACCGCATGGAGGCAAGACGCCCTGGCAGGTCTTCACCGAGACGCTGCAGGCCGAGTTCAAAGCCAGCAAAGAGTGGGAGGAGAGCACAAAGTCGCTGACCGGCAGCATCAACGACTTCACCCAGAATCCAAACGTGCAGAAAGCGAGGAGCGCGTACGCCAAGGCTGCCGAGACGGCGAGCTCGACGACGGGAAAAGTCTTTTTGGGCACTGCGGGCGCGATAGGCAAGAGTGCCGCGTGGACGTGGCAGACGCCGGTCGTGCGTGGTCTGCGATCCGGGGCTGGTGCTGTGGGCGCAGGGCTGGAAAAGGCTACGCGACCAGTCCGGCAGACGGAGGCTTACAAGAGTGTGAAGGACACCATCGACGACGGCGCATCCCAGCGGTATGGAGGCTGGACAGAGCGTGAAGAACGAAGACGGAAGCGAGAAGAAAGAGACGCCAAGCTTGGCTTCACGAGCAAGGCGCCGGAGAACTTCGAAGAGGACCCTAACGCCGGCACGAACGTCACCCTACACAAAGACAGCGCGTGGAAGGAGTCGTGGAAAAGCTTCCGCGACAACAGCCCAGTGATGCAGCGATTCTTCGGTCTAGGATCGAAGTACCGCGAGTCGGAAAACCCCCTCATATCGACCGCGCGCTCCGTCAGCGACCGAATCGCCGGCTTCTTCGCCGAGAACGAGACCGCGATGGTGATCAAGAAGTTCCGCGAGATGGACGCCACTTTCCAGCTCGAGCCCTTCTTGCAGGAGATGCGCAGCTACATCCTCCCCGAAGTACTCGAAGCGTACGTCACCGGCGACGTGCAGACGCTCAAGCTCTGGCTCTCGGCGGCGCAGTTCCAGGTCTACAGCGCGCTGATGCAGCAGTACACGACCGCGGGGCTGAAGTCGGACGGCAAGATCCTCGACATCCGCGGCGTCGACATCCTGTCCGCGCGCATCCTGGACCCGGGCGACATCCCCGTGTTTGTCATCATGTGTCGCACGCAGGAGGTGCACGTTTACCGGAACAAGAAGTCCGGCGAGCTGGCGGCGGGAATGGAGGACAAGGTGCAGCAGGTCACGTATGCCATTGGCGTCACGCGCGTCCCGGAGGATGTGGCGAATCCTGAGACGAGAGGGTGGAAGTTCATTGAGCTGCAGAAGAGCGGGAGGGATTACATATGAGCCGTTCGATGGCCAGCTCTGACTGTTGGCACGCCTTCTGTTGCTTGCTTGACAAAGACGTCGCTCTACCACACCGCCGTGTCGCGGAGTAGGGTGATAAGTGCCATGCAGGCTTGCTCGCTTGATGCCAGGCGTTCGGGAGTGGAGATCGCTTCAACGGACGGGTGAGGCATACCCTTCTTGTGTTCAGGCTGTATATCCAAAGGCGCGGGAGCAAGAGGATGGAGTCGAGTGTACAATGTCCACTACCCGCGGAGTCCGTCGTGCAAATGCCCGTCTCCGTTGCACAGACGATGTTTTGACTCCACTCATGTATTAATATATACTGTATGAACTTAGACTTTCCCTCCGTGCCCATAGCAACGTGCATGATCATACCGAGCGACGGCAATTATTCATGAGAGGACTTCATAAGGTGTTAAACGGAGTGTATCCTGACGCATACATATTATGTACGTATGTAGTGTGCTGATATCAATCAGTCCACTTCTTCCATCCCCTCTCCAACCACCACGGTAAACGTCAGCCGATCCGAAGAATGAAATACCCTGTCCTTAAAAAGCATGTATTATACCGTACACCCACCCCCCCTTCTCCTCAATCAATCCAAAGTTTGGCGCTTCGGAAAGAAAACACAACTCTAAATCCCCACAATCGCGTTGTTCACGCACTGCGTGCCGAGGGCGACGTCCTGGAACAGAACGCGGCCGAAGGCGCAGATGCCGTACTGACCCGTGCCGTTGCAGAGGAAGGCTCCGTCGGGCGAGCAAGCGACGGTGCGGGCGTCGACGATCGCGCCGTTTACGCAGATGGTGCCGGGAGCGACGTTCTGGAAGACGACGTTGCCGAAGTTGCAGAGGCCGAACTGCGTCTCGCCGTTGCAGATCAAGGTGCCGTCGACCGAGCAGGAGGCGCTGCCTGTGGCGGATGGCGCGGCGGAGGAGACGGTGGTGGTTGCGCCGGTTGGCACTGGGGTGACTCCGGTTGGCACGACGCCGGTTGGGTTGACGATGATGGTGGGCACGACGCCGGTCGGGACGGGGATGATACCGGTCGGCACGATGCCGGTTGGGTTGACGATGATGGTGGAGGTGCCGTTGGCGACGACGATCGGAGAGGCTGAGACGGCTCCGGTCGGCAACGCGCCGGTTGGGTTGACGATGACGGTGGCGGTGCCGTTGGAGGTGACCACCGGCGAGGCTGAGACGGCGCCGGTCGGCACAACAACGGTTGGGTTGACGGTGACGATGATGGTGGAGGTGACGGTGCCGTTGGAGATGACGACGGGCGAGGCCGAGACGGCTCCGGTTGGGACTACACCGGTAGCGTCGATCGGAGCCACGGTGGCAGTGCCGTTGGCGACGATGATCGGCGAGGCCGAGACGGTTGCGGTTGGCAGCGCACCGCTGCCGGCGATCGGGCCGACGGCGTTCCCTGACGCGGTCGTGGCGGGAGCAACGACGCTGATCGTCTGGACCGGGTAAGGGACGAGTTGACGGGCCTGGTTCGCGCGCAGAGCACGGCGGACATCGTCCACGGGTGCGGCCGAGGCGTAGGTGGCGAGGCCGACGAGGCCGAAGAGGGCGGAGGTGGTCCTCATCTTTGCTTGTATGTGTCTGCTGCGGAAGATGGACAGGGTATTCGGTGGGTATGAAAAGGGGGCCGAGCAGAGAAAGCGAGTGAGATGATGATGGACAGAGGAAGAGATCTGGTGTTGAGGGGGAAGAAATGATCTAGATATACCTACTTCTCCCAAGATACCTGTGCTCGTAGGTGGCACAGGAGCAGAGTCACTCCCACACCACCACGAGCACAACAACTCGGCCACGCAACACCTCTCCCTGGCATATGTCCTTCAGTAATGGTCTCGTCGTTGCACATGACGCCTGATACGTTGAGAGGGTGGACTGGAATGGCAACGCGGAGAGGCGTGGGATGCTCCCTGTCGAGGTGAGAGGTATATAGAAGGTGTTGAAGTAGGCACAAGGATGGTTTTGCATAATGTGAAAGGTCGACGGTCGGACAACCTTGGCGGCTTAAGCCGATGACCTAAACGGGTAGTGGTGGGGCAGCGCACGTGATTTGGGCAGTCCCTTCTCCGACGCCTGGCATCAAGAAAGGCACACACCGTTTGACCACGAGTGTCACTTTCTTTGACGGCGACGGGCAGGCTTGCGTGAGGTCGAGTGATTCCGTCGAGGATATCCAGCCACAATCGACTCCTTTCGATCATCGAGGATGGTCGGCAGAGCATGTCTGGCACGAACGGGCGGCGGACGACGAAGGTCGGGCGCTTTTGAGACATGCTCTTCAACTGCTCCAATACGTCACGGCGAAGTACGGAGGAGTTCGAGCACTCGAGCGTTGAGACAAGATGCGATCATGCTAGCTGGGGGTTCAGCCATCAGCCATGCTGTGCGACTATACGAACGGGTTATAGCAGCATTCATAATTGTTATCATTCTAACGTGCACTGATGATCCAGTCAACCTTAACGAGCGTTGCCTCCGACTGCGGTGTCCAAGGACTTTACCGCAGTCATTATCCACACGACCTTATTCACCTAGGTGCATGTTCGCCCATCGGGGTATACTCAACCAACACTGCGTCCTCCGTCGGAAATCACACGCTCTGCCCGTCCGTTACGCTTTTCCTAAGCATCATCACCTGCGAGGCTGGCAAAAGCCTAGGATTGTTCGCCATTTCATCCCGGTATCGCAAGACTTTGGTGCGTGATATGTCCAGGCATGGGCGGAGTCCCCCGCCGCCTAGGGACGAGGCCCACTGCTGTCTCGAACTTTGTTGCGAACTCTCGAAACCCGTTCCTATCATCAGGCAAAATCCATTGAGGCTCATAGCTGCGCACGTAAACAGGCCATATGTGACGACGATACCCTGATATCGCTGTTCCGAGATACCGCTGCCGTTCAAGCCCATCTCTTCTTTCTCCTCGCAAGCGGCAGTATCCAGTGCGAGAAACAACCATGACGGGCGCCCTGCGCGAACTCCTTAGCAGGAATAAATGTAGAGCCCCTCTTTGGAGCCTACCAAACATTGCATCAGTCGAGTCGACCATCGTCCTCTGCAAAGTGCTCCCCGTTCAACGTGTGACTGTGTGTTCAGACATGCCGTTTGGCGTGGGCGGTTCGCCGGTGCCGGACTTTGTGAGGGGAAGCTCCGTGGCGATCCTTTTCGTGTCCTCGTGTCGAGCACGTCCGGCGTGGCCTCCGCCATGCTGCAACTCGAAAGGCAGTGATTGATGATGCTGTCCGCCCAGCAGCATCCAACATCAGGTGCCATCACCGCGAGTGGCGTGCGAAAGCCCAGAAAGTCCCGAGGACGAGGTCTACGCACGACGACAGGCTGGTAGGTTGACTGTTCAGGGTGTGCATCTCTTCATTTTCCCATCCTCGTGTCAAACTTGTTGCATGTCACGAGGCATTGGCTGCTCATTGGTTCTGATATTGGTGAATGCTATCAAATCAACGCTGAACAGACACTGCCAGTGATCGTACTGATAGGAACTCAGCTCGATATGCCGGAAACGCCACATGAAATGCGATGAAGTCAGGCCCGTCTGTGGACCATGCGCAAAAGGCGACCGACCGTGCGTGTACGGCGCCCTGCCGGCGGGATGTCGCCTAGAGAGCGAAGCTGGCAATGATCATCCTGCTTCAACACCAGTGCACCAACAGCTCGATACTGTCTCACCTGAGTCCCCGTCGCGGGAGGAACCCCAGCAGTGGCTCGCAACCGCACCTCCCGACGACATCCTGCAGACCACGAGTCTCGAGAGTAGCTACAGTACTTCGACCGTCTACGGGACGGAATTGGCTCCTCTCAGATGGTTTGGTTTGCTCGCTGGCGATGCCACGGACGCAACGATCGAGACACCTAGCGGGCCGACGACCGTCTATCATCATCGGAAGCATGCAGATAATCTGGCCTCGCGAGAGCTTACGGGCATCGGGTCCACATCCACTGCATTTCCCGAAGGCATGGCTCCCGAAAACCCGTCAAATTTGCCTCATCCGTCTGCAATCTTGCCTTCCCCTTCGAGTGCAATCGATGAACGTCACTATTGGCAATCCCTCGAGCCGATTCAGCTGAAAGACCACGAACATGACATGTTCCAGCGTTTCGTGACAGGCGTGAGCCTATGGATCGATCTCTTTGACCCACTTCGACATATATCGACCTTCGTGCCCCATCTGGCATTGCATAACGAAGGCTTGATGAAAGCGGTGCTCGCTCTCGGGGCGAGGCATCTATCGATCAAACCGCTCAAGACTGGCGAGGCCAACATCGACCGCACCGCCGCTGTGCAGTACTACTATGAGACGTTGCAGTGCCTGCAGTCAGCCATGCGCTTTACATCGTACAAGAACAGTCTCGAGCTGCTGGCGACCGCACTTGTGGTCAGTACCTACGAGATGATCGACGGCGCCGGTAAAGGATGGGAACGCCACCTCAAAGGGGCTTTCTGGATCCAGCGAAGCCGCAACCTGAACGGCGAGTCCGGTGGCATCGAGCAGGCGATCTGGTGGGCCTGGCTGCGTCAGGACATGTGGGCGGCCTTCCGCGAACGGAGAAGGTGCTTCAGCTTCTTCCAACCTACCAAGCCGTATGAGCTCATGGATATCTGGGACATGGCTTCACGCGTGGTGTACTTGTTGGTGCAATCGGTCAACTATAGCTCCGAAGAAGAAAAGCAGATTGGCGAAAGTGATCTGGTCAGCCGCATCCTTCGCGCGAACACGTTACTCGGCATGCTAGACGAATGGCGATCCAGCATCAGCATCCACTTCGAGACGTTGCCGGTCGAAGGTCCATACAAACGAGCCTTTAAACCGCTATGGATTCACCCGTCGCCTCTGGGCACATCAATGCAGATGTTCTGTATGGCACGGATACTCCTCCTCATTCACCAACCGGCAGCCGGCGGGTATCTCGAGTACCTCGGTCGTGACAAGGTCATCACCGAATGCATCGACACGATCAGCGGCATTGCCATGAAATTGATGGACGATGCTTCCCGGTTGTTGTCCACGCAGACGTTGTTTGCGGCGGGCCTGTATTGCACAGATTCTGCGAAGCGTGATTGTATTGCCGAGCTCATCGATGAGTGTCAGATGCACACGGGATGGCCTTCGAACACCAGTCTTGCTGATGAACTTCGGACGGAATGGGCAAGGCAGGCCATGCAGAAAGCATGTTGAGCTTGATATGATGAAAAGGACTGCTTTTGAAATCCTCAATGCATGAAGCGATGGATCATGCAGCTGACTGTCTGCGCAGCGTCACTCGAGCTCGTGAGGATCTCTATCTCAACGCATTGCCAGGTCTTCATCACGGCTGACTCTACTTACTCGGGATGACATAAGCGACAGCATATACTGCCACGCCCGAGACGCACATACCCAATATCACACCGAACCCGAGCAGATACCTTGGTGCATCATCGGACGGGAAGAAGTAAACGCCGCAGATCTGTGCGAGGGTGCCAAAGGCATTGACGAGCGCGAGGAAAACCGCCCAAGTTGTCCTGCTCCATCGACCTAAACGTATTCGCCGCATTGCTGAGCGATGATGCCGCCGAACGCTCCCGATAACACTGCGGCTGATATGGACGTCGCGTAGCTTTACGACTGTTCGTTCCCTTCGCACCATGAAGACTGGATAAGCAGCCGGGCGTAAAGCCTGCCCATGGACGCCCACGATGGTTCATAACGCCACGAGCTGCTTGTACGTGTTGTTCCGGCTCGAGCAGCAGGTCACGACGGCCCAGAGGAACATAAAAGCCGGGAGCAAGATGGATCGTCTTGTCTCCAATAAACTCAGGTTGCTCGGCTAGAAGTGATCAAAACGTGCCGTGTGAGCGCACGCTCCGGATACGTGCAGCGGTCATGAAACACGTACAATCTTACACAAGACGAAGGTGACGAAGAAAATCACGAGAAAATGGAGTACTGATCGAAGTCCAGTTCCAAATCGTGTCTTCTGCACGCAACTTTGCGTTCCCGATATTGGTACGCTGTAATCGTATCACCATTCTAGCCAGAAGACTACTGGTAGTCACTGGTCACGACTGGCATCCGTGTATGAAATCAGGTACATCAGCCAACTGGCGGCAGTCAACAGAGGTCGATCTTGCGTATTAATGCCTTCTCCGATGCCGTGCGGGCGTCGTAGTCGTTGCTGGAATTGTCTTCGATCATTGCCTTCGCCTCGAACAACATGATGGATGGAAGATACGCTGCATGGGCGAAGTAGGCTTGGGATGGAGATATTATGAACAGAAGTCAGAGTAGTCTGGTAAGGGGTGGTGAGGGGGAATGGGTATGGTGGTGAGCCCGTGGAAGATGTTCTCAGTGCAACCATATACGGCAACTCGCCTCGTCTCGCAGTACACAATAAGCGCGCTCATTGCTGGCTCGACGATAGCAAGTAGGCGGTGGGTATCTTCTGCATGGTGGTATTGCCTCGTAACGGTGCGCCCCACCATCACTGTTGGATGTCATCTGCAGCTATCTGGAAACGCAGCAGGCCAGATGAAAACATCGGAGTTACTTTCCGAGCCATTGTTGGATTGGATCTGCCGAATTGTGTGGACTGGAAGACTTGTATGTGCTGTACACCTGCATGCAGTGAAGTTCCCCGTCTCGAGTTGTGTTTGACCTCGAGACGGTGACCTGCCGATCTGCACCTTGGTCGAACCGTCAAATGTCTGGTTCACACACTCTATCTCTACCCGGAGGCACAGTTCACGCAAACCTCCCAGAACAACATGGACAACGTAGGGTGGCCGCGCGAGGTAGCAAGCACTCGTCACGGTGCAGCGCAAGCTGGCAGACGGGGCACGACGATGCGGGCCAACGCGGTGCAGGTTGATCGTACACCGTGGCGAGCATGCCTCCTCACCCTTTGAACCTCCCTCGGTCTTGCTGGAGCGTGTGAGAGGACAATGGCGCCCTACTTGAAGACTGGGGGTCCTCCACCCGTGAGCGCGTGGCATCCCTCCTTCATCACCCATCTGTCTGCTCCACGGCCATCATCTCCATCTGTTGACGCGCACAGAGACCCAGAAAACTCCAAGTAGCAGCAGCGCACACCACGAACCAACCAGTCCCTTCAGGCTCTAGTCCCCAACAGACCAACGGCCAAATGACAAGCACCAACAGTCGTACAGCCATCGAAGGCGAGGTACCGATGCCTGACTTGTCCACCATTCCACCGGCAGACACGAACTGGCAGATCAGCCTCAAAGACAAAGTCATCGCCATCACCGGGGCCAACCGCGGGATAGGTCTAGGAATCGCCGAGGTCTGCCTCGCCAACGGTGCCCAAAGCGTGTACTCGCTAGACATCACGGAGCCCTCGGAAGATTTCGCAGCTCTATCCAAGAAGCACGCCGACCGCTTGCAGTACCGGCAAATGGACGTGACCGACGAAGAGAGCGTCACCACCGCCATCGACGCGATCGTGGCAGCCGAGGGCGCGATCCACGGCATGGTCTGCAACGCCGGCATGACGAAGCACCAGCCGGCCTTAGACTTCACCCTGTCCCAAGTAGAACAACTCTTCAAACTCAACGTCCTCGGCGTCTTCGCCTGCGCCACCGCCGCCGCCCGCAAATTCATCTCACTAGGGATCCACGGCTCCATCGTCTTCACGGCCTCCATGACCTCCTACCGGCCCAACCGCGCCGCGCCTTCAGCCCCCTACGGCGCCAGCAAAGCCGCCGTGCGCAACCTGGCGCACACCCTCGCGATGGAGTTCGCGCCGCACGGTGTCAGGGTCAATAGCGTGAGTCCCGGGTTCGTCAAGACGGCCATGACGTACGAGATCGAGCGCGCGCCGGACTGGGAGACGAAGATGCGGTATTACGGCGGGATGCCGCGGCTGGCGCTGCCGCAGGAACTCGGGGGTGCGTATGTGTATCTGCTGTCGGACACGGCGAGTTATACGACTGGGATTGATATCCCGGTGGCTGGTATTGTGGGTGCGTGGTAAGGACGGCGAGGATGTGTTGGCGGCCTGACAATTTCATCTCAGAACGGCGATACGCGTGGTTTGGAAATTGAACTGTGTTCGATCCTGGTAACTCACCCGATCGGTTCATTCGTTCCACTCGTGGAATTCTGGGAGCCGTTAGCAGGCATGACCCTGCTCTGGTGTCCGTATGTCGTTGCATCGCTCATTGTGTGTAGGATCTAGAATCTCCACTCGTGCGCAGATCAAGGGCGCGGCGCGGTGTTCAAGCGACAATCTTGCTTGGTGTTGCACCCTCGTAGTATATATAGCTGCCGATAGTCGCAGAACGTACTTAGTCCGAACTCGCGGAGTGACCGTGGTTCGTGGCCTCGGTGTACAACGGGTGTCAATCACCACTAGGTATGGAGATCCGCCATCTTTCCAGTAGATGTCTTCGAGGATCCTTTCGAGGGCGTCAAGTTGGACGATAGCTCATCGATACCGTACTCGAGTTGGCTTAGCATGGACGAATGCCCGGTGAAACGCGATGTACGGGCTGGAAAATTGAGACTTCGAATAAGGGTGAGTATACTTGCAGCGAATACTGACGATCGTATGCCCAAAACAAACCCACTCTTTACCAAAGACAATACTTCACATCCTCCCCGCCTCCCTAATCTCCTCATCCCGAGTCTCCGCCAGCTCGCGCGCCCCTTTCTCCGTCTCTGCATACCCAGCGGGCGGGCTCTCTTCATCCTTCTTAGCTGCATTCTTCAGCCCGATCTCCGCCGAACCCAACCTGTCCGCCGGCCCGACATAAGCCGGCACGAAATTGACCGCGAGCGCATACGACCACGCCGCGACGAAGAACGCGAGCGGGACGGCCATGGCGGTCGCGGTGGGACAGGCGCCCGCGCTCCGGAGGTCGGACACGGCGCCCAAGATAGGCGGGACGACGGCGCCGCCGCAGACGCCGCCGACGATGAAGCCGGAGCCGCGCTTGCTGTACTTGCCGAGGCCGCGCATGCCCAGGGCGACGATGGTGGGGAAGCAGATGGATTCGAAGAAGAGCGTGAGGTAGAGCATGGCGATGCCGGCGTTGCCCCGTTGGGTGATGGCCGGGGAGACGAAGACGATGCAGAGGGTGAGGTAGGCGAGGAAGACCCAGCGGGGTTTGACGAAGCGCATGATGGCGACGCCGGTGAAGCGGCCCAGGGCGAAGGCGCCTTGGGCGCCGGCGAGGAGCTGCGCGCCGAGGGCGGAGGAGGTGTTGGGCCTGATCTCGGTGAAGTAGTTGATCGCGTAGGACGCGATGGCGACCTGGGCGCCGGTGTAGCAGAACTGGGCGAAGGCGGCGTGGAAGAGGCGGTATTGCTGCCAGAAGGGCTTGATGTCGGAGCCCGAGTGGGTTTCTTCGGCTTGGAAGGCCATGTCCGCGTCGGTGATTTCGGGGATTGGTGAGCTAGGGACAATCAGTAATGAATCTTCGAAGTTGAGGTGAGAGAGGAGAGGTTTGCTCACAAGTAGAACACGGCAGCCAGGATGAATACGAAGACAGCGATGGCTAGATACACCCACTGTACATTCTGCAAGGACTTGGTGTCATCCGAGATATGGTTAAAGAAGACATACGACCCCAGCAAAGGCGCAATCACCGTGCCGACCCCATTGAACGCCTGCGAGATATTGATCCGCATCTCGGCATACCGCGGCGGGCCACAGATGGTGATGTACGGGTTCGCCGCCGTCTCGAGACTCCCGAGCCCGTTCCCGATGATGAAGATGGCGGCGCAGAACCCCCCGAAGGACCGATGCAGGATGCACGGCCAGGCGACCAGGGCCCCGATGCCGTAGAGGCAGAGGCCCCACATGAAGACGGGCTTGAAGCCGTAGTGCCGCAGGATCCAGTTGGCGTGGCCCAGGGAGGCGAGCGGGTAGGCGCCGAAGTAGGCGGCTTGCAGGCCGGCGCTGCGGACGCGGGTGATGTGCAGGGTGTTTTGGAAGTGTTTGTTCAGGGTGTCGAGGAGGCCGTAGGAGAAGCCCTGTGCGGTGGGTCAGTGTCCATTGGGCGAGGTTCGGACGCTCGAGGCGCGCGTGTTCATTTGCTTACCCAGAGGAAGAACAGGATGGTGACGAGGCAGAGAGGGTAGATGGAAGCTCGCAGCGTGAGCTCGGCGGCGTTGGTCCGCGTCGCGTTGCCCTGCTTCAGGGACATGCGCTTGAAGATGGCCATGGTGATGTACGCTGATGAGGTGTCCGTCTACTCTCGCAGGAGAGAAGAGAAGAGAAGAGGGTTGCGGTGTGGATACATAAGGTATGGAGGGGATCTCGGGTGAGGGCCGGGTATGAAAGGACTTGGCCCTCCCCCTCCACCCCAGGAGCCTGGAGGTAACATCAAGGGCGGATCCTTCATATCGACGACCTGCTGATCTGGCGCATGTGTAAACGCCAAGTAGTTGTACATATCTGCTCGGCACGACGTCCGACGACGACGTGATGTTGAGGTGCAGACGAATGCACCAACCCCACTGGGAGATCTTGGATTACCCCGCAAACGGTGGCATGGCCGCATGGACCGACATCTTGCCGCTTCGGAGCAACCTGAACCCGCACGTGAGCGGAGGAGATGATGAAGGTGGAATAGTACAAGTCAATCAGAATTAGATGGTACATCAAAAGGGGTATCGAAAGCAAAATCAAAGATATTACCACAACCCGGGCTCAAGCAACGGCCTACCCCAC
>Ga0268244_10000606_pt1 | contig 14461 bp, 8 predicted proteins | sample AgamicMgSfe_FD_200258 | JGI IMG/M metagenome (GOLD analysis project Ga0268244, IMG submission 200258) | Agave microbial communities from Guanajuato, Mexico - Mg.Sf.e (v2) (version 2) | ecosystem: Host-associated > Plants > Phyllosphere > Phylloplane/Leaf | place: Guanajuato, Mexico | collected... | reverse complement strand
GAGGGGTGGTGGGGGGGTTTTTCGGTCAGGTGGTGCCCGTCGATGGGGGACTCGCCGTTTTCGGCAGCCAGCAGGCTGCGTTCTTCCGCGTCGAGGGATTTGGGGAGGTACTCGATTAGAGGGGTCAGGGCGGCGTTGAGGCTGACGTGGTAGAGGGCGGTGAAGACGAGCATGAGGATCATGAGGATCAGGGGGCCCAGGGCGCCGATGCTGGAGCCGGTGCCGATGGCGAAGAGGCCGATGAGGCAGACCTCGGCGACGTAGAGGCCGACGAAGATGTGCTGCAGCGCGCGGGGGTAGACGCGGCCTTTGGTGTCGATGTCGGCGTTGGAGACGTAGAGGAGGTTGTAGCGGTAGGCGAGGTAGAAGAGGGAGAGGCCGATGGTGGCGAAGCCCAGGACCAGAGGGGCGATGGCCGCGTAACAGATGGCGATGACGAGCAAGTTGGTGTAGACGGGGAAAACGGTGCCCCATCCGATGCCGGAGAGGGAGGTCCAGCGTTTGTACATCTTGCGGGGTGTCTTGTCGAGGAGCTTGCCGAGGATGATAAACAAGGCCAGGCCGGCGAGACCGAGCAGGAGGCTGGAGACGACGCCGAGACCCTGGAGAATGAACCAGGAATAGAAGAACGTGGCGGCCGGCGGGATGTTTTCGGCCAACAGGGCCGGAGCCGAACCGGGATTCTGCGCGACCCGCGCACCGACGGAAGAGGCGGCCGAGCCGAGCGTGGCGACGAGGAAGACCTGGACGACTTGGAAGCCGAAGTAGGAGTTCTGCACGTGCAGCTCCACGGCGCTCTTGGTCGGGGCGCCGGAGAACTTGGCCATCAAGCGGAGGATGATGGGCAGCAAGGCCATCAAGATCGACAGGGCCACCACCGGGAGCAGACCTGTCACGACGCCGAGGATTTGGCTTGGGAGAGCATTGAGGAAGCTGAGCCAAGAAAAGGCCGGAATGGCCTGGAGGTAGTTGATGTTGGAGATGGCGCCGACGGCCGCGACGGGGATGGACCAGAAGATGATCAGAGCGACGACGAAACCGGTCGTGACGATCTGCCGAAGGATGCGTTCCCACCACTTGATGCGGAGGTTTTTCCAGATGACCTCGTTCGGGTTGACGCCGACGTAGCGAGGAGCCATGTGCAGCGCTTGGTGATGCGTGAGACTCTGGTAGGCCGCCTGGGCCTCGGACAGCGTGGTGAACTCGACGAACACGGAGTTGAGCCGCTTCGCCTCACCGGCCTTCTGGGCGGCCTGCATGCGGTCGACTTCCGGAACCAACTTCTTCAGCTCGGCGCGGCACCAGTCGATGGTGTCGACTTTCTTGCCGATCAGCGGCTTCAATCGGTGCGTGGGGCGCTTCTTCGGCTTGATGTAACGGGCCGCGAGCGAGCCCGACGCATCTCCCATGGCCGCCTCTTCCGATCCGGATCGATGCCCTTTCTTCTCCTCCTTGACGCGCGCGCCGTTGGCGGTGGTGATCAACTTGGTCTCGGCTCCTTCGAGCTTGAACGCAGCCTTGTCGCGCGCCTCCACCTTCTCCTCAAGATCCTTGGTGTCACTTGCGAACCACACGCGACGCACCGAGGCGCCCAGCATGCGCCTGAGCTTGCCCTCGTGCATGTAATCCTCCGGGACCGATGTAAAGAGGACGGTGCGGGAGGAGATGCGGCTGGCGTAGAGGGGCGAGAGCAGGTATGCCTGGCGCAGGTTGATGTAGAAGACCATCTCGCGCGTGATCATGTAGATGACGAAGCTGAAGAAGATGACGGCGCAGCCGGCGTTGGCCCAGTAGCGCCACCGGTTCACGATGTTGCCCATGGTGAGGATGGAGAGCTGGGTTTGGGTGCCGCCGCCGGTGGCGTGGACGGGGAACAAGACGGGCCATGTGATCAGGCAGCCGACGAAGCATATGACGACGGAGATCTTGAGCAGTCGCAGGAGCAGGTAGCCGTCGAGGGAGTGGTGGTTCAGGATGTAGGTGTCGGGGACCTTTCCAAACGCACCGAACCAGCCGAAGAAACTTTCGGGGAGGGATGGCGAGCGGGCTTCGGGGCGCAAGCTGCCCAGGAAGGTCCTCGGTTGGTAATTGCGCTTGAACCTGCTTCGGAAGATCAAGAACAGGACGAAGTAGACGATGGAGTAGAGCAGGACGGGGACGAGGGTCGAGATGAGCGAGGATGCCGAGTTGGGCGTGCCCTGCGCCGAGCCGACGTTGGGGTCACCGCCGCCTTGACTCTGCGATCGCAGTCAGTACGCGATGCGATACGTGATATATGTGCTTTCCGTGGTGGTGGTGACGTACCGCCATTGCGCGAGTGCGCGCACACGACACGACACGCGGGGTGCGATAGGGATGTCGGTGCTAGCGACGTGTCTTCTGGAGATGTTGGGATGTCGCTGTGTTGGTGTTGGTGTTGGTGTTGTTGATGGAGAGGAGGAGGTGGTGATGGTCGTGATGATGATGATGATGATGATGATGAGGAGGGAAGTAGTAGGTAAGAAGAGGTGATGTGGTGGTGGTGGTGGTGGGTCGCAAGTGCTTTGCCGTCAGTTCCACGGCACCAAGTCAAGTGGCCCGCGATTAAAACAAGGAGGTCAACACACCAGCACCTGCACATGCACCCAATTTCCCTGATCCGCGTCCACTGACGTATGACGCGCAGCCACACGCCCAGTAATAACCACCTGGGCAAACAACCAGCTATTATTACGATGAGGTTGGTTCCTAGGAGAACGGGCGATCGAGACTCAACCATTTCACATGTACAGCCTTGAATCTACAGTAGGTATGTATACAACCTACCTCGTGCATCCCGTGATATCAAACCCAACAAGTCCGACAGTTCGGTTTCCCGGCCGATCAAGAACGCGTATGTGTGTACCTCAGCTGTACCCACAGAGTGTGGCTGGATATGGCTGGCGATCGAGGTGGCTGGCCACATCGAAACATCCACCATCCCTGCCGTTACTCCCGACTCCCGTCCACCTTTTTCCATCATCTTCAGGTTTTGGGTCGACGGATCGTTGTTCCGATATCCGCGTCTACGAGGCAGGACACCGAGCGAGCCACTAAGATGAACGCAAGCCTTGCGAGTCGCGTGCTCCATCTAGCCTTGTGAACATGTTCAACAAGTACAGTTACATGTATCTACCCGCCTCTCAAGTCATGTTTGCGATACCCAAACCTCACAACTGCCTAGATAGGCAAGTCAGGCCGTGCACTATTTAGACATCCGCTAGCTTTGGTGCGCCCAACACTCAATTGCACGTCAGAAGCGCTGTATGCATGTGGGTTTGACATGTCACGACGTCATAACAGGAAGGTGCGACAAAACGGGCATGCGCAGGTCTGTGTCACCACTGCACAGTGTCCTGTACTTGGCAGGTGGTCGATGTGGCTGGTTGGGTTCACGGATGTGATACTCGAAGACAGTTGGTGCCACTGTAATGCATGAAGGTGGCAAGCTAATCGTTGATGAGAGTGATTTTTCGTGCAGATGCCAGTCACTTAGCTTAGCAGGACGTAAAAGCGAGCATCCTTCGAGAACCCAATAAGTGTCGGGATATCTGCGCAAGATAGCTAACAGCTAAGACTTAAAGCGACAGCAAACCGCCATGTCCCCGTCGTACACGTGAGGTTATGCTATGCGCACCATCCTCTTCCAACCGTCCCGCTGCCCGCAGAAGCCCACGCACTGTCGAGAACATAGTTGACCCGGCGCAACACCCGCTGACCCCCCAACACGCCGGCGAAATGTTTGAGGCGTTGCTGTGCCGACATACGAACGAAAGCCGCGAGATCGTGCGGTTCCCTCCCTGACCTCTCCGCTACATCCAGATGATTCAGAACAGCCTGCGCCGCGAACGCATTCATACCCGCAGCGCGCAGGAAGCGCTCCCATACCGTCTCGTCCGGAAGAAGTGTCTCCGCTTGGTCCTGTGGCAAGACATGGCGTGAGACGGTGGCCGCAAGCCATCGGACGAGCATGTCCTCGCCGCCGACTACCAGTTGAACCTGCACGTCGGCGTCGAGGTTCGCCGCGAATGCCATGAACTCGGCCAAGGCGTCGCAGTCTCGCTCATCGAGCGCTTGGGAAAGGTCCTGTCGACCGTCACTGACAAGGACGATCAAAGTTTCATAGCGAAGCGAGACATCGCTTATACGCTCACGGATGCCGTAGAACGAGGTCTGGCCTGGGAGAGGCTTCTGTTTCACCTTCGGGAGCGTGGTTAGGATCACTCCGACGGCTGGGGATACGGTCATGTCGGCCTCTTGGTCCCGTCGTGGCGCGCTGCTTTCGCAAAGACCGAGTCTTTTTTGTAGACCGTCGCGTTCCACGAAGTCTAAGCTGGGGAGCGTTGATTGAAGTTGACGGACCAGTGCTCGGTTGGCGAGCGTAGTACTTAAGATGATGATTTGTGTGCCGGGCTGTACAGCCTCGATTGTCGGGCCGAGCACTGGGCGAACATCGCTCACGTCGGGCGCCATCTCATGTTTGGGTTGTACCATGACTGCTGCCGGTGCTGCTAGCTGATTGGTAAGCGGGAGCTGCTGGATCGATCGTCTGGGTGATCTCGCGGGTACTCCCTGAAGTCGCATGAAGTTGGAAATGCTGACATCGCCCTGCTGTCCGCCGAGTGAACCAGGCCCATTGACAGACTTTGCATCGCCCTGGCTGAAGGCATATCCGAAACCTTCTTGATTGGCAAGGTGGATATTGTCGGTACTTCGCTTGTGTTGAAATGTCTGGTCCAACTCTTGCTTGCGCTTCCGGAGCAGCGTTTGCATATCGAGACGGGTCGAAGGTACCACTGTCGCAGTATTGGGAATGGCCAGTGCGCTGGTCGAAAGCACCTTGGAGGCTGGTGATTGAAGTATTGGTTCCTTGCTGAACAACGACTTATCGCGTTCGTCTTCCTTTTCGAATCTCGGCAACGCAAGGTCTTCTTCATCGCTTTCATGATCGTCGAATAGTCGAAGTCCTTCTGTCGTACAGATCATACCTGTTACATCCGCCTCAGCGCTGGTTGCCAGATCGGCCATATACCTGACGGCAGATTTGTCGTCGTCCAGCTCCACCTCGACATGAACTATTCCGAGGTGCATTGGGAAAGGGGACCATCGAAGCATGCGTTCAAGCTTCGATGATCCATGCCATAGGCGCACCTCTTTCGGCAGCTCGCGCTCGGTCACGGCCAGTAGCGCACGCTGGCCTGTCAATGAGTCTTGTCCGCTATCAGCCACACTGTATGTGCTCCAAGGCGGAGTGGGTGGGATGTCTTCGAGCTGAGGTGCAATCACACGCATGGTAGTGTCCAACTCGCTCAACTGCTCGCCTTCAATCCGTTCGACGGCGTCTACAGCGGCAGGCTGTACGTATGAATCGACAAATTCGTCGAAACATCTAGAGGCGATTCGTGCATCCATGATCGACATATCCGAGTCTGGCTGTGGAATGGGGAAGCTGGACTCGAGGCCATCAGTGACTGTTTGGTGTTCTTTGACTGTTAGTTCATTCGAATTGACGGGGGTGAGTGGTGGTTCCGCTCGGACATTCTTCAGACTTTTGTATGGCGCAGGAGAGAGCGAGCAGTCTTCTGGTGTTGAGAGCGAATTGAATATCCCTGGAGTTTCGCAGGTATTCAAGTATGAAGCAAGTTCTGCTGACTGGAGCTCTGAATCAGTACGGTTTACCCAAGCTTGAACAGGTGACTCATCCACCTTGATACGATGGCCTTGTACCTAGGTAGGGGGTATCAAAAACTGACAGACAGATCGTAACGCTCAAGGTAAGGTTTGACTTACATCATACGGCATGGTAGATTCGTCAACCTCCAATATCTGTTGATCAAGCTTGACGAGTTGTACTGCATCAGTATCTTCCGGTGTGGATGTGAATTCGAAATCCATCAGTGATGATGGGAGTGCGGGTGGACTGGAAGGTGGCGACCAATGCATCAGCGGAGTATCAGGTCGTAAACGTGCAGTCTGGGTCTGGTCAGCGTACGCTTCCACTCCGTTGAGCTGCGAACGAACTCTTCGACAGTCAAAACATTCGGTTATGATATCCGTCTCCCGTGTCGCTGGTTCTGCGACTCTTCGGAGATAATGGATTGTTGCTTCTGCGACATCGAGCCGTTCCCTCGAGACTTCTTCGTTTAGTTGATCCGGTAGTCTGAGCAGGCTCGACGGCCAGTGAACGCTCTCATTTCTTTCGACATCGAGCGGAAGCTGCATGGATTTTAACCCCTGAACATCGAGCTTGACGACGTTTCTTCGCCTGATTTGTTGCAACTCTAGTCCATGATCACGGCTAAGCAGGGCTTCGTCAATCTTCAGTGGTCGCAACCAGAGTCGACGATCCTCCATACTACCTTGGGACGGCTCTTGCTTCCCTGGTAGTAGAATGACAGACGCGAGCAAAGCGGCCGTTTCCTTATCGACTTGCCACTTCTCACCAGTGGCGGTGAGATTCTCTGCACTGATCGCATCCGACAGTCCCAAACTCACCGCCCCGGGCGGATCGTCCAGGTCATCAGCAGCCGTCTCCGGCGGTGGTGGAATGCATTGGGAAGCCAGCAGATGGGCTGCTAGGTAGTCAAACCACAGGCCCGTTTCATCGGCATGTTCGAGCACGGAGCATGAGGCACCCTCATGATCATCGTTGCTATCGCCAGGCTGCGGTACCACTTGAGCGGCGCCGAATCCATGAGAGCCTGCGTTGAATAGATCTTCGCTGATGTTTATATGATCTGACCTGTCGAGCTGAGCATCGCTGTACGGCGAGCGCGTTCGTGTTGACATAGTCGGCGGTATGCTCATCTCGCTCGCCACGCCTGGGTACCTTGTGGTAGGTGTGCTTGGGTTATATCTGGCCGGCCAAGCCGTGTCGTGACAGCAGAGGGCCAGTACATCAGTGAAATTTCTGCATTGATGGGACGTCAACTTTCAGCATTAGAAGGACGAGGTTGTCAATGTGTTACGAGCGTCGAACGATGAAGAGAGAGGGAAAAGGAAGACTGATGGGATCTTGCCAGAGGTCGCATAGTTGAAGTGAGGTCAAAAGAAGCTCCATGTACAGTACTTCGCCTGTGCCGTGCCTTCCTACTTTCGACCCAGGTAACACTAACATCTGGGCTCTCTGCTTCATGGCGTGTACCGCCTGAGTGTACCGTCTGAATCCGTGATGGAGTCGCAGTGATTACCGGCAAGGCAGGCATTCCTTGCCACCTGCAGGCATGATGTGTGTCTTCGAGCTCGCGTTCCGAGGCAGACGAGATGAGTTTACAGGACGGGCTAATGAATGTTGCGCTGTAGGCTGCGAGATGAAGCGGCATACTGGAGATGATCGTGAGCGGGATGCGAGAACACCTCACCAACAATACGAATGCTCTCGACGGTAGCATCGCTTGAAGGTCGTGTGCACGGTTGGGAACCAGATGCATTTCACATGTGCACTCAATGACGTGAATCACGTGATGTGGCGAGGGAGCGGTGGCACGGTCGGTGATTGGTGTGCGGGAGACTCCGCTCGCGTGACATCCTCTACAATTCTACAATCTTCATCTCCCTGCGCTAACTTCGCCATTCTCATCTCTTTCATCCCCTTTCCCTTCTTTCACCGTGTCGAGAACATCAAGCGCTGGGTTACAGCTGGAGTTACGGGGTCACGTTGGGAAGTGCGCCTCATTATGTTACTGCGAACCGCGGGCCGCAGACAACATCACCGATCTACCTCTCGAACCCTTTCCGCTTCCTTTGCACAGCTCAATCTGCCATGGCTGGCACCGGCGCAGCTACGATGGAGTGCCTCGCAGGCCGCGCTCGTCTCAGAACCCCCTGCCCGGTCACGACGACAGAGTGCATCACAGAGTCAGCGGGCAAAAGCGCAAGCGCGCAAGCTCGCCACCGTGGCCGACCAGCACATCCGTCAACCCAGCGAGCAGTATCCGCCTCCAGGATACGGCAGTACCTTCAAAACCCATAGCGGCCAGGACATGCACTGGGGGCTGGCGTCGAAGCATGTGCAGGTCGCTGATCCGATCAATTCGATCTTGCGACCTTACCGGGATCCAATCATCATCAATAGTACTTTGCAATCACCCGACGCACTCATCAAGATTCAACAGGGCCTGCACGGGACGGCCGTCGACATCCTACAGCATTTGCATACGAACCTGCGCGTTGGCCGAACAGATCGAGTCAAAGCGATCCTACAGCGGTTGGCCGAGCAGAGCCCGCCAAATGCTCCAGAGCTGATACATGCGCACGTCGCTTTTCTGGAAGAGTCGTTGAGAATATTGGCATCCTACGGTACCGGTACGGAACAGGCTCTGGAGGCGTGGAAAGAGATGGAAAGTTGGTTTGAACTCGAGGTGATCGGGAAAGGGGTGCGACCCGACGCGAAGCTCTTGGTCATTATGATCAGAGCGGCGGCACGGGGGATAGAAGATCCGCAGCGCGAGCTTTCGATACGGAGGCTGGCGCACATGGCGGAAGAGCAGGGCCCCGAAGTTTTCGAGGCTGTACTGGATTCTGAAGACTATGACGATTACGAGTACACTGTCGTCGGGCGAGCTGCTTCAGAGTTCTTCGACGTGTCGGAAGACATGCCGGAAGACATGCCGGAAGAGGATCTTTTGGAGCCATCGGAGCCAATGGAAGAACCAACACCAGCATCGCAAGCAGTCGTACGACAGGATTACCTTGACCTGAATGACCTTCCGGAGGTCTTGGCGACCGAGCAAAAGGGCAGCGGCCTGTCAGGCGTGAAGCGTGCAATGGAGGCGTTCATATCCCTCCCGCCGCTTCCCAATGATGCTCCTCCCGAGGCTCAATACGAGCGCGCGTTGGAGCGCCAGAAACTCCTGGAAGAAACCTCGGTGGACATCGCCATGGATCGTTGGAAGCAGGCAGACGAGGACCTACGAAAACTTGGAATACATACGTCCATGCAGAGCAAACCGTTGGCTGCTCTGATGTGGCAGTGGTATCAGACGCTCCTACCAAAGCTGCAAGCAGAACTTGCCGAGGTCAAACAACTGTTTAAAGAGCCGATCCCCATTGGAAAAGAAACAGACCGCCTGCACTACGGACCCTTCATGGAGTTACTACCACTCGAAACAATGGCGGCGGACACTATTGTATTCGCCATGACGAAGATAGCGCGGGGCAAAGACTGGAACACGAGGTTGTATGAACGTGACAGTACGCTAGTCTCCATGACGAAAGGATTGGGGAATGTGCTCGAGGCCGAGGCGCAGGTAGCACACTCTGTGCGCACAGCGAGTGGCAAGAAGCAGGCAAAGACTCGCGAGACCAAGCGACGTAGACAAGCCGTGTTACGAAAGCGGAAGCAACGAGATGACTCGAAAGCGCTTTCGACCGAGGAGGAAACGAACATGCCGAGCCGCAATGAAGTCGAGGACACGCATTGGCCGATGGGACCCAAAATCAAGCTCGCCGCTATGCTTATAGAGAAGCTTCTGGAAAGCGCCCAGCTTCCCGTGACGCGCGAGCATCCTCGAACCAAGGAAAAGGTCACGCAGCTTCAAGCGGCTTTCAGTCACCGCGTACAGTATCTCGGCGGCAAGAAAGTGGGCATGGTCACACCCAACGACGCATTGATAGACAAACTCGAGCATGAGCCGGTCGGCAGCCTCATCGCCAAGCGTATGCCCATGGTTGTCCCGCCAAAACCATGGGCAGGGTGGAGTGAGGGTGGCTATTTGCACTACCCCAACCCGATTCTGCGTCTGCCGAACGGAGGGGACAAAAGTGGAAAGGACTACTTCGAGGCCGCCGATACAAATGGCGACATGAGTCAAGTGTACGCCGGTCTCAACGCACTCAGTCAAGTACCGTGGAAAATCCACCACGACGTGTTCAAAGTGCAGCTGGCAGCTTGGAACTCTGGCGAGGCCATCGCCAACTTCGCGCCCATCAACCCCCGCTTCGACTTGCCACCCGAGCCTGCGGCTGCTTCTGATCTCAATGCCCGGCGGACGTGGCTTGGCCACATCCGCGAGATTGAGGGAAAGCGCAGTGGCTTGCATTCAAAGCGATGTTTCCAAAACTTCCAGCTCGAGATCGCCCGGGCGGTGGTCAATGAGACCTTGTATTTCCCACATAACCTGGACTTTCGTGGGCGGGCATACCCAATACCGCCGTACCTGAATCATATGGGTGCAGATAACGTGCGGGCTTTGCTTGTATTTGCAGAGGGCAAACCGCTGGGACCTGACGGTTTGCGCTGGCTCAAGATTCACTTGGCCACCGTGGCGGGTCACGACAAGGCTAGCATGGCCGACCGCGTGCAGTTCACGACCGACCATCTGGACGACATTTACGACTCCTGTCGTAATCCTCTCGACGGGCGAAGGTGGTGGTTGCAGGCTGAGGACGCATGGCAGACCCTGGCCGCGTGCTACGAACTTACGCAGGCCCTCGACTCCCCGGATCCAGAGAAGTTCATGTCGCACATCCCCGTCCAGCAAGATGGCACGTGCAACGGACTCCAACACTATGCCGCCCTCGGAGGCGACACGGTCGGCGCACGCCAAGTAAACCTCGAGCCAGGGGACAAACCCGCCGACGTCTACACCGCCGTCGCCGACGCGGTCAAGGAGGAAGTCCGCAAAGATGCTGAGCAGGGCCACGCCATCGCGCAGAAACTGCACGGCCGCATCACCAGGAAGTGCGTCAAACAGCCCGTTATGACCAATGTGTACGGTGTCACCTTCTTCGGGGCGAGGGAGCAAGTCAGAAGACAACTCGAGGTGTTGTTTCCAGAGGTGGGTGGCCTGGGCCCGGAGGGTTTGCACAAGATGGCTCACTACGTTACTACCAAAATCTTCTCGTGTTTGGGTACCATGTTTGGTGGTGCGCAGGCTATCCAGCGCTGGCTTGGAATTTGCGCCGACCGGGTGGCGACATGTCTGTCTCCCGAGCAGGTCAAGAAGCTGGTAGACGCCGAGCAGGCTGCACTGGCCAATGTCCCGGACGTTGTCAAGAAGCCAAAAAGACGAAAGGCGAAGCAAGACGAAAAGCAGGAGGAAGAGCAAGAGGCAAGACCCAAGGGGAGAGGAAAGGCGAAACCGAGGCAGGAGGCGTCGGCGGAGGAAAAGAATGCCGAAGTCCGACTATCAAGCAGTGGCAGCTATCGTTCGGACATCAGGTTGAGCAATAGCTCTAAACCAATGTTTAAGTCGACGGTGGTGTGGACGACGCCGCTGCGTCTACCCGTCGTGCAGCCCTACCGTACCACCAAGTCACAGAAGATCACCACGAACATGCAAGGCGTTTATCTGCAACAGCCGCAAGTCTGGGACCCGGTCAGCAAGCGAAAACAGTTGCAAGCCTTCCCACCCAACTTCATCCATTCACTGGACGCGACGCATATGCTGCTGAGCGCCCTCAAGTGTACCGAGTTCGGGATGACCTTCGCCAGCATTCACGACTCCTTCTGGACACACGCGAGCGACGTCGACTCGCTGAGTCAGCTGCTGCGTGACGCCTTCGTCGAGATGCACAGCGACGATATCATCGGCCGGCTCCGGACCGAGTTCCAGGTCCGATACAAGGGTTGCCTGCATCTGGCCTCCGTGACCGCGCACAGCGCGGCGGGCCAGGTGATCATTCAACACCGGCGGGCCGAGAAGGTCACCCGGGCGAACAAGCTGAGTGAGCTCGCGGTCGAGGCCGAGAGGCTGAGGCTGATCGACAGCGAGGACCCGGCGGAGAGGGAGCAGGGCGAGGCCATGGTCACCCCGGGCAGTCTTCTGGCCTCGTGCAACGACGAGAGCGCCATCGCCAACCCCAGGGAGCTGGCAGGCCATACGCTGGGCGACATGCCCGACCGGTACGAGACCGAAGAACTGGGCTCGGACGTGGACGCGTTCGCCGACATCGACGACTCGGAAGCGAAGTCGATGGTGGAAGACGGGGACTCGAACATGGACGACCTCGAAGGCGACGACTCGGCCGGTTCGACCGAGGCGCGCGCTGCCGCCGGCGATGACTCCGCGCAGTCTGCTGAAGACCCGACCACGGAGGAGGGCGACGCCACGGCCCCCGAGCCACATGGGTTGGTGAAGAAGAAGAAGCAGCGGTATGCGTCTGCCAATCGCAAGGTGTACGTCTGGACGCCGGTCCGGTTCCCGGAGAAGCCGCCCAAGGGCAGTTTCGACGTCACTCGGTTGCGGGCGAGCCGGTACTTCTTTCACTAGAGTGGCTTTTGGACGGCGTTCGAATGGGAATGGTTGGCATGGCGACGGTGTTCAAGGAAGGGTTGGGAACGGCGATTGTGTGTTTTGATGAGAGATTTGTTGTAAGATATACATTTAGACGGCCGCGTGGCTGTACTCTCCTCGACATTGTGAATAGGGAGTGTGTACTGTACAGATAGATCTACAGGCATCGCCTCTTCTTGTAGTGTATCAAACCCTCACGGTCCAAATTCATACGGTACATCCACGGTGGCCACCATCCCATTATCACTCTATCGACTCCTCCTCCACCTCCTGCAGAGATGCCTCGTCGCTCAGACGCATGGAACGTCTTGTTAATGCCTAGGATCTCACTATACCCGAGCCGAGACTCCCCGACCACGCTGCATGCTTGTCCCGATTCGAATATCCCCGAACTCGGGGGGTTACACCGCATACAAGTCCATGACTCCATATGTATTCAAGACACGTGGTGAGAAGGAAAGTTCCCTGATCCCTGGTGGGTGGGAAGAAGGATTGTCGATAGCGTCACGTGGCCGGCGGAAATGTTGCTGTTGGTAAGTTCGGTTTGGGTTTTTTATCCTTGCAGTTTGCGTGGCATATTGTTACTTCATCATCAGCGAGCGTGCTGCGACGAGGTTGTTCTTTGGGGGGGGGGCTTTTCTATGTTTGAGTTTTGAGATGGTTTCGCGGTCGCCGTCGCTGGCTGGTGATGCAATGTTGATGGACCTCTACCTTATGCTCACAGGTTCTCTTTGCACCGCCGTCGCTGCTGCTTGCCGTGTCCAAACCACTTGTCTCCACCCATTCCAGGTCGTTTGTAAGGTTTGGGCTCCCGACCTCCGGTGTATTGGTATGGGAGCGCAGGGTACAGGGGACTTGATTCGTAACTGGGATCGAGTGCTTTTTACCGTCATCGGGTGCGGTTTACTATACAGGAGATATGTGGGTGATCTTTGCAGGAAGCATGCAAGTGAGAGCGGGACGGTACGGTGGTTTGTTACCTGTGTTTATCGAGTGCGTGCTGTGTTTGGTGGTTTGTTGGTCTTTTTGCGCGATTGGCGCCCAGTCAATTGGTGAGACGGGTTGACCGACTACTAGTAAATTGATGGAGATATCATTACGGATTGATTGATGAATTGATGAATTATCGATTTCATTACACTATTACTATGTGGAGTGGGCAGTGGAAGACCGGTTAACGGTGGCCGGCCCGCTCTTGGAGCGAATCCGTCGTCGAAGGGGAGCCGGTGGGGTCCATCATCAGCCTAAGTATTTGGCGCTTGCACCCGAGAGGCGCTTTTGGGAGCGCCAGGGCTGCTTACGGCCCAAAGCTACCGTGTCACTCTCACATTCGACTCTCCTCCTCCTTTCCCGCCCCGACACCACTTTGTCTACCTCGCCGAACCGAACATCCCGATCCGACGGTGACGACGGTGTCTCATTCGGCCCAAGAATGGAGCGTGGTGAACGACGGGGGAGTCTGGGGCGAGCGTTGGAGAAATTCAAGGCGGCCATGCGAAGGCGCGGGTCGAGCAGTAAGGACGTGCCCACCCTCGCCGGTCAAGCGACCTCGACGCCCGAACAGACTGCGGGTGAGATACCCACGACGATGTCTGCGGAGGCTCCAGTGGAATCGAAGTCTACGACCGGTCCTCCGGCGGTCGCTGAGCCTACGCACATGCAGACGGGAGCGCCGCTGCTGGTGGACGACGGACTCCCCAGCGACAATGACGAACCTCTCCTCCCCATAGTCACCAATCGCACCGGCATCGACACCGACAAGGCTCGTCTGCTGTTCGAGAAGTACGGCTTGAAGTACGAGCCCACGACGCAGCGTCCGTCGGAGGAGCCGCCCAAGAAGATCCGACGCGTGGAGAGGCCGGTGCGCCTCCGTGTACACTGGACCTGTCACGAATGCGACCGGAGGTTCGGCCGCGAGAAGATCTGCGCTGCCTGCGGGCATCGGCGATGCGAGAGCTGCTCTCGAACGCCCGCTAAGCGTGTCCGCGAAGTGGTCGAGAGCGCGAAACGGCTCAAGCGGGAAGACGACATGCGGAAGGCTGTCAGGGTCGCCGACCAGCCGGCCGAGAGTGGTCTACCCGTAGCGAATCGTCCGGACCAACATGGGGCCGCCAACATGCTGACAACCGCGCCAACCGCTGCTCGGGAAACAGACGAGCGCATGGAGGAGGAGGAGGAGGAGGAGGAAGAGGAGGAGGAGGAGGAGG
>Ga0268244_10000603_pt1 | contig 14575 bp, 14 predicted proteins | sample AgamicMgSfe_FD_200258 | JGI IMG/M metagenome (GOLD analysis project Ga0268244, IMG submission 200258) | Agave microbial communities from Guanajuato, Mexico - Mg.Sf.e (v2) (version 2) | ecosystem: Host-associated > Plants > Phyllosphere > Phylloplane/Leaf | place: Guanajuato, Mexico | collected... | reverse complement strand
GGGTAGGGGTGGGGGTTGTGGAGGGTGGCGTGCATGCCGCCGCGTTCTTGGCCGTGGCCTGTCAGTTGTCTGCTGGCGTATAGAGGGGGGTTGGCGAGTGGAGCTGGTGGATTGTCTAGTGTCTGGTGAGGGAGACTGAAGTCGAAATCTGTGCTTTCGGGCAGACGGAAGAGCCTTGTGCTTTCGTCTTCAGATTGCGCTGGCTGCAGGTTGGCATCTGGCGATATGTCGACAATCCTTTCCGCAGGAACTTCAAGGCTGATGTCGTCAAGTGGTTTGCCACTGCCGTTTTCGAGATGACAGCTGCCCCTGACCGGCTGGCCGAAGATCTTGCTTAGACTCCACGCCATCTCGCCCTCCCGTCGCCTTGGATAGCACGTGTCCTCGGCAGCGTAATGCTTGCCGCTATCGCACTCGATCTCCTCGATCGGAGGTGGCCGTGGGATCGGACTGTCCCTGGGGCGCATCGAGCGCTCAATTTCCAAGACCATGTCGACGGTTTGCTGAATCTCAAGCACGCAGTCGCCGCTAGCCTCGCAGATGGGTCGGACGTCGACACTCATCGTCTGCCAGTTCGCATCGAAGACTTTGTGCCCGTCGAGCAAGCTGCTGATCCCGGCTTTGCCCTTGCAAGGGAGCAGCTTGAGAAAAGGAGTCAGGTTCTCCGTGCACACGACTTCGTGCGGCAGCGTGCCGTGTAAGAGTTGCAGTCCTTGGCCACCACGGGGATGTGTGCCTTCAGGCTCGAAGCTGAGCACGGGTCGGGTGGTCTTGGTCCCGTCTATGAAGTTCAGACTGGCGCAGAACAAGCCGCTCAAGCTGTTCACCAGCGTGCTCCATCTTTCCTCCAAGACCCCTTCCTTTCCATCTCGATTGTCTACCCACGCCCACAGCTCTACGCCCGTGCCCCCTTCACGCCTCCCGTCTCGAGGTCGGCTGCCCCAACTCTCTTCGTCCCATCGGCCCAATGCGAAGCGCAGGTGTAGTTCACTGGTGTGGCTGTTCTGGAGGATCTGTGCGAGGGAGCGAGGGAAGTAACGGAAATGTTGGTTTCGGTAGTCCGGGAGGGAAGTGCGCGAGGTGAAGTTGAAGCCAGCGTACAATGAGCCGCCGGGTAGCGGCTTCAGGTGGAGGTGTTCGCTGTAATCCCGACCCGGTACTTGTGTGGAAGCAGCAGCGAAAACGGTGGAAATGAGACAAGTAGGTAACGTCAATAGTTGCGCGAGCTTCATGGTCCACGTTGACGGTCAAAAGACCACATCGATGGGTACATGTTCGCCTGGAAGGTGATGTGCTGTCTATAGCACCTTCGCGCTACTGTACTCTGCCAAGAACGAGGTCCGAGTGAAGCTGTGCGACATCAAAGGTCCATGTTCCTGACAACCTACTGCCAGCGCACGCATAACTTCTGTATAAGTTTTCGCAGCCACTCGCTCTGTGAACAGCATCTCGCTGGCGCAGGTCCACCCTCACATCGGACGTAGAAAGCAGCTCCGCGACGCCCTGCAAGAAAACAGCATAGCCCTGCGCGATGGCGGCCGAACAGCGAAGGCTGCTGGAGCAGCTCATGGGCGACCAGCTCATGTCCGCCACTCCGAACCAAAAGCAACAGACCCTCGCCATCACCGACCCCAAGGTCTGCCGATCATACCTGTGCGGCTCGTGTCCGCACGACTTGTTCACAAACACCAAGCAAGATCTCGGTGCGTGCCCCAAATCTCACCAGCCGAACTTGAAAGAAGAATTTGCCAACGCGTCCGAGCAGCAGAAACGCGACTGGGGGTTTGAGTGGGACTACCAACGCGATATTGGACGTTATGTCCAGGACTGCGACCGCCGGATCGACCAGGCGCAGCGGCGCTTGGAGAAAACGGCCGACGAGATTCGTCAAACGAATGCGCTGCTCAAGCAGATCAACGACCTCAGTCGTACCGTCGAGGCGGGCACCATGGAGATCGAGATCATGGCCGAGGAGGGCGCCGTAAATTTGGCGGTTCAGGAGTTCCACAAGCTGAAACTCTCCAAAGTGCAGAAGGAGGAGCGGGAGAGGGAGCTAAAGAACCTCTCGGACACTTCGGGCCCGTCCGGACATCAGAAACTACAGGTCTGCGACGTCTGTGGCGCGTATCTCTCACGGCTCGACAACGACAGGCGTCTGGCGGACCACTTTTTCGGCAAGATGCACTTGGGTTACGCGCAGATGAGGAAGGAGAGCGAGAGGCTATCGAAGGAGTTGAAGGGCAGACCACCGCCGACACGAGACGAGCCGATGATGGACGCGCCGAGGTACGATGACTCTTACGGCGGTGGGGGTTACGGCTATGGAGGGGGAAGAGGCGGAGGCGGTTATGGCAGAGGCGGTGGGTATGGAGGTCGCGGAAGGGGCCGAGGTGGAGGGTTTGGCCAGAGGTGGTGAATGCGCGATTTAATTTACGGACGGCGACCACCAACGGTCGGAGTGCTAAACGGTCATGTCCTCTGACTTTGCAGAGAGAACACGCGCATACTGATCATGGTGATTGCAAGCTTAGCATGGCGTTGGGGTTTGTTACAATAAAAAGAGAACATCCGAACCCGTCTGCGGAAGTGGTTGGAGAAAGCACCCCCTCAAAGTCCAAAATGGCACCGCCTGAGTTATCTCTGACGAGAGCGGATTGGAAATGTGCAGACGACTTGTACTTGCGCGACCCCAAGTGGAGCTTTGAGTGGGATTGTTGTCACGCATTCCATCTGCGCTTCTCAATTTCGCTGGGACATGTTGACATCGCGGCTCGCCGAGAATGCCAACCAATCCACCGGGGCCTTATGCTTCACCTGGTGTCTACTTTCGTACGCCCAAGACACTCTCCGCAGGTCAAGCTTTCGTGTGCAGTTTTCACTCTCATCACTGGGCGCTGTCTCCGGCCAGCAATACACTCATTAACAATGTCTTTCTTTACTACCTTTTTCTTTGCGTCCCTCTACCTGTTCAGTCATGTTGCTGCAGTCGCAGACCCGTGTCCAGAATGCGAGGCGATGTCCATGCAACCTCCGGTCGTCACGAAAACAGAGCCCTGTTGCGAATGCGGCGAATGCGAAGACATGATGCCAACACCCGCACCAGTTATCGTCACGAAAACCGAGCCTTGCTGCGAATGCGGAGAATGCGACGAGATGCCATCAACGCCCGCCGTTTTGACGAGCACGATTTCCGTTTGTGGGACGACAAGTCACAAGAGCATTCTGCCTTACACTTCAGGCTCCGCCACCTTCTGGATGAGCAGCTGCGTCCCGTCCACTCTTTGGTGGACGCCCAGTCCGAGCACAATGTGGTATACTCGGAACGTCACCGCCAGTACATGCGCGCCTGCCAACACCGTGACCTTACCTGGCTCGACAGCGATCTCCACGACGACCTCGACCGTGATCCGCTACAACAATGGCACAGCGCCACCGGCGCAGACCGTTACAGTCACCGCAACTAGCCTGCAAGGATACACGAGCACCATGTACTCTACGAGCGACATCTTCACCACGCTCCCAGGGGTGACGGTTACTGGTTCCACGACGGTCGTTTCTACGACGACGAGCTTGACTACAGGTAGACCTTATTCATCCTGTGGTCATCTATAGAAAGCTGATTCGGTACGATAGTGACTTCCACGATCGTGCAAACCGCCACTGAAACGGACGTATCTGTCTCGTCCGCACCGGGCCAGACGGTCGTAAGCACCGAAGACATCACGTATACGACACAGCTGCCGACGAGCACATCATACGCGACCGTTACCATCGGTACACAGACGGTAACCAGCACGCTGTCGGTCGCGACAGTCACTAGCACGCCTGCTCCAGTGACGCAAACAGTCACTCAACCAGCGAGTACTCAGGTTCTCACCCAGACGGTATCTAGGTCCGCGCAGACAATCACTAGTACTTTGGCCGCAAGCACTGTAAGTTCTGGTCCGAGGTCTCCCCATGAGCAAGCTCTACGACACGTTCGTCTCATATGTGAGTGGTGCTCTGGAGAGAGCCTCGGCCCAAATTAGAAGATATACTCGGCACCCTCGCAGGAGGAACGCTGTCTGCATATCACACCCCAGGTACCACGTTCGAGCTGACCCTACTCTTTGCAGCAAACGGTCACCGCTACGCAGACTGGAGGCACTCAAACTGTCACCTCTACTCAGATTTCGGGCTCAGTGGCAACGGTCACCCTGACGCAGTCTGCTGCAACCCGGACAACGATGTTGGCGGCCCAGACCGTCACTGCCACAAGCAGCGCATCCGCCGTGACCATGACGACTACGATGCCGGCATCGACCGTCGTTGTGACTGCGACTGCTACAAGTGGGGTATACGTTACAAGCACAAGTGAGGATCAGTCAAATTTCAATGCTTCATATGGTCCCGTGCTGACTTGAGGACGTGTAGTCACTTTTACGCCGGCCTCACAAACCCAGACTCAAACTAGGACCGCTACGGCTACCGTTACGGCTTCCTTCTATTCGAGCGCCATCACTACGACCACATTGACTGGTGAGTACTGCATCATACGGTCAAGAGGAGTACTGACACGCGAGTAGTGACAAGTACACCGTTTGCTTCGACACAATACCAGACGGCCACGTCGACAGCCACACAAACAGTGACGGCTACGGCGACGAACTCCATATACTCCACAGCTACCTCGACCACCACAATGACCGGTAAGCTGCATTGGAAGCTCGCAGGTAGTTAGCTGCTAACCAAGCGCCAGTCACGAGCACCCCGGCAGCCGTCACCCAAACTCAAACGGCCACGGCTACGGCCACCCTGACCAACAGCTATTACTCAACTGCAACCACTGTCACTACGATAACTGGTAAGCGGAAGATGTGGGAATCTGGTCGTACGAAAATTGTCTGACTAACCACTCATCTAGTTACGACCATCCCGGCCGCGTCCACGCAGACCCAGACCGCCACCGCCACCGTCACGGGCACCGCCACGCTCACCACGACGAGTGGATACTACTCCACCGGCACAGCTACGGGTAAGATGAATCATTCTCTCAAACATGATGTTGTACCAGCTAACAGAGAACGCCAGTCACGCAAACGAGCATCTCTCGCGCCACTATCACGTCAGTCATCACCACCACCACCACCGCCACGGCCCCAGCATCCAGCTGTTCGAGCTGGGGCTCCTCGGACATCGGCGCCTACTGCTCCCGCTGCAGCACATTAACCTCGACCGCGACGACCTCGACCTCCTCCGCCTGCGCCACCCCGACGGGCCAGTTCAAAATGTACGTGTCCAACTTCGGCGGCGCCTGCCTGTCCACGACCTACGGCGGCGCCGTCCCGAGCCAAGACCACGAGACCCTCGTCGTCTCGACCAGCAGCACCAACTGCACGACCTTCTCCGCCGTCTCCAACGGCCAGACGACGATCGTCACGTCCGGCAACGGCCTGACGCTGTACTCCGACCAGAACAGCGCCAGCGCCGGCAACGGGCCCATTTACTTCGACAGCCCCAACTACCTCCCCGCGTACGGGACGTCCAATCAGGCGGTGGATTTCTGCCTGCAGCCCGACGGGAGCTTTCAGGTGGTGAATCCCTCCGATGGCGCGACTTACCTGCAGATGTGTGGCGGGACGGTGTATTTGAACACACAGGCGGATGCGATGATAAACAACTGTACGTCGATCGCATTGAGGCGCACGCCTGCTTAGTGCGGGTTTGGGGCTTTGTTGGTTCACGCGTGAGGTGTGGGTATCTTTCGGAAGGGCTTTTTCACGGAGGCGGGTAATGTACGCCTTGGTTGGAGTACTGTAGAACTTTAGATTTGTTTGGGTAATGTCTCGTTACTTGCAAGTGGAGAGTGCTCATCGGTGCTTTCACGTCGTCTACTTCGAGGTGTCGGGGCTGGTGGATCATGATCGTTCCATAGATGCCATCAGCTTTGTCGTGATGGGTTTCATATTCGTCATGTTTCCTGAACAGGAGTATAGAGTGTTCTATCTTCGGTTGAACGCCACCAAGGGTATCTATCACACACATCATCACACGTCACGTCATCCTTCATGCAAATCGACACGCCGCTCCTTCGCCCTGACGAGCGACCTCATACCGCCATCTCAGGATAACCCAGATCGAAGTCGCCGGCGAAGCTGTTCCAGAAGTTCTCATCGAGATAGTTGAAGAAATCGCCGGATAGCAGATCGTCGGGCGGCGTTGGCTGCTGGACTCCGGCGGCCGTAGCGCCAGCGTCGGGCCCGGAGCCTCCTACAGGCGAGCGCATAAAAGTCCTGAGCGCCTCGTGGCCCTCGACAGGTTTCTCGGCTCCGCTCGGTTGGAGGAACTTGGCCTCGTAGACCTGCTTCATCCACCGGACGCGCATGGCCCATTTCCCAAAGGCTTCGTTGTTCACCTGCAGTCCATCCGGGGAGGATTTCGTGGCGCCGTCGAAACGGATGGCGGCCTCTTCGATCACGGTGGAATAGTTGAGCGTGCCGGTCAGGGCTCGCATGTCCCAGCCTTCGATCTCGAGGGAAGCGAGCCTGGTGAGTGCGATGAAGGCGTGGGCAAAATGACCGAAGGCCGAAAAGGGCATCGTGAGGTAGTAGTTGACGGGGATGGAAAAGTACACTTCGACAAAGGCCTTGATGGCTTCGATGCATCGGTACAGATCGTCCAGGTGAGCTCGGAGAGGTTTCGACTTGCTCTCGAGCAGGTCGTTCAGCGACAGCTCCCATATTAGGATCTCTACCGCGAGGTACTGCAGTCTTAGAAACACATCCTCTTCTCGGCATTGGTCGCTCTGTTTGAGCCTGTCGAGGTCCGCTTTGAAGGCTTTTGTATAGATTTGCGTTGGCGCGGTCGGAGTTTCCGTCGTGTGTGTTTCTTCTGCGAGGTGTTGGAGGCGGACTATCTGCGTAAGAAACATGTCACTCTCGTATTCTCGGGCCTGGTCAAGAGCAATCAAGCCGTTGTCAAGGTATTTGGTATACGCCAAAGCATCGATTTTCTTGAACGACGATGCGAGCATAGACGTCAAGTAGAAGACGCCAGCTAGAGCCCGATGGTCCTCCAAGGCTGGTGTTCGGTGCAGCATCGTAGACCCATGCAAGGCTTTGGTCGTGGTAGACTTGAACTCCTGAAGTTGAGAGGGTAAACGATCAAGCCCCAGATCTATTGTCAGTGCGATGGCAAGATGAAGTAAGTTGGTCACTTGTTGGCCCCAGAAAATATGAGGATGGTACCTAAGGCGATCAGCAAGTGTTTCCGGAAACGGAAGAGCGCCACAACCTACCAAGCCACAAAAACAAGAAGGCCCTGCAATATGCCAATGTTCTTTTCGCTGTTAATCAGTATGCGCTCGCTGATATCCTTCATCAGCTCTTTGACCATGACTTGTTGCTTTGGAAGGTCGTGGAAGTAGGCGACGGTAACGATGGCATGTAGAAGTAAAGGTTTCTGGCCGTACAGCTGCTGAGCCGAGACTCCGGGAGGGACGACCACGAAAGGACAGGCTGGAGCCATGAGCCGACGGTACCGATCGAGGAGGATCTCGGCTTCGCTCATGGTAACTCCGAGGGACTGATTGTCGACCTGATCAACCTGCGATGCTGTTCGCCTCGAACGGTTCTGAGTTTGTAGAGCCATCGAACTCGGTGATGGATCGGTCGACGCTACAGAGGCTTCCGCACCGTCGGTAGCATCTGCAGGGTTGCATGATGAATGTACCATCTCCGCCGCATCCTGACGGGCAGTCACTGCCAGATAATCAGCGACGGAAGTGTTGTGAAATCCACGTGAAGAGTAGACCTAGAGAGGCTCACTGTACCATATCTCAGCATAAGAGAACGATGGTGACGACGAGCCATGGGCGGTACTTACCCTTCGCCTTCAACACTATGCGGCGACAATGTCGCACCGTCACCCTGCAGTCTCTTCTGCGCGGTCTGAGATGTCGAAAGTGCGTTGACCAGATGTTCAATCTTGCTCTCCAGTTTCTCCAGTTGCGCGGAACGTCTGCGGGAAATTAGAGTCAACGATACGTCAAGACATGTTCGAGTGGTAACAATGCAACCAACAGCAACTAGCTACAGGTAAATCGGACGGATGGTGCCACCATCTGTACCGTCAGACTCCCAGCATCTCCGAGCCCTTGTCTATATCAAAGCGAACGGGAAAAAATGCTTTGACAAGGATCTCGAACTCACGTTGGCTTGACGGCCTTCTGCTTTCGGAGCACGGGCTCACGCGAATGGCATTCTTTCCGTAAACGAGTACACCTGGTTAAGATCGTAAGCCAAATGCTGATACCCAACCCTCCTCACTTCGCACGAGACCACCAACTTGGAGACGAAGGTCGTACCTCTCACACACGTGCAGACCTTGCTGACGCACACACTTCGCTTTCGCTTTGGAGCAAGTGGTACAGGACCTAGCCGCGGACCGGCTTTTTGAAGGAGGAACGGGGAGGGAGTCGAGCTCCATGGCGAACGGTCAATGGGAACGGCGATGGTGAAGCGATCGATCGGATACACCACATGAGGCTGGGAAGATATGGGAAAGGTCAGGTGTCGTTGGTTGACGGATGGATGGTTGTCTGATTATACATGTGGTGAGTACATACATGTAAGCAGAAGCGGAAGCGGAGTGATCGGAGTACGATTGCCCCGCTCACGTGATGCTCATGGGCTGTGATTCGGCGCAGATTCGGCCTGCGGGCGAAAAACCGGCCGAAATTCCGGGTGATCGTCAGGAAGGGAAATATGAGGAAAACAGGTCGTTATAAAAATTATATGATCGAGATGCCTACCTACCTACAGTAGGTACATGCATTGAAGGCTCAGGATTCAGGATTCGGTGGATCGCCAATGGGCGACTTGTACAACACGTCGATCCCCTCTCTTGAGCAAGACTGCAACGTGGGTCAATGTGGGCGAGTCACGCCCTTCATTCGACCATGACAAGTCCGACTGTCGGTGGCGTCCAAATAGTTGCATTCGCATCAATTCATGAATTTAAGAAAGGCATCGAGAGAGTCGACCGACTGGGGATATCTCACGTCGTAATCAGCTGCCGCGATGGGAAAGTACGCTCACCACCAGTAGAACAAGGAGACCACATGCGCTTCAAACCCCTAACAACAATCTTTCCCGCGCCTATCTTCATGCGACAAGGCATCATGCCGTCTTAGACCACGCTGCCATCAACCCGATCAAACTGCTCACCGTCCCCGCCAGACCAACGACCCCCTCGTCGAAGTTAGCGTAGCCGAGGGCAGTGCCGGGCACCGTGCAATCGCATAGATCAGAGATCAGTTGCAACTGGGTGGCGCTTCGTTCCCTAGAATCGAACAGACAGAAGTCAGCAAACCTGAACCCACCCATTTGTCGCACTCCAAGGAAGATTGGAAAGGGACGCACTTCTCCAACTTCTTCCTCTCCACAGCCTTCTCCGCATCCACACCCTCGCTGTTCTCCCTCGCCGTGATCTGCAGGTTGTAAAGCTGGTACACACCCGCGACGACGTTGCAGAGCAAACCGGCGAACCAGGCCCGGTACGCCTCTTTCTGCAGCCTCGCGGCGCCCTCGAATTTGCGGATCCCGGCCGAGTCCAAGTAGGTCATGGCGTCGAAGGTCAAGTAAAAGGCGTAGCCCAACTGACGGCCGACGGCCAAGTACCTGAGCACGGGGTCCATGGATTTGGCGTCGGCCGCCGTCGCCGCGGCCTTAAAGTGCTCCACGAACTTGCCCAGCCGCATCGCCTTCCTAACGCTGCCGAAATTCTTCATGAGCCCTTGGTAGATGGCCACGGTCGAGGCCGGGTGGTTGGTCCGGTAGGTGTACCATGCGAGGAAACGGGAGAAGTATTGGATCGTTCGGAGGACCTTGTCACGGCCGGCTGAGCAGGTTGGTCAGTATGACAAGGTTTCAGGCGCGCGATGCAGCGGGGTGATCTGGCGCACCTGTCGTCGCGACGAACCGGTTGTAGTGGCTCACCACTGGGTGGTAGATGAGGGCGTCCGCGACCATCTTGATCCGACCCAAGAAGCCTATACTCGAGGTGCGATAAATCCGGAACCAGTTATATGTCGTGTATTAGGTAGAGCGACCAGAAACAGATATCGTCTAGGAGCGTCTGGTACTGTAGGATTTGAGGGTCGAGAGGTATTCGAGCTTCAGTTATCCGCCCGGTTCAATCACCTCGTCGGCATGTGAACAGCTTCCTCGGCTTCGCGCGCCCTTACCCCAAAAACTCCCCAATTGCCGACGTAGCCGACCCAGCCGGCGTCCCTAGCGTTTCACGTGACAAGAAGTCTACCGCCAAGACATCCTCACCTCACTTCGAAGAGACGTCAAGTCGTACGTCGAGACGTCAACGGTCCCCAACATGGCGAAGAAAGGTATACTCCAATCTGTCATCGCAAACCCCACGATAAAGAAAAGAGAGCTAACAGCAACGCCACAGCGAAATCGCGCACCATCGCGGTGCGCCTGATCTCCATGGCCATGACCGGCTACTACAAAACCTTTACGCGACCGCGGCAGCACCGACCTCTCAGCATGCTGAAATACGATCCCGTCGGTGAGTTTGCAGTCACGATTGCAATGCGGAGGAATCCTGCGGTTCTGACAGACCTGGCTCAGTGAAGAAGAAAGTCCTCTTCCTCGAGCAGAAGCGCGGTAATATGAAATAAAGGGCACTCTTACTCGAGCGGAGGCGCGTGGGGTGGAGATGGGTCGATGGGACGAAGAAGACAGGCAAGCAGGTTTGCGGAGCCGGGTCCCATCCTGGCGTGTAGGAGCAGGAAGAGCATGGTGATAAGAATCAAGCGACGAGGCACGCCATGAGTGCAAGCATGCCGATGTACGACCTACAGTCTAAGGCTGGGATATTCCGTGCCTGGGGCGAAGCTAAGAGAGAAGTACTCGCGATTGGGGCTTGGAGACGGAGGTGGTGCGCCGTTGTCAAACGAGAACAGCATGCGCGTGACCAAGCAAGCATGCTGAAGCAAACTATGAGGGTGTAAGATAGCTATTGTATGGATGCCATCAGCGGGGTGAGGAGCACTTGAGCTCTGGATATTCGAGCCACAGATTTGCAGCCATCGTCATCCTCCAAGATTAAGTGAACTTGCAGTGCACCGTTCTTGTGCGAGCAGGAACAGGGCGGCTCGGTAACGACAGACTTCAGCGTAATTTAGCGGCCAAGCTCTTGAGAGAAGCGCGCACTGAACTCATCATCTGTAAAACGTGTTAGTCACTTCCGCGGCACATGAACAAGGTATGACTTACTGTTGGCCGATTTCTTCGAGCCACGCTTACCGCGCGAGCTCCCGCCAGCCAATGTGCGCATACGTGAGCCAGAGCCGTTGCGTACGTTGGGCAGTGCCGGGACGCTTGGAAGGTCGTTGACTGAACTCTGCGTGCTCTGCATACGTAGGGAGTAGCGGCGGGTATCTGTCACAGTGGCCGAAGAGCCAGGGTTCGATTGCTTCTTGCGTTCATGTTCATAATCTTCCACAGCCTCGCTTGGTAGTTTGCGCTTGAGTGGGGTGGATGGCTGACGCCTTGCAAGGCGTGGGTCAGCCGTTGGACCCGTATCCGTCTGCGAGGCATGGCGCTTCACAGGGTGATAAGTGCTTAGTTTGCGCACGTTTGCAGCATCGTGGATGAAATCGGGAGAGCTGCTATGCGCAGCTGCAGATTGAGAGTGGGTGTCGCTCACACTCATACCTCCTGCACGTTGGCCCTGCGAGCCTAACAAATGGCGAGTCTGACTGTTTCCGGAACGGCCAGCCATCTGGCCACTGCTCGCAAAGCCGCCCTCCCCACGCACGAGCTTCGAGGCGCTGTTCGGGCTCGGCATGGGCTTGCGGTAGGTATACTTCGCTTTCTCCTCCTGACTCCAAGACAGGCTGTCCTGGAGGTGAACGTTCTGCGAGTCGTTCTGGGCAACGAACCCACGCGCACCTTTACCTTGTGCCTGTGAGGCGTTGCCTTGTTCTTCGCGTGTAGAAAGTATGGAGAAGGCGGAAGAGGATGGCGCCCTGGACCCAGGGGCAGGCGATGAGCTCATGCTCGTATGGAAGGCCGCAAAGGATGGTAGCTGCTCCTCGACTTGTGTCTCTTGCACGGTTTGAGAGAGATGTTGAGATTCGAACGATTGGTGTTGCGTCTTGTCATGGTTTCCGGTGAACGTTGGGGATGTGAGCGGCTGCTGTGAATCTGCCAGCATTACATCACTGCTTTCTTGCAGGTCATCAGACGCGATGACCTGCGCTTGTGACTCTTCCACAACAGGACCGCGCGTGAGGGAGGGCTGTGTCGCTGAGGGCGCTATAGCATAGGATGACCGTAAGATCTTGGGTGTAGAGGATGAGTCGGTTTCAACAGCAGCGTTCAAGCTGCGTTCAACTTGGTGACTGACTGGGAGCTCGTAATATTTGCAGCTTACTGCTGGATGAATGTCGCCCCGCACATTCGGGACATGGAGCCTAGCCGTAGGAGTGTTGGTGTCTCCAGCTCGAGCGTGCTGACGTTCTGTGGCAAATGCTTGCTTCTGGCTAGTTGCAACCAGCCCATTGCGCAAATTCTCACTGTCAGTGATCAAGTGCTTCTTCTCCACCTCAACCTGAGTAATCCTAGCCTTAAGTCTCGTGATCTCTTCCTTGTGAGCCGACTTCTCCTGTTCCCAGCTGGCTTCAACCTGCTCATGGAAGCGCTGATCTTCCGCTTTCTGCTCTTGCAGTTCGAGCTGGGCTTCGGCGAGTCGCTCTTGCAGGGCCTGGATCTGCTTCTCGGCTCTGGCTGCTTCTTCTTTGATCCGCTCGTTGCAGCTGTCTTGGAAATGCTTCAAGCCAGCGTCTGCACGCTGGGCAGTCTGTTGGGCTTCGGACAGCTGACTGCGCAAGTTGCTAGTATTAGCCGCTGTCTCTTGCTGAAGCTTTTCCAGCTTTTCCAGCTTCACCTTGATGTCACGATGAGCAGAGTCGGCTCGCTCGCGCGCTTGTTGCAGGTCTTTAAACTGCGTCGACAGCTGCTCCTTTTCGTAGATCGTTCCTTGCTGCTCATTGCCAAGCTGCGCCAGTTGTGCTGATTGAGACTCATACTTCACGCGGAGCGCAGCAAGGTCGTCTGCAGAAGACTGTACCGCGTTCAACGATGCCCGTAAATTGTCTGCATCCAGCTTGTGAGACTGCGCCAGTTGCTGGAGCGTCTCGTACTGCTCGTTTGGCTCCGAGGCTGAAGTTGTGCGGCATTCACGAAGGTCAGTCAGACTGGTCTTCAAGCAGTCGACTTCCCTCGTTTGCACCTCAAGTCGATCACGTAAGTGATCTCTTTCAGTGGTCGTTCTTTGCAATTCGTTCTCCAACTTGGAATACTGCTCGACCGCAGCCCTGTTGGCATCTTCGGCCATGTCGTGCTGGGCTTTCTCCAGGTCCATACGGAACTTCGAATGCAGTTTATCTTGCTCTGAGTCGAAGGCTGTCACCTGGGTTTGTACCTCCTCCAGATGGTGTTGCAAGACTTGTACATTGTCCTGAAGATCGGCGTTGGCAGCAGATAGTGTGCGGAGCTCGTTGACCTTGCCATCTAAGTCCACGTTCACGGACTCGAGCGCTCTCGCTTTGGCGTGTAGCTCCGCTCGAATTTCATTCAGCTGAATCTGAGCATTGTCTTCAGGTGAGCACTTGCTTTGGATGTCAGCAATCTTCGCCTGGAGAGAAGCGTTCTGTCGAATGAGGTCGTCACGTTCGATGAGGTCAGCTTTCAGGCTCTTTAGAGAGTCAAAAAGGGTTGCCTCGAGTGAGGCCACGCTCCACCGCTCACCCTCATGAGCAGTGACAGCCCCAAAGAAGCGATCGACGTTCTCGGACAGCCTCTCCAAGCTGTTGAGAGCGGATGCGATATCGTCGGCGTTAGAACAGTGCTGTCCCGTCAGTGCCTGGACAGCCGCGAATGTCTGCTTGAGCAGCTCGATAGTCTTCGTCTTCTGAGTCGTCTCGGTCTCTTCTAGCGAAGCGTGGATCTCGAAAAGCTTGTCGAGTACGGCATCACTATGCGACTTGACCGTACGTAATATGGACTCCTCAGGTTTTGCAGTACTAGCCAGCCGACGCTCAAGCGAGCACGTGCGATCGCGTTCTTCGGATAACAGGCCCGTCTTGTAGTCTAGGTCTTTCTCCACGTAGCGCATACGAGCCGTTATCTCGTCCAACTGCTTTTGAAGCTCACGACCGGCTTGTAGGGCTTCGTGCTTGAGCTGGACAGACCTCTCCGCAGACGTAGATAACTGCTCGAGTAGTGCGGTTCTCTCAGCCTTGCAGTCTTGGCTCTCTGCCTTTAGTGCCTCGCCAATATGTCGTGAGGTGCTTGCCTCCGCCTTCAAGGCATCCACATCCTTACCCAGTCCGTCAATGAAGGTTTTGAACTTCTTGAACTTGGCTTCATATGTCGCCAACTTGGCGCGCTGCTTTTCGAACGCGGTAGCAAGCGTCCTCTTGTCGTGTAGCGCTCTGTCGAACTCGTCTTGAAGTGCTTCCTTGGCTGCGACAATTTGCTCAAGCTCGCCCTGAAGCAGCTCGCGCTCAGTA
>Ga0268244_10000602_pt1 | contig 14585 bp, 10 predicted proteins | sample AgamicMgSfe_FD_200258 | JGI IMG/M metagenome (GOLD analysis project Ga0268244, IMG submission 200258) | Agave microbial communities from Guanajuato, Mexico - Mg.Sf.e (v2) (version 2) | ecosystem: Host-associated > Plants > Phyllosphere > Phylloplane/Leaf | place: Guanajuato, Mexico | collected... | reverse complement strand
GCTTCAGTGAAGCCTGCGATAGAGGAGACTAGTGTGAGGGATTTAGTAGTTGGTTTGGGAGCTAGCCATGGAGATGGAGGCACGCCGGAGGTGTCGGATATAGTATTCGGTCTCGTCTGGCTTTCAATGTCGGTATTGTCGCCCTGACGAAGATATACACTCGCTATACGGGAGAAGTAGATTAGTCCGACGAGATCGATATTCAGCACGCTCATGGCCTGGCGGGGTTCCTCCTTGACGCTTTCCAAAGTCAGCGATGGATCGGTGATATTGCCCCGCTCGCTGACACCGGCTGCTGATACGGCATGATCTACCCTCCCGCAGGCCCGATGTGCTGTCTCGAATAGGTTGAGGTTTGATTGATAGTCTGCTGCATCTGTCTGTACGAAGCAAGTATTTTGTCCCTCGACCGAGGATTTTGCTAGTTCTCGCTCAAAGGCCAATCCCTTCTCTGCCAGGACGTCTCCAAAGAAGACATGAGCACCCTGTGAGTGACATATACGGACTATTTCTGATCCAATGCCCAGTACTCCTCCTGTCAAAACAACGACTTTGTTTTTTAGGGACTCGAGAGGCGGAGGTATAAACTGGGCGGCCATGTTGAAATTATGCAATATTGGTGTCTGTCAAGATGCTAGGAGTATTCCCATAGAAGACAGGAATGAAATTGGAATCAAGGAACTGGAAACGATGAGTACTTGGGAATGATATTCCCATTACCTCGCCCCACATTGCCCCGCATCTTGGTCAACATTAAGGTTGGAATTGGAGAGGCCGATCGTTATGGTGGGTTGGAAGAACCATTGCCAGTCTGCTGTTCTGATCGATGGAACGAGATGAAGATGGTATTTTGCTTGCCGGAGAACGGGTATACCTGCTTCGACGACCTTGATGGTGAAGTAACGGATGGGAATGTCGATTGAGACGCGCTGTAGAGTGCTTGATCTGCGCAGTGACCGTTTTGATGCGCATATACTATTGCCCGTAGTCGGCATATTCTTCATATATCACAGTCGTATAGCGATGCAAGAGAGCCTAAGCCTAGTGGCCGTCATGTCCTGATCTTTGTAGCACATCGCCGTGTACAGTACTTTTATGTCCGAAGAGCGGAGTCCTTGCTTCATCCAGTTCGGAGAAGCCGCCGCAGTCGCACGCATCGCGCCGGGGTGATGAGTCGTCCCAGTCCTCTACGACATCACCTAGATCTTATGTAACGCATTCGGGACCCTCGGTTCTATACGCTGTGGTTGTGGCGCATCTGAGTACGCCTTCAATTCTATTCAGCCGAGTGTCGTTGCCAATCAGAAGTGGAGGCGCAAGTTGAGGTGACGGCTGTAATCGGGACCCGAACACTTGAATCATCTCGCACCTTCACCGAGTCGCACAGACTAGCTCTCTATACTCTTTGACTGGATAGGTCACTAATTCGTGCTACCTGGACATCACGCAGTGATCACAGCGCATGACCAGCTGCGTACCAACCAGCAAACCCTCCACTGACTGAGCCGACCTTTTGCGGTTTGCGTCGGTTGAAAGCGCTTCATTCAACATGGCCAATGTGAACGCCGGCAACGATTCTCCAGCGAATGCGCAATCTCACTCACGCACATACCAGGCCTGTATACCGTGTCGCAAGAGAAAGGTGCGATGCGATCTAGGTCCCGTCGACAATCCTCATGAACCTCCGTGCGTCCGCTGTCGGCGCGAGTCCAAAGAATGTTACTTCTCCGCCCAGAGAAGGAAGAAGCGTGCCTTGGACTCCGGCGCAGACGAAGAGCTGGATAATGAGGACTTTGAACTGCGAGGTGGGAGGAAGAGATTGAAAGGAGATGAAGAAGAGGATCACACCCAATCCGCGACAGGGTTTTCAGCATACCCAGTTGCGCCTGGTTCTGCAGCGTCGCGATCCAATCCTTTCAGACGGCCACATGCTCCTGGTGTTACTCAGCAAAGCCTGAAGGACGAGCAAGATGACGAACAGGTCAACAATCAAACTGCTGCTATCCTGCAGATTGCCGAAGTCCATGGCGGACACGATGCTTTGAACGTTCTGTTCGAAGCCGCGACTCATCTGAGGACAAATAGTACCAGTAGCACCCGACCTTCCGATCTGATGCAAGGCTACAGTCCTGCCAATCTTCCCTCTGTGACCAGCCCTCCAACCGAGCGTAGGACAATGGCTGGAGGCCGATCGCTTTATGGTATCTCGGACCCATCGACGCAACCTCAAATCGACCCAGCCATTCAGAATGCTCATGCGGGAACCTCGGCTTCTGACATGATATCTGCACTCAATGCATGGCGGCGGTTCAAATTCGTTCGAAGTGGCTGGTTTTCTGCTCAGGAAGGTGTTCAATACATCGAGTACTTTTACAACAAGCTCTCACCGCTAACGCCCATTGTCATGCCCGACTATGGCTCTCCGGGGAAGCATGCAAAGTTGCTGGCCGAGGAACCCATGCTCGTCGTCACCATACTGACTATCGCCTCGAGACACATGCCCTTGGAGGGCCCGGGATCGACATCTCGACCGGCAGCGATACACCAGACGTTGTGGATCTATCTCGAAGGAATGATCAATCGACTGGTCTGGGGTCAAGAGCAGTTCGGTCACGGTCGATCATCCCACGGCGCGCTGCGTGGTGCAGACGTCAATCCTTATACGCGCAGAGGTTTGCGAACTCTTGGTACCGTGGAAAGTCTGATGCTTCTGACCGAATGGCATCCTCGAAGCATGCACTTTCCGGGAATCGACGATGATTCGGAGCTGCTGGCCCCTGAGATATACGCTGATATCGGAACGTCGGAGACTGGCGGTAATGAGTCTGTCAAGGGTATCGGTGGACATCGCATCGACACTTGGCTGGAGCCTTGTTGGAGAAGCGATCGCATCTGCTGGATGCTCTTGTCCATGGCCATGGCCCTCGCCATGGAGGTTGGCGTCTTTGATGAAGACGTTTCCCGTCACATGTTCAAGGATCCGAACGTGTCTTTGGAAATGCGGGAGACTTACGAGAGACGTCGCGTACACGTCAAGAATCTACTACTCATCTACACTACTCAGACGAGTGGTCGTGTTGGCTTGACATCTATGCTGCCAGAGGCGTATAGCGAACCAGCTCTGAGTGCGCACTTTCATCCTTCTGAGATATCACATGGCTCGACCAAGGATCTGGTTATCCATCTCTGGCTGCGTATTGCCTCGATATCGAAAACCAGCACCAAAGACCTCTTTGGCCATCGAGATCAAACCCGAGAATTGATCAGAAGTGGTCGTTACAAGCGCTTATTACACGATCTACATCCACTTCTGGCACAATGGAAGCAAACTTTTGAGAGTGCCAAGGACATTCCTTTGCTGATGCGCCACATTTTGATCATTGAATATGAATATGCGCGCGTCTACATCAATTCCCTGGGTCTTCAAGCCGTTGTCGAGCGCTGCACTCAGAATACACCCAAGCAGACAAGCACGAACCCGGATCATGGTTCGGCGTCCAGTTCCTCCAAAGCTCCAACTACAATCACCCCTGCGACGCTCGAGCGCTGGCTGGGCGAGGACAGGTACTATGTCAAAGAAGTCGTCGACAGCTGTCAAGGTCTCCTCCGTGCGGTCGTCGAAGGCCTCCGTCCAAAAGATAATCTTCGACACGCTCCCGTAAGGACATATTTCCGTATCGTCTCAGTCGCCATAATTCTGCTCAAGACTTTTGCTCTCGGCGCCTCAGAAGACGACGTCGCAAAATCTCTGGCTCTCATGGACGGTACAGTAGAGGCACTGCGGACCAGTATTGTCGACGACGTTCACGTCGCAAGCCGCTTTGCAGACCTTCTCGATACACTTACAAAGCGCATCCGATCAAGATTCGTGCGTATGGCCAGAAATGGTGCCAACTCCTCGAATCGCGATATGAGTGACAGCCCGGTACACCAGATGTACGCTTCAGGATCGTCCTTGCAGCAGTCAAATCTGCGCAACACGCCTGCTTCATGGCAGCAGAATCAGTCTCGCAACATGGCTATGCAGCAAGATGTATCTCAAAACGACCTGCCTTCCTCCCATCCACTATCGGGAATCTCGCAGCAGGCGTACGACTACAACGATAGCAACGTTCCGTACACCCTCATGCCGCCTCCAACGAATCCTCCTTCTCCCGGTCTCGGTCATGCGACAATGGCGAATGGTGGATATGGATCTTATGGACAGACGGGTGACGGAGGCTACGATGATGGTACCGACTGGCTTGCTCTGCCGCTCGACCCTATCATTGCCAGCGTCGGTGGAAATGTCAGGCAGACAGGCTATGGCCCTGAGGTCAATGGCTACGATATGCTGGAATTGTTACTGGGTACGAGCTATGATCCTGGTCACCAATGAGTCGCAGATGGAAATGTGCATACGTACCTTAAAAACAGTGGATCGATAGTTGTGATGCGAATTTCTTAGTTAGTTCTATACCCATCTTGCAGGCCGAGCCACTGAATAAAGAAACGCGATCACGATTGAGTCAGTTTGATCGAAACCACGCCCCGTGTCATTTGCATTGTTATCTTCGATTCGAGCAACAGCACAGAACACGCACATGACCAGCAGGAGAACCAGAGGGAACAGTAGAAAGAGAAATTAGAAAGCGGTGATTCATGCAGCCTTTCTCGAAAAGATGCAAATATACTGTACAAGCTCCTCTGCCGAATCCACCCATCGACCCTCTCATCACCTCCATCTCTTCACCTCCCCCTCATCATATTCCTACACTTCCCTTTCGCATCTACAACGCAGCCCGACCCTGCTCCCCAGCACCACCGCCCTGGCTCTGCGTCAACATCTCATTAGCACTCTGCTGCATCTTCATCTCGCGCTCCATCTCCGCCATCTGCTGCTCCTCAGCAAACGCCAGCGCCCACGGCACGCCCAGCAACAATGCCGAAGTGGACACGACCCACAGCGTCTTGCCGCCAAACGACAGGCCCGTCGACGCCCAGCTGCTCGTCGTGTCCCAGGCCGATGACAGTGCTCGGCGCTGCTTTGGGGGGACCATGTCTTTCAGTGCGACGAGGCGCTCGTAGATGGTCTCGGATGGCGCGTCGTCGGAGGTGTCGGACGAGGCGACGGATTCTGAGCGTATTAGTTGGGTTGTTGCTGAGTGCTATCGCTACAAAAAGTACCGTCATCTGTGTCCCAGTCCTCCTCGCCCTCCATGGGCTGTTCCTTGGTGAATTCCTCGTCGAGGACCTCTTCTAATTTGACCATTTTGGCGGTATAAAGGTGTGGTGTTTGGAATTTGTCTGGCTAGATATGGCGCGAACGATTCAATTGTCGCGCCTTGTGTCGTGATAAAGGTAGTGGTCTCGTGATGTGATGTGTGAATGTGTTCGCTGTCACGGCTGGATGATGCTCTGTACAAAATCCTGAAGCTTCGGCATGCGCCAAGACTCTGACGTCGGGGAAGTCTTGCCGACGCCAGGCTACTACTCACTGCTCTATATTTGAAGCACGTGCTGCATCAACATATATATTATACGACTAGAACTTTCAAAGCCATGTTGTATTCTTTTGGCATATGGTTGATTCGTTACTAACTATTACAATAATCGTTTCACTTTGCTGTCTTCGCAAGTCCGTTCAAATAATCAAGCAAGAAACCCTTGGCCTCGACAGGCGTACCCGGACTTCTCATACCATCTGATCCGATGGCCGAGGCGAAACTAGTAGTTGAAAATTGTCGGGACTTCATAGACTCGGCAGATGGCGTTCCAGTTGCTGAGGGTGGTGGACGATGGACCTGAACGTTTGGATGGTTCCAGGACTGTACTGACGGAGGACTACTTACGATCGCCTCCCTGGCCTGACGTGGTGTTGGTATCTTGTTGCCGTTAGAGTATAACTCTGCAGCGTGGTTGTCTGGAATCGCTGGTGAAGAAGCTGGTTGAGATACCGGCTGGCTAATGGCAGGACTGGGAGCCTGAGACTTGGCAAAAAGTGCGAGTAGACTATTCTTCTGTTCTTGCATTGCATCACCTGGCGCCGAGGCAGGCATTTGTCCGGGAGCTTGATTCTCCTCTGCTTTGGGTCTTTTGAGAAGTTGCGGCTGGAACGACTGGTTGCTCGGCGCTTTCGACGCACCAGCTACTGGCGATACCGGCTCTCTAGTCGCACTGGCTTTTGGCGACTCTGCAGGTCGTGAGCCTGGCCGCTGGAGGATTCTGACTGGCGCTTGTGAAATGGTAGGCTCGGGTTTGCCTCTCGAAACTGGCCGGGACGGAGAAGAGGTGGGGGCTGCAGCAATCTGTTCAGAAACCCTTCTGGCCTGGGAAGATGCAGGTCTCTGTAAGATCTTGATCGGTGGTTGTGATGGGATACTCGAGACATCAACCTGTGATTGCTGTTGTTCAGCCACTGAAGCACTCGGAATAGGTTTAGCAGCAAAGCCGCTGAGAGTCGGAAAGTTGGTGTCATCTAGTTGCGGCATTGGTGGTGCACGTTCTTCCAATTTCATCTTTGGCAGAGTCCTTGTGATCATGTTGAGAGCGGACGATTTTCTTCGCGTCGGCGACGGCATTGGTGGTCGTGCTGCTGATTGGGTCAGCAAGTCTTGTCCAGGAGCGGTGCCCGGTTGCTGAATGCTTGTCTGCTCTTGTGGCATTGCTGGAGCTTGTTGGGCTTGCGATAACGCATGTGGTTTCTTGAACATTTCAAGCAGAGAGTTCTGATGCAGCGACCGCGACTGCTGTGGAAGCTCTAGCGGACTAGCCAGAGGCTGGGTGTCACTCAAACCAGCCTGTGAGTGCTGATTCGAAGGTCTGAAAGCGTTCAATAGATTGGCGGCATGGGGAGTCAAACTTGGGGGAGGTGGCAATTGTGAAGCGCGAGGAGGCGCAGGAGCCTGAGCAAGTGCGCCGTGTGGTCCCTGCGGCGCAAACATTTGTGGAGGGAGCTGAGGTTGTTGATGGATTGGAGGATGCATGTGCGGCGGACCATTGTGTGCCATCGGGCCTGCAGCTTCTTGAAGACTTTGCGATGCTTGCAAAGCACTCATTCCATGGCCGTCGAACGATGCTTGGGGACCGCTTAAACCAGGGCCTCTCCGGATGGTCTGATCATGTGATGCCTGAGGCGATGCATACGGGAACTGAGGAGGAGGCTGTCTTCTGACTTCGGTAGACTCTCTGGCATGATGATAGTGAGGGCTTTGCGGAGGCTCTTGTGGCCATGATGTGATTTGGTCGAGAGGCGTATGCGGTATGATTCTCTGCTGCTGTGGTAGCTCTAATGACATTGGTGGAGCGCCACGCAGCATTGCGAGTAGATTTCCCGCTCGGTGTTGATCTGCAGCAGAAGCAGGAATAGCGGGTGCCATGGGTTGCGACCCTACATTGAGGAGCCGCCTAAGCTCGGCACCAGGATCGATCATGTTTGAAGAGTTGACCGGAGGAACTGCCTGCTCCTGTATCGGCTCTTCGTGCGCATCAGATGCGTATTGTGTTTCCACTCTCCGCTGTTGATTAATCCATTTCCTTAGTGGTCCGAGAAAAGGCGCGACCATGTAAAACTTGGCGGTGCCACCCTCTTGACCATAAGCTTGTTGCCCGTAGGCTGCGCCTTGAGCTGCTTGCTTGTTCTTCTTGAAGGTCGGAAGATCGGAAAACTTGTACCATTGAATCTTGCTAATCTCCTTGCGAGTTTTGGGTGCGAACTCGGTGTCCTCTGGGACGCCTCGAATCACAAACAGCTTCATGTGCTGCTCGCGCATCGTTACTTCGATTGATTTGATCGACTCTGGATCTTTCGCAAGCCCGGCCTTTGCAATATCATATCCCGTTTCTTCGTCGACTTCTCTGATAGCACAGACCAAATCGTCTTCGTCCTTGTTGATCTTGCCTCTTGGGAAGCTCCAACTGGCTCCCTTCTTCCAGCCTTTGACCAGGAGAACCTTGTCCATGTCCTGGTTCAGGATGATAGCTCCTCTGACGGGAACTCTCGTCTTGTACCCCAGAAACTCTTGGTATGCAGCTTGATGTAATTCATTCGAAAACTGAGACGTCAACGGACAATGCTCGAGGATGCGCATAGAGAAATCTTTCAAATTTAGGGACGGCAACGTAGGGTCGATTGGTCGTATGAAATCCTCGTAAAACCATTGTGCTTCCTCGATTTGGAAACATATTCTCGGTATGTCTTCAAGCTCCTCGCTTGGTAGGTTGATGATGAAGCGCACGCAGAGGTCGTCTAACCAATCAGCCAGCTGCATCTTTTGATCTGCCATTATATTGCTGGTCCTGAAGCATGTCCGACGGTACGATGAATGAAGGATGGGGCCCTCCTGAGCCGGCGACTCTCAGTCCAGTCGAACGAAAGTCGCGTTATTTGTGATTGACAGGCGCTTTCACTAGAATTCAAGTAGAAAGATGATCTCGAAAGAATGTGACTGGAGATCTAAGTGATCTGTTGTTTTAGGTTGGATGTTTTGGAGTAGATGAGACTAGAGCAGGCACGGGATGCAGTTCAGACTGCGTTTGCGGATGCGACGTCACGCGAACAATGCGGGAGTCGTGCTGCAAGTCTCTCGAACCTGCGCATGTGTATTCCATTCCGTGTGCACACTCGCTATCTTTTTGATCTCACTCACGGTCTACTCGGTATTCAGAGACCCTTCAAACAAAACACTCGGCCCGCTGAAGGCAGCTTATATCCCTCGAATATACGAAATGCCGTCAGACGATCTGCTAGATCACGCGAACTCTTCGCAGGATTTCTATGCGCTATTGGGCGTAAATTTCGAAACAAGCGAGTCTGATATCCGTCGCGCATACAGGAAGACGGCCCTTAAGTACCATCCTGATAAAGTTGGCGATAACCCAGCCGCTCTCGAGAAATTTCATATCCTGCAAATCGCCTACGATGTACTCTCGGACCCCACAGCGAAGGGAATTTATGACAATGCTCGAAGAGCTAGAATAGAGAAAGAAGAGCGGGAGTCGGCGTTTGAGGGTAGGAGACGGCAGATGAAAGACGATCTTGAACGGAGAGAGAGTGGATTCTTCAAAAGAAAGCGGGAAGAAGACGATGCAGAAGAGGCGCTGGAGCGGGAGATCAAGCGATTGGCCGAAGATGGTGCGCGGCGGAGGCGAGAGCGCGAAGAAAGGCTTAATCGGGAGACCTTGGAAGAAGAGGAGAGACGAGATCAAGAACGAAGAGGAGAAGCGACGGCAGCATCTGAAGAAACATCAAAGGGCGGTACTGAAGTTCCGGACATTGATCGATCGGTCAAAGTCAGATGGTTAAGGAACGGCGACACCCAGTACGATGAGGACGCGCTCAATCGGCTTTTCGCGCAATTCGGAACGATCATCAAGGTGTTCATGCTGAAAGAAAAGAGAAAGCGACTCGACGGGCACAAAGAAAAGGTCAATGTTGCGACTGCGGTCGTGGTCTTTTCTTCCGTGGTTGGTGCTCATGCCGCTATTGAAGGCAAGAAACGAGAAAACCTCCATGCGTTCGACTCGATATACTGGGCAAACGATGCAGAGCCTGAGTTTCTCAAGAAAGTACATGCCAGGTCACCAACGTCAGAACCAAATACACCGGGTACTACGCCGGCACCTCATAAACCAAAGCAACGATTCAGTATTCCGGACGAGAGCCCATCGACGCCTTTGAAGGGTATCAGAAAGGTGCCCTCGTTTGCGAATTTCTCGGCCGCTAGCACGCCTCGTGGTGCTGGCACCGGCACCGGGAATGGCACTGGCACACCGAGCCATGAGGAACTGACCATGATACGACTGAAGAATGCCGATAGACGACGTCAAGAAGAGAAGAGACAGCTGGAAGAGCAGATTCGAAAGGAAGAGCAAGCCTAGCTCTAATGCCGCCAATTCTATACAAACAATAGTATGCTGTGTAATACGGCAGGAGCATCTGCTAATGAATATCATAGCTTGATACTAATTTCTTTCAGGCACGTGGCTATCGGTTGCTCGATGTGCAGTCAGACGGTTGCATTGATCATAATCATAACTTACTTTCTACCTTGTGACCTTTTGGTAAGAGCCTTTCCAGTCCAATCTTAAGATCAGACATCATACCATCTTTTCCTGGCTTCCTCGTCTGGCTGTCGACAAAAACGTGGACAAACTCGCCCACAGCCTTTACTTCTTCGCTCCCTTGCTCAAATACTCCAATCTCATGCGTTACAGAGCTTTTGCCCAGTTTCTTCACACGAAGACAAAGGTCCAAGACAGAGGGGAAACCGACTGGGGCAAAGTAGTCGCAATGAGAATGTACTACAAGGCCAATCTGTGACGAGGTAGGTGGACGTAGACCGCAGTGCTGGATCAGGTAGGAGTTCACTACGCTGTCGAATCTACCAAACATCTGAGTATAAAGATCTGATGAGATGTAGTAGAATCATATGATCTTACAAGAAGTAGTAGATGCTGTTGTTCATGTGATCGTACATGTCATTGTCGCTCCTGCACCGAGTCAGCATGTTTCACCACGTCCGCTTGAAGATAGACGAGAGCATTTGAAAAATGCAATGTACTGGAATCATGTCAGGGAACGCAGTCTCGCGTGCCTTGATCGCAAATTACATACCATCTTGTGCGGTATTCTAATTGAAATCCATAATCGCTTCGCCTCCTCGACTTCAACTCCGCTTGCGACATCTTTTGCCGCCTTGTTTTCAGGAGACGTATACGTGTCAGATATAGGCGGATGTATCGGTAGACAGTCCACAATCACGTTCAAGTTACGTCCAAGTTTCCGTTCTCGCGAGACGTCTTCTTTGATAGATGTCAAAACATGGACTGCATCCTCATTCAACCTCGGCACCGAACGGCCGTCCCAAAAGGGTCACAGTCTGGGGAAAGCTCCCGTCTACGAAATTCACGCGACGTCAACTCTCTACAATCACAATCGCAACATAATTTACGTGGTCACTCCCTATTGCCTTCCAAACGCCCTCTTTCAATTCGTCACCCTTCCAAATTAGCAATTGGCCTATCATGTCGGAGAAAACTCCCCGCCCACAGTCACCAGCAGTGATCTACTTCCTGATCCTTTACAACAGCGTCTCAGCAATCCTCTGGTCAGCGGTCCTGGGTCGCGTCGTTCTGATCGCGGCAATTCACAGCTATGGTCGCGTCTTTCTTGGTGTGAGCGAATATGCCAAGTGGACACAGACGCTCGCGATATTGGAGGTTGTGTTTAGTCTTACTGGTACGTTGATATATCAAAGAGCAAGGACAGACGGGAAATATAGCAGACATTCTGGCGGAACGCGCGATTGGAATGCTGGAAGTCTTTGCTGGACGAGTACTGACGAGGACAGGCTTGGTCAGGGCACCCCTTATGACGACCTTGATGCAAGTCGCGTCGCGCCTTTTGCTGGTTTGGGGCATTGTGAACAACTTTCCTGCATACACTGTATCGAGTATCGCCTACAGCACCATGTTGATCGCGTGGAGCGTGACTGAAGTCATTCGGTACTCGTTTTTCGCTATGAACTTGTGGACCGAAGGAGATGTGCCCTCTGCACTTCAATGGCTAAGGTTTGTTTTCTTGTATCTGAGATGCGTGCATAGTTCGACAAGACTGACAAGTGCAGGTACAACACCTTTTTCATTCTGTACCCTCTGGGAATCTCGAGCGAGTGCTGGCTTATCTATCTGGCTACCGAGCCCGCTAAGAGAGTCCATCCAGTATTCGAGTGGGTACTGAAGGCTATCCTCGGAGTCTACGTTCCAGGTACGTGTGCCCCGACAAGCGCAAAATTGACCGTTATGCTGACAATTAAATCCAGGCTCCTACATCTTGTTCACACACATGATGGCGCAGAGGCGAAAGGTCATGAGGGGCAAGGCGGCTGAGAAGATTCAATAGATGATGTTGGTCGTGGTTTCGAGATACGTTCGTCTGTGTCAATATGTATCAAAATCATATCTGCAAAGACAGATCAACAGGCTTGCCATCGGCCTCGCCACTCTTGAACATCGCTTCCATCTGTAATGTGTTAGCTACGTGTCACAACATTCCGTTAAAATACCACTTACCACTTCAAGGTCGGCCAATGCTTCTTCAGGGCTTTGCATGGCATCCCATTTGCCCGACTCGAGGCTATCAGCCCACACCTTGACCTCCTCGATAACTCCGTTTCCATCGTCGCACTCCTCGACATCCTCCTTGTCTCCCTTCTTCACAGTGACTTTACCCCTGTCGACCTCGACCGTACCTTTTTCACACGCAACAGTCCACTCTGCGCCCTGGAATGTCGTTCCGAAACTGATAGCGACAGTACCACTGGCTCCGTTCCTGAGCTTGACACCAGCATTTACAGTATCGATCGGCGGGAGATGTTCCTGCAACTGCGCCGTGAAAGCACTGACTTTGGCCATGCGCCCCTCGCTACCAAGCATCATTCTGATACCTGCAACAAAGTGCACTCCACCATCGAGCAAGAATCCACCCTGGTGCTCTGGCTTCTCGCGCCACGAGGTAGAGATGTACTTTCCACCCGGCTCTACCAAGGCGCAGAGTCGCAATCGGAAACCAAGGACGCGGCCTAGCTCGGTGACCTTTTTGGCGCCGATCTTGAAGCGGGTCAGGTAGCGGAACTGCTCTGCGATGCTGAAGTTTATTTTCTTCGTGTCGATGTTCGAGTGGTACCATCTGATCAGTTCTTGTGCGGTGGCGATGTCTTTGGCGATTGGTTTCTCAGCTAGTACGTGCTTACCGGCTGACAGACATTGCTTAATGTAGTCTGGCTGCGAGGTGATGGGGAGAGCGATGATGACTGCAGAGATGTCGTCACGTTTGAGGAGGTCTGGGAGCTGCCTTCCAGAGGATGAGTCGGTAGAGTAGAGATCGACGTTGCTGAGCGAGGCGGATTGGACCAGCGATTCGGCGGTCTTTAGCGAGCGGGAGAAGATGGCCTTGAGATTGAGGTTTGAAGCTGCTTGGATTGCGGGCTGAGAAGATCAGTGACTGTATTCTCGATGAGCTTTTGTAGATAACTGTTACCAAGTGCGCTTCACGAATGAAGATGCCTGTAGACGATTAGCTTTGTCCATGAGATGTATACTTTGAACGAAGTCGCTGACTGACCACTTCCTATGACTGCAACACCGATGCCCATGTTTGATTCTAATTATCTTCTGCTCGAGAACACGAAGATGCTTTCACGATAGATGGACACTGAAGCCTATATTTTATGTCTTCTTTTAGCCAAAAGCCGAACGTAGAGCTGGAGTGGGATTGAGTGCTAGGCCGGGTGTTTAACAACATGGCCAAAGGATGCGGGGGCCATCATCACCAACGAGTCATCCAACTGCGGGGCAGATCGCTCCGAACACAACTTGGAAAGAGTGTGATTAATGTTGGTCTTAAAACAATAGTAGGGTTTGCCATGATCTCTGAAGCACTAACGTGATTGGTGTGCACGTGTATATTGTATAATCATGGAGTTATGTACACTTGTAAATGATCAGGCACTTCTATTGGCAATAACAAATTATTACAGGAGGGCCGAAGTAATGGGATCGATCGAGCGCGTTGTGGATGGCTCCAATGCACGGAGACATAGATATTTGGTACCCCACGGTTGTCTTCAACAAGCTACTGAGCTTGGCCTAATCCTAATGACGCTTTAGCTCACTTGGGAGAGCGCCAGACTGAAGTTCAACTTCGGTCGCCTTGTCTGTGACAGTCTATCTGGAGGTACTGTGTTCGATCCACAGAAGCGTCAATTTATTTTGCAACTTTTGCGACATCGCATTCATTATCTGTCTTGCTCGATGCTTGCACGGAACCAATGCTTGGTTGACTGCATATCTTTTTGCGTGGGAATGTGGCTGCTCTGCCTTCTGAATGATTGGTGTTATGTATACTTGCGACCTCTTCTGAGTTTCTGACGCATGCGATCAATCATGAACGATTGAAAACCGATGTTGAGTTCTCATTCCTTGCGCGAACATTTAAAGGTCTCGTATTGCATCTTGATCGTTCTTCATGAAAGTGTTTCTCTATCTCGTATTGGTTTGTGTCCGTTCGTGAGTTCGATATGCTGCTATGAACATGACCAGATCATAAGCAAGATTAAACCCTTAGCTCCGTCTGATAATGCTATGATTTCTATATGATTGTTGACCAAAACTAGATACACGACACATTTCATGTGACCAGCAACAAGGAACAATTGATAGAACATGCTTGTCTTCCTTTGCTTTTGCTTCGAGTTCGCCGGCAAGGTCTGGGCTCGACACTGGAATGCAAAGTGCCAAGACGTGCGACGTCCGAAGTCTGGCGTTGCGTAACCAAAAAATCATCACCCGCAATACCAAATTTCTCAACAAAACATCAATCAATATATTTATCCAGAGCCTCGGCTTTTGGCTATTAAGGCGTTGTGACGGAGTGGTTAACGTGTTTGACTCGAACTACTCTCCTTTAGGAGATTCAGAAACGATATCAAATTCCTTCGGGAGCGCATGTTCGAATCATGCCAACGTCGTACTTTTGTTTCTTTTTTTCGGTGTTTTCATGCATTTTTGAAGTTCTGGGCGACTTTCTGTGAAGCGCAAAGCCGCCA
>Ga0268244_10000601_pt1 | contig 14586 bp, 14 predicted proteins | sample AgamicMgSfe_FD_200258 | JGI IMG/M metagenome (GOLD analysis project Ga0268244, IMG submission 200258) | Agave microbial communities from Guanajuato, Mexico - Mg.Sf.e (v2) (version 2) | ecosystem: Host-associated > Plants > Phyllosphere > Phylloplane/Leaf | place: Guanajuato, Mexico | collected... | reverse complement strand
CGCTTCGCCTGCGCCGCCCTCCCCGCCTCGACAACCCCACTACCCGCCGTCTCCGCTCGCAGTCGATCCCACACCCGCTTTTGCGCTTGGCGGTTTCGACTCCGCTGGGCGGTTTTCTGCTTGCGCGTGGATTGGTCCGGGGGGATGAGGGCGGAGCGGGCGTTACTGGGTGGAGGTTTCAGGAGGTGGGCTGGGAGGAGAGGGGCTGAGGGCTTGGGATCTTCTTCTTCGTCTTCGAAAGTACTGGACTCTTCTTCTTCCTCTTCCTCCGTGTGGTATTCTGCTTCCGCCGGTTGTGCTGCGTCTTCGTCGATATCTGCGGCATCGGACTCGTCGGTGTGGAAATCTTGGCTGTGCGTTGCTCCATTGGTTTGGACAGCTAAATTCGCTGAGTCGCCTGGTCGGTCAAACTGGGCTCGAGGTATGCGCGGCGCCATATTCCTCGCCTGGGTTGCTCGTGCATGAAAAGCGAAAGTCGAATCTTCGACTTTCTCAGACTTCGTCACTTCGGTGGTCCGTGCTCAATGTTTGCGGGGGTACACAATCGCGTCTTTCGACTTTCGACTTTCGCGCTCAATGCGCCGGCGACGATACCAGACCAAAACAACAGACGACGATTGTGAAGGATGGCCGCCAACAACCAAATCCAAACCGCGCTCCTGACCGAACACTTCCGTTACACGCCACTGGTACGCACCGCCGGACACGTACGCCAACCGCACCCAGCTAACAGCGTGTAACACCGCAGACCCTCCTGGACGACATCATCAACACCGTCAACGAACTCGTCTTCCGCGCCGTCAACGCCATCGAAGAAGGCCTCAACCAAACCCCGCCCGAAGCCCTCGGTTTCACCCTCTCCCCAACCCAACAACAACAAAGCCTGGCCCCCGACGACCGCCAAAACGCCTTATTCGACCTCAAGCGAACCGAAATCGACACGGGCATCGTCCAGCTCGAGTCCCTGCTGAACGCGACCGTGGACAAGGACTTCGACAAGTTCGAACTGTACGCGCTGCGCAACATCCTGGCCGTCGGGCACGACGAGCGCGAGGCGGGCGATCTGGCGCCGTGGGTGCGGTTGGCGCATTACCGGGACTTGCCCCTGGACGGGGACGTCGGGGGAGTGCCGCAGCCGGAGGAGGTACAACTCCAGCGGCGGAAATTGCAGGAGACGGTGAAGTTGAACGCCATGTTGAAGGCCGAGGAGGCGAGGAATGAGGCTGTGTTGGGACGACTTCGGGGCGTGATGAGGGAGGATGGAGCTCCTTTCGCTTTCCTCACTGCTTCAAACCATCTTTCTACGCAGTCGGACTCGCAGCCTTTGACGCAGAAGGTGCAGTACGCGCTCTCGCAGCTGCCCGCGCTTCGGCAACTCCTGAGTCAGCTGCGGAGCTCGCTGCCGCACATCCCCAATGCGACGAGGCAGGCGCGGGGCGATCAGGACGGCGCCGAGGCCAAGCGTAGAGAGTATTTAGATTCGCAGTCGCGACGGGCGGTGCGGCGGAGGGATGTGGAGGTGCCGGATGAGGGGCCGAGGAAGACGCAGGCGAGTCTGGGCGGGAGGAGGATCGGGAGGGATGAGGTGGAGGGGATGGAGGCGGTGGTGCGGGCTTTGAGGGGTGGTGGTGCTAATGGCTGACTTGGGGATGAGATTAGAGTTGAAGACTGGGTACTTTGAGACAGATTGAGCGCGGCGTTCCTGGAGAATATGTGTAGGTGTTCTTTTACTTGATCCATTTGATCGTGCAGATGGCTTCTACACGAATTATCCACGACCCTCGCGCGGCCGGTTCCAATGTTTCCGTCTTCGCGCGCTGGGGAAGCTCAGGTCGGCGGAGGATGCGAGCTCAGAGCTCCCACAGGCAATGACCTAGGTACATGTGGCTCCTCTCGTTGGATCAGCTGCGGAATCTAAGCACGGAGAAGCGAGTATCTGGGGGCGCGATTGTAGTAGAGCGGAGGATGTTCTACATGAATGATGTCGTTTGGAGTACAACAGAGAATACGCCAAAGATGCACCTCAACCACGTCAACATGACAACTGCCCCCAACGCCGTCGGTGGCTGCATGTGGCCGATCTCTTTTATCATCACATCCGAGTCCGATGGCTTCCGCGCTGGGGGGAAGTCGACAGGAACAATACATGGTAGGCCGGCTAACGCGCTTGCTGCGAACAACAAACAGAGGTCGCCATATGCAATGCATGCATTCCAATGGGCCGCCAAAGGTCGGCCAGATTGGATGTCGCCGTGATCGTTGATGATTAGGTAAAAACATCCGCCAAAGATCGGGTTGCCCGTCCCCAGGCTCCACTCTACCTAGGTACGCTTTTTTTCGATATTCTATCGTCCTTCTCTTTTCGGCCTGTTTGTTGATTTCACCTTTCATCCTTGTCTTCTGGTGTCGGCGCTTTGCATCTGTCTTGTTGTTTCTTTTCCTTTTCCCTTGTTCTTATCATTCATCCATCCTGGAAAACATGAGCGCACCCGAGGCTGGCTACACCGCGGAGCGCATCGCCTCCACCCGCAGTTCCCATCCAGACGCAAACGCCAAGACCCAGACGTCACCCGGCCTCCTCACAACATCACCACACGCCGCCGGACTCGACAGCAGGACGACGTCGACGGGGAAGGATCAGGTCATCCTGACCTGGGACGGTCCCCACGATCCCGGAAACCCTTACAACTGGAGTCTGCACCGCAAATGGCTCGTCACCGGCACCGCCCTCTTCGCCACCCTCATCGTCCCTCTCAACGGCAGTTCCATCACCGTCGCAGCCGAAGAGATCAACGCCCGCTTCGGCGTCAGCGATGCGTCCTTTCCGAACAGCTACTGGCCCGTAGCCAGCTGGAACATCGGCGGAGCGCTCTGTATCCTGCTGTTCTTGTCCCTGATGGAAGACACCGGGGTTCGCATCGGGTACATCGTGACCTACGTCTTTTTCCTGCTCATGATCGTCCCACAAGCACTCGCCCAGAACTACGCCACCCTGATCGTCACGCGCTTCTTCTCCGGTGGCTGCGTTGCTTTACTGGCCAACACCATCTGTAGCGTGATCCCGGACGTGTGGGACAGCGATAAGACGCGAAGTGTCCCCGTAGGCCTTTACATCTTATTCTACCTCATGGGCAACACGCTCGGCCCGCCCATGTTCGCCGGCGTTATGCAGCATGTCGGGAACTGGAGGTGGTACGTTGCAGTCTCGTGATCACTCCTCAATTAACACAGGTTAATCGCATATAGGATATTCTACATCCAGCTCATCATCTACGGAGCCTTCTTCCCCCTATTCTTCTTCTGCCTCCAAGAAACCCGCGGGACCGTCATCCTCCGCCGACGCGCCAAAAAACTCCGGAAATCCACCGGCAAAGCAATCTACACCCAGGCCGAAGTCAACGCGCCGCCCACCCACCGCCGTCTCCTGAAATCCATGACCCGCCCGGCCTACCTCCTCTTCACCGAGCCCGTCCTCTTCGCCACCACCCTCTGGTCCGCCTTCAGCTTCGGCACCGTCTTCCTCTTCACCCAATCCGTCGAGTTGGTCTTCGCCTCCCTCTACGGTTGGGAAGAATACAGCACGGGCTACGTGCAAGGCGCCGTCGTCATCGGCGAACTCCTCGGCTGGCTCTCCACGCTCTACAGCACGCGCCTGTACCTCCGCTCCGCCGCCCGCAACACCGAGTCGCCCGGCCAACCGATCCCCGAGGCGAGACTGTACGTCAGCGCCGTGTGCACGTTCGTGGGCATCGTGGGCGGCATGTTGGTGTACGCCTGGACGAGCTACCCGTTCGTGCCGTGGATCGCGCCCGCGGTCGGGTTGGCGATGGTCGGGTTCGGGATCCAGATTGTGATTTCCGCCGCGGCGGACTACATCACGGATGCGTACGCCGCGTCGGACTATGCCGGTTCCGCCGTCAGCGCCGTTGCGACGGGGGAATATACCATTGCCGCTTTCCTCCCGCTCGCCGCTCAGAGCATGTACACGAATCTCGGCTTCCACTGGGCGAGCAGTCTCCTGGCTTTCCTCGCCCTGTCGTTGGGTCTCGCGCCCGTGCTGTTCATCTGGAAGGGAAGGCAGTTCCGAGAGCGGAGTCCGTTCATGCAGTCGGGTAGACAATTGCACGAGGCGACTGATCAGCGATGACGAGTTTCACTCGTGTATACATATGTGTACAGCGGCTTCCATCTTATCCCCAAATTCAAAAGCCCGTCTCACCTCGACCAGTAGATATCTTTCCTACAACCTCGACCGTCCACACACCGCCCCACCATCCAACACCACATGCCCCCCATTCACATGACTCCCCGCCCGACTGCAAAGGTACACCACCGTGCCCGCAACATCCTCCGGCACCCCCAACCGCTTATTCGGGTTCGCGTCGGCGAGCTGCTGCACGCCCCCCGTCATCTCCATCAAGCCACTCGCCATTTTCGTCGGGAAGAACCCCGGCGCGATGGCCGTCGTGAGAATATGCTGCGGGCCTAACTCGACCGCGAGGTTGCGCGCCAGGTGTAGCGCTGCTGCTTTCGAGGCCGAGTACCCGAACGTCGCGTTGGCGCCGAGCGAACCTACGCCGATGCCGGCTATGCTGGCCGTGATGACGATGCGGGAGGGGTCGTCTTGCGTCGCTTTCTTCCGGAGTAAAGGGGCGAATCTATTCATCCATATCCGTCAGTTCCTTTTACTTTCGCCAGGAAAGGTGTCGAGCACTGCAACCCGCGCAACTCACTTCTGCGTGCACACAAACACACTCTTGACATTCAGATCCATGACTTTCGCGAACGCCTCCTCGGGGTGCTCGTCAAAGGGCGCGCCCCAGGTCGCGCCGGCGTTGGCGAACAGGATGTCCACGTGATCCGTGTGCTTCGCGACCTCGGCCACGAGGCGCTCCACTTCGCCGGCTTTGGCGAGGTCGGCGGGGACGGAGACGGCGCGGCCGGTGCAGTTGGGCAGGGCGTTCAGGGCGGCGCAGGCTTCCTCGCAGGCTTTGGCTTTGCGGGAGGTGATGAAGACTTGGGTGCAGCCGGCTTGGAGGAGGCTGGGGTTGGGGTCAGCTTGAGTTAGCGGTGCTGAAGGGTCAGGGAGATCAAATCGGGGTTTGTAGTTGTTGCTCACCCGGACGCAGCGTGTAGGCCGAGGCCTCGGCTCCCGCCTGTGACGACGGCGACTTTGCCGTCGAGACGGAAGAGGCTGTTGAAGTCGGCGAGCTGGACGTCGGTTTGGGCGGACATGGTCGGCGTGGTGTTGACGGGATGGAATGGGATTTCCATGCTCGAAGAAGGGGAGGGATCAGGTCGACTTCGTCTCGTGCTCGGCTCGGCATTGTCGGCGTTAGGGTGGGTGAAAGTCTGGGGTTTCGTTGTGCCTCGGTCCACATCAATGTGACGTCGAGCCTAGGGACCACACATCACGTGCGTGCCATGTAAGATGAATGTACAGCTACACCTTCCAACCTACTAGGTAGCATTGGCCTTTAGAAAGAGAACATAGCCACTGATAAGTCACTGTCCCGTACATACGCACCAAGCGAACTCGTTGTTGTAGTGTATTTGGTGATCTAGCGAGCACATCGATAGCAGAACACGACAACGTCGCGACTTTCACCAAGCCATCACACATTCTCTAGCTTGGAGAAGCTATCAGGGTACAACACTACTACGTATGTATTGACATCGCACCGAGGCTTGCACCAAGGAGCAACCATTCTCGCTCCACACGATGCTTTTCTGTCATTGCCCGTTACATGCTCGTCTTCGTGAAGACGAACCCAACGCGTCGCCCATCTTCCCTCAGAACCTCCCGCAACACATCATCCTCAATAGCCGCCTCGAGAGGATCCGTCTCCAACAGTAACTCACCCTCCGGCGCCTCTTTGTCCTTGGACGAGACGTCGTGATGCTCACTATTGATCAGAGCTGTATCGAAATGAGCATACTGCATCAGACTCAGCATCTTGGCCTGGCCCGCCGAGTCCTTGCATTCTCTGGCCTTGCGCTCGATCTCCGCTTCCTGCGCCGCCATGTCGATGGAGTTTCCGGTGTGCAACTTGAAGCTAGGACGAATTGACTCCTCCTCCTCCGAGTCGCCATCGAGGCGAAGGACTTCGGGTTCCGAAGGCGTGGCGGAATCGTCGAGACGGAGAAAGCCCCCGTCATCCTCGCTCAGCGAAGCCAGATCGTTTCTCGCGACTGGGTGACTTTCAGCAGGCTCCGGTACGAGCAGCCCGTTGCTACCGCAGCTGCATCCCAGGAGCGTGTGAGTCTGGCAAGCCTCCCGCTCGTCGAGTCGGAAGAGGTCGCGGAGTTCTTCCCGCGTGAACCCACTGACGCCGCTCTTGCCGTCGACGATGCTGTCCGCCAGACCGGTCTTGCTGACTTGGCGCTGGAAGATCTTCTCCTCCAACGCGCCTTGGGTCACGAGGCGGTAGATGAAGCATGGCCTCTTCTGACCATCGCGGTGCACACGGGCCATGGCTTGGAGGTCGATGGCAGGGTTCCAGTCCAGATCGAAGAGTACCAGTCTGGAGGCGCCGATCAAGTTGAGACCCATACCGCCCGCTTTAGCAGACAACAGGAAAACGAATGACTTGCTTGGTGGCGATCGGTTGAATGTATCAACCAGATCCTGGCGCTTTGCAGGGGGTGTGGATCCGTCGAGGCGCAGATACTTGTATGACAGCGAATTGAGAAGATTTCCCAGGATATCCATGGTTGAAGTATAGTTGCTGACAAGAACCACTTTCTCCTCGGTCGTCGTGCGGATACGATGCAGCAGCGAGTCGAGCACTTGGAGCTTGCCGCTTGCGCCTGGCGACTTCAACAGGGACGGCGGAACGGCCTCCAACAGTTCTGGTTTCGGGTCGTCTTCGCCTTTTGTGGCCTTCTTCAACAATAATGTTGGACTGTTGCAAACCTTCCTGAGCATGTTGATGAGCTCGAGGGTTGTTGATGACGATCCAAGAACTGCATTGAAAACCGGCGAGCCGACGATCGCACGATAAACTGCCGCTTGCGTTTGGGTCGGCCTGCAGAACACCACGTACTCCGTCTTCGGCGGCAAGTACTTCGCCAGGATCTCGGCAGTGCGGCGGAGGATGAACAAGCCAGTCAACTCCGCCAGCTCTGCACTCCGAGCTTCGCCCTTCTCCAGGTCCTTGGCAGATACACCCGGCTGGCGACTTTTGAGAATCGGCGTCTCGAATTCCCGTTTGAAGGTCGTGTACTTGTTGAGCAGGTTCGGATTGACAAAGTCAACCATCGTGTAAAACTCAGTTAGGTCGTTCTGGATTGGTGTGCCACTGAGGATGACGCGACGCTCTGTATTGAGGGACTTGATGGCGAGGGCGGACTTGTTCTGCGCGGTCTTCAGCCGGTGTCCTTCGTCTGCAATCACGATGTCGATTCCTGCGCCTTTCTGCAGATCAGCTTGGACCATCCGCAGCTTCTCGTACCCGATGATCATCACGTTATAGCTCTTGCCCATGGTGAAATCAGTCAGGCGTGCTTTGTTGTTCTCCGCCACGAACACGCCGATCCGCTCTGCGCCGAGCCATTTCCGAAACTCCTTGCGCCAATTGTTGATGAGCGTGACGGGGCAGACGATCAACGCTTTCTTGATCACCGGGGCATCTTGGTAAACAGGGTTTTGCTTCAGTAGAGTCCATAACAGAGCGATCGTCTGCAGGGTTTTGCCAAGTCCCATCTCGTCGGCCAGAATCGCCCCTTCACCGTCATAGTTCTTCATGCCCATGACACACTCGTACAGGAAGGCAACGCCAGCTTGTTGATGCTCACGAAGGTTCTTCGAAAGAAGCGGGTCGACCACCACGTCAACAATCTGCTTGCCCTTGGGGACATCCTTTGGTCGTTTCATCACCAGTGCGCCCTCTGCCTTGGGATCATGCCGAGGAATTGGTGTGATACTGGTTCTGCTGGGCGCTTGGACTGTACTGTCCAGTAACGGAGCTTTGAAACCTGCCCTCACGCCCCTAGAAGCTGCTACGGCAACGGTGGGTTTGTCCTGTTGGTTCTGAGCGATTTTGTTATGCTTCGCCTGGGCTTTGTTGGACACTGTCTTGACACCATCGATCTCTTTGAGAGACGGAGGAGGTGTCTGCTGCTTCTTCACGTTTCCCAAGAACGGTCGGCCTGCGAGAAAGTCCTCCTTCGAGATCATGGATTCGACCTCAACCTCCTTCCCACCAACGGACAGCTCTGAACCCACCAGGAGGGGAGTCTTGCAGACCACGCGACCTAGGTCTTTCCCGGAAATGTCTTGGAGTGTAGCATAGCCGCCACAAACCGACAACACGCCGTCACCGTCCCAGGTCTTATTCTTCTTCGTGGTGAGTTTGCGCCTACCACAACATCAGAGTTGTCAAGACATCAGGCGTTTGAACTCTCACCATAATACAGTAAAGTACCCTTCCGGTCCGCCCTCGGAAGAAGGCGGTCCTTGTGTAGAGGCAGATGGGTTCTTGACTACATGTAGCGGTTTTCGTTGACTGGACGCCTGGCGCTCCTCGGATACTTTGGGTTTCTTGAGAATATGAGCTGCTGCGACCAGTAACTGGTAGTTGTCATCGGGTTGGTCTGCATCGCTGATCCTACGCTTCTTCGCCGGAGGTTCCGTCGATATCGTGCCACGTTTTGTTGGCTTCGGGCAGACACTGCTGCTATCATGTGTCTGCTGTCGTCCGATCAGCGTAGGTGGTTTGAATGGCTTCATGTCCGTACGCGCCCTGTCCGTACGACTCGCACATTGCCACCGCCGTTGGACTTCCTCGCGCGCGTCGCGTCTCGAGCTCGGAGATACCCGGACGCGATCGGCTCGACGCCAGATCACGTGATTTCAGAGCTTGATCGCACCTCCTGGGGCATGCAACTTGCACTTTTGTGTACCTATTGGGATACTCCTCATCACAACATCGCAGCGATCCGATGCATTGATGCATTGGCAAAACCTGCTGCTGTTATGTTGTGGTAACAGTTCCTCGGCGGCTGACAGATGGATGCATAGGTATTTCAATAGCTAACCCCATCAGAGTGGGGATGCGGCACAGAGGATGGCCCCACTCATCGACAGCAGTCAGCCCAACAAATGATGGGATGGATTCCATTCGATGAACGAGAAGCAACACGAAGGTAAGTATATCTAACCAAAGGCTGCCTCTACTACATACGGCCGACACACTACCTCAGAAAGGGCTCTGCTTCCCGTTAACTCGTTGCGTCCGATCATGGCGAAACTCCCCAGCGGTATTCCGATCCCCGACGTGGGCATCAACTTCATCCCTGCCAAAGCAGGCGAGGTGATCCAGCTGGGCCCTCTCACATGCCGCATCATGGAAGATGGCTCGAACACAGGTCAGCTTTCTGACGTACCCGTCCTTGGCCATGGTTCTTACATAGCGAACAGACAACCGCCTCGGCGTGGCAGAGCTCATCATGCCACCAAAGACACCCGGCCCACCACCGCACTGGCATGAAATGCACGACGAAACTTTCTTCGTGACCCAGGGGAAAGTGCGCTTCCATGTGCCCGAACCTGGCAACCCCGGGAAGGACAAGAAAATCACCGATGCCAGTGCCGGAGACTACATGGTCGTCCCCATCCGCGCGCCGCACACCTTCAGCAACCCGTTCGACGAGGAAGCGAAGATCTTCTTCACCACGACGCCGAGCTTCTACATCAACTACTTCAAGCTGCTGTCGACATTGGGTGAGGCGGGCAAGCCGATGCCGGCCGAAGTTAACATGACAGCGATGGCGCTGTACGCTACGACCTTGGTGGACAAGGAACCGCGGAAGGCGCCTGAGTAAGGTGGAAGCAGTTCCCGTCGAGAACTATCATGAATGGAAAGTAGCAGAGGCACATTGGCCGATTGGAGGTTGCGATGTTGTTTTATACTCAGAAGCCTGGAAGCAACTCGTTCATCTTCCATTCCTTAGACGTGTAGCTCAAGGAACCATCGAGACAGTCACAGCATGAGGTTTCTCGTCATCCGTGTGATCGTACTGTTCCAAGCGTGAGAATCTGTGTCCGTTTGCACTCTCATCCTCATATCTGTCACCAGGCTTCGCACTTCGCACTCGTTCGGTTGATCTCGGGTCATGTCACAGCGAATCGCAACGGGTTTCGCTTAGGGTTGGCCAATAACGAGTGGAATATTGGATGCCTCTTGCATCGTTTTTACAGCCTTCGCTCACCTTCACATCCACGACTTCATCTCTCTCGATGGAAGGAGATGTTCTATACGTAGTCCAATCCACTTCGATTCAGGTAGGCAATGTAGACAAACGGCTTACCACCTCCAACACCATGGCTGGCTCTGGACGTGGGCTTGTCCAACGGACTTGGCAGCGACGGTCAACGTCACTGCAAGCTCAACGAACCGCATCCTGTATCGTTTGTCGACTTTCCGAAAACACACATCCTTCGCAACAGCGCCGACAATATAGCAATACCGATATAGTTACCGCACCAACAGAAGGCCATGGCCAACACCGACCCAGACCTCCACCACGCCATCAGCCTCCGCCCGTCGCCTTTCCACGCCAACCCCGATCGCACATCCGGTAACAACTTCATCCCCGTCCTCGGCGGTCCGCACGAGTACGCCCGGACAACGCCGAAACAACTCGCATCGACCCAAGCGCGCGAGGCCTCCGAAGCCCGGCAGCGTCCTGGCTTCCAGCGCAACAGTTCCGACACCGAGCGCGATGCGTCGGATGTGGAACGAGGCCAAAGCCTGCCGGACTATCACACCGCTAACGACCCGTATTTCCTCCGGCAGGCGTTGAAGACGGAGGAGCAGATCGAGTCGATGAAGGCGAATACGGGCAAGAAGAGGCGGACTGGGACCTGCGGTGTAGTCACTCACCCGCAATCAACGCTGAAGGCTAGGAAGATTGGTGGGTTCTACGAGCAGCAAAATGAGAACATCGAGAGGTTGTTGAAGCCTGTGGACGAGCATGTAAGTGTGTCTGGTATGGTGCGATATGGCACTCTTCTGGGAAGAGGAGCGCATCTACTGCGGGTATACGTGCGGTAGCGTTCAGCGCTGATATCTCGAAAAACAGGTCCGTCAGGCGAAGGAGGAGCAAGGCGCCGATGCCATGCAGTACAAGATAGCCGTGACTGGTTCCTTTGTGGCCAACATCGCGCTGGCGGTCCTGCAAATCTATGGTGCTACCACTTCCGGCAGTTTGAGTCTGTTGACGACCATGGCGGATGCCATCTTCGATCCTTGCAGGTGCGTCGACTCTCACTGTTGAAGCGATTCTGTTCTCGCTAAGTCTGAAACAACAGCAACCTCACTCTCATCCTCTGCAACCGCGCGGTCAACCGCGTTGACCCTCGGCGATTCCCTTCCGGCAAGGCGCGGATCGAGACTGCGGGCAATATCGCCTTCTGTTTCCTCATGACCGCGGTGTCGTTCATCCTGGTCGTGGTGTCGGCGCTCGAACTGAAGCAAGGCAATGGCGGAAACCCTTACGGATCCTTCCATCTGCCCTCTGTGATCGCCGTGGCCATCGCCTTCGTCACCAAGCTGTCACTCTTCGTATACTGCTGGGCGCTCCGGAACAAGTACAGCCAAATCCGCATCTTATGGGAGGATCACCGGAACGATCTGTTCATCAACGGCTTTGGTCTACTCACCAGTGTTGGTGGCAGCAAGCTGAGGTACGTGCGACGAACCACGTCGAACAACATGGACCCCAATGCCGTGGGAAGTGAACCCGCTGATCTGGGTATAGGTGGTGGATCGACCCGCTAGGTGCAATCGTCCTCTCGGTCCTCATCGCTTTCCTATGGCTCCGGACCTCGTATTCTGAGTTCCAGCTGCTCATCGGAGTCTCTGCGGACACCCAGTTCCTCCAACACACCACATACATCTGTACGCTCTCCCTCCCAACCTCTCCCGACTGACTGCAGCCCCACTAACCTTCTCATGTAATCAGCCATGACCCACTCCCCCCTGATCAAATCCCTGGACACGGTGCGCGCCTGGCACAGCGGCCCGCGCCTGATCGTCGAGGTCGACATCGTCATGGACCCGACGCAGTCGCTCCGCGAGACGCACGACGTCGCCGAGGCGCTGCAGATGAAGCTCGAGTCCCTGCCGGACGTGGAGCGCGCGTACGTGCACGTCGACTACGAGACGAGCCACGCGCCGGAGCATTTCTGGAAGAAGGAGTTGTAAGGAAACTTTGCTGCTTCCGCGAAACCCCCGAACACGTGGTCGGGTGTTATTCTCGGCTGGGAGAATCCGTCCCAAGAAAGAAAAAAACAACAAGAAGAGAATGTGTGATGTATTGGAGTTGCTTACTTACGTGGAATGTGATTGTAGATCGGTCCGGACGAGGCTGCAGAGTACCACGACTGACAATGTTGTATGATGCGAGAGAGGGGGCCAAAATCGGGTACCTAACGTAGGTTCATGACGGCGTTCATATTCTTGGGGTTGTGGTAGAAGAAATTGGGTGGGAACCGATGATCCCTAATGTATTCTACGGCGGCAGCTTCCCTCATCGCCACTCACGGCCGCCAGGCTGTTCTGGATGTCCGTGGCAGTTGTGCATTACTATTGCTGTTCATCGGATTGTATGAAAAGCTTTTTGACACCGTTGCGATGTGCAGACTTCCAACAGAGGAGAAGTGTATCGTAATGAATCCCTGAACCAACAGGAAAATTCAAAAAAAAAAAACACATCAGCTTGCGGTCCTGCAATCCACACCCAGCGGTCCACCCTCAGTCGAAGTCGATTGGCGAGAGGTATCTTTGCTCGGAAAACTCTTTCATGCCAGAAACGAGGAAATACTCATCTTTCCAGCCGGGTACGTGGTGGCGAGGATGAGAAGAGGAAGAGAGGATGAAAAGGGGCATTGAGTACATAGGTAGGTAACCATCGATTCGTTTGTATCTCGCCGGATACCTTCTAGCTCGCAACATGATGAAGAACACAGAAACTGCCAATGCAAAATGGCGTGCGCGTGACATGCTGCTAAGCTGATACCCAGACAAAAGAAGAAGGGGGGAAAAAACAAAATCCGCAAAACCATCTTCCCGTGGAGGATGTGTGCGCTGCCCGCCCAGGCCCAGCCGGTCCCGTTTGCCCCGTGTAAAAAGAAGTCCTTCCCGTGACGCCCCTCGTGTCAATGCTTCGCTCGCTTGCTCCAAGTAATCAATTGTTGTGGTCGTCTTCACAGAAGGAAGAAGGTGAGGATGAAAGTGATGCAAAAACACTACCGCCTCCTCCCGGACCTCAACCGCTCCTCGTACGCCGCCCAGCCTTGCCTCCGATACTCGAGCGCGGCGCGGCGGCGGTCGGGCGCGGCGAGGATGCCGCGGCCGACGATGATGACGTCGCTGCCGGCGTCGCCGATGACTTTGCGCGGGGTGTTGTACTGCTGGCCGAGGGCGTCGCCGCCGGCGGACAGCTGCACGCCGGGCGTGAGGGTGAGGAAGTTGTCGTCCGGGTCGGCGTTCAGGGACTGCTGGGCGATGAAGCCCATGACGAAGTCCTTGTGCCGGCGCGCTTGGTGGAGGCACTCTTGCGTGTACGCCGGGCTGAAGTGGTTGCCGGCCGAGGACATTTGGGCGAGGAGGAGCAGGGCGCGGAAGTATGGGGGTGGGCCGAGGTCGGCGAGGGTGGCTTCGGGGGAGTCGGAGTCGGAGTCGGGGTTGTCGGAGTCGTCTTCTTCTTCTTCCGTCGAGGCGCGGGAGAGGGAGGCTTTGAGGGTGGGTTGGGGGCTGATGGCTTCGGTTTTGGTGCTGATGGTGGTGCTGACGGAGACGACCGAGTGCTTGCGGCCTTTGCGCTCGTCGGTCGGTTCTTCCTCTTCCGAATCGGACCCGGGGTCTTCGGACCCGTCGAGCTCGTGCGCGCTGAGCGACTCCACGTCGTCGTTGCCACTATCAACGAGCGAGGGGGCCGGGGAGGCGGAGATGTCGGTTTGGACGGAGGAGTTGTAGGCCGCGATGGCCTTCTGGGCCGCTCGCGCCAGGGCGGGGATGACGGAGGGGCCGGAGAAGAGGGCGGCGTTGACGATGGGGGCCCAGCGGACGATCTGGTGGTCTCCACCGGCGTATTGCTCCTGGACCGTGTCTGGACACAAAATGATCAGCGCGGCATGGGGAAAATCCGCCAGGAGCTCTGCTCACTTCCAATGTCCATGAACTTCCTGTCCTCAAACACCAAGAATCGTTTCCGCCGCGCGATCTCCTCCAAGCCCCGGATGGTCTTGTCCCCGAAGCCTTTGATCATGTCGGCGTGCGTCTTCAGGACGCAGATGTGGTCGCCGACATCCTCCGCCAGGCGCAGGAGCTCGCTGGAGCTCGTGACGTCGGCCGACACGCACAGGTTCGTCTGCTTGATGTGGATCAGGCGCAGCAGGTAGGTCGACAACGGCGTGAGGTTGGGTCGCTCGGAGCGTTCGCCGTAGGTCTGGAAGAGGGTGTGGTGCCGGTCGGCCGTGGAAGGCATGGTGGGTGGGTCGACGGCTGGTCAAAATGGGGACGAGTGCTTTGAGGATGCGAACGGGTGGGGCGCGCAGGAAGCGCCGGCCGGTATTTGGGG
>Ga0268244_10000599_pt1 | contig 14657 bp, 10 predicted proteins | sample AgamicMgSfe_FD_200258 | JGI IMG/M metagenome (GOLD analysis project Ga0268244, IMG submission 200258) | Agave microbial communities from Guanajuato, Mexico - Mg.Sf.e (v2) (version 2) | ecosystem: Host-associated > Plants > Phyllosphere > Phylloplane/Leaf | place: Guanajuato, Mexico | collected... | reverse complement strand
AGGGAGGGGAGGGCGAGTATGAGATTTACGTGAGGAACGATGGGATTGAGGAGATTAGGAAGAAGTGAGCGTGGATAGCGTGGGGGTTGCTTTTGTGGCGTGAACGCGTTCAGCGGCATTCGAGCGGCGTTCGAGCGGCGTTGGTATGTGTTTCGAATTGGGTTTGTGGCACTGTATATACTATCTACCAAGATTCTACTCGATGCTACGCTATGCCTGCCCTGCCGTGGTCTCCGGGCACATCAACCGTTGCCTCATAACACCATCACGTCCAAACGCCATCCCCATGCTCCAGCACCGACTACCTAATACGGCTTATCCACCGTCTGACCTCCGCAGTCGGGAATCTTCAGCCCATCCTTGACGTTTCGATCCGGGTCCATGAGGCCCCATTTGCTCTCCCACTTATCGGTGTCGGTGTTGAAAATGACCTTCCACGGCTCGTCGAATGCTTCGAACCTGCGTCTGGGTGTTAGTACTCGTGTGACCAGGGCGTGTGATGCTTCACACCGCGTAGCGTACTGCGACCGGGGAAGAGTGACGTTGCCTTACCAAAAGTACGAGGTCCCATTTTTCAGAGACTGACACACGAAACCATCCATGAAAGTGTTCATATTCGCCACGCTCGCCACGGAGCCGGCCGTCGGGCTCGTGCAGCCGGCGTCCGTGCCGCAATCGTTCCCACCGTCGCTCGGCCAGCCGATCTCACTGATGATGTTCTTCGGGTATCCCGCACTGCCGCCGCCGGTGCCGGCCCCCGTGAGGATGACATCGTGGGTTTGCCAGAAGTTCCACGCCCATCCGGGAGCTTCGTCGGGCGTGACGCCGGCGAAGAACGGGTGCACGTTGGACATCACGATGTCCGTGTCCGCTGCCAGGCCTGAGGTCCAGTCGTCGCCTAGGTCGGATGTAGCGACCGGCAGGTGGATGCTTTTCGCCGTGAGATTGCTGCGTACGTTCTGAAGCTGCTGGCCGAGCTCCGCTTCGGTCAGGTCCTTGCGGAATAAGACTTCGTTGCCGACGATGACGCCCGCGAAGTGACTGCTTGGGTATGTGTCGAGGATATCGTACGTCTGCTGCAGCTGTCGCGCGTTGGTGGTGGCATTGTTCCCCAGCCACACGCCAAGCCAGACCTTGACAGTGTCGTTGTAATTTAGCCGGTCGATCGCTGTGAGCACCATCTCTGTTTGGTTGCAATCGGTACCGTAGAGCCGCACGGCTGGTGTAAGCTGCGCCAGCATCGCAATATCCAGCGTGACGTTGTTCTGGTCTGGAGGGTTCGTCAAACAGTCCGGGAACTGCGTGTTCAAGGGCGTATAGTCCATCCCTGGAAAGACCCGGTGCAGATTGGGGTTGTTGAGAAGCGCCTTGACCTGCGAGCTGTTGATGTCGTAGAGACCTTTACTGCTACCGGCGGAAGAGGTAGTCGAACCCGAAGACGACGATCTGTTTTTCGACGCCAGGATGCCGCCAATCGTTCCACCAACGGCGGCGGCAACGATTATGACGGCCACGACGACGCCGACGATCCATCTCATGCGCTTGTTACCGGTGCTTTGGTTCCGGAGCCATTCGCTTTTTTCCGGGTCATTTGCGCCCTTTCGGCCAACCTGGGCCGGCACAGGCCGATAGCTTCCACTCGCATCTCTTGAGCCAAGCGATCTGAGCATACCGGCCCCGCCCCCTACGGCACCTGATGGCGGGTGGCTCTGCCCATGCTGGCGTAATGGCATCTCTCCGATGCCGTCGTCGTCGTCGTCAGCAATATCCTGGGGATTCACATATTCGTCGTAGCCGTCACCGTGATAGTGGTAACCCCTTGGCATCGGATCGTCTGACAAGCCTGCCACCATCACGGGCGGGTGTCGCGGTGGCGATCGTGACTGCCGTGATGGACTAGACTGGTATGTCATCAACGGCGCGATGGAGCTTTGCGAGTGGGTGGCCTGGCGGACCGGCATCCTTGGCGGTGGTGTAGCAGCATACTGTTGTGCTATTGAAGGCTCAGGCGAAGGACTCATCATCCCGCGGCCACCGCCATATAGGTTGTCGATATCTCTAAGCGCCTGCACCCCGCTGTCACGCGGTTGACTGTTCGCAGTCCCGAGCGCAAGGCCGGTCACACCACCGCCAGCCGCAGCACTGCTGAAGTTATCTTCATCGGGGGTCGTGCTCGACTGGTGGTGATATCTGGTCGGCGACGGTGGACCCTGTCTGTGTCTTGGCGGTGGCGGCGCTGCGTGGTCATGAGGCCAGCCAGCTTGCGAAGGAGGGTAGGCTCCTACAGGGGACACAGGCGTGCGATGGTCGGCACCCGAGCGATCGTCGAATCCAGGTCGAATGCCGTATTGACGGCTGGACATGGCTGCGCTGTACGGAAATTGTAGCGATGAAGGGTCGTCCTGTCGTACAGCCTGGAGGCTAGTTCGCCACCTGTCGTACCACTTATGTATCCCGGTGAGGATAGATGTTCTGGTTTTCAGTCTTTGACGGTCGCTCGAACGGGTGCTGGAGATCTGATTCTAAAGATGAATGTATTTCAATCTGCGTTTCGTCTGGTCTCGACGATCTGTTTACCTCGCAGGGAAGTCCACGCAAGGTCACACTTCACTGATGAAGCAATGAGGGCGTGTAATGATAAAGAAACAAGTAGATAGGAGAGTACACGAAGAGGAGCTGTGGTCTCCCTTTCTATTTGCAGAAGTCACTTCGTATTGCATACCTCATGTATGGATCCGGTTTCTATACTGTAGGTAGGTAAGGCTCTCCACAGCAACCAACGCTTGTCGAAACAGCAACGCCCCAACCACTGACGTCGATGCCGACACATCCAGATTCCAGTCATCACCCTGTTCACTATGTACTTGTGTACGCGGTTCGGTTCCATGTTTCACAGACATGAGCCATAGGAGGTACCTAGGTAGTCCCCATGGGAAGCAGGTGATCATATTCGCCTTGCTTGTTCCATGGTCGCCTGCATGATGGATTCGACAGTCGCGTGATGATTTCGGGGCAAAATTTGATGATTATGATATATATTATATTTTGATAGAAACAGCAAATGCGCTTGTAGTTCAAGGGTAGAATTCGAGCTTCCCATCTGCATGAGAAAGTGCTCGAGGACCGAGTTCGAGTCTCGGCAGGCGCACACACTTTTGCAGCGTGGATTCCTTTTTGATCTTCGACTGCGTGTGGCGACACTTGAGAGAGGATTGAGTGGCCTGGTTGGGCGACGGGTGAAGTGTAGCCTCACGAATTGTGTGAAAAGTCCTGCAACTCTCGATAATGTACTGTATGGTTGTAAGAAACTTGAGGCCCTGAATCCTCCGAGGCTTCAGGCCTCGGCTCGAAAGCGATCCAGGATTTCTCCATTGCCTCCGTCACAATCTGCAGACCTCAACTTCACAGCAAGCACTGTGTCCCTAGAACAAGCCGCAACGAACAAATACAATGACTCCAGCCCTGCCGTCGCCACCCTTTGTGGACGTCCCGGGAATCGCCAATTTCCGTGGCATCGGCGGCCAATACATCGGTCCAGGATTGGTATACCGGTCGGCAGACCCCTCCAAGGCCACCAGAGCCGGCCTCGAGAAGATGAGCAAGGATCTAGGTAAGGTCTGTCGTTCGACCTCTTCTTGCATCCTCTGGGGGAGACAGTCATGAGCAGACAGTAAGCTTACCGCGCGAGCCAGGAATCCGAGTCGTCTTCGACTTACGCTCGACGCCCGAGATCAAACGCGACGGTCCCGAATGGGCGGGGGTAGCGGTCGACAGCGCGGACGTCTTCGAACCGTACGGCATCCACCGACAATGGGTGCCCGTGTTCGCCGAGCAGGACTACGGTCCCGAGCAAGTCGCGCTGCGCTACAAGGAATACACCCGCTCGGGCTCTTCCGCCGGCTTCGTCAAGGCCTACCACGACATCCTGGTGGCCGGCGCCTCGGCGTACGGGACCATCTTCCGCCACCTGGCGGCCGCGAAGCCGAGCCCGTGTCTGGTGCACTGCACGGCGGGCAAGGACCGGACCGGCGTGCTCGTGGCGCTGCTGTTCCTGCTGGCCGGCGCGCCGACGGACGAGATCGCCAAGGAGTACGGCCTGACGGATCTGGGCCTCGCGGAGCTGAAACCGCTGTTCGCCGAGCGGCTCATGAAGAATCCGGCCATTGGCGGGAACGCGGAGGGGGTGCAGAATATGATCAGCAGTAAAGAGGAGAATATGAGGGATACGATCACTATGATCGAGAACGATTTTGGCGGCCCGGAAGATTACATGAGGCAATATTGCAGGATGAGCGACGAGGAGATTGGTCGAATGCGTAGAAATCTTCGAGATGGCGCTCTAATTGAGATGCGATGAAGATGCAGCCCAGTGTGCCGGCGTAAGGCATCAGGCGAGGGTCGAAAGGTTGGGGTTTGCTATGGACGAGGAGATACGGCCATTCAAGAAACCTGTCTCTAACAAATCGATTACTCGACGAAACCTCGATGATCTGCACCGACCCAACTCGGCTGGCTCAGGCAGCCAGCGCAGCCAGCACATCCTCGCAATGGTACGAGTACAGCCACTCCGACCCCGCCCCGGGACCGTGCAGCTTGAGCGCCACCCAGATCGCCCATTCCTTCGCGGCCTGCGCGGCCCACATCGGGCTGCTCTTCATCAACTCGCCGTTGCGGGTGGTGAAGTCGTGCACGCGCCGCACCCGGTCCTTGCGGTGCAGATGCCAGCGCTGTAGCAGTTCCACATAGCCCTGGACCGGCGATCCGTTGTGGACGTCTGCCATGGGGTTGGGACGGTAAACGCGGCTCAGCGTGAGAGCTAGCGTGGCGGCGTCCTCAAACGCCATGGCGGCGCCTTGACCTCCGGTGGGTGGGATTGCCTGGGAAATGAAGTCAGTTTCGTCTCTCTCGATGAGAACACTTGGAGTACTATTGTGAGTGGCTTACGTGTGCAGCGTCTCCGATGAAGACGATCCGGCCCTTGTCGCTATACCACGCTGGCGTCGTGGGCACGACGTAGAACGGCCATGATGAGAGCGTCTCCGGCCGCGCCCTCTCCACTAGCAAACGGGTCTGAGCCGGGTAATCCGAGCCGCCCTTCTCCTTGATAAAGGCCCGTTCCATGATCTGCTTGAGCTGCGACTTATCATGCTCGAGCGCTTCCCACTCCTTCCGCGACCGCGCTCCCATGCGCTGGGTGGTCATGAAGCCCATCTCGAGCCCGGCAAAGTCGGCCGGGAAGGTGCCGAACATCCCGCGGTCGCCGAACGTCAGTCTCGGCAGGGCCACGGGCCAGCGACTCGTCTCATGCTGGCCTTCTGGCCCGAGCACGTCGGTCAACTGATTCGGGTATACGGTGCCCATGATGCCCATCACGCCTTGGAATTCCGGGTCGCTGTTCGGGTAGACGTGGTGCCGGATGCGGCTGTGGATGCCATCGCACCCGACGACAAAGTCACCCGTGGCTCGCGTCCCGTCTTCGAAAGCGACCGTGACGCTCGACGCCGTCTCCTCGACGACCTCCTTGAACTTCTTGCTGTAGTGGACGGGGATCCCTTCTGCGTCCAGCCGAGCGAGCAAGAGATCCCTCACGTCTCGGCGGTGCACGCGTGTGGCCGGGTAGTTGTAGAAGCGGGGGCTGCCGTTCAGGAACCGGCCCAGTTCCGTTCCGTGCGGGTTGCTCAGGTAGACTTCGTCGTAGTTGTACCCCATCACGCGGATCTGGTCGTACACGCCAATGCTGTCGAGCACGCGAAGGGCGTTGGGCGCCAAGCCGATGTTGCCGCCTTGCTGGTCGCCTTGGGGACGGAGGTCGAAGACCTCGCTGCTGATGCCACGGCTCTTGAGAGCTAGGGCCTAGGCACGTGGGGTCAGCACATCGAACGTGAGGAGCTGCGATCGTTGTCAAGCTTACCAGGACCGGGCCAGCGAAACCACCGCCAACGATGACAACCTGCGGGTTGGAAGTGCGTGAAGGCATGTTTAGAGAGTCGTGACGCGAGGTCTTTCACTGCTGATGTTGGGAGATACGAGTAGGATACGAAACAGATTGATGTGACTTGCCTCGCTTTTAGCTCTGCAGCTCGGGCGGCAGGCACCTTTATACTGCACTGGCTATAGCCATGAGGTCTTCCATACGGCGCGGAGACTACTGACGTGACTGGTGGTATGCGCCCCGGAGGCCGGTAGCAGGAGATAGTCGTTGTCCGATGCCATGTATGTAGTCGGATCTGCGAACGGTGCGTCTAGATCTCCGGGCATCTTGTGGCTGACAGTGAGGTCCGGATCCAACCGCCGTCTGCTTTTACTCTCGGTATGCTCAAAGAAGATCGGGAGAAGCGTCGGCCGCTCGGGGACGGAATTCTTTCACTACATGTACAATGACAAAATCCCCGAGAATGCGAAACTCCGAGAACCCGAAGCCCTTCGACTTCGAAATACTCGGGCAGAGAGGTTTGACTGTATTACAACCGAAGACTCATTATTACTTTTGACATCTTTGTTTGAAGGCCCGTGTTGTATCGCTTTAGGCTCGTCGGTGGAGTACTCGCTCACAAACCGAGCGCGGGAGTTGAAGTGGCGTTTCGGCCATCATCCACGACAGTCCGGACTCATCACGTGACTGCGAATCGACATAGCAAACCCCGATACTAACGCCAGCCTCTCAGAACGGCTTCTCGCCCGCCATGTTACCCTGTGGCGTGTACCGCGCGACAACGTACGTCGACCCGTTACTCGACGTGGCCTTACCCATCCCCACGTGTGTCGTACTATGCCACAGACACTGAGCTGTACCCACGATCGTTAGCCAAACAAGACATCATTGATCCCAGCGCAACATGAAGTCGGGCCAACAACATGAACGTACCAAAGTGACCCCATTCCATAAAGTTACCCTCCCCAACTCGCTCGCCCCCGTACTTCTGCTCCTCCTCCAGCCAGCTCCGCACCGCCTGCTCGAACCTCGCGTCCCCGGTCGACATGTAAAGGTTCTCGCCCTGGCCCTGGACGCCGGCGTGCTCCATCCGATCCTTGTCGGCCAGCCGTTGCGCGTAAGCTGCGGCGTCACGGGCCAGATCGGGGTCCCATGCGAGCTCCTGGCAGCCTTTGGCCGATCGAGCGCTGTTGTGGGCGTGCAGGCAGCCCTCGGGGTCGCTGTTGTCGTTGGTAGATGATGGGCCGCCGTTGGGTGCGGATCGGTCCTGTGTGGATTCGTCTGGCGGAGGCTCGGATGGCAATGGTTTCTGCGTGTTATCGCCGTCCTGGCCGGTGGGTGGTTGTAATTCGGAGGCGTGGTTCTTGCCTCCCAGCTTGGCTTTCATTTTCTGCATGAAGGCTGCCATCTCGGATGGTTAGCAGTGGGTCAAACTTGGTATGTGGTATGCGCTGGCGCGGAGTTGAGTTGATGCATCAATCTGTACCTCCTCACATGTCGAAGAGTTGCTTTATACCGTGTCTCCCACGTCGACGTCTCTACGAGTTCTGAGCTTGATGTCACGTTCCATGGCCGGTGCACTCCAGGAGCATGTCTACGCAAACGGCGAACCTGGTGTAGGCGAGATTATGGCTGTCATCAGCCAATACATCGCACACGATGCTCAGGTAGGCACTGTATCTGAGAGGGAGAGAAATCCAGAGAATGCGTGGACGAGTGTGCGAATGCCAGGTTTTGGCTGTGGCGTGTGCGCAGCCGCGACGTCACCGGATTCAGGAGTTGCTCTGACTATTGTGTCTACGACTCTACGATCAGCTTACCGTTCCGTGAGACACAGACGGAGTCGGTAACAATCAGAATGAACCTGCAAAGTATTGTCGTCGCTTCATCTACACACATCCCGAATCATGCACTCATCTCTCTCCCGACTAGATCACGACGCTCGGCCGTTCGCCACAATCCCAACCGTCGACCACGCAAAGACGCATACCGCCACCGAGGCTAAAACAGGTAACCCAGCGTATGTCGATACAGCCAAGTATCCCTCTCACCCCTCGCCTCGCGCTCGGCGGCTTTGGCGAGCCACGCCTTCTCATCTGCATCGATCACGTCCTTGCCGGTGAACAGGTCCGCTTCGAACGGCTTGACGCCCTTCGTTCTCTTCACCAGCTTCCACCCGAGGATCATGAGCAGGTAGAGAGGAATGCCGAGGTAGCCGGTCTGTGATGGCCGTTAGCGAATGTACCGTAGCAGCAAGCGCTCATAGTTTTCCTGACTTACGATGAAGTTCTTATAGTCGAACCTCCCATACTTGGAGCTGTACGTGAAGACGCTGAAGTTCTTTGTCAGGGCGATGAGGCAACAGAAGAACAGCGCCACGGCGCTGCCCCAGAGCCCGAAGGGCGACTTGTACGGCATGTCCCGGTCGCTGATCCCCTGAGCTCGGCGTGCCCGGATGAAGTAGATGTGCGACACCAGGATGCTGATCCAGGTGAGGAGTCCGAAAATGGAGACGAGGTTCACGAAGTAGCCAAAAACGACCTTTGAGCTTGTCGTAGTGCTCATAAAGGCCAGGCAGCAGATCAGGGCTGAAAGACCTAGCGAGTAGTATGGGACTCCACGCTTGTCCGTGATGGCCAGAAATTGGGGCGCGTGGCGTTTGATCGCCAAGCCATGGAGAGTTCGGGATGCGATGTAGAGGTCGCTGTTGGCCGCGCTGAAGACGAAGATCAAGATGCAAGCGTTCAGGAAGCCTGGGAGGACGCTGATGCCGGCGATCTGGATGGCGACCACGAAGGGGGAAGCTGCGGCCGAGCTGGATTTCTTCGTCGCAAAGATCAGCCTGTCGGAGTCGTACGGCACGATCATGCCGAGCAGGAGCACGGAGCAGATGTAGAAGACCAGGATGCGCCAGAAAGTGAGCTTGATGGCTCGCGGAATGTTGCGGCGGGGATTCTGCGCTTCGCCGACGGTCACGCCGACCAACTCTGTTCCGAGAAAGGCGAAAACGGCCGTGACCATGCTGGACCACACGGCCAGAAACCTGCCCAGAGCACCGTCTGCAATGTACTCCGCAAATGCACCCGGAGTATGCCAATACGTAAACCCCGGCGCTGCAGCCTGGTTTGGCCCGCCACCGGACGCGAGGACCACCGAGAGGATGATCAGACCAACGATAACGACCACCTTGATCGAACTTAGCCAGAACTCGAATTCGCCGAAGAACCGCACACCCAGGTAGTTGATCGTGATAATCGCAACGAGGAAGACGGCAATGAAAACACCGGGGTTGACTCGATCGGGAGGACACCAGTACTGGATGACCAAAGCGGCCGCAGTCAATTGGTTCGGGGTGGTGATGATGTACTTGAACCAGTACGTGTATCCCAGCGCGAACCCCAGGGCCGGGTCGACGAAACGTGTCGCATAGGTCGCAAAGCCTCCCGGCAAAGGCAACCAGGTCGCCATCTCCCCGAGAGCGGTCATGACCACGTACACGATCAAGCCGACGATGGTGTAGGAGATGAGGATTGAGGCCGGACCCGCCTGAGCAAGCGCCGCCCCCGTTCCTATTATCAATCCCGTTCCTATAGCCCCGCCCTAGATCACCATCAGCTGTGTGACTCCGCGAGCAGGGCGAGAACCCAGGCAAAGGTGGTGATGTCTCACGATTGCTATCATCGAAACTTGGCGGGCCGAAAGCCCACGGTGCAGGCTGTGATTCACATCGGTTGGGTCCGACAGCTCCGTGACTCCGGCGCCCACGGCAGCAGCAGCATCGACATGATACTGGTCGTAGGCATAATGCGTCTTTTCGGCGTCCTCTGAGTTGGGTGGCGAGGGAGATAACGGACCAGAAGTGCCGCGGTAACCCGACAACATGGCGGGTGGTCCAAGAAATTGTCCGCCTGGTTGTCTGGCTGCCTGTCAACTGTCGCAGGGCGAAAAGTGTGAGTTCCGTCGACGGAGGTCTGATATGTTCTCGTGTGATGGTCCGTTTCTTATCAACGAGTAGCTGGCGATGATAAGAAAGATATCGTCGCTCCGTGATAACAAGCGAGTCCTGGGTCCATTCCAGAGTGCCCAGGTGGCTAGAGACGGTTATTGTGGAAGTACATCTCTACACCCGATGTGGAGGGCCAAGGGCCAAGGCCAACACTAAGGGCCGCTATCGTTGGCGGGTGGTACATACTGTCACATCGGTGTCTGGCAGTTCTGGGTGCGTCGTTGAACTTGCACTGATGAAGACTGCAGGTGGGGTGCCATGAGGTGATCCGGTGAAATTTTGGTGGGAGCGGAGAACGCCCCGTTCGGTCAATAGTGAGAGCTTGCCAGGGCGAAGACTACATAGGAGCACTGTAACCACACGAGGACGACGAAAGGGAAAGGAATTATAACACTCGTACGACAAACGCTCGCATTTCGCTGAGTATACAAAGATCCTCCCACCCAGCGATCGTGAGCTCGTTACTGCTTCGCAGATGCACTCAGCGCCTAGAACAAAACGTCCATCCAACCAACCAACCCACTCCGCGCCGTCACCCGTCGTGAAAGTGGTATCTCGCAAAAACAGATTCGCAAAACGCTGCCGCCGAAACTCCCAACTTTCGCCCCCTCCCAACCTGCTCCTTGTATTATGCTGCTCTCAGAGTTTGCTCGATGAGACTACTCCTTCATGTTCTCGTTCAAGAGCAGCTCCACCACAATCTGCGTCCTCTCCAGTTCGGGATGCTGCATGACCAGCTTCACCGTCCGAGAGCCCGGAACACCAGGGCCATTCACCGTGCCGTTCATCTGCCCGCCGGCGCCGGCACCCGTCGCCGTCCAGCTGCCGCCGTCGTCGAGGCACTTGATCTCTCGGCCAGCGATGATCTGTTTGAGGCGCCCGTTCTGCGCGTTCCGGATCTCGACGAAATCGCTGTCGAAGAGGATCAGGTACGCGCCGTACAGGGCCGCACTTTGCGCATTGCCCACGAAATCCATGATCACGCTCCTGCTCACCTCGCCATGCTTGTTGACGTACACGGCGCAATTGGTGTAGCACAGCAAGAACTCTTGCTCGCTCAGCCGCAGCATCCCCAGCGCTCTTTGGTCTTTGATGTGCGCCGCAATGTTCTGCACGGCCGCCGCTTTCAGGTCCGGGACGGATATGGCATGCTTCTTGTCGAGCGTGAGGACCTCGAAACCTTTGGTTGTGCTGACCGCCAGAGTTGAGTGGAAGAGGCTCATACCCGTGCACTCTGCAGGGATATAGAACTCGTCGTACTCTCGGAAGTACTCCGTTGTGCCTCGCTTGAAGATGCCGCGCTTCTTCTCGGTAGACTTTTGATAGATCGGCTCCAAGACTTTGAAGACCGAATTGATGCTCTCCTTCTTCTTGTAGAAAACAAGCGAGCGGTCCTTCATGCGTCCGGAGACGAAGAAGCCCACATCTTTACTGCCCGACAGCTTCTGCGGCGCTTTGCGTGCAGGGTCGGTCGACGGAGGCGGTCCATTGCAATCGCTGGGGGCCACAACGTCGAGATTATAGGCGATGAGAGATTTGTCCGAGATGAGCAGGAAGAGGTTGAAGTCCTCCAGGACGGTAACTTGGGTGACTCGGGACATAGCGACGGCCTGGCACACAACGTTAGCAGGTGCCTCGGCAGCACCTGGGGCTCGGGTCCCTCTTACCTTCGTCCAACCTCTCGGATTGTCCACTTCACTGACGTATACGCCAAAGTCGGTGCCCACAGCCACCATATGTTTGCCTGGGTAGGGCGTCGTGAAGCTAGTGGCGCAATTCACTCTCGCTCTGCAGATCGGGCCTGGCCGTCCCGTGTCTTTGAATTTTTGCTCGACCTCTTTGATAGCTCTGTCGACCGGCGTGCCTTTGATGACTATCCCTCTCCCACCACCGGACGTGAAGGCGTCAAAGACGAACGCCGAGTCGGCCATCACACGCAAGCGGAACGGCTCAGCATGCTGCGCATGAAGCGCGTTCGCGTGCCGCGTTTTGGCTTCGATGATCTTGACGCACCACTCTTTCCTGGCATGCTCGTTCGGCGCGAAGAGGGTGTACGTGTCACGGCCCAGGTGTTTGATCTTGAACGGGAACATGATTTTGTCCGAATCTTTCGCTTCGCCTAGATTCGTTACAGTCTGTAAAGTGGCGGTCGATCCTCCGGTATTCACGTGCTGTAGAGCAGGCCCCGTACTCTGGGCCGACAGTGTCCGGCCGAGATTGGAAGAGTCGGAGGGTGTGGCCGTTCGGTTGCTGACCGTGGTCACAGACGTGATGCCTTTGACGTACGAGCTTTTCTGCACTGCCGGCTCGTTCGCGCTCTCCAAAATCAAGAGATCCATCGGGATAGGCAGTCGGCTGACGTCGTACTTCTCCAGTTTCCCACCTTGGTCGCTTAACTGCACGCTTGTCTTGGCAATTACCAGATAGTGGTCGAACAGCAGCGCATGTGTGTCGAGCCAGTTGAACCTGTTACCTCCCATCCGCTGCAGGTCACCCCGGTAAATGAGCTCTCGGCCGAAATGGTCCAAATTCAGCTCCACGGCATGCTGCATGCCTGGTCTAAGCACCAATTTCATGCCTAGATCTGTCAGGTCGACCTTCCTCTGCATCTCCGCAACGCGCGAATCGCACTCTTGGGTCACGTTCTTGACCTCGTCGCAAGCGATCTGCAGATGTCGCTTTTCCTCACTCTCCATCCTCGTGTTCTTCATCACGGTTTGCAGTAGCAAGGAATACCGTTGCAACCTCGTGATCGGACTCTTCAAGAATGTGTCCCAGCCCAACCGATTGCTTCGCTTATCCTTGGAAGCGCGCTCAATGAAGCTTCGAAAATCGAGATTGCGGTCAATCTCCTGACGAAACATGAAGGTGGCGCCCGGAAACCCTCCAGCGTACTCTAGATATGCAATCTTCGCTTTGCGGATCCATTGCCGGAAGATATCAGCAAATCCGACGATCCACGGCCCCTCTTCCTGTTGCCTGTACTTCAGCTGGGGCAGCAGATGGTCTTCGTTGGCTTGCTTGACTGCATCTATCCGTCCGAAAACGTCGCGGATGAACTTGTCCTTCCGCTTCGGCGAAATGATGGACGGCTCACTCTTGACCAGCGCATCACGGTACAAAGTCCGTAATACATTCAGCTGTCCCATGTAGATGTCCTCGGTCTGTACGATCTCGTGCAGGACGTTTTGGCGCTCAATCTCCGTCTTGTCTCTCCCCTCAATATCCTCCTTCTTGAGCGCGTAGAACTCAGCCCAGCTCTCGGACGATCTGACGGGCTGGGTTTGCAGGTTAACCTTCTTCAGCGTTCGTTGGCAGTGGTGAGAGTAACATCGCCCGGGCACAATGTGGTTGTGTAGAGTAGGTGAATAGCATCCCGAGCCAGTGAGCTGAAACACAACACCAGACATGGCTCCCTCAACCAGCTTGACCCACTCCTCGGTTGTAACCAGGGTCCCTGCTTGGTACATATCTTGCACGACCCTGTTGCTCAAGCCCTCGGCATCCGCAATGTTCATCGTTGGAACCTTGTTCGTAAACAGAGCAACCAGCGCCTCCATCACCTCCGTCTCCTTCAGTTCAGTATACTGCTCTGGACTCATGACTGTAAGCAGCCACTTCAGTAGCGACATCAGCGACCAAGGCTCGTCACATCTCTTGAAGTCTGGCGCCCCGAGTTTGGAAGGCATGAAACGCTTCGCGCCCAGAGACGGTAAGTCGGGCACCACGCTGCTCGCTGGGGTGGACTCAAACGTCGAGTAGGCAGAATTGCGTGCCAGTTGCTGTCGCAGGCGTCGCTCCTCGGCATCCGTCTTCGAGCGCAGAGGCTGTATAACCTGGGGTGTGCCTCTGTGGTCTACGAGTGATGTCGATCGCGGTACGTACTGTCCCTGTGCATTGTAGCCGAAAGCGTCTGGTGCGTGCGGGTACGGCGAATGACCTGGCGCGCCCTCTACGTTGGTGTACAGTGATGATATCTCGCTACCTGGTGGAGCCGGAAGCGGCCTGCTTGCTGTGAAAGATGTGTGCGCTGGGTGATAGAACATATCGGGGGGCTCGTCCGGGAAGCGCTCGGGCATCTGGCCCTCCATGAGCGTATACTCGTCGCCCTCGTCGTAGCTTTGCCGTCTACCATCTCCAGTAGGTTCTGACAGACCACCAGTACCGCTGGCATCTACCCGCGCTGCGGGATTGAAAAGCGGGAAAGGATGTATGGAGCCTGTGGTGTAGTCACTCTCGGACACCCTGCTGAACTGACTTGACTGCGAAGCATGTGACCTTCGAACCGAATTGTTTTGGCTTGACATCGCCTGTGTGTACGTCTCGCCATTGCCTTGTCCGCCCGCGGCGAGCTGGCTTGGATCACCTCCGTAACTCATCTGGACATCGAAACCTCCACCAAATGAACTCACATCCACAGCACCATAATCGTCGCTGTCGCTTGCTGTCGTCTGGTTCTGACGTAGATCCCTTCGCGATCCATAACCACCGAAACGCAACTGGCTACCTCCGCTTGTTCGCCGATTGTCGTCCTCGTCTGCCATTTGCATCATAGCCAGACCTTGCGCTGCCTCTGCGTCGCTATCATCACTGTATTGCGGCTCAGGAGGGGCAGTTGATCGGTGTCCGTTTATGATGCTACCGTTGCGCTGAATCCGACCGTCGCGGGGTGAACTGGAGCGCAGCGGCGCTTGAGTGACTGATATCGTTGGGCTATGC
>Ga0268244_10000595_pt1 | contig 14721 bp, 14 predicted proteins | sample AgamicMgSfe_FD_200258 | JGI IMG/M metagenome (GOLD analysis project Ga0268244, IMG submission 200258) | Agave microbial communities from Guanajuato, Mexico - Mg.Sf.e (v2) (version 2) | ecosystem: Host-associated > Plants > Phyllosphere > Phylloplane/Leaf | place: Guanajuato, Mexico | collected... | reverse complement strand
GGGTAGCAAGGCGGAGCGCGAGATCATCACCGGCTACCGGACGCTTGCCAAGCACATCTGCGAGGACACGGTGCGACTAGTGCGCCAGTGGAAGATGAGCGGCCGGTTGCAGCAGCTGGGCAAAGAGGATGAGACCGGCACGAAGATGTATGGTGCTTGATATACCTATACCATAAGGGGACGCGTGACATATGCAAAACTCTCAGGGTCGTTTTGCCTGTTTCCCCAAATGATTCCACCAACGTACGTCATTACAGAACACGTGATCATGCGAGGCCGGTATTGAGCCACGCCAATCAACCGATCTCTGAATCCAACCCTTCCAATTCCCATGCATTGCTTAACAGGTATACATGATAGTATTGAATACATACTGTTATATGGCAAAATCTGCAGCAAGTTGCCTATATCAGTGTAAACACGTTTGGAAGCGAAAGTGGAGCTAAACATGACAGACTACGGAGCTGAAGTTGAGAATCTACCGTCAGCCAGGAACCTCACCCACCCTCGTCCCTTATTCCGCCGTATCTTCCTGCGATTCGTGCCTTTCCTGCGCCTTCCGGATAAGCATGTCTCGCTGCGCATCGGTCCATACGGTGCCCACAGCATCGACAGCGCGTGGACAGCCGAAGCCTTGCTGCTGCGCAGCGTGTGCGCCAACCGCGGCGAGCACGCGTAAGACGTTCCCTCCGAGAATGCCCACGATATTCAGCTCGGAAACACCACGAGCCAGCAGCTCTCCGACGAGCGTTGGGTACGCAGATACGGCATCGAGACATTGCGGGCCCTGGAGCATACCGTCAAAGTCTGATCCGATGCCCACATGCTGAAAGCCGATTGTTTGCCCAACGTGCGCTATATGCTCAGCCACTGTTGCCACCGAAGCTGGCATGTTGTTGCTACTCACGCCGCATAGCGATGGCAGGAAGCATATCATGATCACTCCACCGTTGTCCTTCAGCGCGCGAAGTACGTCGTCTGTGACGTTTCGAGGGTGCGGTTGGAGTGCGTAGCTACTGCCGTCAGCACATTCTTACTTGAACGTCTGACAGGGATCTTACCAGGAGGAATGCGAGAAAATTACAGGTGCCCCAGAGACTTCCAGGGTCTGGCGCTGTGCTTCGGCGCTTGTGTGTGAAAGATCCACCATACTAACCATGGTCAGCGGTAACGCGGCCATGATAAGTCGCAACCATAAGCCTACATTCCCGTCCTGTTCATCTCAAGAATCATCTCAACGCCGCGAGCGGATAATCCGTCATGGCGTGGCGACGATGGAATCTGAACATCAGCGACCGGATCTTGAAGGCGGACGCTGCGTGTGCTTACCGAGGAGTCCACGTATTCGTTGTGACCATCATGCGAGAGCGTGATGTATCGCACACCCAGCCGATGCAACAAACGCAATGCACCGAAACTCGCTCCGATCTGGTGCAGTCCTTCTACCCCGATCAGGCTGGCAACGCGACCCGACTGAAAGACCTGCCACACTTCGCTCGCGCTTCCCGCGAATGCCAGATGATGAGGATTTCCTTCAATCAATCGGTGTATCAGGTCGATCTGCTGCAGAGTATCTCGGAGAACGCAAAGAGCGGACGCTTCGCTATCGTCTTTAGGACTGTATCAACTTTAGCGTGTTGGGCGTTGTCTCTGTCTTCCGCAACGGCTTAACCGACCAAGGTACAAATGCGCTCCAGAACTGGCCTCCCAAACATCCTTGCCTCAACCGCGCAAGATCTGTCTGACCGATCGGCATATTCTCAACATTGACTTGGTCATGGCTGAGGTCAAGACCGTACCAGCCACGTAGAATGTAAGGGAAATCATTGTGGCCATCGATCAGCGGAACTCGATCGAGCAGGGCGTAGGCACGATCAAGGTCCAGAGGACGCTTATAGGACTCCATGACTGGCGCGAGAATATGGTTGTCGTCGCTGGAGCGTTCTCTTACGCCTTCTCAAGCTACGTTCGCCATAGCGCACCACGTCTTACAAGTGGCTCACTATTGTAATACAGTTTCCGCACAAGTTGCCAGCTCGGAGAGACACCAAGTCGCCGAGATCTAGCTGCACGGGCACCGAAGTGACGGCAGCTGACGGCCCTTTGAGATCGCGTTTCTGTGGCGTTAATAGACCCATCCCGTACTCACACCGGCTTAGTGCATTACGGTACGGCCACCGACATAGCGCTTGGCTGACACCAGATAGCAATAGAATGTTGACACTCGTCTGCACCTTCACAAAATGTGTCTCTAGCCGATACAACGCCTACGTCTGCTCACGTGTCCCTCCTACAGCGAACTATCTATATACCAGTCATGACCGATGCAATTGTGCTTGAGGCATTAGCTGCTGTTCTGGACGTCTCGCTGGAATCCATCGTCGTGAGCGCCAACTTTTTGACCTACGGCGGAGACTCTCTCACTGCACTTCGACTCTCTGCAGAATGCAAGCGACGTGGTATCCTGGTCGCCGTTGATGTCATCCTCGCAAGCGAGTCTATCAGTGACATCTTGCAACAGAGCCTACCTCTCGTTGCTGGAGCACCGACAGTTCCAGCTGTCGAAGCGCCAACACCTTCCGGCAGCCAGGTCCATCCGGTGGCTTGCAACAATGGCATCGAGTCTCTACGAGCCCCAATCGCCAATTACGCCGACATTTCGCCGCCTTCGTCTGTGATAGATTATGACTCCTCGCGCTCATCGTACGAGGTCATTACGGCTTCCACATCGCCGTCTCCTCATCTGCTGGCCAATGATAGCGCTAGCAGTGGCCCAGATGCGAAAGCGATTAAGGTGGGGACCGTCTCTGCATCACCCGACCACTTGTCTGAGGTGTATCCTGCTTCCGCCGAGTCCGAAGAGCTTCGCGGCACTCATCATGACATAACGACCCTGGCGGAGCTGTCCGAAGGCCAGATATCTCTGATTCACGGTGGCGTGGAAGTCCCTGGTGCCAACATCATTCACTATTTCGAGACATATCGACCTGCGCAGATCCCACGGATGAAACAGGCGTGGAGACATGTGCTTCATATTGAACCGATCTTTAGTGCAAGATATCGCAGTCCTGTAGACGGCTGCTTGATAGTACCAACGATGCATTGGCGAGAGTTTGTGGTAGAGCAGGTGCCGGCGTACGAAGCCGCGCTCTCAGCCGTATCGAATGGCAATATGCCATGGCAAGAAGCGAGCAGCGGAATCGACCTTGCAATCCGCTTTACTGTCGTCCATCTTCGAGCCGCACCTGACGGTGACTGTCGCAGCACACTCGTCTGGTCAGTCCATCACGCGCTCATCGACGGCTGGTCAGCCTCACAAGTCTTACGCAAAGTGCATCTTGCTGCATGGGGTCAGAGTGTCCAAGCTGGGCCTTCTTTCATAGATCTTTCGACGGCGTTAGACGACTTCCGGCAGGCACATAAGGCCGAGGGCGATGAATTTTGGGCAGCCCAGCAAGAGAGACTTGCGACGGCAAGAGACGAACTCTTGCTCCCGTCTCCGGCCGGCAGCAGTGACGATGTTAACAAAAACGAAATTCATATCGTCATGGGTCGCCAATACAACCTGCTCAGGGCTCGCGCAAGGGTCTGCAGTGTCACACCGGCCGCATTCTTCCATGCGGCATGGGCTGTTCTGCTAGGACTGTATACCGACTCCGACAACATCGTATTTGGCACCGTTGTCTCGGGTCGCAATCTGCCTCTGCCTGGCATCTTTGATACCATCGGCCCTATGGTCAATACGCTCCCTTTGCAAATCGACATTGACTGGAGTTGTTCAGTCCGTGACTTCGTCACCGGTGTGTTCAGGCATATGCAGCGTCTTACACGGTATTCTTGGACTACGCCAGACAATGCCTTCTCGCGAGTTGTGGGAAGTCTTATGGCCATGCAGCCGGATGCTAGTCAACACGAAGAGGGTGGCATCGAACAGATCGGCCAAGCTTTCTCAAGGCAGACTACCAACTTGCCTCTCAGCGCAATCATCACCGACGACGGCAATATCGTACTTCAGTATTCCAGTCATTGTTACAGCCACAACCAGATTTCAGCGGTGTCAACAGTGCTCAGGAATATACTCATCGGTTTGTGCAACGTTGACAACAAACTTGAAAACTGCGCCGCCGGAGTGTTACCTACATCCACTATTGGAGTTCTGCGCTCAATGGGCAATTGCGAGTCTTCAGCAACTACGAGGTCCTCCATCACCGATGACCTGGTAACACTCTTTGAGCGGGTAGCGAGAAAGCATCCAACTACCGTTGCGATAGAACATGCCGACCGAAAGGTCACGTACGCCGAGCTTGAGGAGATGTCCGGCCGTGTCGCTCACGCCATCTCTGCCTTGATCAGTCCCGAGGAAGTCGTTGCGGTACACGCAGATGGTTCGGTCAACTGGCTGGTTTCCATATACGCCGTCCTCCGTGCTGGAGGCACTTACTGTCCGCTTGACCAAGCGCACCCTCAACCATACCGCGAATCACTTTTCGAGAGTTCCACTGCAAGGCTCTTTTTGGCAACCACCAAGGAAACGCTTTCGCTCACGCCCAAGAGTGCATCATCAGCGCTCGATATCTCTGCGATGGTGGAAGGAGGAGCCTTTACAGATTCAAGCCACACATGTCCTCTTAGAGCAAGACCCAGGCCTTGGGAAAGAGCGTATCTTTGCTTTAGCTCAGGTACGACCGGACGTCCGAAAGGTATCATTTGCACTCACCAAGGACTGGTCGCCTTTCAACGAGACGTTGAGGTACGCTTGTTCGCTACTGTCGGCGTTCGCGTTGCACAGATGATGTCGGTGGCTTTCGACGGCAGCATTCATGAGCTTTTTTCTGCACTGTCCTATGGCGCAACTTTGGTTCTGCGACAAAAGGGCGACGCATACGGCCATCTGAAGAACGTGGACTCAACCATCCTTACACCGTCCATTGCTTCAATACTGGACCCTGCTGAGTTCCCAAATTTGAAGACTGTCTACCTTGTGGGTGAGGCCGTGCCTCAAGCGGTATGCAACACCTGGGCTGCTCATAAAGCGCTGTACAACATGTACGGGCCGACCGAAGCAACCTGTGGTGCGACGATCAAGAAGCTTCGGTCGGACCAGCCGGTCACCATAGGAAGGCCTAACCCTTCCACCCGGATATACATCCTAGATCACCGGCGGCGCTTTGTCCCCACTGAGCGGGTCGGTGAGCTTTACCTTGCTGGCGTACAGGTTGCTCAGGGTTACCTTGGAAGGCCGGAGCTCAACATGGAGCGCTTCCTTCCGGACAACATCTGCAGTGGCTTGGGAGAATTCATGTTCAAGACGGGTGACCGCGGCTACTGGAATGAGGCTGGCGAGATCGTGTTTCTTGGACGTGTTGATCGCCAGATCAAGCTTCGGGGATATCGGCTCGATCTGGAAGATCTAGAAGCGCGAATACTCAAAGTATGTCACGGCGCTCGTGCCGTTGCCTTGACCCAAAGAGGCGATGACCTTGCCTGCATGATACAGACAGTAGTCGTCGACATCACTAGCTTTCGAGCGACCATTGGGAAGGCATTACCTGTCTATGCGGTACCGCGTTACATTACACTCGCCGACAAACTACCAGTCACTCCAACCGGCAAAGTAGATTACAGGGCAATTGCTGATGCTGCCGTGGGATCGAATCCAAGAGAAGAGCACTTCAAGACAAAGACTGAGGCCATTGTTGCGGCCACTTGGAGCCGAGTACTGCAAGGCCTACCGCGTGGTACCACTATCGGTCCGCATTCCAACTTCACACAGCTTGGAGGTCACTCGCTCCAACAGTTACGAGTGGCGGCCAAACTCACTGCAGTCTTTGGTGAAAGGATCACTGTACGAATGATCATGGAGCTCGCCACACTCCGGGATTTGGCGGGTGCGATCGACAGCATGACGAAGGGCACAACAACCTTCACTACTCATAGTCGAAGCCTTGGCCAATACGAGCTGTCGCCTATGGAGAAGGAGTGGTGGCAAAAGTATCAACTGAAACGAAGCTCGTCAGCCTTCAATGTCAGTTATGTCAGCCAGTACGACCCGAAGAAGATCGACCAAGTAAAGCTGATCGATGCGTGGAATACAACTCTTGCACGTCATGACATATTCCGCAGTCGGTACATCGAGGACTATAAGCACGGTCTGCACCGTGTCCTGGCGCCTTTGCCCCCTCGAGTGGAGAAGGTGAGGTCCATCAATGTCGAACTTGAGCTGAACAGGCCTTTCAACCTCGCAGTTGCGCCGCCCGTCCGCGTTTTTATTACGAGGAACAACATCGTCGCAACATGGAGCCACATTGTCTGCGACTACACGACTCTGGGCATTTTTCTCAACGAGGTAGCGGCAATTTACCACCGGCATCCAGTTGCACCCACTGTACAGCCATATCACCAAAGAGTACTCGTTGATGGTGAATCACCACCCTGCTATCTGAGCTTCTGGTCAGACTATCTGCAAGGCGTAAAAGCATCTCGCCCTACGTACCTCGGCAACGACGTTGAACGGACAAGCTACCGCGGAACCTCTGTAGTCTCTCAGCTGTCGTCGCCATTTTGGAAACGCATGCAAGCTCGTGCTGTCTCTTCAGGCATCACCTTACAGCAGCTAGCTGTGGCTACAGTCGCCCTGGCCGTAACCGCTGCCGACCCTGACATGGACATAACTTTAGGGACACCCTTCATGAACCGTCAGTCCGAGGATGATATGCATACTGTCGGTCTTTTCTTGGAGCCATTGCCCTTACGTGTGGCATTTACGGATCAGCAATCTCGTCGTGCAATCGCCACTGCCGACGAACACACAGATGTTGCGAAGCAGCCGATCCCGGAGTCCCTCAAGGCGTACCTCTCCGCGGTGCAAGCCTCGTCTCAGCGATCTCTATCTCATGCCATTCCATGGCATCACTTGCTAGAGCACTTACAAATCGATGCTCGGGAGCACTTACCCAATCATCCTCTCTTCGACTGTGTGGTGTCATTCCACGATGCTCGTCATGATGACACTGCGCCTTCTGCAGACTACCAAGAGGCTGGACCTGCGAGCATGTTCGCATTCGGAGACGGCGTCGAGCCGCAAGTTGTGTGGAGTGAAGGCTCCAAGTTCAAATTGATGGTGGAGTTGACGGCCGTAGACCACGACACTCTTTTGCTTCGGCTTGAATACGACACAACATGCTTTGAGAGTATGGAACGGGTTGCAGCTGCTAGACGTATGATATTGCGGGTGATGCAGGCCATTGTCGACGGTGATGTGGAGCGACAGGGCTCGTTTGTCGACCTGCGCCGGAGGTTGAGGGCCGCGTGGCAAGCGGAGCTGGCGTCATCGTTTACAGAAGAAGGCGAGCACCTGGAGACGGAGCTGTGTGATTGCCGGCGATCATTCTTCCAAGCGCGCTTTTCAGAACTGTGCGCTTCGGTCAATGAGCGTTTGTAGAGTCAAAAATATTTCACTCACGGCTAGCATGTCAAATACGATAAGGCTCTTCATTGGTAGAAGCAGGATAAGAGATCTCTCCGTACAATGCACTACCCCTTTTGGCACATCGCGATGAACCAGTAGTGGTAAGGAACTTGTTCCTTACCACTTTGTCATCGCTCAGAACAATGCTATCCTAATAGTGTACTAGTACCAGACGACGCATCCATCACCGAGACTCGTAACTTCGCAGGGGCCCATGTACAGCATCATAGATACCTTAGAGCACCAATGCATGCACTGCCAGATCACCCCGCTAGGCCTCTGCAACGAGGTCAAGATTTTGCATCATTGTCCGCCATGAGATCGCTGCTCTTCTCGCGTGCTTCTCTGGAGTTCTCGGGTCAGGGTCGCCGAGACTCTTATTGAACAGCTCGGCGCTTAAACATCCTCTGAAGCCCATATCAACGAGGATGGTTTGCAGAACAAGCCGGATAGGCAAATATGCACCCAGGTCTTGTTCGCCGTAAAACAGTCTGCAGTTGCGCGACCAACTCATGCGGGCGGGCTGGCCCTGGATGTGGTAAGGATGCTTGTCGTTCAGCGGCTTGCTCAGCTGCTGCGCATCAACTACCTGCACCCAGAAGACCTTGTCGAGATCAACTCTCTCCTTCAACCTGCCCAATGACGCCGCAAGCGTCGCGTCCGCGTCTGGGGTCTTGCCCGACGGCGACGCAGGGTCCGCATACACACGCCCAGCAAGGTTGAAGGTATCGAGACAAATCCCAAAATTAGGACGATCAACCCGTAGCACTACTTCCCAGCATTCCTCCCAAGTATCTATGTACGTGCCCCATGCTAGCGCTTCGTATGTGAATCGCATACCTTCCGCTATACCAAGATCCGCAACCTCGCGCAAGTCTTGGACAATGAGGTCGATATCGCCACTTGCTTCGGTCTCTGGGAGGAAAGTCGATGGAATTCCGATCAGGTCCGTCCCAAGAGTTTTTGCAAGGCAGATCCACAGCTTCATCTCCTCGGCCCGCTCGGCGTGCTTCTGTCTGTCTTTCAAACCCTCGTAATGCCTGAAGGGCTGCAGGCAGACGATGCGTACTTGGCAATTATCGCAGAGGGATCGAACAATGGCAGCGGCTTGGAGCTGGCTCTGCGCTGCTCTGGGGCCCGCGGGAAGATGCGCTGCGATCTCCACTATGTCATCGTGGAATAGCTCGAGGTCGAAGCCATAGCGCGCAGCTTGCTCAATTCTGCCAGGCAGCGGATGGACAGATGGCAGTCCAAGCGAGAGAGATGAGATGGCTGGACGATACGCCATGTTGTCGGCCCTGGTGCGTGCAATGATCGTACAGAGCAGAGCAATCGATGCACTTTGCGGGCTGTATAGTTTGCAAATTTACGGTAAAGACAGCGCAAGAGGACCCGGGTCATCACGCCGCTCTCAGGTCTACCTTCAATGCGGTGTCCGACCAGAGGCGGCACGATTGTATCAGCCTTGGCTCGGCGCCTTTGCGTCCTTCGCGCACCGAAATCACGGGCCGCGTGAGTGATCGCTCGGCGAGCCGGAGTGCAAGACAACTAAAAGGCTAAACTTGGGGCGCGTGAGCAAGATCTTGCTACTGTTGTGGCATTCGCATACTCGCCGCTATCATGAGCTTCGAAGTCCCATCTGCACTGATTACAACTGATGTTCGAGCGCCGCTCTGCTTCCTGAGCCAGACTGCGCTCACATCTTTGTTGATATGCACTACCCCGAAAAGCTCTCTGCTTCGACCTGCCATATTGCCAGTGCTTGCTGCGCTCGCGTATGGTTCTTTCTACACCAGCGCAAAATTCACCGGCCAAGCCGTGCTTTTCTCATGGTTCATCGTCGGGCCATATGCCAACATATGGCATTGCACGAATGTCTTGTGCTTGCACGCGATTGACGATACCGATGTTCAGCAAGCGATGAAACGACGGAGGCGCGCAGAGACTGTCCCCAGTCTCCGAGAACGCATCGTCTCCACCACGATTATGCTGTTAAGCTTCCGCGGCATTGGCACTCCGTGGCAGATCTCTGGTATCTCAGAGACTACTGGCGACCAGAAGCCTTCTCGGACCCGTTTCATCCTCCGCCAACTCGCCATTGCTGCCGTTCAGTATCTCATCATGGACTTCTTTGTGAGCATGGAGCCAACACCAGAAATGGTCGATAGCTGGGCGGATGGCAAGGAGTGGTTGTGGATTAAGAGCCTCAACCCCCATCCGGTCACGGCCAGCGACCTCATGTCTCGAGCGGCTGGTGCGACAGTCGGCTGGTTCATCTTGGGCCGAGCGATGAACGACGTTGGCTACCGGATCATTTCGGTCATCGCCGTTGGTTCCGGCTTTAGCACTCCTGAGCAATGGCCCCCGGTATTCGGAAGCTACAGAGACTGCTACACCCTTCGAGGTTATTTTGGGTAAGATGTCCCTCCAAGCCCTGCGGTCGTACCCGAAGCATATCGCTGACCCTCTGCTAGCAAGTTTTGGCACCAGCTACTCCGCTGGCCAATTCAGGATGTTTCATCCTATGTTACCCGAGAGGTAGTGGCTTTACCGCGATCATCGTTGTTAGACCGCTACACGAAGATTTCATTGTTCTTCTTCATTTCTGGCACATTACACTTCCTTTTGGATATATCCTGGGGCTTGCCGTGGTATGAGTCCGGCTCCATCCAGTGCTTCATGATCTTAGCTGTGGCGATAGCTGTCGAGGACGGAGCTCAGGCGCTGTGGCGAAGGACGATACAGAAAGGAAGGAAGGTACCAGCAACCTGGTTTGAGAGAGCAGTCGGGTACGCATGGGTTTGGTCGTGCTTGGTGGCAGTGTCCCCAATCTTCAGCTATCCGACTCTGCGCTATACCGACGACCCTACCTACCTGGTTCCATTCAGCGTTGTGAAGGCGTTTAGATCATCTTGAGATTAGTTTGAATGACACTGAAGGCTTCTCGTAACCCCTGCCTCTATCTACGTACTCTATTCATATTGTGCGTTCACGGCGTATGGCAGTCCTGAGGCAAACGTTTGTTCGGAAGTAGATATACGTCTACACTGCTAAACGTAGATGACAGGAGAGACAAGGTTGACAGGCTTCGTGAAGAGATCAATGCACGATCCGACTCGCTAGATTATGGAAGCGTTGGCGCTCTGCACAGTGCGATCCGGTGTCAAGTCAATCAATCATAACATTTTGACGTGGATAGTTATGGTAGAAATGTCATGGTGAACGACATCATGAGACCATCATTTAAGTAGCTTCTTAAATCCCTCTCCAAAGCTTCGCTGATCACTTGCTCACTCAGATTAGAATCCGACGGTCGGTGTGAATTTCAGGTACGGACCATCTTTCTCGCCGGCGGCGAAGTGGTCCTTCACATGAAACTCCAGAGGCAACGGCTCACGTGCGGAAATGTCGAACAGAAAAGCAAGCCTGGCCATGGTCAAGTAGATGGTGTTGTACGCCAAGTTCTTTCCAATGCATGCTCGCGGTCCGTAGCTGAATGGGAAGTGTACAGATCGCAACCGCTGTAGTTCTTCAGGAGACTCGGTCAGCCATCGCTCTGGCTTGTAGATCTGCGGCTCTGGATAAATATCGGCATTGCGGTGCATGGTCCACCCAGGCACGCCAATCTGAGTGGTTGCTGGGATGATGTGACCGTCGATAGTAGCATCGGTTGGTGACTCGCGGATCAGATACCCTGGTACACCCGGGGACATGCGGAGAGCCTCCTCGACGCAAGCTCGGAGATATCTGCAGCCTAGCAACTTCTTGCCGCTTACGATCTCTTCTACGTCAGAAAATGCGGATCGAACTTCTTCTTGAACCTTGCTGTAGCATTCTGGGTATCGAGCAAGGTAAAATGAGAGTCCTGATAGTGCTGTCCCTGTGGTGTCGCTAGCTTCTAGTGTGTCAGCGTCGCTTACCCATATATTGGGGAGGTACTACACATACCAGCAATGATAAGAACGACAGCTTCATCAGACAGCTCCTTGAACTCCATGCGCTCTCCACTACCCTTGTCTTCGTGATTGAGGAGTAGCTTGAAGATGTCTCGGGGACCTTGGCCGGCTTTTTCAACCTCAATGCGGTGCTCTACTTGACTGTCCACGTAATTTCGGAATTTCTTCACATCAGAGAGGATGTTGACGAACAACAAAGGCGCAAGACCCCATCGCTCCATCCAAGGTACCACACCGAGCTGATTTGGTTAGCAGCTGTACATACGGGATATACGATGAAAACCACTTACGACTACTTGGCTGTGCTGAAATGTGTCGATAAGCGGCTGAATGAAGTGATCATTGTCCTTGGTGAGCATGTGATAGTCGTGCGTGAACGTGAGCTTGCCCATGATATCATAAGTCAGGTACGAGAACCACCTCGACATGTTCTTGTACTCTTGCCCAAATGACTTTGGATCGGCGATCCGTTTGCAAAACAGTCGTATCTTGTCGAGCTCAGTGGACTCGTAGGAGCGGATTGCCGACTCGCTGAATGCGTGAGACATAATCCTGCGCTTGCGGGCATGGACGGCTTTGTCGGTGGCTGTGGCGAGGTTCTGAGTGAAGGTTAGACTGAGAATGCGATGGTGTAGCCTGACGTACCTACCGTAAGGACTTGTGTCTCTTTCGGCCCCCGGGCGTAAAAAGTGCCCTGTTGATAAGTTAACTCACTGATTGACCCATTTCCAAGAGCTGCACCTGAACTTGCCTTCTCGAACTGTGATCCAGAAGCGTAGATTGCTGCAGTACGTGAGCCGCAAGCTTACGATACAGAAGTGCATATACCTACCCTGGACAGCATTGGGACTAATGATGGACAGGAAACCGGGTTCCATTCGGACAACGTCACCTGCATTGTCTCAGGATAGAGTTCCGTTTACGAGGGGACTGATAGGACATACCATATATCTTGTGCAGCTCGTCGGCTTTTAGATGCTTTGTGCCTTTCCAAGCATAGTACAAGTTCGGCAGGATGCTCATGCGGAACAGCAGTGGACCAGGATATTTGGCACATGAATGGAAGTAGAGGTTGTAGGTCCAGCCCCAGATCATCTATTTCATTATGTCAACTGTTGCTCTAAGGGCTCGAGCCCTTGCATGCTTACATAAAAGCCGAAGAGCATAAAGCTCGTCCGGATCATTCCAGACACAGAGACTGGAACACCCAACTGAATACTCCATTTGAGCAAGTCGTCACTAACGGCGTCGGCTGAGGAGTTGTTGTTTCCCAGAGTGAGAACACCCACGCGTTCGAGCGTGGTACTCATGTCGTTCCGTTGGTGTTAGCGTGGTATGTGGTGCTCGACGATCTATGGAGGTCGAATGGAACTGTTGGTATGCGCGAGTAAGCAAGAGAAGGTAAAATGCACAATGGCATCTACATGAACTGTTTCGGCGTGGAGCATTCGGACCGCCTAGCGGTCACAAATGGTCGAAGCTGCCGTGAGACGTCCCGGCTTCTGATATGAGGCCCGGAATCGTTCGGTCTCCGCTTGTGCAGCAACAAATTACATAACAAGTTCTAATGTAGAATCCAAATCTGCAGAAAATGGCCTAGATTCAATCGCAACACAGCAGAGTGGCAAGCCTCCCAAGACGTGAAAGCTTGAAGCTGTGGGTTTAAGCAGACATTGAGCACGTTCTCGATTCTCGAAGACGACGATGAACATCACTAATCCATCTCTGCTGTCAAGTGGGCGCTGATGGCTGCCGCCCCCAAAGTTCCTGTTGCCACTGCATACACCATAGCTTTCCCGAGCGCAGCACAGTCACCCACTGCATATACACTTGGAACGCTGGTCACAAAGGAAGATTCGTGCACTTTGATGAGTCCCCAATCGTTCAAGTCCAGGCCGAGTTGAAGCGCGAAAGGTCCGTTGAGCTCGATTTTCGGTTCGTGGACCTAGTTATCCAGGTTAGCTGTCATATGATTTTAGGGCAGATGGATGGACTGACAATCATGCTCTCGGTCTTGCTCGTCCCATCCGTGAATTGAATAGTGACCCCAGTGTGAAGACCGCCCTTCTCGAGCTTCAATATCCCACGCGAGTCCACACGGATCGGTGATGCGCCCAACCTATCAGATAGCTGTTCGCTCAGGCTTTCGTTGTTGTCGGTGTAAATTGTCACGCTGTCTGCCAGACGCTTCACCATACCCGCCACCGTTACCGAGCGCAAGGTGCTGCCCATGTCGCCGATAGCAAGAACGCCCGCAGATGCAGCGTCTTCATGCGAGCAATTGCAATGTAGAATGTTGGAACATCTAGTGATCATTTTCTTAGTGCTGCGCCAAACAAAGAAGGCAGTACGACTTACATGCCCGAAGCCCAACACTCCTGGTATCCTGGAATATCAGGAAAGATTGTGTCAACCCCCGTGGCAAGCAGAAGCACTCGACCGCACCAGAATGTTCCAGATTTAGTGTAGGCCTCGAAATGCCCGTCGCTGAACCGCTGCACGCGAGAGATGAGTGCAGCTTCGACTTGGATCTCAGGATGTTTGGCCAATACATCGCCTCGTATGTGCTCGCAGCACTGCAGCGAGTGGTCGGAATGCCAGATTGATTCATCTGGCTGGGTGGTGGGAGAGTTGTGCCGAACCAAGCTTGCATCGAAGACAATCACTCGATAGCGCTGACGTGCGAGGACTCGTGCTGCAGCTAAGCCAGCTGGCCCGCCACCAACGATCAGGCAATGGTACTGCAATCCGACAGTCTTCTGGTTTGCCATGGTCTCATGCAGGGTGAGGAATGAATGCAGTCACCACGTCGTGCAAGAACACCATGCTCGTCAAACCGCAGTGCCTGAGAGGCGAGCGATCATGTCGGGCGCCAGCCATACGGGCGCCGCTGCTAGAGGCCGGTATGCATACGCTCACGGTTTCGCACCGACCGGTGTTGCTCTGCTCGGAGTGCTCGTTGGGTGATCATGCTCCCAGATCTCGCCAAGAGTCCCGTTAGGAGTTCCCGGTTGTCACGAACACTGCACATTCGGCCCGTTCAATTCCTTATTCAGGCTACTCCGTAGCGCAACCTGAGGCATTCCAGACCTGAGTCACATGACGTAATAACGAGCGAGAATCAATCATTTTCTTCGATAGTACGGGTTGAGTTAGTTTTTGCTTCCTTGGTACGCTTAAGTTATGTCTTACTCCTAAAGTATAGGACATAACTAATAAGTAAGAAGTATTACTTCTATTTAATTATAAACTCTATATAGGACATTTATAGAGAGTATAAGTATAGAAGTATATAGC
>Ga0268244_10000594_pt1 | contig 14747 bp, 13 predicted proteins | sample AgamicMgSfe_FD_200258 | JGI IMG/M metagenome (GOLD analysis project Ga0268244, IMG submission 200258) | Agave microbial communities from Guanajuato, Mexico - Mg.Sf.e (v2) (version 2) | ecosystem: Host-associated > Plants > Phyllosphere > Phylloplane/Leaf | place: Guanajuato, Mexico | collected... | reverse complement strand
TATTGTGCCGTCAGGATTTGAGTGTATCTGTCATTCAGTGTGAGTCATCCCGATTAAATGTCTCACGTTGTTTGGATATGTGACCGGCCCATATATCGTGAAATGTTTGATAGAGATGGTGACTCTGCGTTGTAGACAGTAGGCACTACAAATTTGTTGCGCTGGTGCGCCATGGCAAGGATGCGGATGAGTTTGGAGAAAGTGGTTGCGCTCTTCGACCCCTAGGCTAAGGAAGTTTTGCACCTCAGTTGTCTAATGTCTCCATTTGACACATTTCACGTGCTGCGCTTGCGTAACTGCTCTTGGGCGGCTCGTGTCCATGTGAGGAAAATTGGAACAATTTGACTCGCGCCCCCGGTAATACCGGCTATCCGGTCGCTAAGCCAGATCGCGATGTTCTCGGTCTCGGAAGCGTCGTCCCCCGTTCGTAGCATTTCCAGGCTCAGATGCTCACGGTAAAAATAACATTCACTGTCACAGAAGCCAACAACGACATCGTAAATCACCTCGCGAAACTGACAGAAGCTTGCAGGGATCGCCCTGGGATTGCCTAACTGCAGTCGTAGTCGTTCGCACGATGTTCCAGGGAAAGCGCAGCTGCTACAGCCATGTTGAGCTTTGATGTCCTCTTCAAAGATCTGTCGTCCAAGTTTCCGATGGCGGATGTCTGCCCCTCCACGTCTGCAGAACTTTGTCCCGTGTAGTACGTTGGAGCCAGTAAACCCGTTGCCAATGCAGAATGCACACCTTTCCAGCCACCACTTTGCTGCCGTCTTACAGTGTTCTGACAATGTGTCGGCTGTCTGTGGACTCCGCTGTAGGAGAAGTACACTTCCCTTCTCCCATGGATGTGGCTGAGCGAATTTGAGTGTATAACCCGCCATCAACCAAGCTCCGTAGTCGATAGCATTGCATATGGCGTAAAGCGTGTCGGTATCGTCAACGATCGATGGAGAAACGGGATTGCGTTGCGATCTCAACAACTCAATCTCTGCTGCCCGTAGGCGGTCATGGACCGATTGACCGAACAGCATAGGTTTGATGTACCGGTCCACGTTGTGCATCTGATAGACGTCCATAGTTTTGCTTGTCGCGAAGTAATTTTCCTCATGCGCGAACCGCAGCTCGAGATATTGTCCATGCCTGAATGCGAAGAGGATGTCCTCATGTAGTCCCCACAACCGAAATTCGTACTGATGTTCATTATGGATGCCCCCTGCCAGCAGATCGTCGGGAACCGACAAAGTGATTACTTTCACATGAGCGGTAGCCTTCACCAGCTGCTCGCCCAACGCCTTGACGTAATATTCGTTGTCACAATCGTCGGCGGCCGTGAGTTGGTCTGGGACACCTAATTCCGTGATTTGTGCAGTCACAGTCCGGGGCAGCCGATGTAAAGCGGTCATGGCGTCCTTGCAAGTCACAAAGGTAGGGACACGGCCGTCGTTGGTAATCTCAAGAGCTGGACAGCGTATCAGGTCACCAAGATCCACAAATGTTCCACGAAAGCCATACGCTTCCCTGTCTGCCTTCTCCTTCTCTACCCTCCTCGCTTTCCTCGTCTCTTCCATTGCCTCTTTGGTGAATCTCTGCAACCAGGTCGGCTGACTTGTACGCCTCATCTTCGTCCCAGATCCTTGATCATTGCTCTTGTCGCTGCCTTCACACTCGAGCTTCGCAGCCTCGATGAGGGGGATTTTTCATTTCAGATCAATAGGGCGGCCGGAGCTCTCGGGTGATGGACGACAAACTGAATCCTGATTGCTCGACTGGGGCGTAGCGACTTTGATCGTGTCCAGGGTCACCTTTGTATCAGTTGTAGTCACGCCACTCGTCGCTCCATCTCTCACGCTCACCGCTCGTGAAAACATTTGCAATGAGTCGGGGACTGGAAGTTAAAACTGAAAGTGAAGTCACAATGGATTGCGAGTACGAAGGAGGGAAGGACAGATTCCTTGACGACCCTGGTCCGTAGGATTGCGGTTTCCATGCTGTAAGGTCAAGATCAGACCTCTCACTTTCATCGCAAGACTAGCTCGACCTGTCCTTGCGGAATTCCGAAGGATGAGACGCGCGCTGACGCGCTATATCCACGTGTGGAGTCTGTGGACGCGTACCCCTGTCGAAAAACTGCTTTAAACCTAATGTATGCACACCTTATCCAGCGTTCTCCGCAGAATCCCCGGGGGGGCGAACGGGTACGAAAGCCGACCCTAGCGTTGTCGCTGATTGCCTTATCACTTCAATAATGCTCCTTCTCTGTGCCTCCTTTAGTCTAGTCATGTACATGGCAATTGCTCATGTGAACTGATTCAGGAGGTTGCATACACACATGAATGGTATATGTCGATATACCTTGGCCCCACATACTTTATGCACTTAGTTGTCGTCTAGAATGTCTGCGACTTGCGGCGAAGCAATTCGACAACCTTTCCTGTGCTCTTCTCAGGTCTCTCTCGCCTGTTCTCCATAATTCTTGCTCTCGATTTGAAGTCTCGGGGTCTTTCTTGGCGATCCGCAGGAAACACTGTGTGCCAGCGCATTACATTCGGGGATGCGGTGCGATGGTACTTATTCAAAAATTGTGGATGCATATCCGTACCGCGACCTCGACAATCTGGCATGAGCATCACGAAAACCTGATCTGGTATGGAAGGGGCGAAGGGACCCTCCGAGGATTAGCCATAGTATATATCTCTGTGGCCCCTCGACGAGATCTCTGAAAGAATCATCTTTACCATCAGCTTATCGAGATCGATCCAAATTGTTCGGTCCTGGGCTCAAGCAGATCATGCTCTGTACAGCTGATCATCTTTCAAATTCTTTCTAAAACGCCGTGGTCACCAGCCGTACACTTTCCAACATCCGCATTTGAATGTAGAGGATCTCTGCATCATTTTCCGCCCATGATGTCACACCAAACAAGCGGTCCATTTACGTCGGTCGCGGTCCTTGCGATACCTCTCTCTCGATCGCCATCGTGCCGCCGCTGCGCTCTGGACGTCTCATCGCTTTCGGGCGGCTCGACGACCTGCTCGATATACTGGTCGATCCGTTGTCTGTACTCTGTGTAGTCCTCAGTATCGCACTGACCACACCCGGTCGGCGCCTCTCGCCAATTTATCGTTCGAGCGGCGACGAGCTTCTGCAGCACGCGATAGAACGACTCTCCCTAGAATACACTCCCGACGTCTTCTCTTCGATCAGGTGTCTGTTCGCCGTCCTTATCCGCTCTTTGAGAACAGGTTCTTGGTGAGGTCCTGCATTTCCCAAGACTTTTTACCATCTGCTCATCCCGCAATTTCGAAGAGAGCCAATCGATACGTTCGTGGTATAGTAGTGAGGGTTCTAAACCGCCCAAACTGGACAGGACCTGTTCAAGAGTGATCGTTTGGTTTAATGATGGATGACATCTGGAGATATTTGATTCATTCGAGCAAGTATGGTCTACACATGAGACGACATGGAGATTTTGCTCCTGAGTAGCGAGAGCGCTAAGGACATCAGTTCCCGCCCAGAATCTGTTCAGTAAATCGTGGTCTAGACTAGAACAGCGCCGCGGACTCATCCAGCAACAGACGTGCAGTAGTAAGTGCTAGCCCAGAACTTCGTCTGGCAGTTCTCACCATTGGTCCCTAGCACCGGGTTCCAGGCATACAGTTGTTGAAGTGATATCCCAACTCTGTTAGCGAACACAGGACAGGACCCGCCGGGGTTTGCCATCACGTAGCCCGTACAAGTATCGACAACCCCAGCTTGGGTCGGGCCAGGTGCTGGCAATGGGCCAGATACAGCAATACAGTAGTAATCTCCAGGAATGAAATTCTGTGCGCAATTTTCGCCGTGATGTCCAAGAACAGAATTCCATGCGTATAGGCGGGGAAGAGAAATACTGAGTCGATTCGAGAATGCATTACAGGAACCTCCGACACCGGCCTTGTCGTATTTGATGCATGTCTTGATGATGCCAGACTGTGTTGGCGACGGGATTGCGCTGCTGGTGATGGTTGGGGTGCCGTCTAGGCCCACGCAAACGTAGTATCCGAGCTGCAGGGAAGCGCAACTGCTTCCTACTGCTGGGTTCCAGGAGTAGAACTGAGCAAGAGTGAAAGTTCCGTATTGGTCAACAATCTTCTGACAGTAGTCACCGGATACAACCTGATAGAATCTTTTACAAGTGCTGATGATACCGGATTGAACAGGCTAGACGAGAATTTAGTACGGGACTTGATCGGGCATAAGTATTGCTTACCGAAGGAAATGCATTAGTCGAAGATGGTCTTGGTGTAGGATTGGCTTTCGTAGTTGGTGTAGCTATAATGCCAGATTAGACCAATGAAGAGATGAAGTTAGATAAAACATACAAGGCAATCCTACGCAAACATAGTAACCAGTCTGCAGATTGGAGCAACTACTGCCAACAGCACTGCTACATGTCAGTCTTCCTGCAGAGACAAAAGGTGTAAGGGTATCTACGGATTCCATGATGAAAAATCGGACAACGTGAAGGTTCCATATTGATCGACAATCTTCTGGCAGTAGTCGCCGGCTTGGACTAGGTAGAATGTTTGGCAAGTGGAGATGATACCTATTTGGACAGGCTGAGGGATGCTCGATGTTGATGCAGGCGCTTTTGACACTGTGGTGGATATTTGGGGCAATGTAGTGGTCGAAAGAGTAGTAGTCGCTGAGGTGGTAGACTGGAAGGTGGCAATCTGAGAAGTGCTAGTGGTTGTGACCTTACCCGACGAGGCAGTAGTGGTCGATGGTCCATTGCCAAAGTTCTGCTCGACGCAGTACGTGTGGCCAACAGTGAGGCCAGAACAGTCGTTCTTTAGTGCCGGATTCTATATAGATGTGAGCTTCGCTTCAGGATCACACGACACCATCTCGGACTCACGTATGCAAGGAACTGATCCTGCCTCAGCCCGAAATAGTCTTCTATAGCCTCGCATGTGTCACCTTTTACAATCAGCCTCTGCCTGTATACATGTGTCTTTAGTACTAACCAGACTCTACACCAACCCAGTATGTACAATCAGCGATCACGCCAGGATCCAGAATGCCCTGCTGCGTATCACTAGAGGTGAATCTGCGAGTAATGTGGCCGCTAGTTAGAGCTGCAAGCGCTGCAATGATAATGGGCTGAGGCAACATTGTGAGTTATTCTAGACAGTGATCGGTAGTCCGCAAGATCGCACGGATGGGACAATTTATATACAGAAGGGACGTTGCGGGACATACCATGTACTCGTTTGACGAAGTCGCTTCTACTATCGAGGCACGTCAAGTGACAATTTCGCGCTTTCTGCAATACATTGCTCCGTCTCGTATGCACAGATACTTGGTTTCTGCACGATGCTCTAGACGTCCCCATAGAGTGAGCATCTAAGATGTGTGCATAGGTATTAGCGCAGTGAAAAGACATATCACGAAATTGCAAGTGAATTTGCGAAGTCGAGAGTGGCGCTTCCGGACCACGGATTAGACACGGACACCTTGAGACATGTGGCTTCTCTACGTACTGCCAAGACTTTGGCTTCCCTCAAAATGAGATGGTACGACTTTTGAGGTCCAGCCTGCTATTTAGTAAGACTTTATCAAGCTAAGGACAATAATGTCAAGTAGAGCGCATAATTTACCAGCTTTTGTCCGAAAACAAATGAGTCTATCATAATTACTACGCGAAGTCGGCCGTAAGGCTTTCTATAGACAAAGTAAGTAGACTAGAAACATTTTGTGATCAGACCATTTGGATTGCTGTCAGGTTTGAACGATGGATAGTGTATCGCAATGAGCGGTGAGACCAAAATGGTACAGCTAATGTCGATTAGAGCCACTATCCTCTAATGATATCAGGCGTACCGGGAGCAACACTGTCTAGGATGTTTGCATTGTACTATCTTATGATTTGGGGAATCAACGTCTATATAGCTTATATCAGCAGGGACTGTAGCTACTGCACATGTCCCATTGGACGGCCCGGCGAAAAGATCGATATTCCATATCAGGCTTGGTCTGACCAGCGCATGATGCAGCATATGCAGTATGTGTATACTGTGCCAAAAGAAGTCTTAAGCACTACACTCTCTGCAGCTTCGCTTGACTTTAGCCATACCATCAGATACCCCATCTCCCATAGCTTTAATGACGTCCTGGCTCATTGAACGAGAGGTAGAAGCCGCTTTTGCCCAGACAGATTCATCTCTTAGCGCTAAACCCCCGAAAAACAGGCCAGCGATAGCCATAGGTGCGCTCTCAGGGTCTTCGACGGTACCATAGAGAGCGAAAGCTGAGCTCGCTCCAAAATCGACAAGTTTAGCTATGCGAGCAACTTGTGCAAGTGCAGCCACTCCGTCAGCAGCCTCTCCAATACCCGGGATGAGCAGCAGGAAGGCAGTAATAAAGCCGAGAATCATTTCTTTCCTCTGTTCCGCTTCGGCTTGTGCACCGACATCGGACACTTGTTGCATGGCTTGAACCGATGCTTGAAGCGAGAAGACCATGATCGAGGCGCTATCAACTGCATCGGAGTTCATGGCTGGAAACAACCAGGCCTGTGCGAGTGCAGCGCTGTCTAGCAGCCAATCCGAGTAGTCAGAGTACTGCGCGAGCGATGTTGTGATGACTGTACTTGGGTCGAGAACCGGAAAGTTCATATCAAGACTAGGATAGTATAGGGTTCCATCAATAGGACAGAAACCGAATCGCAGGCACGCCGCACCGCCAGAGCTAGGATCGTGATATGGGGCGGTCTGTTGCGTGATCCAATCGCAGTCGATGCTGTACTGATCGTTTAGATCCGAGCAGAAGCTGCTCTCATCCTTCACAACGTAATAGTACGCCGTCCCGTCTCGTGTATTACTACAAGGTACTGTTCTATTCTTGCCATCGACTGTCTCGATGCAGTCCCACCAGTCGTTCTGCTTTCCCCAGATGTTATCGTTCCATGCCCAGTACGCCTGAGTGCGGACGAGACGGGCGTAGGCGTTGTACTTTCCCTTATACCCATTGTCCATGATGGTCTGATAATTTGTTATCGAGGCGCTTGCAGTTTCTGCCATTACATTCAATATGTACATGTTAACGCAAATGTCCGGAATGCTGGCATCGTTGAGAATGTCGTCCATAGTATGGTAGTTGGCGGCGTTGTAGCAGTCTGGCAGAGGGGCTAACGCAGAGGTCTCTGTATCGCTAAATTCCCATAGATCAATGGCCCATTCTGTGGTTCCTAGGAAGTTCCATCCAAGGTATGTCGCTGTGCGAGCAGTGCGAGTGTTGTAACTCATATATGCAACCCATTGAGTACTGTTGTATACCATGATGTCGGTCTGGGAGTCATTATCATACCATGTTGTCGCGGTACCGTCAGTACTGAGAATCTCATCGATCTCGGCTTTGGCGATATAGCCAGGGGTTTGAGTGCATCGACCCGGCGTGGCACCAGAGTCTGGCCCTATGTACGTGCACATGGGTCCTGTACAACCGCTCTGTGTCATTTGGAAGGCCCTTCCATATGAAGCGACCCCAACAACGATCTTGTTAGAGGGAACACCAGCTTTAGTGATCATTGACAAGGCGGTGTGGGTCTCTGTGCTATTGACATGAGATCGAAGACAATTACCGCCTGGACAGTTGACGTCGCTCCACTTATTGCCATAGTCCCATTGACCGTGGAGATCGTATGTCATGACGCTAAGAACCCGTCAAACCATGTAGAATTGAATGCAGGATAATACTTACGTGATATAGTCCACAACATTCGCCATGTCAGCGATGGGGAAGGCTCGCAAGTACCAGTATGATGAGGATACTGCAAGAGATATCGTCTTGCCAGTCGGGAGTAAAGATCGTAGGACTCTTAGGAACAAGAGATAATTTTGACCATCGCCAGTAGATGCTGCTGGGATCCCTTCATGATTACAAATGTCAGCCATATATAGAACAAGTACTGAATCGATTCTTACCTGGTATGTCTTGCTCGCCAGGGTACTCCCAATCAAAATCGACGCCATCAATGCCAGATGACACAACAAAATTCGCCACCTTTTGGGCAAAGGTGTGCCGATTAGCAGCTGTGACACCTTGACGGAAAATCTGATATGAGGCGAGATCTGTCGAAAAGGCCCAACCACCTAAGCTCAATATCCGAGCCGGTCCAACAAGCTGTGTGAACTGATCCCATTGATCTGTCAGGTCGTCTTCGATTGAGACATCGTATGTTGATGTGATACTTCCAAATCCAAAGTTCAGATGCGTGTAAGCTGCTACGTTGATCTTTGATGCGTCTAGGTTGAGGCATGGTCGCTGTTGATTGTAACCATTAAAGTACCCAACTGTGAAAACCTTTGGTGGTGGGCCCGAGGATTTGATGTCGGTGCCACAGTTCGATATGCAACCATTTTGGCCAGGGGCTGCAGTCCCAGGAGCACCAGTCACTGACTTGCTAATTGTACAAAACTCGTCAGTGTTGCCGCATTGGCCCCAGATGTCGCAACAAACATTGAGCTGGCACGGATTGAGCGAAGCAAGGGCGCCAACCACAGAAATATTTGCAGGTTTCTGGGTACCTGGAACCTGAGGACCGCATACTGCGTTCGCGATTGAAGCTGGCATGGGAGGGCTGCCCGAACTTAGACAGATGACATTACCGATCTGCAAGTTATTACAACCCATGAAACCCCACGAATTTGCGTTCCAGGACGAAATTCTAGCGATTGTAATGCTGTTCGCGGCGGCGATTGCGCTGCACGTATCGCCTGCCACGACTTTATAAGTCGCGCAGGTGCCATCTGCTTGAGGCTTGGGGGCGAATGATGGCAGAGTACCACTAGAGCAGCAGACGTGCTGTCCAGGCATCAAAGTCGAGCAAAGGCTGGAAGCGCTGTTGTACGAAGTGAACGCAGCGCCCGATATGCCACATTTGGTGGCCAAAGAGGCGCAGCTGTCGCCTGAGACGACTTGTACAGTGGAGCAATCAGATCGAACAACAAGTCGCGTTCTCTCTTCCTGTACTACGGCCGTATTCTGTCTAGGTATAGCTGTTGCGAGGATGGCAGATGTTGGAAAAGACTGAGAAGATATCTGTAGCGTCGATAGAGATGATGCCCCTATGGTAGAAGAGGCGAGAAGATAGGTCGAATTATTCTGAAAGGTGGTATTATCGGGTGTTGGCATAAGAAGTGCAAGACTGATGGATTCCCACGAACGAGCTGTGGAGTTGGCAGACAAATTGGTCGTCATGCAACCGCCATTAGACCACGCTGAAAGAGCACTCTCGACCAGTGGTAGGACATCGAGAGTTGCTATCATCACACCCATGTTCTGACCACTCGGCTTGGCATCTATGCTGCAAGACTCGACGACCCTGCTTCCAGATACACCTGTATTAGAAATGTCGTCCATAAGCGCTCCGATGACCGAGTACGCGAAGGCTGCTTGGGGTACCAGATGTCCGAAAAAAGAGCCTACGACGCTGTTGCCAACCACAACCAGAGAAGACGACGGACTGCATCCTTGAGTGGCATTCAGGTGAGCGACTCGCCACTGAGAGATCAGTAGAGCCCTCAGGTCTGTGGTAACGTTGTTCGTGCTTGCGGTCTCTGCGATAGTGAACTGGGTCGTGGTATTGTAAGGTGCAATAATTCCACAAGCTGACACGTCTCTCTTCGGCCCAGACAAAGCGTCTCTCAGATGATTATGATCGGCTCGCACCGTCGATAAGCACACTGTAAGGAGCGTAACCGCTGCCCAAGTGCAGCTATTGTATGACCCAAGCATGGTGCGTCCTTTGAACAAGTGCTGGGACAGACCAATATTTTTGTGAGTGGAGAAAGAGCTTGAGAAGCGGACTCACATTCGATATAAGAGCATTTCTAAGTTCTCTTTTATCGCTTCTGACAGCAGTGTGTTGGCTCATCCGATTCTGGCCGCGGTGAGCTTCTGTGACCTCGCAGATGAAATAACAAAGACTAATTCCATGATGTTCAAGCGCTTGCCTAATCTGGATGGACGTCGGACAACGTCCAGACCTAGCGAGCCAAGCTATACCATACTCTTGAGGACAAATTAAGATTTCAGACATCGAGGAGAAAACTTGAGAGGTGGTTCCACCGGTGTCTGGTATACGATTCCTTGCTGGCGCTAGCATAATTTCCCGCATTCCAGGTTCGTCTTGCTTCAGGCATGCCAAGACTAGCCGGCGCGTCAAAGATCAGGCGTGCTAAGACTAGGAAAGGTAACATGAGGTACCAGTATCTACTACAAAATGCTATGACCCTGAAAACAAATTTGTGTCCAACAACAACAGGAAAGCTTTGACTTCTCCTTCTTTGGACATCCCAATATACGGTAAAGGAGTTGTAAGGCATCTGGCTATGATGCTGTTGAACCCCGGATCAAGCGTGTCACGCTTGTTCTACAGCCATATGAAGCTCATAATCAGTAAGTTTCTTATTTTGAGTGTGTTTACAGCTAGGAGTCAATAGTGGTTGATGGCTGTTAAGGCCGTATCGCCAGCATAAGTAGATATTTAGAAGGCTAAGTAAAAGCGATTGAAGCCCGTTTGCTTCCTCCCTGTCCTTGGCCACTCTCGGTCTCAACTTTCGCCATCATGAGGTACCTCGTTTTGCTCTACCTTGCACGATTCTTGCTGCCTATCGCTGCTTTTGGGGACGCTGGTGCGTATGAGCGTCTATGGTTCTGGTATGCTTACCAAATGGACACAAGTGGGGTTCTGATCGCGAATGGGTGCTCGAAATTCTTTTCGACGAAAGCACGCTGCACATTCTCTCAATTTGTTCAATACATCGAATCCAACAGAATCAATGACCGACTAAATCCATCCGCACTGAATGGGGTCGACACGACTGATGTGGTCAAGACGACGAGCGCCCTTAGCGACGGTAGATACACTGGCCTATATGACATCGGCCTCATCCACAGCGACGTGACAAGGCAGGACAATACTGTCAAGCTCTTCACAAAGATGGACAGCTTTTTCGAAAAAAAAGTCAGCAAGGCGACACCCGAGTTGCGCAAAAATCTACAGCAGGTTAGTGCATGTAAGCCATCCGACACCACATTAGGATACTGAAAAAATGTGAGGTCACTGCAGGTATCGCGAGACTTCGTCAAGAAAACGCTGCCATAGGCATGGCTGCTCAATTACAGAGAGATTACGGGATCTCTTCAATGCAAACGAAACAAGTAGAGACATTCCCAGGGTCTGGTGAATTTTGTGATGATATCGACATAAGAGCGACAGCAGTAGCCAGCGGTGTGCAGAAAGAGGACGTCAAGAAAGCTATCCTTGCCATAAAAATCAATGACCCAGGCCATAATGGCAATATCAAAGCGATCCTGAAGGCGGCGGCGAAGATGCTCGAAGCATGTCGGAATCTATAGATACAGGGATCAGGCAAAAGCAATGGTAGAAGTTTTCCACGCAAGACCCGCGATAGGTGTTGTATAAATCTCATGTATTTAAAATCGATTTGTTGAATCATCTAGACGTTTTGTAGATCGCTGGACGATTTAGCAGCATGTCAACGCAAATGAGTAATCTGGCAGTGAAAGTGATAGCTATACTTCGTTTTAATTCATGTTTTAGGCGAAGCTTAGAGTGAGACGTATGGAACATTAGAAACACATCACGAATTGTTCTATTATTACGATAAGATTACCTTGGGAAAAGGTACGAAGCTTGTGCCAGTGCCAGACCTGAAACTGCACGGACTTTATCGATACCACAAGGACTGTGCACGGAATGACAATCTCCGCTCGACTGATGCGTGCCGGCGTCACGCACTGACTCTCGTCTCTCTAGTCTTTTGTAGCGTCCTTCACTTGAGTTTTGCAATGAGACAGAAAGTAGGAAGTTTTTCATTCATCAGTCATCAAACCTTAGCCCCAGTAGAGCAGGCCTGATCTGTCGCCATTCTAGGATCGCTACATGCCTACGATATTCTCAGAAGCACAGGATTATCATACAATAGAAATCGCCCACTATTCAGCAATATGACCATGCAGGACAGATTGCGAGATACGACGTACAGTCGCAAAGCCTGTATTGCTGCGCTCCGAGGCGAAGCCATCCCTTCTGCACTCGGCGTCCCCTTGCATCGCCTCTGCGTCGTTCGTGGCATTCGTCATCATGAGGGTTTTGGTGAAGAACTACGCAGCTTCCGACCTGTCTTTACACGTACTCTGCACGCCCGCGCAATCATGTCTAACGTCGTACCAGCTATCGATACAATAGAGGAGATGCCATACTGCATATGGTATCCCGGTGTGGCCTCAGCCCAGACTTATCAGGAGATTGCTACTCGCTATCCCGCCATGATCTATCAGGTAGCACGCGCATGCGCTGTTGCTGGCTACACTGACCTGTACAAGCAGCTCAATGTCCTCCCTGATGTCCATATCGCCGAGGAAGCAAGGGAATGCGGTAACATGGCTATATACGATCTGATCATGAGTCAGCCCTCACGGTATGATATCATGGACGACTACCAGCGTACAATCAAGTCGGAGCACCCTGAACGAGCTTGTCTCAATGGCGACACATGTGTTCGCTGGATGCTTGATGTCAAACAAGGATTCCAGGATGTGACTGCTGAATATGAGGAAGATTCTGAAAACGGCGAGATTGTCCATATGCCGGGTCTGTGGGACGATGAAGGGTTCAAGTATAGGACATTCGACCTCACTGAAGACATGCATATCGACGAGTATGACTCAGACCCAGCTGTGCTGAGACTGTCTGCCGACCGGCTCGAGATACAATTGCTCTCTTCTCCACTGCCTCTCGAATTGCCCACGGTGCAGAAAGACCTCCTCATCCTCATGGCCGCCTATTACGGAGATGTCGATCGCTACAACCGCCTACGTCGCCCAGAATTTGTGGATAAGGAATATCATTGCTGTGTACGTGGTATCTACCACAATACGCTTTTCGCAGTCTGGTGGTCGAAACAGTCCGAACTCAGATTGCCTGGTCTTAATCAAGCCATTGATGCGCGCTTCATCATGAATAATGTGCTATCTGGCGCTCCGTACAGATCGAGGCCTTATCTGATTTGGTGGCCTCAATTTGCGAAAGAAACAACGTATCGCCGTCTTGCAGACATTCAGCCTGACATGCTTCCGCAGATTATGCACGCTTGCATAGAAGCCAACTATCAGGGTCTCTTTGATGAGCTGCTCCCGCGCTATACTCCAGATAGGGATATGGTCGAGACCATCGCGACACAACCGCAACTCAGCCCTTACTTCAAGATGAAGCTGGATGCGCGAGTTAACGAGCTGAGCATTACTCTGGAGGACAGCACTGACTACAGACGCTGGAGATTGCTTTTGTCGAATCTGCGCGAGCGTGGAGAAAGTGGAGTTTGTAGAGAGATTGATGGGGGTGCGATAAGTACAGATTTTGATGTTCCATACAACGGCGTGCAATGCGACGCAGGGCTGGTGGATACCTTGGTGTCTCTGCCGTCAGAATGGCTCTTGAAAGCGGATCATCCAAAGGGATATGCGGATCTTGACTATAATGAGGATTGGCCTCCTGGTATTGGCAAGACGACGTCACTGCGGCTCGATGGTATGGATCTAGACGATGATGAGGATACTGGCTCAGCTACAAGTGTATCTGCAGAAATCGCGCTTGATAGGACCATAAGTTCTACGATGTCTCCTCCCTTGGATTAGATACTGCTGCTACCATGGCTGGCGAGAGTGGCTAAAAGTCAAGAGATATAATACCATTCCAATCGCGCCATAGCTCTTCCTCTAATAAAGCACAGCTAGTAGGCCTTGTACTTCTGTCTCGCGCACACGCTATCGGTCCGCAGTCTCAGTGACTGCTGGCTGCGACTGACAGAGGTGACCCCGTCATGTGGGGTAGGTGTTCGCGGTGAAAGCCCTCGAGTTCTGGCAGCATGGCAGCGAAGCAGTACATGGCTTGGTAAGATGAATCAACCATAGATGAATCAACCAATCAACCATGGAGAAAAAACTTTTCCATGACAACATCAGATCCAGATACAATCAAGGTAGCAGGGAGACCTACCTCCCTGCTGCCATCGGATGACACAACCCGAAAACCACAGAGGCATAATGTCGCCAGTACGAACGCGACAGAACGCGGGCGCCAGTCGCGTTCTGAACAGCGTCCGCTACACAACACGCGCCTTCTACAATCACCTACCACCAACACTGACAAATACCAAGTAGCTCTATCCAACATTGCCAAAGTTGAAGCAGCATTAGATGCGCCAAACGGCCTGACATCACTCCCACCTCTCCTCCTCCGATCGCTCCTTGCTGAAGCCAAGGCCGCATTCACCGCGCTCCAGCAACAGAGCGTAGGCCCACCAGACATTCAGCGGGTCTTCCAGGAAGTCCAAGCCGTCCATCGGGCCATTAAAGACCTCCCAACCCCTCCTCAATCACCACGTCCGACATGGGCGCAGACCGTAGCAGCTGCTGCAGCTGCAAGCCCTACAACGCCTCCGCGTTTGCCGCAACAGGCACTCACCTCCGAAATCACCATACACTTCTCTGACGACAAAGACAAAGAAGCCATTACAAAGCTGCCAAATGAAGCTATTGTACAAAAGATTCATCAGACACATCCAGTAGGGAGAGAGGTGGTGGCAGCTCAGAGACTGCCTAGCGGAGATGTGCGGCTATTCCTCACAGGAGAGAGTGCCAAACAAACCCTCCTTCAGGCGCAAAACTGGGAAAAG
>Ga0268244_10000593_pt1 | contig 14747 bp, 15 predicted proteins | sample AgamicMgSfe_FD_200258 | JGI IMG/M metagenome (GOLD analysis project Ga0268244, IMG submission 200258) | Agave microbial communities from Guanajuato, Mexico - Mg.Sf.e (v2) (version 2) | ecosystem: Host-associated > Plants > Phyllosphere > Phylloplane/Leaf | place: Guanajuato, Mexico | collected... | reverse complement strand
GAGAAAACCGGACAGGGATGGCGTAACGACTTTTGCCTCGCTGCACCTTTCACGGTTCGGCGGCTAGGGATACCGCTGCGCACCGCACCGCGCCGTACCGTACTGTACCGTACCGTACTGTACCGTCATCTCGCCGGCGGCCGGCGGGCAGGTCGCCATCGAATCGGAAACGGTTTGCAGGTTGGAAAAAGCTGTCGGCGCTAAGCAGCTGTCACCTCTCATCTAATCAGGAGGGGTCCAAGGGGACATTGCTGGAAAACCCGGGCGATATGGATGTCAAGAAGGGGTGGTCTCCCCAGGCGACAACGTAGTCGACCGCCGACATTGTCGTCCCACGAAGAATCCTGGCAGTGCTCACCGACCCAATCTAGTAGGCTCTTTGGTTTGGTACCGAACCACGAGCGGCTTTGTGAGCTCGGGCGTGACAGAGCAAGTTTGGGTGAACGCTGTGGAGAAGAAGGGGTGTTTAGTACTGCGCTAATCACGAACAGCGCAAAACCCCCAAACCAACCTGATGATGAAGCATTGATGAGGGATCCGGTATTTACACTTACCCGCACCACTGCCAGCCCGTCGACGACGAGAAGCTGCGTGGGATATCGTAATCATCATGAACCGTTCACCCCGGTGACCTGCCATCAGAGACTGAGCGAGCGGATGATGGTGTACTACACGAAAAGTCCGACTGATCTATTAATATCATACTTTTACCAGAGCAGCCATGAATCTTTCGCGCCCTGATCCCTTTTATCACCATGGTCCATGAGTCTCGACATTATGTAGGGCGAGGTGCATCCGCTACAATTGTGCTTCCTCATCGTCTGTTGACCGAGAACGCGGCAGCCGATACCGGCATGAGGTACATGTCAGTAACTAACAACATTGAAATCAACCTCGGTGAAGCCTCCATCTGATCATCATCTGCGGGGGAACGACGCGAGCATCAAGGACATGCTTTCGCTGTTTCGCAGACGAACATGGGCACACCCGCCCGATCACTTTGGACACAGGTCAAGTACATGTACATCTCCCATACACTCTTGCTCCCGTCCTCCTCCTCTCCCATCAACATAACAACCTCCTCCGCCCCTCAAACATGGAGTACGACCAAGTCACAACCGCCGGCGCGCCGGAAGCAAAGAACTACCCTCATGAGAGCACCCCATCCGGTGGCAAAGACGGCCGCCTACGCGTCAAAGGACCAACCGTCAACGTCAGCGCGCTCCAACAACCCATCACCTTCCCTTTCTCCGGCCGAACAGCCAAGAACCGCTTCCTCAAAGCCCCCATGACCGAACGGCTCTGCGACTGGAACACCGACGACGGCGACGACGACATCCGCGGCCGCGGCTACCCGTCCGAAGAGTACACCCGTCTCTACCAACGCTGGGGCGAAGGCGAAATCGGCGTGATCGTGGCCGGCAACGTGATGCTCCGCTACGACGCGGTCGAGGCCTTCGGCAACCCCATCCTGCAGGACGATCACGACAACCGCACCGCCGCCTTCCGCCGCGTCGCCCGAGCCGCGCAAGCCCACGGATCCCTGTTCATCGCGCAATTATCCCACCCGGGTCGACAGGGCGGCGCGGCGCTCAACCCGCACCCGGTCAGCGCGAGCGACGTCCAGCTGCAAATCGTCTGGGCGGGCAACACCTTCAACAAACCCCGGCCGTTGACGGTGCCGGAGATCAAGCAGATGGTGCAGCTCTGGGGCGAGACGGCGTTTCTATGCCACCGGAGCGGCTTCGACGGCGTCCAGATCCACTGCGCGCACGGCTACCTCCTCGCCCAATTCCTCTCCCTCACCACCAACAAGCGCACGGACGAGTACGGCGGAAGTCTGGAGAACCGCAGCCGGATCGTCTTCGAGATCATCGCCGAAGTCCGCCGCCGCGTCCCGGACCCCACCTTCATCATCTGCGTGAAGATCAACTCGGTCGAGTTCCAACCGGGCGGCCAAACCCCGGACGACTGCAAAGAACTCTGCCTCAAATTGGAAGAGGCGCGCGTGGACTTCGTCGACCTGTCCGGCGGCACCTTCGAAGGCCGCGCCTTCGAGCACAAGAAGGAATCCACCAGAGCGCGCGAGAGCTACTTCATCGAGTTCGCGGAGATGATCCGGCCCCTGCTGCGCGAGACCAAAGTCTACGTCACGGGCGGGTTCCGCACGGCGAGCGGCATGGTGAGCGCGGTGGCGGACGGGGCGTGCGACGGCGTGGGGATCGGGCGGCCGCTCGGCGCCGAGCCGTTCCTGTGCCGAGAGATCCTGTCCGGCCGGGTGACGGGCGTGATTGAGAATCTGGTGCCGTTGCCGCAGAACACGCAGGGCACGGGGACGCAGCTGCATCAGGTCGCGCGCGGCGAGGCGCTGGTGAGTGATTGGAGCGACGAGTCGGAGGTCCGGCGCTGGGTCGTGGCGTTTGAGCTGGAGACGGCGCGGAAGATGAGTGTCTTGCCGAAAGTGGATAGCTCGGGTTACCCGCCTTTGAAGGCTCATGTAGGCTTTGAGTATTTACGATAAAGCAGTGCATGGAGTGACCGAGATGGGCGACGTACATGATGGAGTTGGCTCATATGGGGAAGAACGCATGGCCGCCTGGCAAGGGCCTGCCTGGTAGAAAGATATCATCTGATGTTTTCGAAATCGCTAAACGCAGTCGAATGTAAATGCTGCCGTCTCGCCTCGAGGTGTGCTGCAGAACGAACTCCGTCCGCCTCGCTATGTGTCACAAGCAATCGTGATAGGAGACCATCGTGCCACCTTAGTGACGAGTACCCTCACATCAACTCAGTCCCGCTTTCGGCATTCGTTCACTTCATTCACATGGTGAAACGTTCTCGTCGACTGCTGGAAGAATCCAACTTGCTCCTCAACCCTGCAAAGTCGCTTAGCAACACGAGTATCACTTGTTGAAGTCGTACTTGGTACCCTGGCGAGTGAGCGGCTTCGTCGACCGGTTCACCGTCGTGGCGACACCCTTCTGCTGCTTGGCCGCCGCCTTCTTCTTCGTGGAAGGCCTTGAGTGTAGCTCCTTGATCTCTTCCAGAACCATGGTGTTGTGCCACTTGAGACAGCGCTCGCGAGCGGCCGTTCGGTCCTCCTGAACCTTGTGGCGCGTCCCGATGCGGGACGGAGGCTCTTCGTCGACGTCGAGCTTCTTGGCGGCTTCTTGGTCCCGGAAGTTCCTGAACGCTTCCATGTATTGCACGATGATGTCGCGCCAGTCGCAGAGCTCCTTGCGCAGCTTCCTCTCACGCACGCCGCGGTCGTCGAGCCATGCGATGAGCTTGTCCAGCCGGTCTGGGTCGTCGTAGAACCCCCACTCGAACGCGTTCTTCAACATGGTCGGGCCTTCTTCCCGTTTACGTCGCTCGGGTACAGTCATACGGAAATGGGCCTGATACTCTTTTTGTTCTTCCGGGGTGCGCTCGAGCAACGGGCCAGCTTCAAGCGCATCGGGACCCTGCACCCAGATCCTGCCGTTGGCGTATCCATAACTGGCAGTGCTCGAACTCGGCAGGCCACCGAACGGTTGTCCATTGCGCTCGAACCAATAGTAGCGGTTACAGAATCGATCGGTCCCGAGCGCTCTGGTGCGCTGGACGTTAGCCTCGCGCAGATCGGCGTCGCAATCCTGAATCTGCTCCTCTCGGTCCTTGATCTGCCTCTTGAGCTCTTCAATGTCGTGTAAGATCTTCTTGAACTCCTTCGCTTGCTTAGATTGAGCCTTGGCAGCTTCCGCCTTCTCGGCCTTTTCCTTCTCCCGACGGGCGGCTTCTTCCTCTCGTTTCCGTTTGCGGTCATTCCCACGCCGTAACGATCGACCGGTCGTCGATGCTTCGTCTTCGACATCGGAACTACCGGCGCCGTTGGTTTCGAGCGTATCGTCGCCGTTGACGGAAGTCGGCTCCGCACTTGGGTGTTCCGGCTCCATGTTCGCGGGCCACATGATTTTCCGCTCACGGTCCTTGACATGCAGCTCTTCGACGAAGGCCTTTTTGGCCCGCTGGTGTTCGATTTTGTTTTTCCGTACCTCGGTCATGTCGTCACCGCAATCCTCAAGGAAAGCTTTCACGGCATGGGTCGTGAGTGACAGCATGACGATCATCTGCAGTGCCGAAATGCGCAGATTGAGGTTGAGACTGTAATACTGGGCGCGGGCAGTCTCGTGGGTAGCATCCAAATCCATCGGTGCAAGTTCGGCCAGGATCGCGTCGCAGCGAGACTTGAAGCTGGGCGTATGAGACAGCTGATGTAAGAGACCAACTAGAATGACCTGCCATCCACCATTTTCGAACTCACGACTCACGATCCTGGTCGTCCAGTTACGCTCACCTACCATCTCCGCTGCTCGATGTGGCTTGTCGCTGACCGGGCTCCTCGGATTGTGGATAGCAGGATCGACGTGGCTGAGTCGACTACGAGTAGAGCGGGCGGGTACATCGGGCTGTGGCGTGGACAGTTCACTTCCGTCATGCACCTCAGATATGTCCTCCGGAGCCTCGGCGGCGATGTTCTGTAAGATGCCTTTCCCGACCTCCACCTTGCCATGCTTATCGACAAGCTGCTTGAGGACGGCGCAATGGACTTCCTCCAATAACTCGCACGGTGGATTATCCGATGTGTATCTCATCGCGTCCACAAAATCGTCAAACGTGAAGCTGTCGAGAAGGTATACCTCACATTGGACGTTGAGTGTATTCCAGACTTCTAGCAGCAATCCCATCGATCGCATCTCGATGTCTTCAAGGACAGTACGACGGTCGTTCTTCACGAACTCAGTCATCTCGTCGGTGAAGAACTTCAGCTCGGGACGTGATACACCGTTTGGTTTGGGCGGTAGGTCCAGGTCCTCGATCGGATACTTAATTACCGGTGGAGGCGGTGGCTTCGGTTCCATGCGAGTCGTGAGATGTTGTTGCTGATGGTTCTGCATCGCTTGCATTTGTTGCAGTGGCGCTCCTGGTTGCTGCTCACAACTTAGGACTTCACTCTTTCGAGAGCGGGATGGGTTGCTCACCTGTTGCAAATGCATGCGGGCCAGCTGCTGTTGCTGCTTCGCCAAGTCTTGACCTTGGCCCGATCGGCGATTGCGCGGAGGCTTCGTCTGCAGCATCTGCTGCTGAAGTACGTCAGCATGCCCAGATACCAGATCACAAGCCGTCGGTACCTTTGTTGCCAGGAGCTTAGCATCTTGGAGCAAATGTGCTGGAATCTCCATCGGCAGCCGATACTGTATTGCAAGGTGCTCCTTGACCAGCCACGGGGCCCCGATCCAAGCCTCACGCTGTAGCGAGTTCTTCAAGAACGACCGCAGGTGCTGTTTCGTGAACACTTTTTTGTCGCGGCGAAGATGCTTGTCGTCCATCAAAGCCTCTTCTCCAGGGTCATTGAGGATGCGTACGAAATACCTCGAGAAAGCCGCACGCTGGACCGAGCCATCCGGGCCGCGGATCATGGGAAACTTGGCCTTTTCCCGGATACCACCTTCCATTTGCTGTCCATTGTCGAGTGTGATGAGCACCTCTTCGCCAGGGAAGAAGTCTTTCTTGAACTCGTCGAATACCGAGTTGACTAGGGACAGTCAGCACAAGGCACAGCAGGATGCGACGACATGTCTTACCTAGGTCGTCCATCCGTGAAGTGGTCGAGAACTGGACCTTTCGCAGGATTGGATCCTTAAGGACTTCCGGGAACACGTTCTCGATCGCGCTCGAGCTCTTAGTCTAAGCGTAGGTGTTAGTATATGTGAGAGGTGGACGGTCATGTGACCAGCATACCTCAGATTCCAGTGCATCGAAGTAAGTGAGGCCAGACTTGCCATTCACGGCGTCGACAAACTTCTTCTGCGCGGCTGTTAGCTATACGCAACCCTATACCCGGCGCTGGTTCGGGTTGGCTTGCCTGTGTCAGATATTCAAACCTGTAATATATCAGCATATGTCGTACGTCACTGGGCAAGAAGCGCGGCAAGGCTGACCGTTTGAGATACTTTTCGTAGTCTGTGTAGACTTCGCCGGTGCCTCTCATCACAAAGACCTGGAATGGGTCAGCGCTCATTCTCAGACCGTCATGTGCATCCTCCACATACGTCGGCGTTGTCGGCCAGGTCGTCCGGTGGTGCTATGACATTGACCGGCTTTCGCTTGTACAGAACCTGGCAGGCGTTCAGTCGTTGCCCGTTTCCTTGACATGTGTACCCCAACCCTCGTACCATCTTCGCAGATGCCCGGCCTGAGCCTGTGCTCGTCGGGTGGATCGGAGAGCCGGTCTTTCGAACCCGCGAATCGTCAATAACCGGGGGACATGAGCGCTACCTCGACATGAGCGCGATGTAGTCTTCACGATGGCAAACGCTGGTCCTGGGGTGTCGGGCTGGACGGCCCACGGACGGCGCGTCACGGAGGAGCAGAGCGGTTGGTGGGGAGGGTCCAGAGGCGAAGGTCCGGGAGCAGGGTCGTGAGAGTGTCGATGGAGGTCAGGAAGGGTGTAGGGAGATGGCGCGGAGGTTTCGGCGATGATGGTGTGTTCGGAGGAGGTGGATGTAGGGAGGGAGGATGAGGAAGAGGAAGGGGGAAGGGTCGAGCGCGAAGGTAGGGCCATGCTGTGCAGAGAGGAACGCGGGGGGCAGACTCAACTGTCAAAGGTGCATACAAGCAACGCAACGCAAAGAGGCGTCCTTCCTACGGCCCGAAGCGCGCCCGGGTAACGCTAGTCTCTTCGCCCTCCTGCTGCACCAAAGCCTCCACCCTCCGTGTCAAGTCGGCGTCTGAATAACCCGTCGCCACCACTCGCCGTCTACTGTTCATACTCGTCTCATTCAGCTCGTTCAGGAGAACAAAACACATCTTGACGTATCCATCGACTTGGCTTTTGTCAAGATCTAGTTGGCGATATCAAATGCGCCGGGTGCTCTCCCTTTCTTCACCCAACCCCAAGCGTCGCCGGCAAGTGTCCTGACGTCCATGCGTAATGGATGGATATTCGACTCCCCCGTATGTGACGAGGCAGTATCATGTGAAAGTGCCGAATGGGGTTCTTGAAGACCAGACGATCGTGAATGCTCGCCGCCGTCTCTACAATGCCACCTGCATGCGAGTGCATCACCGGGCTCAGAACATCGCGATGTACTAGAATACGCCGACAAGATCTTGTTGGACTGAGATGTGTTTAAAGAATAGAGGGTCACAAAGTTGCATTTGACGGGACGATCTGGATATGGTCTGCAGTGTTGCTTCCGAAGTTGATGATGAGCATTGTCGATCACGTTGAATAGTGCTATACCCTTCAACCTGCGCTCGTTGATATTGACTACGAAAAGCAAACAAGTTCGTTCGCCGTATGTGATCACGAAGTGAAGAACACGACCAAGAACCCGACCCAGCTGCCCACAACACCAATCGCGGAGTAGGAGCTGACAAACATCAACGGGAGGAATTCATACCTTACCCCAAAGACCAATTGATGCACCAGCGAACAGTATGCGATTAGCGGAATCGCCACAGCAATGTAAAGCAGCGCGAATCGATCCAACAAGAAGACTCTTGGCTTCTCCGAACTAGTTTCACGTCAGTGACCGGTCGCTGCTCGGTCTCGGACCGGACGAAACTCACGCAGGCGCGAGTCGGTCAAACGCTAGCAAGAACACCACAAGCCACAGGACGGTGTAGGCAACCTTGATCGGGAATTCCATCGTAGTGAAGAGCAGCGGGAATAGGCTCACATGTCCGGACACCGCGAGCGGGCGGAATGCGCCGAGATAGCGGCGGTCCTTCAGTGCCAGCAGGCTGAAGGGTACGATGACCAGCAGTATCGCCTTTTCGTGGACGTGCCAGCCGAAGAGGAAAGATGCGTAGCCGCAGAGCGTGATCGTCGCCACGAAGTTGTCCCATGCCGGTTGGAAGAAGAGCTTCGCTAGCGCAGGCTGAGGATTTGTCAGACCAAGTTGCGAAGGAAGAGTAGACGCAGTAGACTTACTATTTGAGCACCTAATGTTAGGATAAACGTCGCGCGTGGAGAAACGGCAGGCAAAACGGCAAACGAGGTGTCGCCGACCAAGCCTCGAGTGACGCTATGGACCGCTTCGGCATCGACTGGCAGTTTCAGATAAGGTGCAGCTATACAGTATCAGCTCTGATTGTATGCAACGTCTCGAGCCAAGATGAATATCACCATAGATCAGGACACGATCTGTGAACGAGTACATCGCCCAGACATTCGGCGCCCAGTATGCGTGACACAACCCTCTCGAGAACGGAAAGAGTCTGCTGAGCACCTGTGGTATTTGCCCGTAGTAAACGAACGGACCAAAAGCCATTCCAGCAATAAGGCCTATCCCGAGGCCAAGTTTGATGCAGTTCGCGAACCGAATGTCGTAAATCGAACGCCGACCCAGACAGTACGCTCGAAGTAGGTAGACGAAGTAGGCCGGCGCGAGATACAGATAAATATGCTTCAGGCAGAGAAGCGCGGCGAAGACTAGTCCACTATACAACAGACCGGACGGTTTCCGTGCCAGGACGATGGATAAGATCAAGATACCGTAGAGAAATCCATTGTACTGGAAGTGGATATGGTCAATGATCAAAAGACCAGGCGAAAGCAGTACCGACAACGCGGCGGCGTGTGACTGCTTCTTCAAGGTCGCTGGTGACGACTGGACGAACAGATAGAGTGCGTAGATCAAGACGGACTCCGTCACGATCACCGTGGCGCGTTGAAAGTGAACCGTCTGCCAGCTGTCGTAGTTGAGGTTTTTCACCAGTAGCATGGCCGGATCGGCGTAGCGAGCGGCTTGCGAGAGAAGCCATTCGAAGTAGGCGAAGAAGGGTGGGTAGTCCAGCGTCCATTCCGAGGTCTTCTCGTAGTACCAGTCCTTGAGCGGCAGGGAGTTGGTGATGGCCAACCAGTTGCGATGGACTTCAAAGTCGGTGGATTTGCTGCGGCAAGTGAGTACATGTCGCAAGATGATCGTGCTGGAGACTTCGAAGCTTACTACGCCGGCCAGAGGAGCACTTTCAAGGCCGTCGCTGCCACTGCGCCTTGTAGTAGAGTTGGGTATGAGTCCGCCATTGCAATCTTCCGCACTTGTCGCCGTACTCAGCTTCCCCGTCATCGAAACATGTCCCGAGCAGTCACGGAGTTTGTGATGTACAGTACCTTGGTCGTTGACCACCGTTGTCAGTCTTGAAGAGGACATCTTCCAGCTTCACGTGCTCGCGTGCACATCTCGCGCTGCTCGAGACGGGCCGAGCCCTCCACGGCTACGGCCCGTCTGAAGTCTAATGTCGCTACACAGAATGAAGAAAACCGCATACCATTGTCGAGAGAGTATATGTACCTGTAAACATTGCGACCTCGTCAATCACTTGTTCCATACTTTCGGCGAGTACTTTCAATTGTATCGCTGCCGAATCTCATCGATGTCGACGTGGAGTCCGATGCCGACCTCCGCCTCCCTGATCACAGTCGACCCCTTTCACCATCCCGCGCTAGGCCGCCGAAACGCCTGTGCATGATCTGAGTTCTCAATTCTCGCGTGTCAACTCTTGAGTACATACCCGCTTCCAAGACGACCAAGACATTAGGCAGAGCAGCCTCCTGTACGTGTAAGGACAGTCCGGTTCATTCCTCCTTCCTTGATCCCTCCGCCTGCGGTCCTTTGCATCACAATGCCTCGCTCTCTGCTTCGTTGAACTACCACACACCACGCCGTTCCTGGCGTCATGCTCCCCCTTTTACGGCGATGGTTGTTCTACACCGCCATCGCCATTTCGCTCCTTCTCGTACTGTACCACATCATCCGCCTCGATGAGGGACCGTCACCAACATACTCCAACCCAGCGATTGACCGGCTGACCCGGCCGGGTCGGTTCCGCCGGAAGTTCAGATGGAGAAACGTGCCCGTGCGGTATCCCGTCGACGAGCTCACACCACTGCCGTCTGGATCCCTTGTGGCTATACCCCAAATCCAACACGACTTCGAGCCCGAGGACCCTGAACGTCGGGCGGCCCGCCAGACAAGGCTGGTTGCGGTGAAGAAGGCGTTTTTGCACAGCTGGGAGGGCTACAAGCAGAACAGTTGGCTGCAAGACGAAGTGTGTCCGGTCTCTGGTGCATCACACAATGGGTTTGGAGGCTGGGGCGCTACTCTGGTAGACTCGTTGGATACCTTGTGGATCATGGGATTGAAGAAGGAGTTCCAGGTGGCGGTGTCGGAGTTGAGGAAGATCGACTTCACCACGACTCGTTTGGACGAGCTGAATGTGTTCGAGACGACCATTCGCTACCTGGGTGGCTTTCTGAGTGCGTACGACGTCAGTGGCCACCAATACAGAGCTCTGCTCGAGAAGGCGGTCGAGCTGGGTGACATGCTGTACGTCGCCTTCGATACCCCGAACCGAATGCCGATAACGAGGTGGGACTGGAAGAACGGTGCGCTTGGTGGGCCGCAAGAAGCCGCTCAGCACTCGCTGCTCGCTGAAGTGGGGTCGTTGACACTGGAATTCACACGACTGTCGCAGCTCACAGGGGATCACAAGTGGTACGACGCGATTGCGCGCGTCACCGACCAGTTCGAGTCGTCGCAGAACAACACGAAGATTCCCGGCCTGTGGCCGGTCAGGGTCGACACCAAGCACGCCGACTTCACCAAGGACATCACGTTCAGCCTCGGTGGAATGTCGGACTCCTTGTATGAGTACCTGCCGAAACAGCATCTCATGCTGGGCGGCCGGACTGACCAATACCGCAACATGTACGCTACAGCCCTCGAGTCCGCCAAGAAGCACCTCTTCTTCCGCCCACTTAATCCTGACAACCAGCAAATGCTCGTGGCCGGCACCTTGAAGCGCAACGCAGCTGCGCACACCAAGCTGATCCCGGAAGGACAACATCTCTCGTGCTTCAGCGGAGGCATGGTCGCGCTTGCCGCCAAAGCTTTCCAGCAAACGCCCGACCTCGAGGTGGCACGGCAGCTAGTCGACGGCTGCCTGTGGGCATACGAAAGCATGCCCACCGGCATCATGCCCGAGACCTTCCACGTCATGCCCTGCAAGGAAAAGGAACACGACGTGGAGAACTGCACCTGGTCCGACGAGCGGTGGTACAAAGCCGTCACCATCGTCGCCAACCACGGCGCCGAGACCAGGCACAACCTCATTGAGCACGCGCAGACCGTGATCGCGCAGCGCAACCTCGCCCCGGGGTTCGTGGAGATCGGCGATTCGCGCTACTTGCTGCGCCCGGAAGCGATCGAGTCGCTCTTCGTCCTGTACCGCGTCACGGGCGACCCGACGCTGCAGGACAAAGCGTGGAGTATGTTCCAGGCCATCCATAACGCCACCAAAACCGCCATCGCCTATGCTTCCATCCAGGATGTGACGCAGATCGAGCCGAGCTTGATTGACAGCATGGAGAGTTTCTGGACGGCCGAGACGCTCAAGTACTTCTACCTCATCTTTAGTGAACCGGATGTCATTAGTCTGGACAAATATGTGTTGTAAGTTCGTCCGCTTTCAGTTAAAGGGTATTGCTGATTAGCCACACAGGAACACGGAGGCGCATCCTTTGCTGCGGCCAGCGAATGCACCGAATCAAGTACGATAGACAGGTAGACCATAGACGATACAGGACCAACAGCACGAGTGTTCTAAGCTTTAGGTCCCATTCTTAACGAACTTTGATATGCTGTCATCCGCCGCCAAGTTGACTCCGCCGATGAAGACTTCCACCTGCGACTGCTTGCTCGCCTCCTCTGACCCGTCTTTTTGCCCCATTTCGGTTTCCAGGCAAGACCTCTCATTCACACTCTACCCCTCCACAAGCGTATCGGGATCTCCGGTGCTACATGATACTCTGGCTGGACTATCCAGCATAACCCAGAACAAACGACGTAGGACGCTCGATCGCATCGAGATCCGGGTGGTGGGAAGAAGTACGCCATCATGGGTTCAATGTCGACCGCATAGCGTGGCTCAGGCCAGCTCAAATCAGCAGAGCAGCCCAGACCAGACTATATCGCCGCGTCCAGGGACAACCGCAACGCACCAAGATCCTGGCATCTCCAATCCAGCCAGTTCGACGAACCTCATACTCCGACTCTCCCAGCATACCCATCTCGTCTATCGATCATGAAGCTCCACGCACAAAGCCTCAAGGCGTATCCGTCTTGGGTGGGGTGGGATAAGCGTGCTTCGTCGCCGGCTTTTTCGGCGGATTATCGGCCGTCCGAGCTTGGGCTTTCGATGGACAGTGCGGGCACGGGTCCGGGAGGGTCTTTCGAAAGGTGTTGTAGTCTTCGCAGAAGAGGACGCGGGCCGGGTTCCGAGTGACGTTCTTGACGCACATGTGCGTGTGCATGGGGACGTGTGCGTCGCAGGAGTTGTAGTGCGTGTACTGATGGTAGCACATGGTTCGCCTAGTTGGCCCTTGGTATGTGAGGAAGCCCAATTCAGGTGAAGTGCTGTTGCCGATGATAGGTATTTCGTTAAAAGATCGAGAATCGCAATCGGAATGACAGCGACGAAAGCGTTGTTTGGGGCCAGGCGCTGCCACTTTCGGCCGAATGCTGCAGGTAGGTGATCGCGATGATACAAGCGGTTGCCAGGTTTGCGAGACATTATGGCCTTTTATACAGGATGTCCAACACAGTGTTTGGAAGGTGAACGGTGCGAGTGCAGTCGGAAACAATGACAGCCAACTGTTTGCCCAAGATCTCGCAGGAAGGATATGCAACAAACAACGAAATGACGCCATTGCTTTCCACGGCGTTTGCGGTGCTGATTGTACCGGCCTCGCAATCTCTATTCTTGCAACGTCCTTCCTTCACGGTCTTGAAGCAGTCCATCGTTCAGGTGCAGCTAAATCACCGCTGTCGCGAGGCCCGCACATGCCTCTGGCGGAAGCCGGAGGAGCTGCTCCGGCACACCGTATGGTTTGATTGTGCAGCATTCAGGGCTTCTCTTGATCGCTTGTATAACGCTTGCAATGGCGGAGACTGATTGCTATGTCCAGGAAGCTTTGTATGGTACGAGCGCGGTGGAACGTTGATCGCACCCGACATGTCAATGTAGCTGAATGAGCGGCGCGTATCGCTCGATGCGGCCGGAACAAGGCCACGGCGTCTTCTGCAGGTACACATTGTCGACTGCTTGCAGGTGGACACATCTTTCAATGCCGACGCGAGTTCCACCCAGAGATGCTCTTCTTGAGAGAACCGGTTCTCGCTCATGATCCCCTCCTCGTACCATTGACTCCGACCTTGCCTTGCCCCAATTGACCAGCCACAACGGTTGCCTCCCGAACCGCCTTCGCCACCGTCCCCCTCACCATGCCTTCCTCCAGCACCAGCAAGCCGCCGATGGTACAGCCGCCCGGTGTGCTGACCTTGTCACGTAAGATGGCAGGATGCTCGCCTCCCAGAAGTAGACCGGTCGTACCTCGCATCGTCTGCGCGGCCATGAGGTAAGACTCCTCCCTGGGAACACCCATCGCAATAGCGCCGGCTGCGAGAGATTCGCACATCAGAGCGGCGAAAGCAGGTCCGGACCCACACAGAGCTGTACATGCGTCCATGTTGCTAGGGGGAAGGTGCACCACACGACCAATGCGGGTGAAGATCCAAGTAACGAGGCTGTTGGTTTCGGCCGGGAGAGGTGGGTCAGATGTGCCGATGACGGTCATGGATTCCCGTACGGCTGCGGCAGTGTTTGGCATAGCGCGTACAATCGTACATGGTTTTTCGTGCGGCTGATATGGCAGCATGCCTTGGATCTGCGGTTCTGTCACGCCGGCGCATATGCTGATCAATAATTTGCCGGCGAGGGCTTCGCGGATGCCTTCGGCCTTGAGAACGTCTCCTACCATATATGGTTTGCAGCATAGCAGCACAACGTCTGCCTGATGAACAGGACCAAGGTTGTCATTCTTATAGAGCGTGACCTTCTGGTATGCCTCATACTGTCCCAGTTCTGTCTCGATCCTCTTTGCGCTTTGCTGTCTTCGAACGCAGGCGTTGAACTTAGTCGGTAGTCGCTGCGGCGCCGGTGCAGCCGCAGTGGCTGTCTCTGAGGTCGGCGGTGCAGTCTGGCTGGCAGAGTATTGGGAGATCTTCGAGCTCAGTGAGTCCAGGATACCTCCCAAGATCGCAATGCCCATCGTGCCGCATCCGAGCACGGTGAGCGTGAGGCCACTGTCGTTCTTCTTCGAGGCCTTGGAGGCTTGTCCGTGTACAAAGTCCATGATTGCTTTGCTTTGAAGAGTTAGTGTTTCTTTGAGGATCCAGTCCGGGGTTAACTCGCGGGCCATGGCTAATGTCGCTATAGTCTCCTACGATGAGGGACGAGCGCACCTGCAGCTTCGGGATCGCTGAGTCAGCTGCTGTGTCAGACAACTCGGGCCGAAGGGCTTCTTATGTAGTTCGGGCCGACTTTCTAGACAACATCGAAGTAGAATATCGAAAGGATTGTCCTTTGCAACATTGGTTCGGCGACTTATCATGGGTTTCCCCAATGTCGCTCGGTGCCTTGCAAGTCCGATATCAAGAGCTCGACAGGCCACGAGAGAGTAGGCTCTTCCAACCTGATCGGAACCATCAGTGGAGCAGGAGGAGGGCAGAACCAAAGACCGCACAAAGACCGCACGCCCTCGAAAACGGTCAGCCAAACGGCAACAAGAGCACCTCGCAAGAAATGTATGCGTTTTTGCGCGGAGTCAAGTGACCATGTCCGCACAGGCACCGGCCGAC
>Ga0268244_10000590_pt1 | contig 14823 bp, 14 predicted proteins | sample AgamicMgSfe_FD_200258 | JGI IMG/M metagenome (GOLD analysis project Ga0268244, IMG submission 200258) | Agave microbial communities from Guanajuato, Mexico - Mg.Sf.e (v2) (version 2) | ecosystem: Host-associated > Plants > Phyllosphere > Phylloplane/Leaf | place: Guanajuato, Mexico | collected... | reverse complement strand
GCCGCCGCACAGCGGGTCAGAGACGGATTTCGTCAACCCGGCGGCGGCGCCGAAGCTGCTCCCGAGCCCGGCGAAGTGGGACCCGATGGAGGTGGAGGACATGCCGAGTCCGTTTTTGGCCAGGAAAGGCAGGGCGGTGAGGTGATGTTTTTGGTGTTTGAAAGGGGCGAATGGTGTTGTCCAACGTCGGAGTAGGCCGCGTTGAAACGTCTGGGTTTGGTTTGCGTGATGGCGTTTGTCGGATGACTGAAGGGTCGCGCAAAGGGTGTGAGGGGTCTTTGGATAACGCAGTCTTTCGTCTTTCGCAACATCAGGAGCAGGTACCTCATGGTTGTTTTCAGGTGCATTCACGAAACATAGCAAATGCCAAAGAGCGCGGAGATGAGGGTTTTGACGCGTGAAGTTCCACCGACTGCCAAGCTGCACTGACTCTTTGGAAACACGTTCAACCTCCCTGAATGAGGGCTGGCCTCCACCTCGACGAACCGGCTTAGCACACTACTGACTGAATAATGTATGGCTGTTGTACTTCAGCGACCCGTATCTTATCCAACGGAAGCAACGCCACTTAAGCACGACCCGAGGTCTTTGATATACGGGCAGTCATTGTTAGGTACCTAGGTAGTGACAGAGAAGGTCTCGCTCGACTGGGAACGGGGACCTTCATCCTTGGATGCAGTCAAAGGCATGCAGCGACTGCAGTAAAGGGTGGACTCCCGGTGGCGTCCTCGTACGTTTTGGGTTGCCAGACTCTCAGTGGCCTACCTTGATGCATCGGTTGCAAGTGGCGTTGAGCAGAACATAGTCATCTTCTTCGTGATATGGACATGCCCAAGCTTCCCCTCTTCATACCGAGCTGGCGTGGCTGGGTACATGTATCAAGCTCTCTTTCCCGTTCAGTCAGGAGTGACCGTATGTATGTACGTCTGTACCGCGCCGGACGCATGCAACGACCCCGCTGTTCATGACCGGGCGGTTCGAATGCTGGCAAGTCAGTATACATAGTTATTAAGAGAGCATAGGGAGTCTCCGTCTTTCTGCAAACTTTCGGATTCAGTCTTTCAGATCAAAGGCCAGTTCTCGATTCTCCTCATGGCCTCCTTACACCCCCTCATCGACAACGGCATTCGCCAAGGCGACTCCACCAAAGCCGGAGGCAAACTTCACTGCAACTGTCCCGGCTCCGAGCGCGTCGAGGTCTCGCTGGCATCCAACGTCCTGCACAACCACGCGTGCGGCTGTTCGAAGTGTTGGAAACCGTCCGGAGCGCTCTTCAGCGTCGTCGGCGTCGTCCCGCGCGACAAACTCTCCGTCACGGCCAACGGCGACAAACTCCAGCCCATCGACCGCCAGGCTGCGATCCAGCGCCACGCGTGCCAGGACTGCGGCGTTCACATGTTCGGGCGGATCGAGCGGGAGCATGCGTTCAAGGGGTTGGACTTTGTCCACGTCGAGCTGAGCGATGAAGCGGGCTGGCAGGAGCCGCAGTTCGCGGCGTTTGTGAGCAGTCTCATCGAGCAGGGGGTGGAGCCGGGGAAGATGGAGGATGTGAGGCGGAGGTTGAAGGGGGTGGGTTTGGAGACTTATGATTGCTTGAGTCCTACTTTGATGGATCTGATCGCCGCACATGCGGCTAAACAGGCGGGCGCGGTGAAGGCCAAGTAAGTACTTGTTTGGTGTCAGGAATGTTCGAGAGCAGCCTTCTGACAACCTGGCCAAACGGTAGGATGTGATCGCGCGCCGGCCGATGCTCCGGCATGATTGCGGAGTGATGGTGAAGCGGGAGAGGATGTTGAGAGGCTCAACGGTCATATACTGGAAAGACGGCAGGTACGGAGCGGATATGTATCGATGAGGCTCATGGGGCAAATCAAATGCAGTCCAGATTTTCCGGGTAATAAACCCATCGAAGCGGTTTGTGAATGAGTCGCCATGCAAAGCATGCTCGTCGTCGTTCGGCATTTGCTTCGCCTGCGATGTTATTGCCGTTCGGTGGGTGGTTGCGGCAATGTCGGCTGCTGCGGTCGATTTTCCCTACGCGTGTGTGAGCATCCGCTCCGCACTCCGGCTTCCCCCCTTATCTCAGTGGCAATGATCGCCACCGTTGATGACTGTTGTTCGTCAAACAACGACGACGACGACGACGACGACGACGACGAAGACAACTATGTACCAGACGGACCAGCCCGTATAACCGTTTGGCAACGATGAGGTCGGATCTGGCCACGGACACAAAATTGATAGCAGCACCTTTTACTACTAGGAGTTTTCCCCCTCATCATCATCGTCAATCGCCTCCAGCTCAAAGCTCCAGTCTCTCCACACCTGCACCCAGCGGAGGTCCGGAGTTAGTAAGTCCAGCTCCACTGAACCGAGATGTGTCAGGGTCCTCAGGGACTCTTGGTCGAGCAACGGCGTAACGCTGCGGGCGCTGGAATCCTGGATGGTGGGGGGGTGGTAGGCAATCGCGGTGCGGATGTCGTCCCTCGGCACAACCCACCGGACGAGACTGAGAGCCTCCCCATCTCTCTCCCTCTCACGCACCGGCTATCGATACCTCGTGACGACATATAATCTTCCGTGACAACAGGCCAAGTACATTCTTCCCCCCCCTCTCTCTCTCTCTCTCTTCCTTACCCTCAACCTCAATCCCAAGCCCTTCTCTCCCTTCTCATCCGTACCACAACATGTCCCACTCTCACACCCAGACCGGCCGCGAGCAAGGCCGCAGCTCTGGACCCGTGAATGTCGACCAAGTCCTCCGAGACGTGCACGTCCTCGGCGACCTCAACGACCAGACCAAGAAGGTCTTGAGCAAGGAGGCCACCGTCTTCCTCGCCGTCCTCCACCGCGCCTTCAATGGCACCCGCAAAGCCCTGCTGCAGCGCCGCATGATCCGGCAAGCCGAGCTCGACAAGGGCAACGTCCTCGACTTCTTGCCCGAGACCAAGAATATCCGTGAGAATGACGCATGGAGAGGACCACCGCCCGCGCCGGGCCTGGTCGACAGGAGGATTGAGATCACTGGTCCGACTGACCGAAAGATGGTGGTCAACGCGTTGAACTCGGATGTGTGGACTTACATGGCCGACTTTGAAGGTGAGCTTGGTTTGGACCGCACGCGATGTGCTAGCTAACTTGTATCCTTCATCGACAAGACTCGAGTGCACCTACCTGGGACAACATGATCAACGGCCAACTCAACCTTTACGATGCCATCCGCAAGCAAGTGGACTTCAAGCAAGGAGAGAAGGACTACAAGCTCCGCACCGACCGCGTCTTGCCCACACTCATTGCCCGCGCGCGTGGGTGGCACCTCGAGGAGAAGCACTTCACCGTTGACGGCGAGCCCATCTCCGGCTCGCTGTTCGACTTCGGCCTGTACTTCTTCAACAACGCCGAGGAGCTCGTCAACCGCGGCACCGGCCCGTACTTTTACCTGCCGAAGATGGAGAGCCACTTGGAGGCTCGGCTGTGGAACGACGTGTTCAACCTCGCGCAGGACTACATCGGCATGCGGAGAGGCACCATCCGAGCTACCGTGTTGATCGAGACGATCCCGGCTGCATTCGAGATGGACGAGGTGAGTTTGCACTATCCGGGTCAAGCCAGAAGAAACCACAGAGCTAACGAGAAATATCGCAGATCATCTACGAGCTCCGCGACCACTCCGCCGGCCTCAACTGCGGCCGATGGGACTACATCTTCTCCGTCATCAAGCGTTTCCGCCAGAACAGCAACTTCGTCCTGCCCGACCGCTCCAGCGTGACGATGACGGTCCCGTTCATGGACGCGTACGTCAAGCTCCTGATCAAGACCTGCCACCGGCGCGGCGTGCACGCCATGGGCGGCATGGCCGCCCAGATCCCGATCAAGAACGACGCCGAGGCCAACGAGAAGGCCATGGACGGCGTGCGCGCGGACAAGCTGCGCGAAGTCCGCGCCGGCCACGACGGCACCTGGGTCGCGCACCCGGCGCTCGCCTCGATCGCCGCCGACGTCTTCAACACGCACATGCCCACGCCCAACCAGATGCACGTGCGGCGCGAGGACGTGCACGTCACGGGCAACGACCTGCTCAACATGAACGTGCCGGGCAAGGTGACGGAGGACGGGGTGCGCAAGAACCTGAGCATCGGGCTGGGGTACATGGAGGGCTGGCTGCGCGGCGTCGGCTGCGTGCCCATCAACTACCTGATGGAGGACGCGGCGACGGCCGAGGTCTCGCGCTCCCAGGTCTGGCAGTGGGTCCGGCACGGCGTGTCCACGGCCGAGGGCAAGAAGCTCGACAAGACGTACGCGCTGCAGCTGCTGCAGGAGCAGACGGACGAGTTGGAGAAGAACGCGCCCAAGGGCAACAAGTACCAGCTCGCGTCCAAGTACTTTGCCACGCAGGTCACGGGTGAGGATTACGCCGAGTTCTTGACTTCGTAAGTCTACGATATCCCGTCGTTGGATTGGAAAAGGTGTTCGATGAACTGACATTCCATCGCAGGCAACTCTACAACGAGATCACACATGTGAGTGACAAGACCCCGGCTGCCAAGCTATAAGTTGAAACGCAAGACAAAGTCTCTTCTCGAAGAGAGGCTTGACCGATGACGGTGTTCCAATTGGGGATGTAATGAGGCTATTACCATTTTGATGTAGCTACTGGAGTATTACGGAAACACGACTTTTCCTTGTCAAACACACACATACCCACACATCGCTGTTGGTTCCATAGGGCACAGGCTGACGGCTTTCTTCGTCTTGCAGGCCGGGACGCCGCAGCCTGCATCGTCGCTGTGAAATGTGACATGATATCGTTGAGTTGCTCCTTGCTCTTTTGCAGGAGTACTGGGCTCATTCACCAACTTCCATTTTGACCAATCCACTTTGTGGGTTTCGAGTTTCACCCAGCCATGCATCCTGTTCTCTACATTCGTCCAATTACCACAACACTTGCCTATAGACCTCGACGGGCATTGACTAGCTAGATAGACGGACAGACAGACAGACAGACCAACTACAGTAGAGGCCCCTGCTCCCATCCTCATCCCCACTCCCCGAATCAAAGCACATAGCCAGCCCCTTCGCGATCCTGATCCAGCAGGTTCGCCTGCGCCCGCAGCGCATCCGCCTGAAACTTCCGGAACGCCGTTTGGATCCGATCGCGACTCTCGCGGTCCGCGCCGATCTGTTGTCGTGCCCTAAACGTCCCCGTAAGAAGGCCCGTCTCGCCGCCGAAGAACAGGCCTCCTGCGCCGAGGAAGGTGTAGGTCGCGAACTGCACCCCCTTCCCGTTAGGCCCATATCACTCTACCCCGTCGCTGAGGAGAAGGGAAGTTGGTAAGCGTACATCACCCAGCCGACTCGGCCTCAACAGCGGCGTCACATCCGGCATCGCCTCCTCCCGCCCGCCCGCGAACTTGACGCTGACGGGTCGGTCGGCGGTCTTGAAGGCGGTGAACATGGCCTGGCGGTTCCCGCGGATGCGGTAGGCGAGGAAGATGCCCAGGCCGACGCCCACGAGGCTGCCGACCGAGGCGTGCGTGCTGACGGTGCCGGCGGCTTTGTTGAGGGCGTCGCGGTCGGATTGCCTGAGGCTGTTTGGGGTTTGAGTGTGTTATTGATAGGTAAGGAGGTTTTTTGGTGGTGGGTGTGGGTGGGTTTGATGGTGGAATGGGGGGACATACTCGTGTTTCATGTGCTGTTCGGCGAGCGCGCTGAGGTCCGGTCCCAGCCGGTTGCGGAACATTGCTACTGCGTCGGTGGACATCTCGTCGGTTGTGTCTTAGATGTGGTTGCAGGGTAGTAGTTAGTAGTGGGAAGTGTTTGTCTTGGTATAATAAGGGTACCTAGGTAGGTATGGAAGCGTGGCTTTCATGTCATGTCAAGAAACGGCCATGCATGGGATGTTCTCTCTCCACGCGACTCTCCCCGCTCACGTCACGATTCTTCTCCACCTCACGTTGACACCCGGACTTCGGCTGCGCGACACGGTCCCGCTCATTGAACCCAGACGACTGCAGTCGAGACGAGGAGCGAGGAGAAAATTTCTATATTCCTCGCGTTCGTGGTACGGGGAGTGCACCCTGTCAGGCCAGTTCAGGTATGGCGGATGTTCACGTTGACGGAGCCTTCGATATAGGTACATGTGATGACAGCGAAGGACGGCGCGTATGAGATGTGGGTGGAATGCTACTAAACGGGTTATCAACTACAAACACAGACGCTTGATCGGTAAGCGTGTCGAGACGTCATGTAGCATCCTTCAGCGCTTTGGTCTTGGTGGCAGTGTGGCCACCATCGAGGGTTGATCCAGAACTCCTACGTGGACCTTTTGTTCTCCTCATAGCGCGACCTCGTCGAACTTGCCATCCTCTTCAGCAATGGCGGATGCTTCTCGCTCCGTCGTTTGCTCACTTTCGCCCGGCTCCTGATGGTCCAAAGGCGCCTCATTCTTCTCCGGTTCGGTCTGGGCCGTTTCGTCGTCATCATCGCCATCCTCACCATCCTTGCCTTCATTTTCGTCTTCTTCTCCCTCGTCAGGTTTTGGCCGTTCGGCCAACGTAGTGCCCGCGATACTCTGCCCGTCCACCCCCTGCTCCACTTCCGCGCTCTCATCAGCAGTCTCTCCACGAGCAAAGTTTGGCGGCGTAGCCGATGGCTCTGCAGCAGCAGCCGAGGTGGGCGCAGCACCGTTCCGCGACGGCTCTCTCCCTTGCGTCGGCCGCTCGGGCGTCGGCGGCGTGTGCTCGATCCGCGGGCTGTCCCTCACCGGCGCCGTCGTGCTCACACTCGATCTCTGCGCCGCACTCGGCCCGATCTGCCTCTTGCTCGGATCGGCATCCAGATAGTAGCTCCTGACCCCCACGATCCTGCCTTCCCGCTCACACCCCTTGAGCCAGTCCGGCACCACCACCGGCACGTTCATCTCCACCGCCTTCTCCCACCCCTGACCCCGCGGCTCCGTGCAGATGAAGTGCGTGGTGTCGATGCGCACCTGATCGATCATCTTGGCGCCGATGCTGTTGACCGTTTCGGCGAGACTGTCGCGGAGCTGCTGCGGCATGACGCCCGGCGTGACGGTGATGCCGTGTAAATTGACCATCTGGTGCGTCTTGACGGTGAGCTTGTCGGAGCTGTACTGGCCGGCGGAGGTGCGCAGGACGAGATGAAACGTGTACTCCGTATCCAAAGCCAGACCGGAAATCTTGGTGACGAGCTTATCACGCGGGATGTTGCCTGCCTTGGCGCCGTTGCGGTATAGGCTCAGGCTGCGCAGCTCTGCCGTCGCGAGCTGGATGGGGTCCCATTCGAGCACCACCGACGTCTGAGTCGCGTTGCGGCATCTCAGCACGGGCGCCGAGGGCGAGGTGGTGCCAAAGGTGTCGAAGATGTCGGACTGCAGCGCGTTGAACTTTTGCTCGGCGATGAGCTCGGCGTGCTGGTTGCGCGAGACGTTGATATCGACGATGCTGCCGGAGTGGATGTCGGGCGGCAGAAGGATGGAGGGGAACTCGATGAGCCTCTTGTCTTCGGTGAGGAGAACCGCGACACCGGCGTCGACCTTGCCGACGGTGAGAGACACGAGCATGTTGCTGTGAGGTGGAGATGGATGTGGTTGATGTAGTGTTCAAGCTGGCAGCTCGACAGGGGCTCTCGGAGGTCGAGCGCCGTTTCGGCCAACAAGAAGCTTCTGCGCGCACGCGTTCCAACACCACCTCTTGATAACCGTCCTCAACAATCCGTGTTCTTATCCACACACACTGCAAACAGGATACACTTGATCGACAAAGTGGACATGCTCAATAATAAAAGAAGACGCAGCTTGACTGGTGCTACGACAAGAGCTACTGCCGGCGACTGGACTCTTGCAGGCCTCCCCGGTCATAATATGACAGAAGTAAACCCCCCTTCACCAGCCAATACGAACCCCCCACGACGCCGAAAAGGTCGATGAGTTAACCCACTCGCACCTGCGTCGGTTTGGCACGGCGGTAGGTGGCACAATGAACGGGCGTCGAGATCATCCGCTCGGCTACGGTTCATCATAAATCAGACTTCCCTAGCGATGCACCACTGAGCAAACCCATGCCTCGAGCAGACCACACAGTCCACACTTGACTCTAGAACTGCCCACTGCAGTGTTGGGGGAAGAATATAGTTCCAGCACTACTGCAGTCTCTCAATGTCATCTGAGCGCTCTGGGTGTGTGTGGCGACCGCAACCATCTCGTCGCCGATTGCGGTCCGGTTGCATTGGTAAAAGGAAGGTAGGTAGGTATGGCTCTCTTCTTTCGATCTCTGTCTCTTATCTCAACGTCGAAGATCAGTTTGAAAAACGACCCGAGGAATCAAGATGGGAGTGGAAGAGAACATCACGGCCGTCTCTGCGCCCTCCAGTGCGACGACATCCTACGAACCTCCATCCCCCAGTAGCCCATCCCACGAGAAATTCACCTGGCAGTCCACATGGCAGGACCTCAAGCACACCTTCACGACCCGCGAAGGGCTCATCGGCGACTACGACTACCTCTACCTCTTCACGCCCAACGTCTGGCCTCTGAACCGCCGGTACAAGGACCACACGCCGCCGTTCTTCTACCCCAACGATAAAATCCCCCTCTTGCTCATCGTGTTGCTCGGCGTCCAGCATGCCTTGACGATGATCAGCGGGATCGTGAGTCCCATCCTGGCCGTGAGCGGGAGCGCCTTCCACTTTGATACCCGGACGACCGAGTACATGATCTCCGCCGGGTTTATTACGAGTGGTGTCGCGACGCTGTTGCAGATTACCAGGAGCAGGATTGGTGGCACCCCCTATTACTTCGGGACGGGGTTGTTGAGCGTTGTCGGCCCTACTTTCGACATCATCCCGATTACGATCAAGTATACAGCGCCGTTGTATGCGAAAGGCATCTGTCCCACCAGTCCTAACGGGACGAAGTTGCCCTGTCCCGCGGCGTACGGTAAACTTCTCGCTAGTATACTGTGTACGGTTTGGGTCCAGTAAGTTCACACGGTAACATCAATTCTGAGTTTCCACGAGACTGACACCTTTTCCCTGCGCAGAATCCTGATCTCCTTCATCCCGCCCAAGACACTGAACCGCATCTTCCCAAAAGTCGTGACCGGCTGCCTCTTACTCTTGTGCGGCATATACCTTGTCGGCACCGGTGCCGAGAGCTGGGGAGGTGGAGCCAGTTGCATGGACGGCACCGGACTATACGCCCTCTGCCCGACGACCAAAGCACCGCGTCCGCTGCCATGGGGGGATCCCAAGCTCATCGGGCTTGGGTTCAGCGTGTTCGCTACGATCATCCTCGTGGACATCCTGGGCAGCCCTCTGATGAAAAGCGCGAGCATCATTTTCGGCCTTGCCGTGGGCTCTGCGATCAGTGGCGCCACGGGTTACTGGTCTGCCGCGCAAATTCACGAGGCGCCTACGGCTACGTTTGTATGGACCCAGACGTTCGATTTGCGCGTCGACGGAAGCTTGATATTGCCGCTGATGATCATGTTTGCCTGTGAGGTGAGTGTACACGGATCACGCAGCTACTGTTCATGCGACTTTTGCTCACGCCTGCCGGCAGGTCATGACGTGTATGCCTTCGATCGTGTCAACGTCTGAGATGTCTGGTGTTGAGATGGAGGGCACTAAGCTCAACACGAGGACTCAGGGTGGCATCCTCTGCGATGCTGTCGGCAGCCTGCTATCGGCGCTGGGCACCGGCTTGCCGATGGTCTCTCATGCGGGCAACAACGGCGTCATTGTCCTGACAAGTTGTGCAGTACGTGATTGCGTCCCAACAGATTGTATGAAGAATTTTGGCTGACAAGCTCTCACAGAGTCGAAGAGCCGGGTACTGTGCGGCAGTCGTCATCATCTTGATGGGTGTCTTCGGGAAATTTGGAGCGATCTTCGCTAGCATGCCTGCCGTGAGTGCCTCCGTATTCTTCATGATACGACGGCTAATAGCCATGTTTGCAGAGTGTCCTGGGCGGAATGCAGACCTTCCTGTACGCCACGATCGCCGTCGCCGGGTTGCGGGTGCTCGCGCTCATCCCCTGGACCCGTCGCAACCGTTTCATCCTGTCCGCCGCCTTGGGGATCGGGCTCCTCGACATCGTCACCCCCAGCTGGTTCAACAAGATATTGGCTTATCAGGGGGAGAACGTGCATTTGGCTGGCTTCGAGCAGGGCATCAACTTGCTGGTCGAGACTCCATTTGTGATTGGTGCCGTGGTCGCCGTCTTCCTCAATGCGATTCTGCCGGCGGAGAAGCGGACGTTTGGGGCACAGGGGGTGGTGGGTGGTGGCAGAAGTCCTGCTGGTGAGAGCGTGTTGACGAAAGTTGAGGATTAGATGTGTCGTCGCATCTTTCTTGTGATAGATGAATGTTAGAATAGAAATTGTACATACATATGTACATGTACGTTTGTTGGAGTTTCACGTCACGTGATGGTTAGTAATCGGTGGGGATCGCTCACTCGGAAAGTCGGAGGGGAGTTTGAGCAAGTTTCCACTTTCCACCAGCGTCAGACGGTCGAGCACGGCAAAGGTAAGTGGTGAGCATGTCCTCAAACATGCTCATCGCCCATCCAGACACGGTGATGGTTTGAGACTTTGAGTGCATTTCCTCTCGATTCAAATACATCCCATCGACCAACCTTCACCTGCAGCACATCATTCCTTGCGCGCTCGCACCTCCAAGAGACACCACATCTATACCAGCCTCTCACACAATCCACCGCCGAAATGGACATGAGCGGAAGCAGCATGTCGACCACCATGTCGATGGTCTTCACCAACACCCACACCTCCCCCCTCTTCTCCACGGCCTGGACGCCATCGAGCACAGGCGCCTACGCCGGCACGTGCATCTTCCTGATCGCGCTCGCCATCATCAGCCGCACCATGGTCGCGTACCGGCACACGCTCGAGCGCACGTGGCACGATAAAGCCGTCGGTCGGCGCTACGTGGTCGTCGCGGGCGAGACGGAGGCGGACCGGGAGAGGCAGGCGATCGGCGGCGGGGGGGAGAAGGCGGACGAGGCGACGTTGACGGTTCGCGGCCTCGACGAGCGCGTCAAGGTCGTGCGGACACCTGGCCGAGGGCTGGAGGCGATGCCGTGGCGGTTCAGTACGGATCTGCCCCGGGCGTGCCTGTTCACTGTCCAATCGGGTGTGCAGTATTTACTGTGAGTGCGAAGCTCGTGGAACACCCCCCTTTGGTGTCGGTGATGGCTGATTGGAGTGTAGCATGCTGGCCGTGATGACGATGAACGTCGGTTACTTCCTTTCGGTCCTGGCTGGTTTGTTCGTGGGAGAACTGGCGGTTGGCCGATACGCGCAGACGGATGACGGCCACCATTGATGAGTGAATTATTGGATTGAAGCGTGGCGTTGGAGGCGCAGTCAGTATGTCAATCCTTTACGTACGGTGTGGACTACAGTACCAGCCAAGCGTCGCGGTGCAGCTTGCAATCTTAAAAGAAAGTGTTATAACATTCCACCTTCTCCTCGACAGCGTTACCGCATTCTTCAATCTCTTTCGTGGGCTTGTTTGTTGACCGCACCGCACGCGTGGACTGACGCGATGAACCGCCCTATAACCACTGTGATGATGCTCTCTGTTCGAGTCCCAAAGCATCCGGGCACCTCGAGTCGTTTCCGCTTACACAGAAGTCATAGTAATTTCCATTCACCATGAAACAAACCACAGTCCTTACCGCCTTTGCTCTGCTCGGTTCGAGCAGTGCTTTTCCCTTCAGTCGTTCCTGGCCTTTCGGGAGAAGACAAGTGGAATCGCAGATGAACGACGGTAAGTCAGAGACTGCGCATGAACTACACGTGTCCGCACTGACAGCGACGGGCCAGTGGACATCCTCCGCTACGCCCTCACCCTCGAGCACCTCGAGGACAAATTCTACCGCGAAGGCCTGGCCAACTTCACGCAAGCCGACTTCGCCGCCGCCGGCTACGACGCGACCTTTTACCAAAACATGCAGGCCATCAGCGCGCACGAGACGGCGCACGTCCGCTTCCTGACCACCGCTCTTCAAGCGGCCGGGTACGCGCCGACGCAGGAGTGCACGTACGCCTTCGGCATCACGAGCGTGGCCGCCTTCGTCGCGACCGCCAGCGTGCTCGAGGGCGTCGGCACGTCGGCGTACCTGGGCGCCACGGCCCAGGTGGCCAACAAGGCCTACCTCACCGCCGCCGGCAGCATCCTGACCGTCGAGGCCCGGCACAACGCGTACCTGCGCGCCGCGATGAACCGCTCGCCGTTCCCGCAGTCCCAGGACGACCCGCTCACGCCCGACGAGGTGCACACCATGGCCCACGGCTTCATCACCTCCTGCCCCAGCGCGAACCCGCCGTTCCCCGTCAAAGCCCTCCCCGGGATCGGCGTCACGACGACGGGGCCGATCGCGCCGGGCCAGTTGATCTCGGTGCAGACGAGCGGCGTCGCGCTCGCTCCGAGCGATAAGAACGCGAAGCTCTGGGCCGCGTTTGTGACGGCCGCGGGACCCGTGTTCGCGGAACTGGCCGCGCAGGGGGACGGGGTGCATTTCCAGGTCACGGTGCCTGCTTCCGGTGTGCTGGGCCAGAGTTATCTGTTGTTGACGAATTGCAATACGACTGTGACGGATAACACGGTCGTGGCTGACCCGACGTACCTCGAGGTCAGTCGTTGAGGTTTCTTGACTTCGGGCTCATTCGTGACTGACGTTGTGCTAGATCACGGGCCCGTTGAACCAAAGTGCTCATTGATCGCGACTTGGAGGTGACGGTGGTGTTTCTTTCTGCGACATCGCGCCAGTCCGGCTCTTGATTTTCTTTTTCCATGAAATACTTTGCTACCGTCCGCGGCGACGATCTGGCCGAGATGCGGCCTTTGTTTTGTCCTCCCTACCTCCTAGTATCAACAACGTTTGCATGTATGAGACATCCCCCGTGACCCAGTAAAATCAAACCTGCCTTTTCACGCTTGGCGCTGATGATGAAGCTGGTATAGCGGGCGCCCGATACCTCTAGAGCATCGGGCTCCGGCGTTGAAATGGCTTGCCTTGTTGTAATAAGTCCATGGAAAGTTTCGTCTCATCGTGAGCTTTTGATTACCTCACGTTGAGATCTTGTCGGTCTTCACCCCATCATGGAAATCCTAGGGACGACGAACGTGTTGGGCGGCAATAGATGGCGTTGCGTCCGACCGTTGTGTACACGTTCGTAGGGGAGCTTCTCGATCTCCACATTGGGACGCCTATCGAGGACACTCCTGAAAGGCTGGGAGACATCATGAGCAATGCTAGCGTACTGAACTCATACTATGTAATGAGCGTGTCGCAGCATGAGATACTGCGTCGGACCGCTGGCGTGCGTCTTCCTGCTTGCCGTGAACCACTCACTCGGTGACGATCGGACCAGGCGGACCACCACGACGACGACGACGACGACGACGGCGACGTTTCAGACACCGCTTCAAAAGGAGGTTTCTCCACCAGATGCTCTGGTCGCACGAGTCGGACACGGTATACATGTCTTGGGAAGTACAGTATGAAACTGAACGAGGTCACCGGCGCGCTTCATGATCGACGGTCAGACGACTTTCGAGAAGTCTAGTGCTGAACTGCTGTGCGCAAAACGGTGTCCATCACTCTTCGTTGAAAGCGATAAAAGTCAAGACCGTAAAGATTCAGAAATCCTGATTCCATACCGAGAGGAGCGAAGCCGGTTGGGCTAGATACCGCGTCAATGATGGTTCATGGGCATGTCTCGTTTTCACGTGCCTTGGTATGCATCTCTTTCCCCGTGCCGTCGTACTGCAAGTCTGCACCATGATGACACCGGGGTCGGAACGCCCATGCTCAGGGCGGTCCATCATTTAACTCAACGTTGTACAGCAAAGCAAAGCTGGGCTGTTCATCATCAATAACGCGGTCTTGCTGCAGCCACTTCCGTCGGGAAGGATCATGTTTGCTTTTCGTAGCAACAGACATGTGAAATCGATATCCATGTGTTGATTGGCCTGTCATCTCATACGGACTGCGGTTCAAGGGGTTAGATCTGTCGCCGTTTCATCATTGATGATTATTGACGGGAGACATTGATGTCCGTCGTGCGGGAGCGAGACCCGCGTGCCGTTGATTATTACTGCGAGTGTGTCGGACTGCCCATCCGAGTCACCACTCGGCTCATGGGTCATACTGCGTCTCGTTTATTAGATCATGACACTTGGATGCGCTTGCTGATGAGCAGGCAGGCAAGCAAGATAAGGCGATCCATGTGCCTGATGAGGAATATGTATGATGGATCCGACTTCATACCCTGGGACCCTGGTCGTCTTGCGGAGCGGACATGCCGATGGGGGGAGTTTCGAGCAAGGCGGTGGAAGGGAACACTGATCCGGGGCGGGGGGGCCCAATTCGCGTGGCGAGCTGAACACACGTAGGTATGTATGTATGTGGCACTGACGATGAAACGGTCATGTCCATGTGCACCTATTGGTGGAAGTCGGTATCGTAGGCACGTGAGAGATCTGGTCGACGATGGACGAGAGAATCAGTAAACCAGTCACGTGAGTTCTTTCGTAGGCAGAACCGCCCGGCCCCTAGGTAGGGGTAATGTGACCGATCTGTAAAATAAATTATAATGATAATCACCGGGGTCTGGGGTTACTTTATAGTCTACAGATTGAAAATACGGGAATCGACTTCAATCGGCATGTCATCAGATGTCCTATCATCCGGGTAAACCGCATAGATTGAACTCTTGGAATCTTTGATCAAAGACGCCACCACCTGGCTGGTGGGCCTTCGCTCCTCATCAAAC
>Ga0268244_10000589_pt1 | contig 14831 bp, 15 predicted proteins | sample AgamicMgSfe_FD_200258 | JGI IMG/M metagenome (GOLD analysis project Ga0268244, IMG submission 200258) | Agave microbial communities from Guanajuato, Mexico - Mg.Sf.e (v2) (version 2) | ecosystem: Host-associated > Plants > Phyllosphere > Phylloplane/Leaf | place: Guanajuato, Mexico | collected... | reverse complement strand
GTGTTGGGATACCATCGCACGCTGAAGCGTAAGGGGAGGCTGTCTCCGATCACGATCTGCGTCGGGGGATCGCGAGCGATCGAGTACGCCGTCGCGGCCGCGATCGTGCCGGGCGCGACCGACCGCGGCGCCGCGTGCACGAGGAGGTTCAAGCTCGTGCTGACGTGTAGGTGGCTGAGTTGTAGCGTCCCCGTCAACGCAACGATCATGGGCGTGTACGTCTCCGACAAACTGCCTTGGCCTTCCGTCAGATCACCGTCTGCCTCTGGTTTCTTCTCGTTGGCGGACAGCGGTTTCGTCGGGACTCGGCAGGTGAGCGGGGCGTCGTTGTGGACGTAGAATTCGAGCAGGTGGAAGAACGGGTCGTCGATGAAGTCGATCGTGCAGTTGATCTCTTTCTCCACGCCGAAGAGGAGCTCGAGGGGTCGACCGGTTTCGTTGCAGGTCGGGAAGGGGATGTAGGAGAGTTGGCCGGTGACGGGGTCGGTGATGTGTTCGCCAGTATCGCTGTGGGGCGCGTCTGATTAGCATGGCTGTCGCCGTGAAGTGTACCGAGTCGTAGGACGAACTTCTTGCGTTCCAGACAGCTGACAGGTATCGCCTGGCCGACTTTGTATCCCGGTTGTGAGAGCGGCTCTTGAGCGGCGTTGGCAGCAGCGAGCGTGGTGAGGAAGACGAGGCACAGGCGCAGAGCGAAAGAGGGCGACGCCAGCATTTTCGTCGCAAGATTACTATATACACACTAAAAGGAGCGACAGTGAGAGATTGGTTTTATCGTCGTGTGTTTCAACGTGAAGTGTGTACAGCTGTCACCGGGGATTACCACCAACAGCTTGGCAACCTTCCCTCCTGCCATCTGCCATTTCATACAGATTCTCCATAATGATGACCAGGCGCAAACCCACACTCAAATGAATCGCATGATACACGACGACACAATGTCGCGAGGGAACAAGTCTGAACATCTGAAAGGACTGCGCTTCACTAAAAGCCACGGTGTAGAAACGCTTTTACTACGTCTAGGTGTGAATTGGAGCATGACCGAATGTCCAAACCAGCATCGAGCGATGGTGTACAATTCAGTCAGGTAGTCCGACTCGATCGGAGCACGTCCTATCTAGCCAACACACCTCATACTCAAGAATCGTTCCTCTATCATTTTGTAGGCACCTGCTCCAGGGGGCCAACAGGACGTGGCATCGCTCGAGCCTGCGAAGAAGCAGTCTGGAAGGTCTAGGAGAATCGCTCACGACGTGAATGGCAAGGAGGCCGAGGCGCCGAAAGCGGAAGGTGCAGTGATCGATGTATGTAGTGGCTCTTTGCTGAGCACACTATTCTCCGTTCAGCTGTGCTTCAAAGCCGGTACTCGTTTTTGACGCCGTGACTCTGTCCCATATCCACATCCGATCCATCGCTTTTGTCTCGATCCACAGCTGCTGATCATGCTTGATTGCTCGGCACAGATGCCCTCAGCGAGAAGCAAGCACGGCCAAAGATCAAAACACTGAAGCACTACTTCTTCAGCATTACCTTTGCGGTGACAAATCGTTCCCATTCCGCACGTCGACCACAGAGCCAAGGATGAGAGCATCCGCTAGAGACTGCCCCTCCTCGCGAAGAAACCAAATCTTATCTGAATAGCCTAGTCTCCGGCGAACATGGCGATTTTCCCTTTCGGATAGACCACGCGAACTCCCTCGGGGCGAGTGGAGGTGCGTCTCGATCCGATCGTACCAGGCAGGCGTCCGGTGCCGTACGCTGGCAAGAGAACAACCTCGAACTACACGTCGCGACGGCATCGTCCTCAACCGTGGGTATCACGTGGCGAGTAGGCGCGGACCCGTGCGGTAGTAGTTTAGTCGGAAGTCGTGGGTGAGGAGTGCAAGCAGGGTACCGGTACCTCTCGTGTTGTTTCAAACGGCGCTCGGGGTCGGCACACGGCCGTGCAGCACGGTCCCGGCGAGGGCATGGGACTGAGCGCCGCTTAGCCCTGACCAGCTTCGCAAGCCGGACGAGCTTGGCAGGAAGAAAGACCGGCTGGTGGACCCTGCTTTTCATTTTCCACCAGCCTGAAAAGGGAACCCGACCTTATCGTGACCTAAGTTCTAGACGTCAATTCATCGAACTGATATCCTCTTCCGTCCCCATAATGCCAATCGCCCAATTCAAGCGAGCACCCGGCTTCACCTTGATGAGCCTCCGATCCGCCTCGTCCTCCTCGTCCGGCATCGCGTGCGGGTCCAGACTCTCCCAACTCCCGTTCAGCCGCGGGTCGTCGCTGTACTGCGGCCGCATGTTCCTGACGACGCGCGTGTACGGCGGGCCCCGCCCCATCGCGGCCGTCCGGACCCATAACGTCTCGCATCCGTTGGCGATGACCTCCGCGGTGCCCCAGCCCGTCCTCCGCGCGATGCTGAAGATCCGCATCACGGTGTGGTGTCGCTGAGCGGCGTCGTGGTATTGGACCGCGGCGAAGAAGGAGGGCATGCAGCTTTCGCAGAGGGCCGCGCCCAGACTGGGGTTCACCGGCTTGTCCGGCGTGTCGACCGCGATCCCGGCCACGATCCGGCCGATTTCGTTCGCGAGGGATTTCGTTTGTGGTGCGGCGACCCCGGCCGCCATGTGAGCGGCGGGCGGCATGTGGGGGTGGGCACGGATGGCGATCATGCGCGCCATTGTGTAGGTCGCCCACAAGCAGCTAATGTCGTATGCGCGGTAGAAGATCGCCGGGCCGAAGGGCGTTTCCTGCACCGGCTGTAGTTCCGGCGGCAACGGCTCGAACGCCGGTCCTAAGCTTTGGGAGAAGAGGTCCAACGCGGCGAGGATCCTTCCGTGTTCCTCCAACGCAGCTTGTGTCGCGCGCTGAAGGTCGATGGAATCTTGCGGCGCCGCACTCTGCTGTGTGGGCAATGGATCATGTTTCCCATAAGACGCAGGCATCTGCACATGCTCTCGGGGAGGGGGCGCCATGCCTGGAGGTCGACAATCAGCCCAGAGCTCACAGATAGATGGAACGTGGTATGCACGGTAAAGGGACTTCACATCGAAGACTTACCGTAGTACGTTGGTGGAGCAGGAGCGGGTGGCGTTGGAAATGTACTCTTCGGCGCCGTACTTGGGTCAGTCGCTGACGTTGGGGGTCGGCCCTGCTGAGGTGGTCGTGGGATCTTCATGCCCGGTGCGGGTCGCCACTGACCGCCGTTGGCCTCTATCTGCTTGAGCTTCCTCGCTCGGTCGCTCGCGGAAAAGTCGGCGATCCTCGCCAGCAGTAGTATCAAGTGATCAAAGGACCCGTATATGGCATCGGGTTTGCCCAACGGTGCTCGGGGAGGACAGTTGGCCCAGCGGCTGTATTCCATCCTGTTTTGAGGTCAGCGGTCAAGCGGCAATGGCGACGTGCCAAGACTACTTACAAAAGTGGATTACCACTGATGATGCTCTGAAACGTATCCTGTTTGCAATACCACCAGTACAGATCTCTGAGCATCTCAAATCTGCTGAGGTCGAGTTCTTGAGGAATTGTAGTCGGAGCGGTGCCTACTTGACCATGATCGCCGTACCGGACCACTCTGCCAACGAAATTACTCACGACACGCTCATCGACGTCCGGGATCTGGTCTAAGATATCGTCTTGAGCCTGTTCGAGTGACGAGGTCGACGGTCGCCTCTGCTGATACTGCCATTGTCTCGCACGTTCCATCTTCAACCGTCGAAACTGTTGCGTCATGGCAACAAAGTCGGTCTCGATGAAAAGCTGCTTGGATCCCATCAAATGCGTATTCCACTTCACGTGATCTGCGGTCATGATCTCGAAGAAGCCCAGCAGCATGGACGCCGCGATTGTGGTGAGCTCCAGACGCTTCTTGGGATGTCCCACACAGTGGTGTACGCGCTTCAGAGCCCACGCATAGTGTTGCATCGATGGTGTGGGTGATGCTCCCGTCAGTCGCGAAATGTGCAAGCTAGCCAGGGCAAGCATGGCGTGCAAAAGGCCTTGGTGACGGAGAGCGGCCATCGGCATGGTGTAGGTCCAAAGGCCTCGCTGCGATAAAGGTACGTGGCCTTCGGTGAACAACACCGATGTGTTGCGTGGATGCCGCTCGAAGATGGAGAGACTGGGACCAGTGACGGAGATGAAATGAGCAAATACCCTTGCTGTAGCAGGGTTACGCAACGGACTGGCGACTTCTTCCACCCGGTAGTGATCGAGCATGCCATGGTACAAAAAGGTGTCGTACCGACGGACTTGCAGTTCTTGGATGCTAATGTGGTTCCTGCGTAGAATCCCGCTTAGTATCCCTTGGCGGTCTTCTTCGGTTGCGTTCAAATCGGATGCATCGATGTCAACGTCCTCGTCCGGATTCATGTCATAATAGTCATCATCCTGCACTTCGACTGCTGCCTGACTCAGCCAATGCTCCGGTGTGAGGTTGGGGGCCAGATATGTCTCGTGTTCGTAACAGTCTGGAGTCGTCTGGGTACTGGGTTGACGGGTGGTAGCCGTCGACACATGAGGCGTAGGGTGCGTCAGGGGGTGAGTGGGAGGTGCTGGGTGGTAATTGATCGGCTGGCTCAGTTCGGGACGAGGAATTTGTGCGTGAGGTGACCACGGGTGTGTCGTTGCTACACCTTTCGGGTACATCTGGTATACAGGGTCCCCTCTGATAGACTTGTCATGGAGGGGAGATGTGTACCCCGAGCTACTCGCAGGGACCACGGCCACTGTCGACGGTGCCGCCCCAGGCCGGGTGAGAGCCGGATGCGTCGGAGATACCGTGGGAAGATGGTTGCCATTGCCATAGGGTACTTGCGACATCATGCGCTGCGGTAGGTCCTGCTCAGCCCATGCAAAGTCGAGCCTTTCCCCAACATGTACCGCATTGCTGGCTGCAGGCGGTGGTTGCTGGTACTGTGTCTGCGGGAGAACTGGATAGGCCACTGGTCGATGATGCGGTGCGATGTGTTGGAGCTGTAAGCCATCACTCTGTCCTTGAGCATACTGTTGAAACGGCTGGCCGAAAGGTGGTACGAATTGTTCGACGGGCCTCGGTCTGAGTTGGGAGAAGGAAGCAGCATCGGCAGCAGGGTAGACGAATCCAAGCTGGTGTGCTGATGCCGGTCCTGGTGTCGGCCCGGCTTGAAAGGTAATATGAGCTCCTCCATGACGGGCCGGGTGGAAATCAAAGGCGGGCGGCTTGAAAACGACTCGCTGGTTGTAGCCTTCGCAAAGACGTTTGCTTTTGATACAATTTCTGCATATCGGTCGCTCTTCGCCACACTTGATGCGGCGCTTGCGACACGTCAAACATCCGGTCTTGGTCCGCTTCCGGTTGAGTCGAGCTTTGAGAGGACTCTCTGCCGACGAAGATGCAGGGAGAGGGTCATCGTGGCCTTCGGACTGCCCGGCTGATGCCATACGACCGAGGCGATCAGGGGTAGAGGATGGGACGAGATCGCGGACAGGCCCATTCATACATCGCTTCCGGTCAAGCGTGAGTCAGGCTGCAACGCGCGACGTTCTCAGCAAGCGCAAGCACCCGTTCCTTGGACCGCCATCGGTGAGGCGTGAGCGACGTACAGTCTCGCGTAGAGCTGTTGTGGTGGTTGACGACGACTTCCTCCGTTCATCGGTAGACGGCCGATCGCTACATGTACCCTGGTAAGCAGAGAGAACAAGAGATGAAGTGGAGGAATGCGGAAAAGGGCGGTGGCGGCGAGTGGCGGGGTGGGGCGCCGGTGGAAAAGCACAGGGGTGGAGGTCGTTCAATTCGTTCTAATGAAAACCCGCACAAATCCGCCGTAGGAGAGGTTGGAGGGAACAGCAAGCATGACGAGGATGGGTGTAAAGGTCCAAGGCGAATAGATGTACACTGACGACCGAGGGGCCCCAGTCCGTGTGTGTATGTGTTTGTGTGTGTGTGTGTGTGTGTGGACGGGAAAGACTGCCGATCGATTCGAGAAACCAACACTGCAATTGGGAGCACGCGGCACGCACGTGAGAGCGAAAGTCAGGTTAAAATCAAAGTCCAAACCCAAACCTACTGGATAAACCCCAAAGGCCTGGTCTACCGACAAACATGGCAAACCATCACCACGGAGTCGCCGATGTGTACCTTGGGCTGTACCGCTGCAGGCACATACCGTACGCACCCCTACCTGCATGCTTCCTAAGCGCCGCGGTCAGAAACGCCATGTTGGGGCGCCTGATGAGCTTCCGTGACGAGGAAAAAGAAGAAAGGAGAGGGAGACAGGAAGTGTTGGTCTCGGTCCCAAAGAAGGCCGGCTGAGTACAGATTCGAGTGGTTTCCTTGGTGACACGAACGCTGCATGGCAGTTCGCGGGATGACTTGGTGACACGCTTGCTGCGATGATCCGGCGGTAGCGGTTTGGACAAGTCGTGTGACAGTGAGACGGGGAAGTACAGAGTATCTGTACCTTATGTAGGCGGCATTCACGGTTCCCTCATGCGTAGCGGTCCCGATCGAGAAGTTGCCTTGACCCAGGGAAAAAACATTGGCAGAAATCAAACCCAATTGACGGGAGCGGTCACTGATGTTCGAATATTGAGCCTGACGACACGAGATGCTCAGAGTTGAAGCACGCTTGTACTGTTCTTCATCTGTCGGATGTATGATACACGAATGTAATGAAGAGGCAAGTCGAGCATGTTCAACTAGGTGTGTTGCGTGAGCAATTTGACCCTGAACTAAATCCACCAACAATTCACTTGAGTGACCTCTGGCCGCCATCGACGTACTTACCTCATACAGATATACAGTACAACCCAAAAGAGCAGAGAGTCTACAGCGCTTCCCTTCGCCCAGTCCAAGAAGTCTACACAACGAGCTCGCCAAGCTCTCCACCCATCACGGTGATGAGAAAAACGCCAGACACCTCGCGCTGCCCCAACGCACGCGCCTTGCCGAGAGAAAGGGCCGTGACCAGGAAAGGAAGTCCAGCGCCATGCGCTCCGGAACCGCTGCAAAAGCATTCGGGCAAGCATCGCCGATAGGGAAAGAGGCCGATCGACTTAGTTACTTTCGAACCCACTGTCTTCCTCCTCCGCCGCAGTGTCTTCCTTCGGAGGCTTTTTGAGCTCTTTCTTCCAGAGCCGGTTGGCTGCCGACTCATCCACGCTCGGGAACACGAGCTTGAAGACGTCCTGGTACCAATCCACCGGCTTGCCTTCGATGCCCTCCTTAATATTCTGTCACATGTCAGCGTTCGGTCGTGTCTAGAGCACAATCCAGTAAGACTAGATGCTTACCTCCGGTAGCTCCAGCCAATCGCTCAGATTGTCGTGCGGGAAGACAATCATCCGCGCGCCCGCGCGTCTCGCGGCGACCGTCTTCTCCCTCAACCCACCGATCCTCAGAACCTTGCCGGTCACCGTCAGCTCACCAGTCATGGCGATCGTCGGGTCGAGGGATCGGTTCAGCGCCAACGACAGCAGCGACGTCGCCATCGTGATGCCCGCGCTCGGTCCGTCCTTCTGCACCGCACCCTCGGGACAGTGTAGATGTATCCGTGCCTTCTCGAAGAACTTGTTACCCGGGTACTTTGTCGCTAGCAGGCCCTTGGCGAACGAGTAGGCGATCTGCGTGCTCTCTTTCATCACGGCCTTCAGATTACCCGTCCTCTCCAGACCAGGACGAGACGAATACGACAGCGCACTCTCGAGGATGGATTCGACGTACAGTGCTGCGCCACCCATCGATGTCCACGCGAGACCCATGGCGACACCAGGTGGGGTCGTGTCGTACAGCCTGTCGGCAGTGAATACGGGCGGGCCCACGTAGTCCTTCAGGTTATCCTTTCCGATGGACACATGTACAGAGTCAGGGACCTTCAAGGCAATCCGGGGCTGCTCCGTCGTCTCCTTCTCCATTTGCTCGTCGGTGGGTGTCTCTTTCGTCTCGGTGTCGTCCTTTGCAGCCGCCTCCTGCGCCTCCTTGCCCTCTGGCGTCAGCGCCTTCTCCTCGCTCAACACTTCCTCGCCGAGGTCTTGAATGATCCTGAGCGCAGACTTGCGGTAGACCTTTTCGATTTGCTTCTTCAGGTTGCGAACACCCGACTCACGGCAGTACTTGTTGATAAGTTCGGTGATGGCATCCTTGTCCAGTTGCACGTCCACATCTTTGAGACCGGAGAGTTCCTTCGCTTGAGGCGCCAAGTAGCGATCTGCGATGGCCATTTTCTCGTCGCTCACGTAGCCCGACAGCTCGATCATCTCCATACGATCCAGCAACGGACGGGGGATCGTGTCGGTCATGTTGGCCGTGCAGACAAAGAGGACCTTTGAGAGATCGACCGGGACGTCCATGTAGTGGTCCAGGAACGAGTTGTTTTGCTCAGGATCAAGCAACTCCAGCAACGCACTTGACGGGTCACCCTGGTGTCCGCGGCCGATCTTGTCGACTTCGTCGATCAAAATCAATGGGTTCTCCGTCTGGCACTTCTTCAAGGCCTGGATGATCCGGCCCGGTAGCGCGCCCACGTACGTGCGTCGATGACCCTTGATTTCCGCCACATCGGTCAGGCCACCGACGCTGAAGCGGTAGTACTGCCTGTTCAGAGCGCGAGCGATGGATTTCCCGATCGACGTCTTACCAACACCCGGCGGGCCGACCATGCACAGGATCTTGCCTTCGACAGTACCGCGCAGCTTGCCGACGGCGATGAACTCAAGGATGCGGTCCTTGACGTCCTTTAACCCGTAGTGATCCTCGTCCAACACGTCTCGCGCGTGCTTGATGCCGAAGTTCTCCGCGCTTCGCTGACCCCACGGGATCTGCGTAAGCCAGTCGAGGTAGTTCCTCGTCACGTTGAACTCGCTCGCGGCCGGTTCGAGGTGGGCCAGCTTGTTGACCTCTTCATCAAAGACCTTCTTAACCGCCTCGGGCATGGCCAATTTGGCAGCCTTCTCTTTGAACTTCTCCACCAGCTTATCCTTGCCATCGCTCTCCAAGCCAAGCTCGCGGCGTATACCCTTCATTTGTTCCATGAGCCAGTACTCTCGCTGCCGCTTTTGTATCTTACTCTCAACATCTTTGCTGATCTTCGACGACAGCTGGGCATTCATGTACTCCTTCTTGGTCAACTCGAGAGCCTTGCTCAATCGCTGCTCGATATTGAGAGATGCAAGAACAGCTTGCGCTTCCTCCATTTCCCCTCCTGAGACTGCAGCGGCAAAATCGGCGAGCTTGGCCGGTTCGTCGGCGATATTGGCCGCCGACTGAGACATTGCGAACGTGCTCACGTGATCACGGAAAATGGGATTGACGTTGCCGATATCCTTGCACGTGTTGACGATTTCGGAAATCAGGGCTCGGATGGTCGGCGCACGCTTGTCGAAAGGCTCGTTCTCCAGGTTGTCCACGTTGACCAGACTGACCGGCCATGACCTGAGAAAAGCCGTAGGAGAGTAATCCGGGGTAGCTTTGGCTGGGGTGTCTTTGTTCTCGCCGCTCTGCTCTTCGAAGCTGGCGACCACGCCGCTCTTCTTCTCGTCCGTCTCCGGCTGCTCGCCGTGCTCGTCCGACGGCATAGATTCGATGGTTGTCTGGGTAGCCCGCTCGGCTTCCGGCGGTGGAGGCGGGCTTCGGTCTGGTGGGAGGAGCTCGTTTAGGCGGATTCGTCGGTGCGGGTACAACACGGCCTGCAATAGCTTCTCGTCACCAGCTCCAGCCGGATATGCGGCAGTCACCTGGCAGAACGTCCCGACATCGTAAACTTCACTCGGATCGTTGATGACATCTTGACTGCTCTCCTGATCCTTCAACAAGAACGCACCCACATAACTTTGCCCTCGTTTGAGCAGCTCCTGGACTGCCGCAATGACGTTCGGGTCCCTGATCGTGATCGCCTTGTAGAAGCCGGGGAAGAGTGGTCGCTGAGCGACGGGTATCGCCATGACCTGTGGGTAGACCACCGGGACGGTAGGCTTGGCGATGGCCTTGGTCTCGTTCTTGCGCTTCTTGTTGTTGCCGCCATCGCTACCACTCGAGCCGGACCCTGATTCACCACTGCCCCCACTGCCGGCGCTGGCTGATTTCCCATCCAAAGAACTAGGGATGGGTGTTGGCTCCGACGACTTGCCTTTTGCCTCCACGCTTTCCTCCTCTTGCCGGGCCTTGCCAGTGACGTCGTCCTTGCCATCCGACTCCTTTCCCTCTACATCGTCAGCCTCGGAAGACTTGTCTTTCCTCCTCGCCGTCGAGGATGCGAAATCGCGTGATGCTAGTAGCGTGGACCGAAAATGTGGCGGCAGTGATCGCACTGTGGGCGCATGAAGGACTGGAAGTCGTCGTGAGGCGTGCAGTTGCGCCTGGCAAGCTCTACATGCTGCGCGCGAAGTGCCATATGGTCTGCGACTGACGTGCTGTAGTGACTGTCGCCACGAGAGGCCCTGCCCGTACACCATCGTCTGGGCTCGTGATCGTGCAGAAGCTATGCAGAAGAAGAGCGCAAGTCGCAAGTGACGGACGAGGAAAGACAATGTATGAGTATCGCTGAAAGGAAGGCGAGGAAAGTGGCCGGCGGATGTAGTCGAGCTCGATCACAAATCCACTCTCCCATCGACTTTCGCCTCATCCGTCAAGGCGATGTCGTCACGAGACCGAGGGTCGACGGAGACGCCCGCCTTCTACCACAACATTTGCACGCGCGCAAAGACAAGTCTACTTCCATACTACGATCATCTTCCCTTTATGGGTTCTAGCTTCATCCAACATGCACGGTGAATCGTGAAATGCTGCGTGGATTCGGACGGTGAGATCGTGATGGCTGAGGATATACCTCTGGACAGAAGACATCCGCCACTACATACATACATGTGTGTAGCATATACCTACCCAGGCACGAACAAGCAGTGAAGCTCCTCAGTGATACCAACCACCACGCAGCAAGATGCTGTCTGCCATGCATATAGTAGGTCTAAAGGAAAAAGACTTTCAAGGTTGTCTCAAATGCTGGTTATTGCCACACTTCAATTCGCTAACATTCGCAACCGCACGGGTCAGAGAAGACGAAAATATCATCTGTCCCCTAGCTGTAGGTGATCGCTAGAGTACTAACGGTCATGCAGGTACATGACAAGCCGCTCAAGTGCTCTTCTTCGCAAACTCCACACGCAAGATCAAGTGACCGAACCCGTAGCCGTCCATCTTCTCACACGCCCGCGAAGCATCCGAGCGATCTGCGTACGACACGAAAGCGAAGCCCTTCGCACGCCCGGTCTCCCTGTCCTTGGCCAAGAAGACCCGCGTGACACGTCCGTAGCGCTCAAACATCTCGCGGAGGTCGTTCTCTTCCGCAAACTCCGAAACCTGTGGAATGGTGTCAATGTCTGTGAAGTGATCAAGTTCATCGTGCAGGCCAGACGTACGTTCGTGACTCTGAGCGTCGCAAGATCGTCCCGCTCGTACTTGCCACCCATCCTCTCGCCCGTGCCGGCACCTCCTTTACGCATGTGCGGCGGCACGTAGCTGCTGCCTCCCACACCCAGGCCACCTTCGGCTCCGCCGCCCGTCACGTCGTCCATGTCCGCCGGCGCACCCGCGGCCTCGCCTTCGGGCGCCATGGTGTCCTTGAACGGACACTTGGTAGTGAAATGGTCACCGCTACAGATTCTGCACTTGATCTGCATCTTCTTCAACGCGTCGGCCTTCTTGTCCTCTTCCGGCGCCTTCTCCTGCTGTTGCCCGCTCTTGTACCCCACCACCGGCCGGAAGACGATGTTCTCGCCCAGCGTGGTGGTGTCGGGTCTCGGGCCGGCGGGTTTGCCTGCCTCCGGTCCTATCTTCGCCCATAACCGCCGCTCCGCCACGCGCGGGTTCTCCTTCTTCTTGATGACCGTCTTTCGGATGCGCTGCGTCCGCTTCACGCGCTTGCCGTCCTCGTTGAAAAAGATGGTCACGACTGTCTCAGTGCCGTCCTTGTTCCTGGTCACTTGTGGCGGCGGGATAGAGGTTGCCAAATCCGGTTCGCTGTCTTCAGCCCAGTCTGTCCGACCAGGCGTATTCTGCACGTTGGCCGCCATATTTGTCGAGATATGATGTCCGCTACAGGCGACGGGGAAATCTCAATTTCGATTCTAGTTGTAAGGCGTTTGGTAGATGGGTGTAGTAGTATAGCAGTTGAGAATCGAGGTCTCAGTCTTGTCGAAATTGGAAATTGTGGGGTTCACGCTACGAACTTATTAGTCAGAAGTGTGGCGCAAAATCTGTGGCGCAAGATCTGTGGCGCTGACTCCAAGACTCAATTCAGCGATTGACCACATACTACCTAGGTATGTAGCCCCTGTGCTCGTGTGAGATTTTCGGAGAAGACCACGAGTAAATCGAAGCATACGTAGCAGGGACATGATCATGATCGGATTCGCGGGGGATTCCATTTTCACTACGACAGGGAGGTAAAGACTACGACAGGGAGGTAAAGAAATCCAATCTTTTCAAGGACATTCGTCGGATGGCTTCGAGCTGTATGCCACCCGACGTCAATATTCCCTGCTGTTGACGACACCACATGGTTCCCTCATCAGTGCTGAAATATCCTCTTCAGCGCCTGGAGATTCTCCATTCGTTCACCGGGTGCTGTGGGTCCCAGCTTCGATGCGCTTCTCGGTATTCTACGCACGACGTGCCAACGGTACACGCGCGAAAGGAGTTGTGCCATCGCCATATCGTTGCATATGCGCGTGCCTCGTCCCATCCGGAACGAGAGGAGTTCAGCATTTCTTTCAGACGGTGCCAGTCGCCTGTGACGTCATCAAAGCCTGCCCGCAGACATTGGTCCGCCAGGCGTGATCATTCGCTTGACTACGGCAGTCCGAACGGACAATACCAACGGAGCTTGCTCGACGAAAGACGCAACCATGTTGCGACTTACCAGCCCAAGCTCTGGTCCATGACATTGCTGAACGAAGGAAAGGTAAACAGGGGCCGAGTGTCCATAGCTTGGCCCCTCGTCGTGATGGAGTTTATGCTTCTAGAATATCCAATGAGATTCCTTGCTTCGAGAGATCCCCGTGGGCTCTGGACCAAACGCATGGCTCAAGCAAAGCCAAGATGCTCCACCTCGGTGAACGTTTCGGCGAGCGAGCTGGAAATGATACCCGGAGCTCACTGTCAGTATCCGATAGCATGCGGCATACTGGAACCTATTGCCTCGCGGCGGGCAGCAAGTGAGCGGATCGATTGCTTTCGGTCCACTAGTCGACGAATTCGCAGGAATTCTCACCATCGCCAGTTGCAGGCGTCAATCTGGATCCTGCGTGGTTCTACTTGCATAATTTGCTTGTTGCAATGTGCGAGACGTACAGGACGGCGGCAGTCTCAGTGGAAATCAGATGACGACTTGTGCTCTTCTATTCCTTGCGCCGAAAGGCGTTGTGGAGATCCCGTTGCTGCGCACATCTCTTCATCCGGTCTGAACTCCGAAGACCGTACGTGTCCATCGGTCGCATCACTCTGATCAACATGTGTCGCGATGGACCCATCATCCACTCATTAGTAATCTAAAAGACGCTATTTCCCGGGTCTACGTGCAGTATCTCCGGGCCGATCGCTGTGATACGGCCGGTCTGGCCGAGCCTGGTCTGGCCTGCAGCCTGCTTCTGCGAGTGTGCTGAGATGACCCGTTACTCGCGAGCACTCTCAACGGTCGTGTTACTGACCGAGTGGGAAGGACGTGCAATGTGGAAACGCTCGGGCGGGACAGAGGCCACCGAAGAGTACATGTTCAGATCACCATTCACGGGGAAGATTTCTTAATTCCGTGCGGAAAAGCCTGTGAGCTGGTCATGGCAGCGATCAGCCTTTACCGTCCACCGTTTCCGCCGTATCCGCCGACTGCTGCAGTGGTGGGCCTACTAGTAGATCTCGCCCGAGTGGTCGAAGGGATGAAACTTGTGGCACGCCGCCGCACACGGCAGACTCCAGATCGTGGCTTAATGTGAAGATCTAGACGGAGGGTTCGAGACTGCGGGCCATGTGGTTGTGACCTGTGGCATGTCACCATGTGGGAGGACAGAATCCTCTGAAACGCTCAAATCTTCTCCGCTAGCGTGACTGTTTGCAGTATGTCTGTCGGGATGGCGACGGCGATCCATCTGGTGATCTTCCACACACAATCATACTATTGGAGTCGAAGCTGAATTCCAGGGGGGGGGTGGTTGTCTTTGACAATCAGCGACTTAGACCCGACACGGAGATCTTTTGCGGCAAAGTCAAGCTGAATCGTACGGGAACGGAGTAAAGCGTTGTTCGTGAAGAGCCACGGCCCACGGCCCACATGAGGCCCGACCCTGCGCTGCGGGCGAGGGTTGTGCTCGAGGATCTGCTGCCGCCCGCGTGTCTGCGTGCCAGGGAGAAAGAGTTGATGGGTGATTGTGGTGTGTGACAGAGGACCTGGCCCGCGGTGATGGTGGAAATCAAGGTGATCGGGATGGGAACAAGGTTACGGCTGGCCGCTGGCTTCACACTCTCACGCGCGGTTTGATTGCAGCCATGCCGGCGGTAACGGCGACTAGGATCCCTTTGAATTGATATGAATCCGATCCACCCTAGGAGGTCATGCCGAGTTGTCGAACATTTTGCGTACGGCGTACCTCTAGATGTATGTGAGTGATGTCGACGCTGCAACCCCGTCTGGATCCAGATGTGGAGGGAGAGAGAGAGAAGAGTGCCCATGCAGTAGACGAACACATTGAGGGTGTTATTACAGGATGTCAGTGTCACGTGTTGAACCGCCGGACGGCAGATGCCGCTCAGGTAGGACTGGACTTCATCCGTCAAATTAACCACCAACCATCTTTCCATCCTGAATCCTGT
>Ga0268244_10000588_pt1 | contig 14907 bp, 15 predicted proteins | sample AgamicMgSfe_FD_200258 | JGI IMG/M metagenome (GOLD analysis project Ga0268244, IMG submission 200258) | Agave microbial communities from Guanajuato, Mexico - Mg.Sf.e (v2) (version 2) | ecosystem: Host-associated > Plants > Phyllosphere > Phylloplane/Leaf | place: Guanajuato, Mexico | collected... | reverse complement strand
CTCGTCTTGCTCGACGGGAGGTCCCGGTGAGCTCGAGAACATGTACTTCGAAGTCCGCCCGGTGCTCTTTGCCTTCTGACATCCGGCAACATCGTTCGTTGCAGTTTTATCCGAGATCCTTGCAAAGCGCGGAGCGGCTTCATCGCAAACTCCAACTCCAACTTGCTCGACCGTCTCTTTGCGCCTCTTCGGATCCGGTAAGCCATCTGCATCTCCGTCGTGTTCTAGCGCTCGCTTCGAGTCCTGCGTGTCGCGCCGCGCGATCTCGCTGTCACTGACAAACAACGCATTGTCGTCGGCGATATCACTGTGCTGCACTGACTCAGGCTGATGTGTAGACCGCGGGCTACGCTCGGTGAGGTTGGGCTTCGAAGGCGCTGTCTTCGCGGTGAAGAAGTTCGAGATGGACTGCTGTTTCTTCTGCGATGACTGTTGCGACAGTAGGGGGGAGCGTTGCGAGCCCATTCTGTTACATCACGGAAAGCACCTTGTATTGGCGGGTAAGATAGTTCGGATTATCCGTGACGTGAATCCATGAATGTCTTGAAGCTCGTTCATACACGTGATTCACGAAGTTGAAACCTTAATCACGAAATCACGTGACTGGCCAATCGATGAAGATCGACGCCAGCTCGACTGCAGTAAGTACAAGACTGACGATAATGTCCATTTTTTCAACCTCTCAACACCGACGCACTAAACGTGATCCTCATCGTGCCACGCCAGTCGAGGACGGTATCGTCCACAGTCAATTGCGCGTCGTGAACCAAATCCATTGAACGTGGGATGCTTGTGGAACTTGCCTTCCTCCACCTCATCGGCCAATACCTGGATCTCACAGAGGAACTTCCTTGCCCGCGGGCTGCGGCATCCCGCCCATATCACGACGACCCTGATCTGTCATGCGATGTCTCGGAATAACCTTGCAGGGCGATAACGACATGTCCAGGAAAAAGTCGTGGATGTGCTCGAGGCTGGCCATGTTCCTGATGTACAGTAGATGTCCTCGCTGCTGTAATGTGAGCCCGCGGCAGACTGTTGAACTTGTGGGCGCAGTCAACTCACAAAGTCTTGGGCGTTAGCGGTCGAACAGATTGCACCATTCGCAGATCTCGTGCGGATGTGTGGACTGGTAGATGGCATTGAAAGGTACCGATTGTTAATCGTCATACTGCTTTGCCTGGACGCTCTGAGGGCAGTGAGGGCAACTGCACCAGCCGTAATGTGAAGTCATCATTCCCAATTTCCGTATAGACGTTGAGGTCTATACAGGTGTGATGAATGCGGGTTGAATATAATGACAAGTTATCTGACTTCCACGGCGACGACAACGGAAGATATAGGAGAGGTGCGCTCGGCGGCAGGCAGACATTCATGTGGAAGTGAGACGGAACGACCTCCTACCTCATTTGCATATTGTCGGGCTGCCACGCTTCCATGCGGATGTTCGCAGCATCGTCCCTAATTTTGGATGCAGGCTGGCATCCCGAATGTGCCGCAAGCTGAGTGCTACATCGCACAGGTTACGATTGCTTAGTCGCCGTTCAGAGATCGCGCCTGGCACGGAAAAGACAACAGACGAAGCAAGGCAAATGAGACTCGTGGCCAAAGATAGCTGATGCAAGCGAAGTCGTACTTGCAATTTGTGTAATATGACCATGAAGGGCGGTACTAAATTATCCCCTGTCAAACTTCGTTGCCGTTCGTGGGAGTTCCTCCCTCGAACTCAAGACCAGGCCTCGTCGACTCAATCGTGGCAATACAGGGATCGGCCGGAGCTTGATCGCCTTCCAGATGGCATTGCTGAAAGCTGCCTGCGTCTCCCACCTCCTGGACGCTTCATGCTGAAATGCATTAGACCGTGGGTGTACTGATGAACGTAGAATTGAGTGAGACACACCAGAATCATGCGGCTTTAGGTAGCGGCGTGATCTGTGGCTGTGATGCGCGGCTGCCATCAACCTCCATCGTAGCCCCTTCCCACCAGGTTCTGCTGTTCGTCTCCTTCTTCTCTTGCAACTGGGGGGGCATCCCAGATACAGCGCCGATGCCTTGAGCCTTCAATCAATCTTCTGCGGAGGCGGTTCCGGTTTGATCTCACAATGTGCTTATGATCAGACTGGACGCACGTTTCGTGTCAGACTGCGCTCATCGCTAATTTTCCCGATGACTCGTACTACGGTCTGGCCACTGTTCCTCATCGACCCTTTGCAGCCTTCCTGGGTTTGCCGCCGCCCTCTTTCTCCGCCGTTTTTGCCCTCTCCGCCTTCTCATCTACCTCAACCAGCCAGTCCGCGTCACCGCCGGTATTCTTCCCCTTGTACCCATATTTGGGGACCCAGTCTCCCTTAGCCTCATCATACGCCAACTTGCCGTCCTTTCGCTTTGCCTTGATGCCCTTCTTCTCGGCAAACTTCTCCCACTTCGTCTTCTCCTTCTCTTTAGGTACCGGCTTTTCACGTGGCAGTGGCGTCGATGGTGCCGGGAGCTTGATCATGAGGTCGCCGTCTGAGTCCCGTTGAATTGGGCAAGCGGTCAAAAGCTGGTTGATTAGGCCTTGCGCGCATTGCTGGGCTGTGGAGGCGAGGACAGCCTCTTTGTCTTGTTGAAGGGATGGCAGCGGGTTGGTATCGTTGCAAAGGAGGTAACCGAGGTCGAAGCTGTACGGGTTTGGCTTCGCGTGGATGTCCATTTTGGTGACGTAGGGTTGAGATGATGTCTGGACCAAAAGACGTCGGGTGCAATAATAAGGCAGCGAATTTGTTGGCAGAAGCGAAATCTTGGCGACATCAGTAGCATTATGTAAGCCACTTAGTCACGTGTTCGGCATGTCAGCACTCTTGAGCGATCGGACACAGAACGTCGGACTCCCCTGTGGCGAACGCGCAAACCGGGTTATCATACATATCGACATACAGCAGCAAAGATATGGCCAACAGGTGTCACGGACATCATTTAGTCGCTCGTTCATCCAATCACTCATCCCAACCCCACCAGTCCTCGCTAGACAAGCTCACACTGAATCCCGACCACGCCCTGCGCGGCAATCTTACCGCAGTCGGAGCGACAGGCGGCCACGAAAGAGATTTGTAACCATCCGGCTTCCTCAGCAACAACTGTGTCGCCCGCCTCGGCCGACGAGGCGGCCGTACCTGCGTCTTTGTAGCCTGGCGCTCCTTTTCCTCAAGTCGCAGCGCCTCCATCGCCAACTCAGCCTTGGTACTCAAGTACACGATATCATTATCCGATCTCGCGCGTCGAAGAACGTGATCCCAATCGATCGCGGCGCCGATATCTGTGCTCGTCGCCACGACCTCGGGCAAAACAGTGTCATTACCCGCCGCCGTCGTCGACGATGGAGAATGCCACAACTCAATCACATCATCATCGCCCTGCGCCCGCATCTCCTGCATCAAAGCCGCAATCTCCTGCTCCCGGCCGAACAGCAGGGGGTTGACAAACGCCGGTTGGGCGAACGTGCCCCTTTTCCCGCTGACGAAGAAACTCGCGTCCACGACGTCGGCGACCATGGACTCAATCCCGGCCTCGATGTCGCTTTCTGTCGCTGCTTGCCGGTGGATGTAGTCCCGGATGACGAGCGTCATGCGCGCAAGCTGTTCGCGGGCGTCTGGCTTCGTCGTGTACCGGCCGATGACGCCCTCGTCGGTGGCGTGGGCGATGCGGACGAGGCGGTGGAAGTGCTGCGTGACGAGCTGTTTGTGGCAGTCCGCTAGCGGGGCGAAGGAGAGTTCTTCTTCGGTGATGATGCCGTGGCGGGCGGCGTCGGTGTATGCTTGTCGGTTCATGGCAGCATACGCTTGGGGTCGTTTTCTTGCGGGAGGTTATGAGGTCCCGATGGTGTGGGTGGCATTTTCGAGATACAGAATACGGGAAGTGCTGCGGATTATGTATCGTGAGGCGGTCATGTCGTGCAGTCGTCAGTCACTGGAGGCGTTGGTCATCTGTTTGAGATAGCCGTGCGTACAGTAGACATCGACGCTCACGCACCAGCTTGTCTTGACCGCGAGGTAGTCATCCTTCGTCAGAGTCGCATGATCAAACGTTCACGTAGACCACATGCATGCTGTCGAACTTAGAGTTCGGAAAAGCTCTATTCACCAGCGGTTGGTTTCGTCGAAGTATCTGAGTTGTCAAGTTTTCCGAACTGAAAAAGTCCTCTAAGCACGATGATGTTTTGATACAATCTACGAGCATCATCTCCAATGCTAGCCCCAGCATGCCCTAACGCCGTCGTAGGGAAAAGTCGTCCGCTCAAAGATTGACCTGAAACCTCGGATGTGTCCGCAAGTGTTCACCGCGGTAGTAGAAGAAGAACGGGATGGGACACATCGCGAGCGCGATGAAACCCAACAAGCTGTTGCCCCATCCCAATCCCAGTTTATTGTACATCTGCAGGCCAAAAAGCGGGAACAAAGCGCCGAAAAGCGATCGCAAGACCGTGTTGGCGGCCATGGCCGAGGCCGCATACCGTGCGAAGGTGTCGACCAGGTATGTGTTGATGCACATGAATGCAGCGATCAGACCGATACCGACGAAGAGTGTTCCAAGTAGCGGGACGGCCCACTGGATGGTGTATTGCGCAGTCCAGCCGTAGAGGAAGAGGCCGAGAGGGATGGTTGGACCAGCGTACATCAGGATTGGTAGGCGGTACTCCGGTTTGATGACGCCGTTGTTGTGCTTGTTCGCGAGCGCCTTCATGAAGCGATCCGAGGTACCGCCCAGGAACGCTAGGCCCAGGAGCATCCCGGCGCCGCATCCGATGTAGACGAGTCCGACGGTGCCTTGCGAGAAGCCGTAGTTATCCTCGAAGACAAAGGTGAAGGTGGTAAACAGCAGATAGAGGATGGCGTACACGAAAGCCATGTAAAGACTCATGAGGGCACAGATAGGTGAGAGGAACATGAGCTTCGCTGGTCGGACGATGGCTCTGATGAATAGTTCTTTGGGCGGAAGTCCAAGATCGAGCTTTGACCGTAGTTCATGGTTGCCAGTTTGCTTTGCTAGCTTCTTCGCTTTCCGAGCAAGGATGACTGGGGCGTAAGTTTCCTTCATGACGAAGAAGCCCACCACCGTGACAACACCTGTGGCCATCGCGATGACCCAGAAAATCCACCGCCACCCTTCCGCCTGTGCCAGAAAGCCTCCAGCGACAGGGCCGATGACTGGGCCGAGCAAAGGGCCCATAGCCCAAATGGCCATCGCTCCTCCTCGCTGCTCGGGTTTCATGAGGTCGGCGATCGTGCCTCCGCCGTTCGTGATCGGCGCGATGCCCCAAGCACCAGCCATGAAGCGGAAGCCGATCAGCATGTTCATATCCGTGGCCAAGGCGCAAGCCACGGTCCAGAGGAGAAAGCCGACATTGCACACGTGGTAAACCATCACCCGGCCGTACAGCTCACTGAGCGGGGCAATGATCAACGGGCCCATGGCAAAGCCCAGGATGTACACAGACACGACGAACGTGGCGAGGTTTTCGTTGGTGGTGTGGAAGTCTCGCAACACGTCGGGGACGCCAGGGGCGAACATGGAAGAGGCCAACGGCGTCAAAAGGGTCAATGCCGACAAGACGGCGATGTTGGCCCATTTGACACCCGGTTTCCAGTTTACGGGGTTCTCGGGATCATCAGGGCCCGCCCAATCCACGATGTTGGGGTCTTGGAGTTCATGTTCGGTCGCGACGGCCTCCGCCTTGCCCTTTTCCACGTCCACACCCTGCTTCTTTTCGGGTCCGGCGCTCACTCCATCGCTGACCGAGGAGGTAGATGACGGTGTCTCGTGTTTCTTAACACTCTCGATCGCTGGAATGTCGGCATCATGGCCCTCCTCGTACGCGACACGCTCGGTCTCAGGGAGATCGCCGCCAAGGAAAGCAGGAATGTGGTTGGCCTCGTGCAGGTTTGAGACAGCCATGCTGCCGATTCCCCTGTAGAAGTCATTGTTGTGTCAGCGCTGTTCTCGTCTGGCACACAGTACATGTAGACGTGTCGACATTTGTACGGAGGCTTTCGACAGCTTGCACTGGCTTACCGAGGGATCGCGGGGAAGCTCCGACAGCCTCAGGGTCTGGACAGGGCAAGGTACAGGTAACCAAGAATCTTGGACACGGCGACAAGAATGAGAGGACGAGAAAGCAGGATTGGAGTGTCGAAGAGGGGAGAAAGGGTGTCGGAATCAAGGAGTAATGAAGAAGAAGAAGAGGTTCAGGGATTCCCGAACCTTTAGGACGGAAGCGGAAGCAATCTGAGCGGAGTTGTCGCAGTTTTATGCTAATGTGCAAACATTGTCGCGCATAAACCCCGAGGGTGACGGAGATTCGACGGACATAACATACCTGTACGTATACATTATGATGCAGACACAACGCGTGCAGCAGACGACGACTCCAGAAGAAAGCCGTATTGTATCTTCTCGCGGGATCATGTCCCTCCTATCCCCGAGCAAGCCTGTCAGTGTGGTCTTTCTCGCCGTTCTTGTGCGGGCACCAGCAGGAACAACAAAATGTTCTTATCCGCACGCCTTGCATGGCCGACGAGCAGCGTGTTCGTTCTTCCTGTTTTTCGTAGACACGGTGTCCATCAGCAGATGCAGTGTGTTTAGACAAGTTGCTGTCGACCGCGGGCGTATGGCCCGAAAAGGCTAGCGCGGCTCCCGTGTATCCGCTATGAAAACCGCGAATTTCTTCATCCCGAACGACCTTTTTCTTCCTTTCTCTCTTCGTGCGGCGGCGCGATACGAAGTTTCCCATAGTTGCTTGTCCATCCAAACCCTACGTGGTGTCAGACACAGCGTCAATCGCGCCACAGAGCGACAAAATTGCATATCGGTCAACGGCCATCCCGACTCGCGTGCCTCCTTCGGTGGCCTTGACGGCGTGCTGGCGATCGAACAGACTTTTTATATTCAACCTGACAGTATGATATGAACTTCAGGGGCTCGAGTGATTGCATTCTCGCGTCTGATGAGAGGTAGGACCTTCAATCACAAGGCCCAGGGCTGTGCGTGACAGCAGGTTGCCTCTGCCAACTGTAAGCTTTTGAAGGCATTTTCTATCGTGAGCGTGCAAGACTTCTTCAAGACCTACTAAAGATCCTGTGCGACTACCATTACCAAACATCAACGAGTCCCGAAATGTCTCGGCTCAAGGTCGTTGCCCTGATCTCAGGTGGCAAGGACTCACTCTTTTCTATACTCCATTGTATCGCGAACGGACACGACGTTGTGGCGCTCGCAAACCTGTATCCCGCCGTACGAGCCGGAGATGATGCCATCGAGGATCTCGAAAGCTACATGTACCAAACCATCGGCCACGCGGTTATCCCACTGTACCAGCAGGCGCTCGGGCTTCCACTTTACCGTCAGCAGATCCTTGGGCAAGCTGTGAACCAGGACAAGTCGTACGGTCTTGCTGGTCCCGGTATATCCGTCGACCAAGATGAGACAGAGTCATTGGTGCCTCTACTACAAACAGTAAAGGCAGCTCACCCAGAGGTCAATGCCATCAGCACGGGAGCTATCCTCTCGGACTACCAGCGCACAAGAGTGGAGTCGGTCGTGCTGCGGCTTGGTCTCACTCCGCTCTCGTTTCTCTGGCAGTGGCCTTCCCTCCCACCTTGCACACAGAGCTCCTTGCTCGAAGACATGGCAGCTGTCGGACAGGACTCGCGTATTGTCAAGGTGGCATCTGGGGGCCTGGATGATACCTTCTTGTGGCAGAACGTTGCGGATGCTCGAACCATCGCTCGACTGAACAAAGCTGCCGCGCGGTTTGGAACTTCAAATCAGGGTGCAGTCTTGGGCGAAGGAGGTGAATATGAGACGCTTGCGATCAACGGTCCTGCTCCGCTCTGGAAGGCTAAGATTGTCATCGAAGACCAGCACAGAGTCGTTGTTCCAGGAGAGGCCGGCAGTTCTTCGCTGCGCTTTTTGCAGCCCTGTATCGCGCCTAAGGATAGCACGACTGGATTGGGCCAAAGCGTTCGAATACCACCTTTGCTCGAGCAGCGCTTTGAAAACGTGCTCGAACAGCTGAGGCAGATGGACGTTTCACAGCGCACTGTCACTGATGATCTGGTGTCTGGTCGGTTGCCAACTTCTGTGCTGGATGTCAATTCTCAATCTTTAGCAACTAAAGCTGAACATCAGGTCCTGCTACCTGCACTGGTAGGGCAAGGCAGCAATGCCGCGGAGCAGACTCGCTCGATCATGGACCGTATTGTAACAGAGCTCGCTGGCTTTGAGCACGAAATGACCGACATCGCGTACACTTCAATCATTTTACGCGACATGGCCGAATTTGCATCCGTCAATGATGTATACGGCAGCTACTTCGTCGAGCCGAATCCTCCAGCCCGAGTCACTCTTGCGTGTGCTGGCGTACTGCCGGATGACAGCCACCTCATGATAGCGGTAACAAGCATTCGAGATCAACCGCAAGGTTCACGTAAGGCCCTGCACGTCCAGTCTCGCTCCTACTGGGCACCCGCCAACATCGGTCCATACTCACAGGCTGTATCCGTCCCTGCCAACCCCGAGCACGACAACAACGACGCCCATCTCATCTACGTGTCCGGTCAGATCCCACTCAGACCCGCTTCTATGGATCTTCCTGGTGTGGACGCGAACGAGACAGGGTTGGAAGGCTTCGAACGTCAGGTTGTACTGGCTTTGCAGCACATGTCACGCGTCGGGCAAGCTATGAGCATCAGCAGGTGGGCATCTGTCGTGGCATTCGTCAGCAGCGAAGCTCCGGAGCAGCTGTTGGAGAAGGCGAGCATTATCCGCTCGGCTTGGGAGCAAATGCATCGAAGTCAGCCGCAGCCAGACTCGGATGACGAGCAGGATGAAGATTTCGACGTTTGGTACGCGTCCAGCAGGCATGGAGGGCCACGGATCACAACACCTCACACGTCAGCCAAAACAACTTTTGTTGAACAGATCCCGCCGCTCTACGTAATCCGAGTGGATTCGCTACCGAGGGGCTGCGGCGTGGAGTGGGCGGGTTACGGATTCACTGAGCCTTTGGACGAGACAACGTCTTCTCCGAGGCTCCCTCATCTGCAACACTTGCTTCAAGTCTTCCAGGATCGGATTCTTTAGGTCGCTACGACTGTCAGTGAGAGGCTTGCATGAAGCATGACACGTGACCCGAAGACTACAAGCATGCTCGTACGCTTCTCGAAGACTGTTCGCCACGGCTGGAGAAACCATATCGATAACCGCAGATATGCTCGACTAGAAATTCGGCTGCCAGCACCTTACTGTTACAAAGGCACCCTCCGGAGTCCCATACTGGGAATAAGCAAACGGCCACAAAATGCACAAGAAACCCCGCAAACGGCCCCGCAACAAATTCGTCCGAAAGCTGCGGAGTCGTCCCTCCGGAGGTACGGAGAAGGGTCGGAGTTAAGAGGTCGTCTGGACCAAGCACCAACGTTGCCGTGGCTATCATCACAGCTCTTGTGCGCAGAGTAGATCCTGTCTCGACATGAAGCGATACCTTACGTAGCCGCAAGACCGAGATGAACATTTGACTTTGAGGGGTTGGCTCGGCGGAACTACGTCCACATCAGTCTTGTATTCCACAAAGACTTCCATTTCACTTGCGACATTCCTCTTTGTATCTGCGAGGCATCTTTATTACGACTCTGCGTTCTGACGATGGCACCGGACCTCAACGCCGTTGCTGCCGGCGAGCGCTTCGACTACTCGCAACCAGGCTCGTCGGGCTACAGCATCAAGCAAGACGTGACATGGATGGATCCCAAGAATCGATCGTTGCGTGTGTTGACAATCGGCGGCGGTGTCACTGGCATCCTGATGGCATATCAGATCCAGAAGCAATGCGCCAACGTGGAACATGTGATCTACGAGAAGAACGAGGACATTGGAGGTTCGTTTGTTGCGCCATCGTGAACGAAAGCGAGTACTAAGTGCTGACTGAAACATTCAGGCACTTGGTACGTTACTCTTTCGCCTCCATCACGATACACGCCCACTCTTCGCGTGGAGCCATGTGCTGTCTGCGGAGAATGGGTAGCGTGACGAACTGCTCTGTCATTGCAAGTTACTGACAACTTCGGTTTCCCCAAGGCTCGAAAACCGCGTAAGGATGCTCCGTACAAGAGGAAGTTCCAGTGTTTACTAACGGCATCAGTACCCAGGTTGCGCCTGCGACATACCAAGTCACGCCTACACATACTGCTTCGCCCTCAACCCCGACTGGCCCAGGTTCTTCTCTTATTCGCCTGACATCTGGAGATATCTCGACAAGGTCTGCGACACATTTGATCTGCGCAAGTACATGAAGTTCAATACCGAGATCATTGGCTGCTACTGGCAAGAAGACAAGGGCGAGTGGCTTGTCAAGCTTCGCGAGAACAAACCCGGTCAGGAGCCGAGAGAGTTCGAGGACCACTGCCATGTCCTGTTGCATGTGAGTCTCAGTCCAAAACGGAGTCCTGCATCTACCGACACTAACTTGGCTGATACCTCAAATAGGGCGCTGGACTTCTCAATAACTACAAATGGCCAGAAATCCCCGGTCTTCAGGACAAATTTAAAGGCAAAGTGATGCACACGGCAAGATGGCCGCAGAACTACCAGAAAGACGAGTGGAAGAATGATCGGGTCGCTGTCATCGGCTCCGGTGCATCGTCGATCCAGACGGTACCGGCCATGCAACCCTTCACCAAGCACATCGACGTGTTTGTACGGACTGCGGTGTGGTTCGTCCAGATCGCCAACAACTTCGGCCAGAACAAGGAATACGACGAGAAGGAGCGGGACGAGTTTCGCCACGATCCGAAAGCGTTGGTCGCTCATGCGAAGAGCATCGAGGACCAAGTGAACGGGCTGTGGGGCTCCTTCTACGCCGGCACCGAGGCGCAGAAGATGGGCCAGGAGCTGTTCCGTACCCGCATGGCCGAGTTCATCAAGGACGAGCGGCTGTTGAAAGGTTTCACGCCCAAGTTTGGGCTCGGGTGCCGGAGGATCACCCCGGGCGACCCATACATGGAGGCGATCCAGAAGGAAAACGTCGATGTCCACTTCACGCCAGTCGAGAGCTGCACCGAAGAAGGCGTGGTGGGTGAGGACGGAGTTGAGCGCAAGGTCGATACTATCATTTGTGCCACTGGGTTTGACGTCTCCTACCGACCGCGTTTCCCAATCGTGGGTAAGAATGGCGTCGACCTAGCAGACAAGTGGAAGGTCTGCCCCGAATCGTACTTGGGCTTGGCTATTCCGGACATGCCCAACTTTCTGACTTTCATTGGTACGTGAATGGTCCGACACGTACCGCAGAGACAATGCTGACCTTTGACAGGACCAACTTGGTACGTGGCCTTTCCAAGCTACGGTCCGATCTCTCCGTTCGCTGCTAACGTCTCATTCTGATCCACTTTAGGCCCGTCGAGAACGGCTCGGTAATGGGTCCGCTCCACACGGTTTCCGAGTACGCAATCCAGATCATCAAGAAGATGCAGAACGAAAACATCAAGGAGTGGGTGCCGAAGCAAGACATCACCGACATGTTCAACGATCACGTGCAAGAGTGGATCAAGCACACCGTTTGGAAGGACGACTGCCGCAGTTGGTACAAGGACAACAACACGGGCCGGGTCAATGCTGTATGGCCCGGTTCTTCGATGCATTACCAAGGCGTCATTGAGCGGCCGCGCTACGAGGATTTCGAGATCAAATACTTTGATAAGAACATCTGGTACACCCATCCTCTCTGGAAAAGACACGGCGAAACTATGCTGATCGTTTCATAGGGCGCATCTGGGCATGGGCTGGACGGTGGAGAACCGTGCAGGCGTGGAGAGCGGCGCCGACTGCAGTCCATACCTGAACCTCAACAATGTACGTGCAATCACCGGTTCTATTGGAAATATTTGGCGAACGCTAACTTTTACTTTTTTGGCAGATCGATCCCAAATGGTACGTCAGCATCATGGAGCGCTGGATGAGCCTTACTGACTGCTTTGTAGGTACGAGGTGAACGGAGGCGACGTGAATGTTCTGAAGGAGCAGCAGAACAACCAGAATGCTCGTTGAGTAGTAGAGACACGGAGTAAATATCAGTATGGCATATACTGTTGATTCTGCCGTTGTGTGTCGAAGGTTGGTGGACTCCTTCGTTTGCCTGTAGATTGTGCTGCCGTAATCGATCGTTGTCAACAATACTGGGCGACAGAATCAAGCTCGGCGTCAATGCTGAGATGTATGTGAATGAGGTTGTATGCCTCATAGCCTGTTTTCCGCATGAGACCCACGGCATCCCCGAGGTGGACCTCACGGAGTAAGGCGTCAAGCCAGGCAGTCCGTGGCGACGATGAGTTTGTCACTTCGCCACCAAGGTAAGACTTGATCTAACTTCCCCACAGTGACTGTGCCAACCACGATCCAACACTCCCCGCCGCGACAAAGGCCTAGCAAACGTTGCGTCATGTCCACCATGCTCCAAAGATCGGTCATCAGCTTTTCCCGGCCGGCTCCGCTGGCTGAAGTATCCAAATCGCTGAGCTTGCAAGACTGATAAGGAAGTCAAATCCTAGCGCACTCACAGCCGGGTGGCTAACAACAGCTTGTAGGATGTCTGGGAGACTGTTGGCTTGCAGGGCCTGCCACGCCTGTCGCGAAGTCAAAGCGACCGCGAGTGAGACGACGCCAACCTGGGCCTCGGGTCCTATGCGACCCGCACCCACTTTCTGCGCAGCCGGCAGTAACAGAGGGATCATCAGATTCATGCGTGTGAGCAACACGGCTTGTATGAGTCCCTCCTTCCGAGTACTGGCTTGTGCCGCTTCAAGGCATGCGTTGTAGCCCAAGGGTAGCAGCAAGCTGAGGAGCATCGTCAATGGGAAAGACCGTGGGGCTGCTCGCGACGGTTGCTGACGTTTCTGTTGGAGCAAAGCGAGCAGAAAGAGATTGTACGCGAACGATATGGGCAAGATCTGGCTAAGACCGACGAACGCCCATAGACGAGGGATGTGAGTGACTTGCGCTGCGGGATCTCGTCAGTTCAGTCGATATCGTCTTTCTGCTTGTGGGTAGCACCAACCTGTCCTGCCCATGTACAGACATATCGAGAGCGTGGTCCATAACTCGCATTGGGTCCAGAGGGACCGAGCGCTGTCCGCCACAATCGCTTCCGCGAAGTTCTGAAATAGAGTCGAAGTTATTGACCAGTGCCACACCGCGGTAGGATATCCTTCCTGCAAAGCCGTCGGGTGGCGTCCGAGCCATGCTCGGAACGAATGGACGAGGACGTGAAGCATGTTGAAGGAGAGGACCGTGAAGCTGAGACATGCCAGTCCGGTGAACAGCGTCGTTGACCGCGTCCAGGTCGCATTCCGACCATGACTGTTGTCTCGTCGTAAATCCGCAATGGTGTAGACGGCGACTCCTGTGAAGACCAATGCGGCTACGATGTAAAGCCAGAACACCGCGGCCCCAAGGTAATTCAAGTCATCCATCGAAGAGAAACGACAGTAGGTTTGTACGACAGTCGTAACCTTGTGAGTATTCATCAGTGAGCGAAGTCAGTGCTTCGTCCGGACTTCACATGTCGGCAGATGCTGCGCTTGTCCCTTTACGGCTAGCTCTCCCTATGGACCTACCTTTGCTGTTGCGTTTGTCGAGTTCTGCACACATACCTTAGGTATGGGAATACAGTACAAATTCACTATGACAGCCTCCCGTTAGTGCTCACTGCTACATGTCTCTTCCGATCATATCAAACAGCCGTCTAAACCTCGAACAACCCGAGTATGGGCCTCAGGAGCGGCAGCTAAATCCTTCAGGATCGTTCAAAACCACTAAGTTTGTACATATCTAGCTCCCTGACGGACTGTCTCTCTTTCACTACTGCCAACATACATGAGAAGGTAAGAAGCGATCACTACGCCAGCCACCATGTCGACCATACTCAACAGCGTCCCTTCGGCACCTCGAGTCGTTGCAACAAACGAGAAAGTAACCGGGCCTCCAGCGGCAGAGCTGCTTCGACGCTCTGGGCTCACTTTCAAGAATCAGAACGAGATCACAGTCTTGGACAATGCCACCGCAGGCGGCGTTCTTGTTGCAGAAATCTTTCAACTGGTGAGGCAGGCTTCTACCAATGTGGTCATCTCACGAGTGGTCGCGGGCGATGTCGATGACATGATGCTGGGGTATATCCGTCGCAGGAAAGACGACTCTCTCGGCGACGAGTCTACTTGGGGTAGCGTAGAAATCATGAAAGTGGATCAGCAGGTTTGCTACACTTCTCCTCACGCATCGTGATGTCGTTGTCTGATACTAGCGGATTCAGTCGATACCTCTACCCGATGATACGTTTGACTATGTCTTCAGTAACTTTGGCGTCTTCTTCTGCAAGGACGACGAAGCCGCGTTGAAGGGTGAGTTCAGCGTCGAAGGGACTACGCGAATGCCTCTACACTACTGATTCGAGGTGTTCGTCTTGATACAGAGACCCTACGTGTCCTCAAACCTGGCGGGACAGCGGGTTTCACGACTTGGAAAGCAATCTCGTGGTGGTGGTAAATATCTTCCGTCATCGTTGTTCTCCGAGCCCGACCTTAGACTGACATATGAGTAGTGAGTAGCTTGTGCTCAAAGCCAGACGATCGACCAATGGGAATGAAGACCTGACCTCTGCACAGCATCACTCGCAATACCAGCCCTCTCAACCTTCATCCCGGAGGCCCCCGCTCTGCCCACCCCAAGCGACCTCTTCCCCTCCCGCGGCTGGAACGACCCCATCGCCATCCCAGCCAAACTAGAGCGCGCTGGCTTTCAGGAAGTGCAAGTGGACGAGTACAGCTTCACGCCCGATGTCCTCCCCGAAGAATTCGCGGAAGCCACGGGAGTGCTGGTCAAAGT
>Ga0268244_10000586_pt1 | contig 14953 bp, 7 predicted proteins | sample AgamicMgSfe_FD_200258 | JGI IMG/M metagenome (GOLD analysis project Ga0268244, IMG submission 200258) | Agave microbial communities from Guanajuato, Mexico - Mg.Sf.e (v2) (version 2) | ecosystem: Host-associated > Plants > Phyllosphere > Phylloplane/Leaf | place: Guanajuato, Mexico | collected... | reverse complement strand
GAGATGGATAGTAATGGGGATTTCACCCAGGCGGTGGATCTGGTGCGGTATATCAAGAGGCGGTACGGGGATTACTTCTGCGTCGGCGTGGCGGGCTACCCCGAGGGACACGCGGACCAGTCGCACCCGGAGCACCAGTCGGTCGAGCACGATTTGCCGTATTTGGTGGAAAAGACAGAGGCCGGGGCGGATTTCATCATGACGCAATTGTTCTACGACGCGGAGGCGTATGTCAGGTACGAGCGGCGGTTGCGGGAACATGCGAGCGGGGTGTTCACGACGATTCCGATCATCCCCGGGTTGATGCCCGTGCAGAGCTATCAGATCCTACGGCGGACGACGAAACTCGGGCACGCGGCGATTCCGCCGCACATTCTGAAACGGCTCGAGGCGGTCAAGAGTGACGATGAGGCGGTGAAGAGCATTGGGGTGGAGGTTCTGAGCGAGATGGTGGAGACGATGAGAGCCGAGCCGAGTCCGGGTCCGAGGGGTTTCCATTTCTACACGCTCAATTTGGAGAAGGTCGTGACGCAGGTGTTGGAGCGGACGAACTTGATCCCGTCGGCGGCGACGTCGCTGCCGCCGAGACCACATGCCGACGGCAACGGGGTCGCGGAACAGGCGATCGCGGAGGAGGAGAGCGACGGGTTCGTGATGGTGGAGGAGGCGAAGAAGCGACGGCACCGGCGCGAGTCGTCGACGAAGAACTCCCAACCGCGGAACCGGGTGGTGGTGTCACGCGAGCGGGCGTCCAGCACGAGCAGCAATCGGACAACATCCGCCGCCTTCGAAGCACCCGAGGACGAAGCGGGCGTGCCGAAAGAGCAGATCAACAGCCGGGCCAACACGCTGGCCATCTCGGAAGGCGAAGGCTCGCTGGGTCGGGAGGCGACGTGGGACGACTACCCGAACGGCCGGTGGGGGGACGCCCGCTCCCCTGCGTACGGCGAGATCGACGGCTACGGCGTCAGCCTGCACGTCACGATCCCGGATGCGAAGCGGCTGTGGGGCTTCCCGACTGCCGCCGACGACATCACCACCAGTTTTCGGAGACATCTCGAAGGCGAGATCGACGCCATGCCGTGGTCGGAGGAGGCGCTGCAGCCGGAAACGCTGACGATCAAGGAGCCGTTGCTCGGGTTGATCAATAAGGGGTGGTGGACGGTCGCGTCCCAGCCGGCGGTCAACGGGGTGCGATCCACTGATCCGGTGTTCGGATGGGGTCCAAAGAACGGCTTCGTTTTCCAGAAGCCTTTTGTGGAGTTCTTCCTGCCGTCCGCCGACTGGAAGCGTCTGCGACGAAAGCTCGAACAAGACGAGCAAGTGACATATCTCGCGGGCAATGCCAGCGGTGACTTTGCCAGCTCGGACGAACAGTCGGTCAATCCCGTCACGTGGGGCACATTTACGGGAAAGGAGATCGTCACGCCGACCATCATCGAGGCCGTCAGCTTCAAGGCGTGGCTTGAGGAGGCGTTTGGGATTTGGTCGGAATGGCAGAGGGTGTACCCGCCCGGCTCGGCGAGCAGTAAATTGCTCGAGCGCGTGAGGAAGGATTATTGGTTGGTCAATGTCATCCACCATGACTATCTCGAGGAGGGGGCGTTGTGGGATGGATTGTTGAATGCGTAAAGCGAGATGCCATGTCCAACGTTCCGTCGATTCACGTAGAGAAGTATGCATATCTCTTGTCGTACCCTGCATCAGGTGATGATATCCGCGTCGTCCCAGTCGCTGTCCTCAATGACCGGCTCGGGAAAATTCTTCGTATCTCTTGGTTGCAGAAAGGCTGTAGGCTTCGAGACGTTACCAGCATCACTTTTATCGCGACACTGGTCGATCTCGCCATCGCTTTCTTCAGAAAGCTCATGCCAATCGTCGATATCATCGTCCGATAAAGGCTCGTCCGCAATGTCATCATCATCCTCACCATCAGCAGCTACAACAGCCTCAGCTTGCTTCTTCGTCGAACGCCGCTTCTTGAAAATCGCTTTCAGTTCCTTTTCACCTCTTGGCATGCGCAGACTCAGTTCTTTCACGAGATCGATCCACTGGAGCCGGGTGCCACACGACGGGCACTGGCCTGACGTCGGGACGAGCGCATTGCTGTTCGTGGCGAGAAAGGTCGTAGAGAGACACTCCATGTGCGTCAGAGCATTGCATCCTTTATCCGGGCAAACGAGCGTCATCGCACCGCTTGCGGGAAGACCGTTTTGGCAAATCGCGCAGTACAGCCAGTCTGCGTTCTCGAACGCCTTCTGGCTTTTTTCGAGGTATGACTCCAAAGAGCTGTATCCGACATCAACCGCTCGGATTCCGGAAACGGTCGACTTAGCTGTGGAATCCGTGTTGGTGCTTCCAGCTGCAGATTCGTCCAATGCAACGACGATACCGAGCCTCAACCTCTCGACTTGCTGCTTCGTCCACTTCTCCCAGACTTTGTAAACGTCGGGGGAATAAAAGGTGACTTTCAGTGGCCATCGCTCGAAACTCCCCGCCCTGAGCAGCAGGTGGAGATTTGCAAGGTGGTCAGTCAAGCCCAGGCGTGGTCGCGCGTTGCGTTTGCGCGCTCGGCCTGCCTTGGGCGAGGGGCGCTTGGCGTGGGTCAAGCGCGAGTCGGGACGGACGTGGCGCGTTGTGTGGGTGTTTTGCCACGCCCATCTTGGTCAATTAGCAAAGGTGAAGACGGATGCTTGCTCACGTGACAACTTACTCGAATTGGAGCGCGGCGATTTTGCTGGGAAAGCCGGTCACGAGGCAGACCATCTCCCACGGACGGAGGGAGTCGCGTGCCGTACGGGCAGCTCCTCCGCGCGCCTCGCCGTTGTGCTGGCCCAGACGTCTTTTGGGGTTGGGCGTGCTGCCGATGTACTGAGAGGCGTGTCGGATGGTGGAGCGCAGCAGGTAGCAAGCATAGAATGCGGGAATGGCGGACAGTTGCTTCTCCATAATGCCGGTGAGACAACTGTGCAGGCTGGAATATATGCGTTGACGGTGGCTGTGGATGTTGTTGATGTCGATGGACCAAGAGACGTCCTCATAGGCTTCCCGAGGTTGATGTCGATCGAGCGCGGGCCGCCTCCAGACGACATCCGATCATGCAAGCGCCATCACAGCGATCCGAACGTCAATACTGAGTATCCACCAAACAACCTCACACATCGTTATGATATCTCTGCCGACTGTACCGTCACTACTATGTAACTGATGTACAGGGTATCTGAATGAAGGACGTTATAAGCTTGTACTGTGTTCGCCCTTGTATCATCCTCTCAGGGCAATTGACATTTCGCATACCACAGTGCCTCCACTAAACTCGCTAAACCACCACTAGCATCGACTAGCTCGGGAGGAGGAGGAGGAGCGGTTCTAGTATCACATATCACGCTGCACCTCGCTTTTCCCTTCTCTCCGCTTCCTCCTCTCGACCTACACCACAACCCTACATTCACCGTCTACCGCCGCGACACTGTAAGGGATTGCTTCTTGTCGGCAAACTGCGAGTCTGTGTCGATGAACCCCCTCCACTAGGGCTTCGGCATCCTGGGCCCGCATATTACCTTGCTGCGAGCGATATCCGCTCGCTCCATGCCACACAAGCCTCAGCCTCAGCCTGACCTCGGGGGAACATACATTTACACATACATCACCACCGCCATAGATTGCGCATCCTGGGCCTCGGCGCCCACTGTACAGTCGACATGGTCGTTCCTCCCACCACCTCCGGTGGGTGGACCGTCGTAAACTCCCCGACACCTGTCCGACCGTCTCCCACCGCAGGACCGTCCACCGCAGGACCGGCCACCTCCACCCCCAAACCGAACGCCAACACGCCAGTGCCAATATCCGCACCGGGGACCCTAAATGGTCCACCGTCGGGCAACAACCATGCCATCCCACTCAGCGCGCGCCGGGCGGAGAAGTTGGATCTTTCGTCGGTCGAGCGTCGAGGGCAGCCGAATGAGTTCATAGAGAGGCCGAAGCAAACTAGACCGTTCGGCATCCCGGAGGCGCCGACCTACTTCCCTACTGATGAGGAGTTTCGCGACCCGATGCAATATATGCGAAAGATTGCGCCGGAAGGAAGCAAGTACGGCATCGTGAAAGTGGTCCCGCCCAGTGGCTGGAACCCGACGTTCGCTATTAATACCGAGGTGAGTCGTGGAGTTGTACTCACACGCGCTGTGTCCTGCTCGATCGAGCGCTATGAACTGACGTGAGGTTGAAATAGCGCTTCCACTTCCGAACGAGGCGTCAAGAGCTTAACTCCATCAACGGCGGTACCCGGTTGAGCAATGACTACCTCGACCAGCTGGCCAAGTTTCACAAGCAGAATGGCCACCATCTCAACCGCTTCCCGTCCGTCGACAAACGACCACTCGACCTCCACCGCCTCAAGAAGACCGTCGAGCGCAAGGGCGGCTTCGACCACGTGTGCAAGGGCAAGAGATGGGCGGAGGTCGGCCGAGACCTCGGATACAGTGGGAAGATAATGTCGTCTCTGTCAACGTCGCTCAAGAACTCCTACCAGAAATGGCTTCTCCCGTATGAAGAGTACCTGCGGGTGGCCAAGCCGGGCGTGCAGCAACAGCTTGCCATGCAGAACGGCGGACCCTACACACCTTCGCCCAATCCTTCTCCTGCAAAGAAGTCGCAAGCCGTCACGCCATCGGGGTGGAAGGAGGAGACACCTGCCATGCGCGCATCCACTGCTCTCAACCACTCCCTGAACGGCCACAGCACTCCACTACCGTCGCCCCTGCCCCCGGATATATCGCAGCCTCCGCCGCCAGCACCTAGTACGGGCGGCTTCACACCTGTCAACGCCGGCGGTTTCACCGCTGTCAATGCGCCCACACCATCGACATCCTTCACGTCCGTCAACGGCCCAAATGGTTTCCTTTCTCACAGCGCGGCACCGCAGCGTTCGACCGACACTCCGCCGTCTTACCACGCGCATCCGACGATTGCCCCACACCACGATGGTGTCGCAGCACTCAAGCGACAGCACAGCGACAACATACTCACGCCCGAGGAAATCAATGAGATGAATCGGCGGAGTAAGCGGCTTCGCAAAGACGTGCCCATCGTGGCCGGCAGTAACATGCACCACTCGCGCGTGTCTGCTGGACGCATCCAACCGGCTCGCGACCGTGTGCAGTACAAGCCTGGCGAAGTGTGCGAAAACTGCGGCAAGGCGGAGGACAAGCCGAAGCTGCTGGAGTGCAGTAGTTGCGACAGCACCTACCATCGTTATTGTCTCGAGCCGCCGCTGAAGCAGGCGCCTGATCATGAGTGGCACTGCCCGCGCTGTCTGGTCGGCCTCAACGAGTACGGCTTCGAGGAAGGAGACGTGTACTCGCTGGGTGGCTTCCAGGCAAAAGCGAACGAATTCAAAACGCAGCACTTCCGCAGCCTTCCAAAACCGTTCAATCCGTTGACGGAGACCAAAACCCACCCGGAAGAGGAGGACGTCGAGCGCGAGTTCTGGAGGCTGGTCGAGGACTCGAATGTGCAGGTCGAAGTGGAGTACGGCGCGGATATCCACTCCACCACGCACGGCAGCGGCTTCCCGACGATCGAGAAGAACCCGCGCGATCCCTACTCGACCGATCCGTGGAATCTGAACATCCTGCCGTTGGACAAAGAGTCGTTGTTCCGACACATCAAATCGGATGTTTCTGGTATGACGGTCCCGTGGCTCTACGTCGGGATGGTCTTCTCCACTTTCTGCTGGCACAACGAGGATCACTTCACGTATTCCGCGAACTACCAGCACTTTGGCGACACGAAGACCTGGTACGGCATCCCCGGCGACGACTCGCATAAGTTTGAAAAGGCGATGCGAGACGAGCTGCCTGAGTTATTCGAGACCCAGCCCGATCTGCTCTTCCAGCTGGTGACACTGGCGAAACCGGAAAAGTTGCGCAAGGCGGATGTCCAGGTGTACGCCATCGACCAGCATGCTGGGCAGTTTGTCATCACCTTTCCGCGCGCTTACCATGCTGGGTTCAATCATGGCTTCAACCTGAACGAGGCCGTGAACTTCGCGCCTACTGATTGGGAGCCGTACGGGGAGGAAGGCGTGAAGAGGCTGAAGGAGTACCGCAAACAGCCGTGTTTCTCCCACGACGAGCTCCTGCTGACGGCAGCATCTCGGGATCACACGATCCGGACGGCGAAGTGGCTTGCGCCGGCGATGGAGCGGATGCGCGACGACGAGCTCGAGGTGCGGAAGCTGTTCCTAAGCGCGCCCGAGCCGGAAGCCGGGAGTGCGCCGGAGGAGGCGTATCTCGGGCCGCGATACGCGGGGGAGGCGGAGACGATCGAGGCGGGGCCGGAGGAGGAGGAGGTGATCTGTGCGATGTGTAAATGCTACTGCTATCTGTCGCGCTACGTGTGTAAGAAGACGAGCAAGACGCTCTGCCTGCAGCACGCCGGCGGCTACGAGTGCTGCGACGCGTCCGAGTCGGAGAGATACTCCGGGCAGGGCGGCGACCACGTGCTGCTGTATCGCATGTCGGACGAGGGGTTGAGCACGACGGTGCGGAAGGTGGTGGACAAGGCGAACATCCCGGAGACGTGGGCGGGCAAGGTGGAGGGGGAGTTGGAGGAGAATGCGCGGCCGTCGCTGAAGCATCTGCGCACCTTGTTGGCCGAAGGCGAGCGGATCCAGTACGCGCTGCCGCAGTTGCCTGATTTGCGGCGGTTTGTGGAGCGGTGTAATGAGTGGGTCGAGGAAGCGACCAATTACATCACGCGCAAGCAGCAGAACCGGCGCAAGAGCGAGAAGGCTTGGCGCAAAGGCACCAAGGCTGCCGAGCTGGAGGAACGCGAGCGCGAGCTTCGCAACGTCGGCAACATCCACCGCCTGCTGGCCACCGCCGACGATATCAGTTTCGACTGCACCGAGATCAACACGCTGCGCGAACGCGCCGACAGTATCGCCGACTTCCAGCGCGCCGCCAACGACGCGCTCAACAATATCCGCGGCAAGACGACGGCCGAGTTCGAAGAGCTGACGGCGCGCGGCAAGGACTTCCACGTCGACATCCCCGAAATCGCCAATCTCGAGCGCGTCGTCAAGCGCCTGAAGTGGGATGACATGGCCAAGCTGAAGAAGCCCAACCAGGAGACGCGTCGTCAGGATCAGACCCTGGCCGACATCGAGCGCTTCATCGCCGACGGGGTGGAAATTGGCGTGCCGGACTCCAACCCCGACATGATGTTCTTCCGCGAGCACACGGCGCAGGCGATGCTGTGGGAGCAAAAGGCGAAAGAGCTCATGGCGGTCGAGAACGTCCACTACCAGCAGCTGGATTCCCTCTCCAACCAGGCCCTCACCCTGCCCGTCTCGGCGGAAACGCTCGCGGCCGTGGACGCCATTCTGAAGAAGCAGCGGGAGGTGCAGGAGAAGATCGTTCAGCTGATCGATGCGAGTAAGAACCCCGACTTCCGCGAACGGCCCATGTACAAGGATATGCGCACGGTCATGGAGACTCTGGAAGAACTGCAGAGCAAACCGAGCGGCACCATCGAACTCGAGAAGCTGCAGAAGCTGCACGAGGACTGGATGCGGCGTGGCAAGAAATTGTTCGGCAAGGCAAACGCGCCGCTGCACATCCTGCTGCAGCACATGCAGATCGTCGAAAACCGTAACGAAGCCTGCTTCGATCTCCGAGACAAGCCGCGTATGCCGGTCGAGCCTTCTTCGCGCGAAGTGACGCCCGACGCCGGCGCGCCCATCGCCGACGGAAGCAACTCTAGCAGGGATGTCTTCTGCATCTGCCGTAAGCCCGAGGCCGGTATGATGATCGAGTGCGAGATCTGTCACGAGTGGTATCACGGCAAGTGTCTGAAAATTGCGCGCGGAAAAGTCAAGGAGGACGACAAGTACACGTGCCCCATCTGCGACTGGCGGGTCAAGATCCCGCGCGACGCCGCTCGCCCGAAGCTCGAGGACCTACAGGATTGGCAGGCGGAGCTGGACATGCTGCCGTTCCAACCCGAGGAAGAGCAAGTGCTGAACAAAGTGGTCGAGGCCGGCGCGGCCTTCCGCGAGTTCATGAAGCCGCTCATCGATCCCACCAATCCCAGCACTCCGGAGGAGATAGGCACGCTTCGCTTTCACCTTCGCAAAATCGAGGGTGCGGATATTCTGCTGGGCGAAGAGACCAATTACCTCCGCCAGGAGCTGCACAAGTGGGCTCCCGTCGCACCTGGGCCACCGCCCAAGATCGAGACCTCCGGGTCGACTCGCAAGCCGCGTCCGACCAAGCAGCAGAAGCTCATGGCACAGCTCGGTATCACCAACCCTGACAATCTCCCCTCTCAATTCAAGGGGAAGCCGACCATTGCCAAGAGGAAGGCGTCTGAAGCCCTGGGCAAGCAGCCGTTGCAGCCTGCCAGTGGAGACTCGTCATCGCCGAGTGGCAGTCGACGCTCGATACCGAATTCGGCCGCAGGGCCATCCCAGACTCCCAGCGGACCGAAAGTGTTCTTAACGCCCCTCGCCATCCAGGTCCTCGGCGATATCGCGGCCGCGCCCGTGGTCAGCCAGGTGCTCACGGCCGAGCCACACATGAACAGCGAGAAGTTGTCGAAGATGAAAGCCATCATCGAGTCCGACCCGAGCGCGCGCACCATCGACGGCGACACGATGAGGAAGCGCATCGCCAGCTTCACGCCGTCCGCGCTCCCAACGCCGACCTTCAGCTACGACAACAACACCCGCAACCCCGTCGTCACCTCCTCGTACCGCGACACCCCGCTGTTCCAAACCGCGTCGAGCAGCACCAGCACCCCCACCACCGCGCAACCTCCTCGCCTCGCCTCGCCCGCTCGCTTGTCTTACCACGTCTTCCCATCTCGCGCCAGCCCTCCGCCGCCAAATTTCGACACGCACATGTTCGACGGCGCCGGCCCGCGCCACCACTCCATCTTCGACAGCCCCGCCCACGACGCCACCAAAGGACCGAACGGCACCACGAGCCCGGCTGACTTCGGCCCGCATCGCGGCAACAGCGGCGGCGGCGGCGGCGTCGGCGGGGATATGATATTCGACAGCCCCAAGCCCGGCAGCGCCAACCATCATCAACACCATTTCGTGACCCAAGCCGGCCTGAACAGTCCCGGCTTCGGAGGTAGTCAGCAGTCCGCGGGGAATATCGATACCGTCTTTGCGGACCTGGTCCACGATCACGATCAGGAGCATTTCATCAGCGCCATGGACGGCGCGAGTGAGGTGGTGAAAGGTGGTAATGCGGCTGTCGCGGTGGCGCCAGCTGTCGACCCGCATGCGAGCGCGTCAGTCGAGGGCAAGAGGGAGGATGTGGAGATGGTGGACGTCGTCAAGGACGTGGCGCCGCAACCTCTTCGTCCGCTGCCGCCGCAATACGCTGAGCCGCCGGCGCCGCCGGCCCCGTCGCGTGAGAAGCACGTGCCGATGGATCACTTTGTGCATGTCGAGCCTTGAAAGGATCGTGGAGTAAAACTCGTGGGTTGAATATCGGACACTCGGAAGCCAATTCTGATCGAACGAGTCGGCATCTACACCGGCTCCTTAGCACTCTCGTGGTTTGCCATCTTTGCAGCGTGTGATCAAACGGGGCATCGGCTTTGTATTCTCTGGATCACCACCCGATGGCGTTTCTTCGGGGATGGGATTTTCTGCACCTGTTTGCTGGCGAATATTGCAATGTTGTCTCGTTTTTACTTGCTCGATACCAACCATATGAAGGGATGGGGGGAGAGATGGGACGGCAATGGATAGTGGAGTTAATGTTTTGTTTCTTTTCGGATAGTGGGAGTGAAGGGATTTTCTTCTAATTGTACAACCTTGCAAGCGTCGTGTTCGAAGAGGGAATGTGTGAAGGGGACTTTGGAAGAGTCGACATGTGGGTGCGTTTGTACGTTATGCTTTTCATCTCCTGCGTGAGGAGAGAATAAGGCGATATGTATGGGGAATGGAGAGATGAGTTGAGATTATGAGATCTGTTTCACTGCCTTTCCAATGCCGTGATAATCAGACATGTAATACTGCTCTCGGGGTTCCAACCTTGCACTGCGTGAGAAAGAGGTGTAATGATTGCAAAGGCGTTTCGAGATATGATACAGTCGTCTTCTACTCCCCAAACAAACAAGAGTAACGCCATGCTATGCCATAACACACGATTCTCACAAAATTGTACGCCTTACGAACCGGACATAATATCCCTCCCCCTTCACTCTGGCGGCGCTCCAGCCCCATTACCCGCCGGCCGACTCGTCAGGACCTGCTCGGGACCCTGCGACCCGACCGTCTGCGCGGCGCTCCCGTTCCCCGTCCCCACTGCTCCTCCTCTCCCCGCCCGCCTCGTGTTCGCCTCCTGGTCCTTCTCCGTGTTGATCTTCTCCACCGTCTTCTCGATCTCCTCCGTGCCCAACATCTCCACGCTCTTGCCCGGCGCCATGACGGCGATTTCGATATTCTTGGCGCCCGTCTGCACGACCTCCAGCAGGGACTTGACCGTCAGCTCGATGGTGGCGGCGCGGTCCATGCCGGGTTTGTGGTTGCGTTCGAGGAATTCGCGCACGGTTTTCGAGGAGCGGCCGATGGCGTTGGCTTTCCTGTGATACCAGATCCGTTAGACTCAAGACACCTTCCGTGTATGGCGTGGGAAGTCATTGATAATACGCACCATGCGCTGTAGATCCCACTCGGCTCCGTCTGGTACAGCCTCGCCTCCTTACTACCCGGGTCAAAGCCGACCATCAACGTGCTGATGCCAAAGGGCCGCACGCCGCCGGACTGCGTATACCGCTGCTGCACACCCGCGACGTACTTGGTGATGTACTCGATGGTGACGGGGTCCTCGACCGTGAGGCGATGGCTCTGCGCCTCGAGCCGCGCCTTGTCGACCAGGATGCGGGCGTCGGCGTTCAGGCCCGCGAAGGCGAGGCACACGTGCGTGTCGACGAGCGAGATCTTGGAGGGGGTGATGCGCGTGTCTTGGAGCTTCATCGCCGACCGCTTTTCGCAGCCTAGTACTACGATGCCGTCGCCTTTGACGGCGACCGCGCAGGTTCCGCGCTTGACGGCTTCGAGCGCGTATTCGACTTGGAAGACGTGGCCGTCGGGGGAGAAGACTGGTTGAGGGTGTTAGATCTCAGTAGGGTTGCGTGGAAGGAATGTGGTGGCCTGTAGTACCTGACAATGCTCGATCGTAGCCGGATGCCATGTTGGTGAGTGGGTCGAGCCCGTTGGCTCACGGGTCGTGGGTGGTTGTCTGATGTAGACAACGTGCGGATTGAAGTCCGTAAGATATAGGGTGCTGTTCGAGGCGCGATGTGTAGTGGTGGTGTCTGCTGTTTATCGGCTTCACAGCATCTCTCATGAGCTTTCAAGGCGACTCTGGAGACGCGAAGCTCATTCCCGGCCTCTTACCCCGACTGCCGAGGATCCGCCGAGGAGCTCCTCGCCCGCTCCGATATACGCCGGGGCAAGTGATGCGCGATGCGGATACTGCGGAGTACGGTAGATAATACAGCAAATATATATCCCTTTCACCTGCTCTCTCCCCATTGTGTATACCTCTTTCTTCTAGACCACCCATAATGCCTCCTCTCAACCGCTCACTCGCAGCACTTCGCCGCATCCGCCTGGCCAACGCTACCTTCCAGCAACCCGCACATCTTCGCCTACAACCACCCCGGCCTACGCTGCCCCTCGGCCAACAGTGCAGATGGCAACATGCCAACGCCCAAGAAGCAGAAGCGACGACTTCCGCCGCTGGTGCGGACCATTCTCCTCAATCTCAGCCCGATCGTAGCCAGAAGCAGATCAAATATACCTCCGACTCCTACCCGAACCTAGAACGGGATCCTCGTTTCAAGCAGCTTGCCGAGGACGACGTCAAGTTCTTCAAGGACTTGCTCGGAAGTGAGAGTGCGGTCATCGACGGCGTGACGCGAGACGCGAGCGAAGACCTGGAAGGCTACAATGCTGACTGGATGCGCAAGTACCGCGGACAGGCGCGCCTGGTCCTTAAACCCGAGAGCACGGAGCAAGTGAGCAAGATTATGAAGTACTGCAACGACAATCTCCTCCCTGTGAACCCGCAAGGCGGCAATACAGGGCTGGTGGGAGGCAGTGTGCCGGTCTTTGACGAAATCGTCGTCAACTTGGCGCGCATGAACAAGATCCACTCCTTCGACGACGTCTCGGGCATTTTAGTTGCGGACGCGGGCGTGATCTTGCAACAGGCCGACGACCACGTGGCGGACAAGGGGTACATCTTCCCGCTGGATCTGGGTGCGAAGGGGTCGTGTCAGATTGGCGGGAATGTGGCGACGAATGCGGGAGGCTTGCGGTTGTTGAGATATGGCAGCTTGCACGGCAATGTCCTCGGCCTCGAAGCCGTGTTGCCGGACGGAACGATCGTGGACGATCTGTCGAGACTGCGCAAGAACAATACGGGCTATGACATCAAGCAACTCTTCATCGGCGGCGAAGGCACCATCGGTATCGTTACCAAGATCTCCATCATCTGCCCACAACGCTCTTCCGCGGTCAACGTCGCCTACTTCGGGCTGGAAAGCTACGAAAAGGTGCAACAAGCGTTCAAGGAAGCGAAGGGTCAGCTCGGCGAAATTCTCTCCGCTTTCGAACTCATGGACACGCAATCCCAGCAACTCTACGCCAAGGCCAGCGGCGCCAAACTCCCGCTCGAAGGCGAGCACCCCTTCTACTGCCTGATCGAAACCAGCGGCTCCAACACCGACCACGACTCGGAGAAACTCAACACCTTCCTCGAGCACGTCATGGGCGAGGAAATCGTGACGGACGGCGTGGTGGCGCAGGACGAGACGCAACTGCAGAGCCTGTGGGCGTGTCGCGAGGGCATCAGCGAAGCGAGCCAGCACTTTGGCGGCGTCTACAAATACGACCTCTCCATCCCGCTGCCGGAGCTGTACGCGCTCGTCGACGACTGCCGCGCGCGCTTCCAGCAGAACGGCCTCATGGGTGACACGGATAAGCATCCCGTGCTCGACGTGCTGGGTTACGGGCACATGGGCGACGCGAACCTGCATTTGAACGTCGCCGTGCGCCGGTACGATAAAGAGGTCGAGAAGGCGCTGGAGCCGTGGGTGTACGAGTGGGTGCAGAAGCGGCAGGGGAGTATCAGTGCGGAGCATGGGTTGGGGTTGGCGAAGAAGGCGTTTGTCGGATATTCGCGCAGTGAGACCATGGTCAAGTTGATGAAGCAGATCAAGGGGCTTTACGATCCGGTAAGTTTGGTCTGTCCTGACTTCCCGCCACTTTTTGCGTCCTTGAAAACGTGGTCGACTTGCTAATGCTGTGTGCGCAGAATGGGATCATGAACCCGTACAAGTACATCTAGCCGACGGTGTCGGAACAGCTTTCGAGGTGCTGCGGTACACGTTGCAAAAGCGGCGACTAGAGGCGACAGAGGACGATGATCACGAGACTCAGGGGCCAAGCTTGGGCCGGACAAGACTATTGGGCGTGTTCATTGTTACGACTGTCAACATAACCCCCTGCAGCTTAGTGTCAGGAATACACAGACTGGCGGGCCTGCGGCCAGCGAAGAAGCAGACGAGACCGGACCTGGTGTTGCGCACTGGATGTCGACGATGACGGAGTCTTCGCCATGCGAGGGTGAAAGTATTTGGATGCCACGCGGTCGCTTTCCACATACGAGCCATCCAGGAGCTTTTTCTTCGCAAAGAATGACCGGTATTCTGGAATCTAGCATGATGACGACGACGACGGCGAAGGGCGAAAGGGTAATAAGGGTGTTGTGTGACCTGGCTTTTCCCGGTGAAAATAGAATATGGGCCAACTGTTTCAGCATAGCGGGTTCGGAGAGCATACTGCATATATTCGACTATCGATACGTACATATATGGATTGAAGACTGTGTGGTGATCGACTTCACTGACCGTCCTGCTTGTGTCGCCGATGTCGAAGGGGGCAAACACGTTTGATAAGTCGAGCTGTGCGGTTTGGGATAGGCTTGAGATAAGGGGAGAGGGTGTGTACGTACTACATCCTCTCCTCTCCTACGTCGCCAATTCCACCTAGGAGTTCCACCGTTATGGATAGGAGACGGCAGGTCTTATCAGGGTGCTGTCGTGCTGCTGTGGAAGGGTGTCACGGGCGGATAGCCGTTTCATAAGTGAAGCTTTCGACAAAGCGCTTCGTTCTACCCGCCTTCCTTAGAAGACATTGATGCTGTAGGAGATTGAGTAGTCGCCGAGAAGTGAGGTTGATGTGGACGGGTATGGTGGAATGTTGGACGATACAGTACATGTATGTACAGTGCGGGGAGGGCTGGAAAGGGACTGGACCTGCGTCGTCATCAGCCTTCGCACCTCACCTTCTTGGGTGTATGTATAGCCTGAGGATAGAAGACACACGCATCACTTCGTCTCGTCTTGAACTGTCCCTGACTCTCGACTACACCTTCCTACCCCTACTTCCACCAGCTTCTTACAGTCAACGTGGCGAGCATCATCAGCAGCGCACACACGACCAGAGACCAGCTGACCTGACCGCGGCACCTCGCCGTCAAACTGCCAGGCGTCGGACTCGCTCGAGAGTGACAACTACCTGCACGTGCAACACCGCACCCTATCACCGTGCCGCCTACACATTGCAACACGCTTTCACACAAAGCACCACCATCCCAGGAACGCAGCCAGCACGCTCGATCATCGTCTTGACAACACCAATGTCGTAGGTCTGGAGAAGCCTCCGACGGCATCTGCACTTCTACTCCACCCATCCAACCTCTCCCCTCCTCCACTCCCCAGCTTCCGAGCTGGATCACGACGACCCAACCACCGCTTCCTCCCCTGTCACCACCGCCGGCCCAATCACTCCTTCGATCGACACCCATCCTCCTCCTTTAGCATCAGACTCTACTGCCCCACCCCAACACCCCGATCC
>Ga0268244_10000585_pt1 | contig 14973 bp, 11 predicted proteins | sample AgamicMgSfe_FD_200258 | JGI IMG/M metagenome (GOLD analysis project Ga0268244, IMG submission 200258) | Agave microbial communities from Guanajuato, Mexico - Mg.Sf.e (v2) (version 2) | ecosystem: Host-associated > Plants > Phyllosphere > Phylloplane/Leaf | place: Guanajuato, Mexico | collected... | reverse complement strand
TCTCTGCACTGTGTGTCTGTATCCAACGCGAATTGGACAATGGCACCAGGCGGTCTTCTTCACGAGGCACAGCCCGTGCTCCATGCCTCCCGTGGTGAAGAGGAGGCAGTGCATCGGCCCTGGTCCTTCGTGTCCTGAATCAGCTTAGCCTGATGGCGGTGTCCCAACTTGACTATGAGTCTTACTGGGTGCGCCGCGGTCCAGTACGACTGTCGATGAGGTTTGGTTGCCTTTCCTCACGATCTCCTTCTTCACCATCTCCTGCTTTCATATACGCGGCAGCGGACTGCCAACTTCTCATCAACGGCTTCTGATGTGATCTCCTTGCCTTGAGGCTGCAGAGTTCACCACCAACAGGTCAGCGTGGCTGTCCGAGGGTTCGATTGTATCTCACATAAACCCTACGAAAAAGAGGACTAGAAACACAACCGAACAACGTCGTATCGGCTCCCCGACCAGCAACACTATTCCAAATGGCCTTCTCAATCGACCTCCCCATCGACTTGCCCGTCCCAAGCTACATCATCTACCGTGACACGCCGGCTGGACGTGCCTACGACCCTACGGCTCCTCCTGTCTTCTTCCCTCCGAAGGACTCTGATGAACTTTTCGATGCCCTCCGCACCAAGTTCCCGCACTTGAGAAGTCACTCCGAGCGTCTGCGTGACGCCATGATCGAATTTCTTCTCGAGGAGCGTCAAGCTGAGCTTGGCCAGAACCTGTCCGCAATGCCTGCGATGTCCGCCGAAACTTCCACAACCTCACCTTGTCAACTATCATGGCCTTCGATGTCTTCCGACTCCAGCTCTCTGTGGAGCAGCCCGGATACTTTCACTCTTACAACTTCAACTTTCGGCGACTCGCTGCAACCGCACCTCCTACACCTCACCCGGCAAGCCTCCACGGCCGGCTCCGCAACGGCCACACCGTCGATCCCAGAGTCGTCACCAGCAGTTCCGGAGCACATGACTGGTGTTTTCAGCCTCGATCCATCTGCTCAACCGAAGCAGCGTGTGCGAAGGAAGATGACCGAGTCTGAGAAGGCGGAGTACCGCAAACGACGTATAGTCAAGGCCTGCGATAAGTGCGCAAAGCGGAAGCGCAAATGTCACCACAGCGAGTCCGAGATGGACCGTCTCGCCGCGAAGTCGACCAAGGTTGCTAAACCTCGAGTTCAGTTGCCATATGCTATGACAGTAGGCGCGTCGGTTGCTCCTAAACAGCATGACACTTTGCTGGACGTGTCTGGTCGTGGATGTGAAGACGTATTCGCCGCCGACATCCAACTCTTCGACGACTTCACGAACTTCCTCGAGGAGCCGTGGCATGGAGTCAGCTTGGATTGGAGCACGCACTTCGACCATAGGTCTAGCCTCGAGGGCGGCGCGAGAGTTTGGGATGGCCGCACCGGAGGCGTACCTACAAGACTTTCACGACACCTTCAGAATGATGTGGTAAACGACAGGCTACTACCAAGCGCCAGCTTCGGCAACGCGCAGGTTGTTACAGCCAATAGTCCGATTGCCAAGGCGGGCAGACCCTCTTACCACACGCTCTCGGCTACCAGTTCCGGCCACGCGTCTGACGAAATGCCAGCTAAGCGCTGGCGTCAAGCAACAACCAGCGGCATCCCTGGGTATAATACTCCACATGGCGGACTAGCTTCGGGTCCCGTTCACGCAGCGGGCGCGCACGGTGTTGATCGTCAGAAGCAATGCGTTTCTGAAAGCACTACCGAACATGGGGCACAACGCATGGACCCGAGACAAACACCACAGGCACGAGTCGTATCGGCATCGGCCAGCACCAAGAAAGCAGTCAACGCGCTCGGCGACCTGAAGGAGTCGCCGAGGCTCTTGCGTCACGTGCCGGTAAACCTTGCGAGCGCCACGACAGGAATACAACTAGATGCACCACACCTGAACGGCAGCCTACGTCCTGCTCGAGCGGTACCGGGATGCTCTGTCCGGGAGCTCGAGACCTGCTTCAACGACATCTTGATTCCGTCACAAACCCACGCTCCACTGCCACTGGGAGGAAGGCCGAGTCATCACTACCTTCGCGCGAGTACGGACCTCTCTCGATCCGAGCGCAGCGGCTCTGCATCGATTCCGGCGTCGACGCTACTCAGCGCTAGAGGGGGATCCGGGAGTGCACTCGGGGCTCCGGGTGAGACAATGGCGACCTGGAGTAACGGAATGTTCGCCTCAGCCTCCGTGCCGACTTCTGGTAGGAAGTTCTCGACTCCTGAGGATGGAACCGCATTGTCACAACGTGTACCTGCGGAAAGAACCTTGCGCCTCGCAAGCTCCTCCGTTAAGCTTCGCAGGCTGAGGGGAAGTACACCAAAGGCATCACCCAGCACTGATGACTGGCACAACCCGCCTCTTTGGGCTAGAAGACCCAATTCACGAGAAGTTCAGCGCTACGTCCACATGGAGTCTGCCGACCAACGCGATACTTGGTCTACCGAGGACAAAGACAATGTTAGTATCGACAGCAACGCCCACCTAACGCCGGTCGTCAAAAAGCGTTCTCCGCCAGCTCTACTGCCTCGCAACAACAATGTTGGTCAACCCGCGAACGCGAACCAGTCTCTGAACCAAATGGCGAACGGTTGCAGTTGGGACCTACATCGACAATCTGCCACCGGCACGAACTCTCTGTCTACTTCCTACCACTCCTTTTCCACCAAATCAGACACTGGCTCCAGGGGTCCACTCTGCGAATCCCAACAAAGCAGGCTACCAAAGCGTCGCATTCACCTCGGCAGATCGGAGTACGAAAGGAACACGGAGCCCACCGCCCTGCTCGCAGTACTCGGCAGCTTGCTCCTCCTCATCTTCATGTGCACGGTTGTTTCGCCGCGGAATGCTTCCCTGCTCCTCCTCGCCATCTTGACTCCTGTCTCGAACGCAAAGGTTTATAATTATTGGGACCGCGCTCGGCGCTTGTGGTCATCCGTCTGATAAGGGTTGAGGCTTGGAGGTTGTTCGGCAGGAGCAAGTGAACTGGGTTGAAAAAGATGGACTGGTGTGGATGAGGACGGCAAGGACGGGATGACTGCCGGACTGCACCGTCATGTCCGTAATCTGCCGTTACCTCGTCTCCTGTTCTTTGTGTAGATGTGATCTGTATTGACCAGGTTCACATCAGATCGTTATAGCTATGTTAGCGGGACTGAACGATTCTGTCTGTGAATCTCATGCGAACAAAAAGCTGTAGTTTATTCGCCTTCCTTGGTTATGTATTCGTTTCCACTCAGTCTATACCTAACCATCCTGTGTGCCCTTGTAGACGGACGGACTTGCCTGCTATTTTGACAGTAGTGACTACCAAGCTTCTACGACCACCTTTTTGAAGAAGGCACGTCTACCCATCCCGATGCTAGCGAGCGTACTGGGCACCTTCACTTCCGACTTCCATTCTTCGGAGGTGACAAGCGACTACATGTACATACAGCACATGTACATTGACATGCCAAAATGCCACGCTGGATGGCAGGTCTCCTCTTCCAAGCCTGGATCTACCAAATCGCCATCTTCGCCTTCAGCCTTCACCACCTCATCTCCGCCCTGCAGCAAAGCGGAGGCGGCGACGACGACGACGACGCGCACCCAATCCTCCGCAAACGCTGGATCTGCCTGCTCTCGCTCATCGTCCCACAAGTCGTCCTCCTCTGCGCAGAGGTCCTGCTCTGGGCCCTCGACAGCTTGCGCTTCGGCGATTACCTTCTTTCGCAGGCGTTCAAGCTCTACGTTTGGTGGACTTTTCACTCCTGGGTCTCCGGGTTGGCGGAGGAAGCGGCGGAGCACTGCTCGACGTTGAAGGAGAATTATCTGTGGAGGACTCTGCTCGATGAGACGACGTCGATGGATGAGAAGGCTGCCGCGCTGTATCCTAGGGTTGTGATGCAGCGCTTGCCGGACTGCTACCCTAATGATATCCACACTCGCATTCTGTGGTACTTCGTGTACGTACTTCCGTTGACTGACGGACGCCTTGTTGGATTTGCCTGGCAAACCTTACAAAGTTGGTTCTATGGACGCGCTGACCGTGAAGTTCTTTAGCGCGTTCTTCTGCTTCGTGCCGTGGATACCTGGGTTGTGGCTGCGATTGTGGACGTCGTCGGTCTTCCACGCTTGGACGACCCCGCGAACCGAAGCCCCGAAGCTCGACGGTGCCGACCTCACGCCACCGGGAGAGACGGCCGGGGTCCATCTCAGGCCCGTCAGTGGAGTAAGGACTCAAGACAGCACCATCAGAAGGAGGCGGATCGGCAGAAGCTCGCAAGATCCCGAGGGTCTTCGACAAGTCTGAGTGTAAGCGCACTACTCGCCCATCGCCTCCTCCATCCGTTTGTCCATGCTGACTCGCCAGCGGTCCCCGAAACGCTTCATCGCCCAGATCACGGCAAAGCCGCTGATCAGGGCAATGACACCCACGCCCGTGAACAGCCATCCGTTCCCGATGGCGTTGATGAGGGGCTCAGTGACGATGGTACCGATGCAGCTCCATATGTTCCGTACGAAATTGTTCAGTGCGACGCCATTGCTGGCTTTCCGAGGCATGAACTCGGTCAGCATCGTCGTCACCAACGCGAAGATGAGCATGCTGCCGATGCCGAAGAAGAAGTTCGCAATCAGCGGTCCAGCCAAGTTGACGGCAGACCTCACACACCATCCGTACGTGATAATGGCGAATGGCCAGAGGGCCGCGCCGATGTACGCGTTCTCCTTCATCCGGTCTTCGGGCTGGAACTTCAACCTCCCCTTCTCGTCGTACCTGCCCGCCTTCCTGGCCTCGCGGTGCATGATGCGATCGACCCACCTGCCACCAAAGATGGATGCAATGACGTACCCGAAAGAATTCGGCAGATACAGCAGACCGATGACCGTGCTCCCGTAGCCGTACGGTGGGGCCGAAAAGCTCTTTTGGACGGAAATGTTCAGCATGTAAAGCGTGCCGAACGTGATGCTGGAGTAGTACACGGTGAGTGCCACCGCTGGGAACTGCATGTAGAGCACGATGCGTAGTGGATCGATGAATGCTCGCTGGAACAGCGCCCAGTATTTGCGGGTCTTCACCTGAACCGATTGCGTTGTGATCGTGCGTGTGAGCTTCGGTCTTGCGTTTGTCTTCCCATCGCCATTGAGCTGTACGGCCACTTGCGCCTCCGCCTCGCGCTCGGCTTCCGCAGCTATCGGCTTCCGTCTCCGCAACGTCTCCGGAAGGCAAAACAGGATGAGAATCCACACGCAAACGCCAAAAATCGTGATGAACCATAGCGCGGATCTCCAACCAAGATTCTGGGCCAGCACACCCCCAACGATTGGGGAAATAAGAGGACCTGCGAGGGGACCAAGATAAAAGATTCCCATAGCGGTTCCGCGCTGAGAGCTATCCCAGCAATCGGCTACGGATCCGGCGCCCACCGCCTGTACGCTCGCCGCCGCGCCTCCGGACAAGCACCGCATGACGATAAACATACCAATGCTAGTGCTGACGGCAGAGAGCGCATTGAAGAGGGCGAACAGGGCAAAGGACACAAGGTAGATGGTCCGTCGTCCCAACGTCTCGGAGAAGCTGCTCCACCACAGCGGGAAGATGGACATGCTCAGCATGTAGAGCGCAACGCTCATATTGACCACCGTTGGCGAGCTGTCGAACGTGCTAGAGATGTCGGTCAAGGCAGGCAAGACAATGGAGCTGCCCATCGGCGCCGCCGCGCCCGCCACCGCAACGAGGAAAGTGATGGTCCATTTCAGCTGTCGGGTGTAGTGATATGGCTCGACGACCTCGGCGATCACGCTGAAGCGCGCGAGCAGGCCTCGGCGCTCAGCGAGGGGGACTTTCACAGCCTCCCTTTGAACAGATCGTGTTGATGACACCGCTCGGCTTTGCGTGGCGGATGCGGCTCGACTTCGCGACCTGTGCGTCGGGACCTGATGGTCGTGGGTCGAGTGAGTATCTGAAACTGTGCGCTGGGAGTCCTGAGAAGCATGAGAGCCATGGGACCGGGAACGGCCACGCTGGAAGATCTTGAGGACGTCTTCGCTGTTGGAGCAAGGTGCGGCGGATGCTGTGATGTCGGGTTCCTTGGACAGCGCGGTGGGCGGTTCATCGGCGGATCGGTCGCTGGACGAGCCAGTCGAGCTTTCGAGTTCGATCTTGTCCTCAAGCTCGCCTTTCTCGTTGTCATGATCTTGGCTCATCTCGGCTATGTACCTGCAGGGTGAATATCGAACAGCAGATTGGAATCGAACCTCCGCTCACTCTTTCGTGGATGCCATGGAAGAACGAAAGGAGGGCATCTCTGCTACCACGGTTTTAAGGTCGCTGTTGGGTTGACACAAGGAGTTTGTGACGGAGAGATGACAAGTAGATGCGTGAACCTACCTACCTACCTAATCAAGGCAAGCCATGGTGTTATGGCTGCAGCACATGGACTCCATGCCGCGTTCCTCGTACAGGTTGATGGCACAGGTGATGGCCACAAAGATGCCGAAAGCCGTTCAGCTCTACATATGTAGGCGGATATAAATCCATATCGTCGTCTCGCCTCTTACGGCCGACGAGCCGCGGCATATGGACGCGGTTGTATGAAAAGAAGCGGGGTGATGGTCGTCGAAAGGGTTGATGATGGACGGATGTCTATCGGGCGACCTGAGTCATGACGACCCGGCTCCAGGCCGGCTTTGATGTTCCCCGAGTCATGAGGCGGGACCCAAAATCGATATCGGAGTGGGCACAGAGATACGCTGTCGAACATACAAGTTATCATTCATCTCATATGTATACATGTAGACAGCATCGCAATCCGACCAGCGTCACTCTAGCCGCAAAAGTATCGTACAAGCATCGTATACTAAGAACACACAAACTCACCATCAAGCACCGAAGATTTTCACTACAAACCACCATGGCAGACGATAGCCGCAATAACAACAACAACAGCAAAACATCTGGTCTCCAGCAGCACTTCCAGAACGTCAATCCGATCGAGCAGACCGGGGTATGGGACCAGGTGTGGCAGAAACAGATCACGCCATGGGATCGATCCGCGCCGTCGCCAGCACTCATCGACATGCTGAATGACCAGGCCGATGTGTTCGGATCGCCTGACAGGAGGACCTCAAGACGCACATGCGCGGAAGAAGGTCCTCGTCCCGGGATGCGGTCGTGGGTACGATGTGCTGCTCTTCGCCTCCTATGGTTACGATGCATACGGCCTGGATGTTTCGCGGACTGCGGTGGAGGCGGCCCGGGTCCTGGCGCGAGAGCAAGGCGAGGATCAGAGCAAGTATCCTCTCCGCGACGACCGTGTCGGGCGTGGAAACGCCAGCTTCATCTTGGGGGACTTCTTCAACAACGACTTCCTCTCGGAGGTCGGCGATGCAGGCCCGTTCGACATTGTGTACGACTATACGTTCATATGCGCACTGCCGCCGGACCTGCGACCTGCATGGGCCAAGCGTATGACGGAACTGCTCAAGCCGACGGGGCATATGATATGCTTGGAGTTCCCGCTTCACAAGGCACCCGCTCTTGGTGGACCGCCGCACGGCCTGTCCTCCTCGTTGTACAAACAGCTGCTCGCGCAGCCGGGGCAGAGCGTGAGGTACGATGAGAACGGTAAAGTGCATGAGGACTCGAACGGAGACTTGGCGGGAAACGCGCTCGTGAGAGTGATGCACTGGGCGCCAACAAGGACGCACGAGGTCGGGAAGGGTACTGATCGGGTCTCGATCTGGCAGCCGCGCACGCGCTGAGAATGTTGACTGCCGGGCGCGGCGGCAGGTTCGTCGTCGGTGTCTGAATGAGTCTCGTCACTGGTAGATGGGCTGAGTCCACCAGGCGTTGTGGAGGTAGCGATCCCCATAACGACCGCAAAAGGCCGGCTCGACAACCATATCGTGATCCGCTGGAGCATTGCGATACCGCTTGACGGCCGATGTCACATCCACATCTTCCTCCTCCTCGTCATCATCAACAAACCTGGCCCGTTTCTTCGAAACACTCTTCTGACTCGTCGCCGAGAGCCGCAGCCGCAGCTGTGTCGCGACGCGCTCGACGATCCGGACCTTGTCCGCGAACGGCTGCATCTGCACGCCGTCCCGCTCGAGCTGATCGCAGGTCAGGACGCTGTAGGTCTGCGCTTCGCCGAGGAGCTGCGTGACGACCGAGGTGAGCTCGAAGTAATCCACCTCGAAGTGCGAGCCATTGGCGGCCGCGCGGGCATCGGCGGACACGGCGTTCAGCAGGGAGCCGAGCTTCTCGCGCTGCTCGAAGAAGAAATGCTGGTATTGAAACGCGAGGCGCGCGCGGGGGGTGTACATCATGAAGTGGTGTCTGGCGGTTTTGGTCGGTAGGCCGGTGTTGAGGTCGGTGTTGGAATACATCGAGAAGCCCATGTTGGCAATGGGAGAGGGAGTGACTGGGATTGCAGCGTAAAGTGTGATGAAGGAAGGAGTGAACAGAAAATGCAACGGGCAGAAAGTAGTTCTAGAAGTGTGAAGGGACGAAACATCTCATCGCGTACGCGGGACGCGTTCCATTCTTATATTATGTGCATTGATGATACAGGCGACGAGGCTGGGGGAAGCCTGTGCGCATCGATAAGACGCAATAATCAGGGGCATTCGCTCCTCGGTCCGTCGCCTGAGTCCGATGCACGAGCCAAGAGGCTCCGACGTCTGGCTGAAATCCATCTCCATCAAGGCTTGCATGGTAGTACATGGCGCTGCGGTATATGTATCAATCCAGGTCAATGAACTCCGAGACCACTCGCTTTTAGCACTCGCGCTGTTTCACCGAGCATGCAAGACTTTCCGACGTTGGCCCCATGCAATATCCCGTGATGACCAGATGCGCCTTCGCTAAGGACCAGCATGCACGAAAGCAGACGTTCCACCTACACGATCACTGCGCACCTCTCCCAGGATCGCCCTTTTCGAGATCCTTTCCTTGTACTACAACGACTCCCCCATCATCAGCCGCGGTTTCATCCTGCCCTTCCGCCTGCGCTCGCCTCTTCATCTTGTCCGCATACCTCTTCCGCTTCGCGTCCTCCTTCCGCTTATCCTCCTGCATCTTGCTGATGAGCGTGGACTTCTCTCGTATCCGATAGCCCTTGGCGTAGAAGATGAACGGGATCGGGATGCAGACGGCCTCGAGGAGCGCGAGCAGCATGCCGGCGTAATGCGGGCCCAGGCTGGCGTACATGGCCGGCCCGGCCAAGGGCAACGTCGCGCCCATGACGGACCGCAGCACCGCGTTGCCGGCCAGCGCCGAGGCCGCGTAGATGTCGTACGAGTGCACGAGATAGTTGGTGGCGTAGATGAAGACGGCGGCGTTGCCCATGCCGAAGGGGACGCCGGCGAGGATCGGCAGGATCCAGTGGCAGTCGGGCGTGCCCGTCCACGCGAACCACATCTCGCCCACGGGGATCAGCACCGCGGCGATGCAGACGACGCTCACCATGGCTTCGGGGGGCGGACTGCCCGTTTCCGGGTCGGGCTTGTGCGCGTGGATCATCTTGCGGATGAGCGGCTCGGAGAAGATGACGATGAGGGATCCCACGCCGATGCCGGAGAAGGCGAGGCCGGCGAGCCCGGGCGTCCAGTGCCGGAGGTCCTGGAATATGATGGGGTAGGCGACGAAGCAGAGGTACAGGATGCCGTACACGAGCGCGATGTAGAGGTCCCAGAAGATGCTGCAGCAAGCGGTCAGTCTCGGTCACGATGCAGCGACAGGTCTCTGGTCACGCACAGGATCGGCTCCGTGACCGTCATGACGAACGGACGGGACAGGTTGACCTTGAGCAGTGGCCAGAACTTCTCTTCGTCATCGTATCTCGACCAGTACCGCTCGTCACCCGTCTCCTCTCTCCGCTTCGCCGCTCGCTTGCGAAGAATCGCCGGAGCGTAAGTCTCCCTTACCAAGCTGACTAAAACCCATCCCACGCCTCCTGCTATCATGACCACCCAATTCGTGTAACGCCATCCCAGGTACTGGTACACGAAACCGCCGACGACAGGCCCAAGCTGCACGCATGTAAGTGAAGTGCAAATCTCCGATCGAGCTTCACAGCGCTTTTTCGCCACCTGATCATGTGGGATATGGCGCTACTACGTACCACAGGCCCATTCATAGGTCCAATACTCCATATGGAAAACGCCAATGCACGCTTCTCCTCATCGACAATATCGTTGACCGTGCCCGGCGCGTTACTAACCATGGCCGAAGCGCAGAAAGCTCCGAAGAAGCGAGTGACGAGAATGGCCTCGATGTTGGGCGCCAGCGCGCACGGCAGGACCAAAAGCACAAACATGCCCATAGCAACGATGTAGATCGGCCGCCGGCCAAACATCTCCGACAAGGGCGCCAGGATGACGGCCCCCGTCGCCATACCGAGCAGGTACGTCGTCACGCCCAGGATGCCCGTGTTGTCCGAGATGCCGAACGAGGCCTGCATGCCGGGGATGGCGGACGTGTAGCTCGTCGAGTACAGGACGACGCTCGTGGTCGCGTAGCTCATAGCGAACAGGATCAGGCATTTGTACGCGAGGCTGAAGTTCTGCGGGTTCGCCGGCTCGCCTTCGTCGAAGTCGACCTCGAAGGCGGGATCGGCGCCCGAGGCGTCGGTCGCGGTGCTCTTGTTCGTGTAGGTCCGGTGCATGGCCGAGGTGGTCGGCACGATGCCGCCGACCGCACCCGTCGAGGACGTGTGCGATAGGTGTGGTCGCAGCCTTTTCTCCGGGAAGTCGCGGTTGTATCGCTCGTCGTGCTCCGATGCTTCGGAGATACTATCGCCGGAGCTGGAGACTGGTGATCCGGGTTCCTCGGCCGACATTTTTCGGGATGCTCGGCGAGCCGCCGTCGACGGGGCTTTCTCATCGAATGTTCCGGACATCGGGTTGGGCGAACAAGACGGTTAGGACGGTACGCATGCGGCGAGAAAGGAGATGGGGTCAATGATGGTGCGCCGAAAAGTCGACACTCGGAAGATGCATCCAACGAAATGTGCGCGGGCGTGAAGAGCGAAGAGCTAGAAAGAAAAGATATGGTGAATGTAGGAGAGATGATCTCAGGTGGAGAAGAAGGGTGTATGGCAATCAATGAGATAATGAATACACCAAACCGTGAAGACTTGCGATGCGCTCACCATGATACATGCACATGGTCTTTTCTACCGATGCCGGGTGAAGGAGACGGCAAGCGCAGGTGCGGTGTAGGTCTATACGATGAAAAAGCCACCTGCAGCAGCAACTGCCCGCAGTAGTTTACCCAGATGGAGAAGGTCAATGACCCGACCGTTGCATGTCAAGGACTCATCCAGGTGATGGATCGGCAAACGAACAGGAGCGGAATTGCGGCGCTTTTGGAAACTGTTGCGGAGGCGGAAATGTGTTTCGACGAGACTTACCCATTGGCATCCTGTACGACTGCCATCTGGTAGTGGCTGCATCGATGGGTGAATGGCACAAAGGTCACGCTGGACGATGTTGACCGTCGTGTGATGCTTGGGAGGTTTTTGCTGGCTGGAGGCGTGCCGGGTTTTCCGAACGAGGCGAGCACGAGGGGATGCGCCTTGCGACAACCTCGTACATGTACTGGACAAGTGTTCTCGTCAGAGGGAAGTGTCGAGGAGATCGGTTTCGTGAGCCTCCTATCGTACACCTCAGGGGTGTAGTAACACCCGAGGTGACTCGTCCGATGTCGAAAGTCATACCGCCGAATGAAGGGTTCCGCCGCCGAATGCGGCGTTGCAGCTTCTCAAGGTCTAGCAGGTGAGATACTGGGCTTTGCCTCGACTCTGATCTGAGCAGGATTCGTGGGAAGAGACAGGTGCTTTCAAGCGACTTGGACGCATCAGCACGGCGAGAGTATGAATATTTGCTCATCGCGCAATCGCTCGCAACGACCAGGTTGTTCGTGATGCGCAATGCAGACGACCCTTTTCGCCAGACGACATGGACGTTGGACGGCTGTCTGAGCCTCAACTCTGCCGAAGGTCATTCCTCATCTGATGAGAGCATGATCAATTTGTTACTGTACACTTCGTTCCCCGTGGGCCGTAACCCCGGGCGTCCGGCGTTGCGGAGCAGCACGTGAATGATGAAGAAGGAAGGCTGTCAGTTGTGCCGAGGCCTGACGTTTGACTTCAGACAAGCGGAAGCAGCCGCCGTCCCCTTCGTCCTTCAATCATCATCATCATCATCATCAACCTTTGGTTCGCCCTTTCGACCGAGGACTTCACGGTGGCCCACGCGTCTCTTTGCGATCCTTTCATCCCTCCGTCGAAGAGGATGCTCGTCGGGTCTGGCTTCGGCCAAGCCCGGATAACCCAAGGTACAGTCATGTCTCGCGTACCATCAGTCCTTATAACGTACCCCGTCCCCGGGCTGATGGTGGAATGATGTTCTTCGGTGTCATTTCTCTCTACATCTGACTGCCTGTACTGTTCTCTCTCTACACTGCATCACTTCAGCTCGCAAGGCATAGACCTAGCACACCCTCTCCCAGCAGATCAACCTGGCAGACCGGTTGAGACAAGTGGTGTCGGTTGTCTCAGCAATCTTGCCGTCCGGCCTAACCGCGAACATGGTGGCTCACGCAAACGACGCCGAAGAGCAGCGTTACCAGGATGAGGTCAGGGAAATCAAGCAATGGTGGACAGACTCGCGATGGAGACATACTCGGAGACCCTTCACGGCCGAGCAGATCGCCTCGAAACGAGGCAATCTCAAGATCGAATGGCCTAGCAATCAGATGGCCAAGAAGCTGTGGAAGACCGTCGAGGAGCGCTTTGCGGTAAGGTGGACAACTATTGGCGAGGTGTCAGTAGACACTGACGTCCCGGCAGAACAAAGACGCGAGTTTCACCTACGGCTGTCTGGACCCAGTCATGGTCACGCAGATGGCCAAGTACCTGGACACCGTCTACGTTTCCGGCTGGCAATCATCCAGCACCGCCTCATCCTCCGACGAACCAGGCCCAGATCTTGCCGACTACCCGTACACCACCGTCCCTGACAAAGTCCAGCACCTGTTCATGGCCCAGCTCTTCCACGACCGAAAGCAGCGCGAAGAGCGCCTGAGCACTCCTCCGGCTGACAGAGCGAAGGTCGCGAACACCGACTTTCTGCGGCCCCTCGTCGCTGATGCCGACACTGGCCACGGTGGTCTGACCGCCGTCATGAAGCTCACCAAGCTGTTCGTCGAAAAGGGAGCGGCCGGCATCCACATCGAAGACCAAATGCCCGGGACGAAGAAGTGCGGGCACATGGCGGGTAAGGTCTTGGTCCCCGTCAGCGAACACATCAACCGCCTCGTGGCCATCCGTGCCCAAGCGGACATCCTCGGCAGCGACCTCCTCGCCATCGCGCGCACGGACTCCGAAGCCGCCACCCTCATTACATCCACCATCGACCCGCGCGACCACGCCTACATTCTCGGCGCCACGAACCCCGCGCTGCAGCCGCTCAACGAACTCATGCTGGCCGCCGAGCAAGCCGGCAAGCAAGGCGCCGAGCTCCAGGCCATCGAAGACGCCTGGACCGCGCAAGCCAACCTCAAGCTTTTCCACGAGGCCGTCGCCGACACCATCAACGCCGGAGTCCACGTCGACAAGGCGGGGTTGATCGAGCAGTACACGAAACAATCCCAGGGCAAGAGCAATGCGGAGCAGAGAGCCATCGCCAAAGGCCTGACCGGAGTGGACGTGCATTTCGACTGGGATGCGCCAAGAACGAGGGAAGGCTACTACCGCTACCAAGGTGGCTGCCAGTGCGCGATCATGCGGGCGTGCGCGTACGCACCGTACGCGGACTTGATCTGGATGGAGAGCAAGCTCCCCGACTTCCAGCAAGCCCGAGAATTCGCCGACGGTGTCCACGCCGTCTGGCCGGAGCAGAAGTAAGCCCTTCCCAACCTCATCTATATCCCGTCCACTCTCCATCCGAGCTAACCACTCCCTTCCTCATCTAAACAGGCTCGCCTACAACCTCTCCCCCTCCTTCAACTGGAAAGCCGCCATGCCCCCGCAAGAGCAAGAAACCTACATCGCGCGCCTCGCCCAGCTGGGCTACTGCTGGCAGTTCATCACGCTCGCGGGCCTGCACTCGACCGCGCTCATCGCCAACGCGTTTTCCAAGGACTACGCGGCGCGCGGCATGCGCGCGTACGGCGAGACGATCCAGGAGCCCGAGATGGCGCAAGGGGTGGAGGTGGTGACGCACCAGAAGTGGAGCGGCGCCAACTATGTGGATGAGTTGTTGAAGATGGTCAGTGGTGGGGTGAGCAGCACGAGTGCGATGGGGAAGGGGGTGACGGAGGATCAATTCAAGCATTGATTTTGATTTTCTTATTTGGGGTGGGGGGGCTCGTTGCAATGTGTTGCGCATTGGGTAACGAAGATTGCTATGATAAATCCCACTTGTTGCGTTGAACATACGAATCGATCGATGGGTCGATAAGGGTCATTGTTACTCCCCTCGTGAACGGCAGTAGTGACTTCGTGTGAATGTAAATGTGCATCAGCATCAATCTCACGTGATGTAGTGCGATGAGATAGGGTGGGCGATCATATATCGCGACCCGCACCCTCGTACCTAGTAACATACGTAAAGGCAGCGCGTGGCCTGCTATTCAACGCCTCCGATGCTTCATTCAATCAGACCGTACCGAGAAGAGACGGCGGTCTATTACGCACCTGGCTCTCCGCCTGTCAGACGTCAAAGGATCGCGACCCTAGTGTACCGTACCGTAGATTGAAACTCGATGCCTTGAATAGGGAAAAAGTATGCAATTTCTAGTCGTAGGGTATCGTTATATCATCATAATCCTCACGGGGTGCACGGGTGCGCCTTGTAAATATCTCCTCCCACCGTCAAACGAACACTTCCTGCGCTCTTTTCAGGGAAGAAAAACATCAAGCCCTCACCATCCCGACCCTCCCACCCCTCAACC
>Ga0268244_10000584_pt1 | contig 14976 bp, 7 predicted proteins | sample AgamicMgSfe_FD_200258 | JGI IMG/M metagenome (GOLD analysis project Ga0268244, IMG submission 200258) | Agave microbial communities from Guanajuato, Mexico - Mg.Sf.e (v2) (version 2) | ecosystem: Host-associated > Plants > Phyllosphere > Phylloplane/Leaf | place: Guanajuato, Mexico | collected... | reverse complement strand
GTGGAGGTGGTGTTTCAGCGTCGGTGAACGGACTCGTTTCTATCTCGTTTCCCTTGTTTTTGTGAACGTCCCTCGGCTTCGCTCTCCACGAAACCCTTAGTGCTAAGGGGGGTTTAAAGAGACAGCAGCGCGAACTTTGCTCGTGGGTTGGAGGTTCTCGTGGTCGTTTGAGAGGTAAGCGGATCCCTAACAATAGTATGCAGTGTCGTCGGTTAACGAAAAGTCCACGGGTAAGGATTAGGGCTCTTTTGGTCTGGTTGTGAGACGGTAAACGACCAAGTACCTATGTATGATGATGGACACAAACGACACACTATCGAATGCGGCATGTCCAGGTCATGTCTCCCACGCTTGCCTCCGAATTCACACTCGGAATAGAAATGATGATGTACAGTATGTGAACGGCGTATACAGTACATACGGTACGTAACTAAGAATCCGCACCGATGGCGAAGACGAGACCCTGCATGATAAACAGAAGGAAAAAGAAAAGCACATGTACGCGCATGCACAACAAAATGGTTCGCCCGCGAAAGAAAAGAAAAGAATGTGCGGCTCGTACTGTACCTGTCGCGCTTTCGCTCGGGTACAGATCTCATGCACAGCTGCCGCCCGATCATTCGTCACGAGAGGGGAAACCATCCTCTGGGGCGATACGTAACTTCATCATGTATATGTTGACGGACAGCAGAATTCGCGTCGCCTCACGTTGTTTGAGGTCTCGATGATGAGCAGGGAGGAGGTCGGGTCGAAGGCGAATCGCCAAGCCAAGTCACCTGATGTCACTGAATAGGAAGTCGTGGGTCTGGGCCTAAGTGTGGCGTTCAGGTACGGGGAAGCCATGGAAACCGAAAGCGATTTCTTCTCTCCCCTGTCGTGTTGTGTTGTGTACCGTCTCACAGCTACTTTTCTACACCACTACGTGTACACAAGTACATGTTAATACTTTGCCTGCACAGAGCCAGCTTAATCATAGACGAACGGTGGATGGATCATAGCTGTATCCCTCATTCAGCCTTGTGACAGCGGTCGGGTCGTGCACCAGGATATCAATCGCACTATTACTGCAGAGCATTCATTAATCCAGTTCCGTGTTATTATTATCACATTTTTGGCGTGTACGAGTGCCACTCCCCCTGCTCTCCACACTTTTCTCATCAGGGAGTGGAGGGTCTTGCGTGTCATTCAACTGCCTTTCTCACCTGTCTCCCACGGCAACCCTCGTCTTCGCCTCTTTGCTGCTTTCGTCCGTCGACCTACTTGTGTGTTGTATCTCACATCCGCTCGCTTTAGCATCACCCTCACTATTCGGAGACGCCAACTCAATCTAGAACTCTTTACATCGCCACCAGTCTTCACGAAGAGCCGAGGAATACGAAGCGCCGCGCGTATTCGGCTTCCCACAAACATCTTCCATATACCGCCACTTCGAACACATTCTGCGGCTCGACACAAGCGGGCCTTTTGAGTCGTCTGGTAGCAGAGCAGACAGGAAGTTGAAAGACAATAAGTTCCGAAAGCTCGGTCAAGCCTCCGAAACATATCCGCGACAGGAGTTCCAAGACCGGCCTCCGGAATGCACGCTTGACGGTCAACTTCTATTGGACATCCCACCGCTATGTCTTCCCTTCCTCAGCACTCCGATCCGACCAGTCCACGCCGAAGAGAGTCGCGTCGCGATTCACGCCCGTCGCAACCTGCACGCCACTCCTCAGGCTCCCGCCGACACAGCACTACGCGGAGACAATCACATACCGGTCGACGCCCGTCCAGCGCCGGCTTAGAGGACAGCTCACACTCGCCTCGCGACCATCGCCATCGAAGGAGCAGTCACACTAGCACGCGTGGTGAGGAGCATCGTGGCTTGCATAGTGGAAACAGGAGACGGAGGAGTTCCACGGGACATCACACCCCGTCCAAGCCAAGGGCTGTCGAGTCCGACGTTGCGATACGCGCCATGCCAATCCCCTCGCCGGGCATATTAGCATCGCCGGGCACGTTGGCAAATGACCGGGATCCAATGCTGGATGCCGGCATACCTTCACGCCACCACGGCGGCGACGACTTCACGCGAAAGAGGAGTTTGATCCGACCGGAAAGAAGACCGCACAACCATGATGAGCCCGACTATTACTACCGTCAGCATGCCCAGAACATGAACGTCATGCCGTCGACCACAGGGCGAGATCCGCAGATGGAAGAGGAGATCGCAACGCTGAGCTCGGAGTCGACCACCATCAAGCGATCGGGATCGACGGCCGCTGGCTCGCCTCCGCAGGCGGAGAAGACGCGCGCAAGAGGCGATACCGTGAACACCAGGAGCGGTAGTAAGAGACAGCCAAACAAGCTTTCCAGAAAAGGCACTCAAGAAACACCGCAAGAAGCCAAGGAGAAGCGCAAGCAGAAGGTTCACGAAGCCTCGGGCACACCCAGTCTGTGGAGCACGTACTGTCATCTCATCACGTTCTGGTGTCCGAATGTGCTGTTGGGCTGTTTCGGCATGAAGCAAAGGGAGCAGCAGCGCGCTTGGCGGGAGAAGATGGGATTGATCAGCATCATCCTCATGTTCATGCTGTTTGTCGGCTTTTTGACGTTCGGTTTCACGGAGACCGTCTGTCCGGCTGGCGGTCCAACGAGATTGCGTAACAATAAGGTCGGGTCGGGATACATGATATACCACGGCCAAGCCTACGACCTCACGCAGTCCCACCACCCATTGGCGAGAGGCATCGCTTCCGGCGGCAACGTGCTGTGGGATATGGACCAGCCACATGGTGGGCAGGATGGCAGTTTTCTGTTTCAGAACGTCAATGGAGCTTGCAAAAACCTCATCACCTTGGCCGAAGGGTCGGACGTACCAACCGACAGCGACGGTAATTTGGCGTGGTACTTTCCGTGCAACACCTTTAACCAGGATGGCTCAACGAAACCGAACACTAGCATTGAGTTCTACCTCGGATACGGTTGCCACACATCGAAGAATGCCCGTGAGAACTTCTACGGCTTGCGCAGCTCTGGCGACGTCTTCTTCACCTGGGACGATATCAAGAACTCCAGCCGCAACCTCATGGTCTACTCTGGCGATGTGTTGGATCTCGATCTGCTTGAGTGGTTCAACAAGACGCAGGTCGCGTACCCAAGCCAGTTCGATGACATCCGCACCAACCCAGCTGTGCATGGCATCGATGTGACCCTCGCTTTCCAGAGTGGCTCGAGCAAGCAGATCGCGCAATGTTTCCAGGACATCATCAAAGTGGGCTCCATCGACACGGAAACCATCGGCTGCATTGCCAGCAAGGTCGTGCTCTACGTCTCGCTGATCTTCATCCTGTCCATCGTCGCTGCCAAGTTCTTCCTCGCACTGTACTTCCAGTGGTTCCTGTGCCGGAAATTCGCGGCGAGCAAGACGAGCATGAGCAGCGATAAGAAGAAGCGCCAGCAGCAGATCGAGGACTGGACGGAGGACATCTACCGCCCACCGCCAAAGATGACCGACCCGGCGTCGACGGGCGGCAGTGACCGAGGTGCCAAGCGTGCCAGCTTCTTGCCGACCACCTCCAGGTTTACGAGCCCTTACGCCATCGACAGTGGTTCGAAGAACCGACCCGCTCCGACGACCATGGCAAGCCAGCAGTCCACCACACGCCTGCTTCCGGCGGGCGGCGTGTACAGCAACACCAATCGCTCCGAGAACACTTTGCCTACATACTCCGATAGCCAAGGCAAAGCGAGCGGTGGAGAAAGCCGAGCGAGTCTCATGGACTCGCACAACCGCTCCTCAAGTCAAAACTACAGCAATGGGCTGCAGCCCGAAACTGACGTGTCCGGTCCTCAGGGGTTTATCCACGAGTCGGTCGTCCCGCAACCGCCGCTCGAGTGGCAGCCTTTCGGCTACCCCCTCGCCCACGCCATCTGCCTCGTCACAGCCTACTCGGAAGGTCCGGACGGTATCCGCACCACGCTCGACTCCATCGCCATGACCGACTACCCCAACAGCCACAAGCTCATGTTCATCGTCTGTGACGGTCTGATCAAGGGTAAAGGCGAAGCCATGTCCACCCCCGATGTCTGTCTCAGCATGATGAAGGACCATTCTGTCCTGCCAGACGAGGTGCAGGCTTACTCTTACGTCGCTGTCGCGTCTGGGAGCAAGAGGCACAACATGGCCAAGATCTACAGCGGTTTCTACGAATACGGCGCCGACAGCATCATCCCCGTCGAGAAACAGCAGCGCGTGCCCATGCTCGTCGTCGTCAAGTGCGGCACGCCCGCCGAAGCGAGCCTGGCGAAACCGGGCAACCGAGGCAAGCGCGACTCCCAGATCATCCTCATGTCCTTCCTGCAAAAGGTCATGTTCGACGAGCGCATGACGGAGCTGGAGTACGAGATGTTCAATGGCATCTGGAAGATCACCGGCATCTCGCCCGACTTCTACGAGGTCTGCCTCGCCGTCGACGCCGACACCAAGGTCTTCCCGGACAGCATGACGCACATGATCTCGGCCATGGTCAAGGACCCGGAGATCATGGGCCTGTGCGGCGAGACCAAGATCGCCAACAAGACGGATTCGTGGGTGACGATGATCCAGGTGTTCGAGTACTTCATCTCGCACCACCAGGCCAAGTCTTTCGAGTCCATCTTCGGCGGCGTGACGTGTCTGCCTGGGTGCTTCTCCATGTACCGCATCAAGACGCCTAAGGGTGGGCAGAATTACTGGGTTCCCATCCTCGCGAACCCGGACATCGTGGAGCATTACTCGGAGAACGTGGTCGACACGCTGCACAAGAAGAACCTGCTCTTGTTGGGCGAGGATCGATACCTGTCGACGCTCATGCTCAAGACGTTCCCCAAGCGCAAGCAGGTCTTTGTGCCGCAGGCCGTCTGCAAGACTACCGTGCCAGATCAATTCAAGGTGCTGCTCTCGCAGCGCAGACGTTGGATTAACTCAACCGTGCATAACCTTATGGAGCTGCTCCTGGTCCGTGATTTGTGTGGCACGTTCTGCTTCTCGATGCAGTTTGTCGTCTTCATCGACCTGGTGGGGACGTTGGTGCTGCCTGGTGCCATCGTCTTTACCTTCTACGTCGGTAAGTCACCACTCACCCATTCACATACACACACAGAAACCGAACACTAACCCTCCCTCCCAGTCATCAAAGCCATCATCGCCGCAATCCAACACACCGTCATCCCCACCATCCCCCTCGTCCTCCTCGCCCTGATCCTCGGCCTGCCCGGCGTCCTCATCATCGTCACGGCCCACCGCGTCTCCTACGTCGGCTGGATGTTCATCTACCTGCTCTCCCTCCCCATCTGGAACTTCGTCTTGCCGACCTACTCCTTCTGGCACTTCGACGACTTCAGCTGGGGCGACACGCGCCAGACGGCCGGCGAGCAGACGAAAGGCGCCGACAGGAGCGGGCACGGCGGCGACGGCGAGTTCGATTCCAGTCAGATCACCATGAAGCGATGGGGGGATTTCGAGCAGGAGCGCCGGTTGAGGAACCCGGCGCATTCGTATGCGGGGTTTAAGAGCGGGTCGGGGACGCCTTTGGGTGGTGGGTCGACGACGATGGGGGGGAGTGGGAGTGGGATGTGGAATGAGAGCAGACCGCAGGAGCGGAAGCCCAGCCAGTTGGGGTATTCGGTGACGGAGTATCGGGACTTTCCTTAATTTGATGGTTTTGAGAGCGATGGGTTGGTTTCTTTCGAGATGTAGATGGTTTGTTTGGGACGGTGGATTAGAGGGTGTATATATGGATCGAGTCTATATGGGATCGGGCTGTTTGCTGCATTGAGTGGGCGAGTGGCGGCGCGGTTGTGCTGTTGAGGGTCAAGGGCTATCTCGAGTGATTTCTATGAGAGATAAAGAGATAATCTTAGAAGGGAAGAGAGGAAGAGCATGCATTTAGCTGTCAATCTTATGAACGCTGGATCACAATACTGAACATATCTGAATTTTCCATCCTGCGTACGTTGGATGGATGTCCTCCCTTCTTCCGCTTCGAGCTTGCGACCACGGCGGGTAGAGCCAGACGCTATCGGTGAAGTGTCTTCACGGTTGAAAAGTGCCGTCGGAAAGCAGCAGCACCCGTTAGATACGAGGAGATGGTTGGCTGACTGATTGGGACGTCTTGCCAGGATTCTGCCACCATGACCCTCCTCGGCCTTGCATACGGCTCTTTTATGAGGTAAGCATACCTAAGCAGTCATTCCCATGGACGCCAAGGCTGTGAACCTGATGGGCTGCTTTGTGCCGCAACTCAGAAATCGGAGTTTTCTCGATCTTTTCTGTTCTAGCCCGGCGTGGGCGTTGTGACAACGGAAGGGAGACGATGTCTCCGAGTGAGCGGTCCCATGTGGTTGAACGTGGAGCTGGATACCCAGAGCGCGTTCATCCAGGCACTTACGCTCCATTTTCTCCCCATCGCACGTCCCTCGCAACTCGCGGACAATTGTATCGCGGATGCAAGAGAAAAAGGCTTCGGGAGACTTCAACTCGCCACTTCACCCGTTCCAAATCAGCCAGAAGTAAAACCCCCCGCTGGGCAAGCCCACCACCAACGCCGAAACCAGAAACTCATCTACCGCTTGCCGGGCTTTACTCGGTGTCCGCCGTCTCCGCTTCCACTTCGCCTGACTGTCGTCCTCTTCCAGTCCGTCGCCAAGATGGCTCTCCTCGTCGGAGTCATCGTCCGGATCGGTCCAGCGGACTTGTGGGTAGTAACCCGCCTTTTCGATCAGAGGTCGGGAGTGTGCTGGTGAATTTGACAGCGTATGACTTCCGCCGCTACCGCCGGCGTTGTAGCCCGCTGCGGGCGAGACGCTGCGGGTGCGAGCCGTGTGGCTTCGCTGGACGCCCAGGTTGCCGTTGCTGTTGTGGTTGGAGGTAGATGTTGATGATGCGCGTTGGCGGCCGTTCGGACCTGGGTAGCGGTTCATTGAAGGTGGGTGGTCCTGGGTGGTATCGGGTTTCGTTTGGAAGCGCGGGAGCACGAGACGAGAAGCGGGACTTTCGACGCTGTCGCCCGATTCCGGGGTGAGAGTGCCTCGCAAGGCTAATACCACAGCGCGGAGTAGTAGTATAAGAAGCGTCGCACCCAGGAGCAGGGCGTAGTCAATGAAAATGGTCAACTGATCTGGTAGCAGACATAGATGGGTCTGTATTGTTGGCAGCGGCGTGCCCACCGTATCACCCATCGCGTCGACCGGGTTCCACAAGCTCACCAGCAAAAAGCCGGGTTTGCGAACACCCATCGCCCAGCTGAAGCTCTTGACCGTGATCTCCCTGATCGACTGCAATCTGGTGCCCTTCGTTCCCGGTGTCTCGACGCTGTATCTGTGCGTCACGTCGCAGTAGTCATGGTCGTCGCCGGAGAAGACCACAGCGATGTCGCCGGCAGCGGAGACACGGTTGATGACGGTGTTGGACAAAGACTGAGTGAGCACGTTCTGGTATTGATATCCCGCGCTCACGGAAATGGCTCTGCCTTTCTCGCGCAGACGGCCGCAGTCCGTGTTCGGGTCGCGGTAGAGCGGCACGTGAGTGAGTAAGATCACTGGAAGCTCCGGGTGCACCTTCGATCTCGCGAAGGCGGATTCATCTCGGGTGGGCAGATTTCGTTCTTCAGGGCTCGTGACCGCGTGAATGTAGCCTTGCTTCTTATGATCGTCCGGGAAATACTCATGCAAAGCATCCGCAACGACCTTGTCAGCGCCTGTCCGTATATTGTCAAGGAAATCCATGGTAGGCTTCCATATGTGTTTCAGCTGCGTGACGCGCTCCGGCCGTGTCTCTCCCCCCTCGCGCACATACTGTCCCGAGGCTGATAGAGAAGGCGCGTCGAGACTGACGATCGTGTGGTTGCCAACGACATCGATGCGGTTCGTTTCGCCAAAGTGACTCTGGAAGCGATCTCTTACCGCAAGTTGGACACCATCGCCAAAGCCCAGGTCGTGATTGCCGGGCAAGCTCATGATCACTCGTCTTGCTTTACCGCCAGCGGTGGCATACTCGCGCCATGTGATGTTGGGTGCTCCGTTCAGTGCAGTAACAGGGTCAGCTGGCACTTCGTACGCCGGGAAAGCCCTGCGGTCCGTATGGGGATATAGCTGGTCATGGTCAAGGAAGATATGGCCAAAGCGTGCGAAATCTGTATCCCACTGCGGCTGGCCCCATTTTTTCCACCGACCATTCTCCCCATACACAAATGCCTTCAGATCGTCGCCATCATCGTTCAGGTTGTGATCCTTCTTGGAGACCATGTGGTCATGAGGTTTCGCAACAGCGGCCTTATAACTCTCCTCACTTCTCTTCCTCTTCAACACTTTGCCACCACTGTTACCAGTGAGAAGCGCAGCGCTCTCCGGCTCAGGAGTGTTATCCTTCCTGTCCTCTTCTTTCTCGATTTTCCCACTCTCCTCTCGCTTCCCCGTGGGTTTGCCCGAGTTGATGTTGCCAGGAGCTTCGACCTTTGGTTCTTGATGCTCTTTCGACGGCCGTACTTTGCTTGTGGCCCATTCCCTCCCCCCATCCAGCAAATCGCCGAGAAAAATGATATTGTCGGGGTTGAAGTTCGCATTGATCAACCGAAAGTTGCGAGCCATGTACATGTCCGTGTAGCTCTCGGTCAAGCTCGATAACGGCCATGGTCTTCCGGGATATGTATGCGGATCCACTAGCTGCGGATCTGCAATGAGTACCAGGCGATGCGGTGCAGCTTCGGCCGGCCATTTCTCCCAGTGTTCCCAGTGACAGACGTCGATATGGGCGGTGAAGAGGGAGCGCTCACCCCGCTGTATCGCATATAGCCAGACCAAGGTGAGGAGCGTATTCACGATCGAGAGTCGTTGGAGGAGAGGGTAGCGGCGCCACCATCGCTGGAAGTGCTGGGACGCTGCATGGTGAAGGTGCATTATCGTATGGCGATGGAGGATATGCGCGTCAAGGACTGTCCGTCACGCATGATTGCCGCTGGCTGTGAGGCTGAGCTTGATCACTCAGAGCAGTCTCGATCTGGCGAGTGTGCAGTGAGTGAATCGTGGTAGAAACGAGTTGACCATCCCTCTCCGCTGAGATCGCGTGTGAGTTGCGCGTCGTGATTACATAAGCGACATCCGAGAATCCGGGGAAACGGAACGACTCCGCACCGTCTCCGTTCCATCAACCTTGAACAAACGTCAATCGAGGATTCAGATGATCTGAGCAACCAGGAGCCTCATCTCTGCTCATCGCAACGCCCAATTATGATCTTCACTGTCCAGAGCGTCTTCCGCCCACAACCTTGCACACAACCTTACAACTGTCGAAACGGTCCTGTGTGGCAGTCCTGCAACATGACCTCTCTATGCGCTAAGAGCTGGATGTCCCCCTGAGCGTGGCATTGTATGAACGATGTTGAAGACAGCTCCGCCGATGAGAACTCTCGGTGACAAAAGGGTCTTGATTATGTTCGACGAGCCTCTAGCAGTCGATCGTAATCTAAATCATCACCTACCTTAGGCCCGTAGGGCTATTTATTCAACGACTCTTACGAGACTTCCATTCGTATGATCGCTGCTAGGCGGCGCCTATCTTCGAATACTCAATCCCATGAGCGAAACTGTTGCCCACAGTTTGCAGGCCTGTTCGTAGCTTCAGGTTCTTGTCTGGACTAGTACAAAGGCCATTAGTATGGTGAGGGCAGAATGGCCGGTGCTATTAAACGGAAAGGTGTCGCCGATTGAGCCAACTTTCCTGGACAGCTGCTCTAGCGGACCGTGAGAGGATGAGTTCTCGGAGGACTTCTGCGGCGGTACTCGTCTAAGACTTGCTGCTAGCCTCTTCCGACAAGGTCAGCCTAAACTGTGGGTGGTCCATACGCCACACCTTGTGGTTCAAGTTCGAGCACTTCCGCGTGTAGCTCTGGCTCGTTCTTGTCGTACACGTATATTGTCGCAAACTGAGCTCAATTCATCGAAAGCGTTTTGGCTGGCCTACTTGCCGCAAGCCACAACACGCGGTATTGGGACGTCTGTACCGAGAGTGACCACGGGCGTTTTGAGATACGAAACTTTCATCCGGCCAATAGAACGAATGGACGTTGCAAAGTAGTTGGGATGGAGTGAGAATAGAGACGATACCGGCCATGGCAGGGATGCTGTAACCTTCCTTTCTCGGCAGCGGCTCACAATGTAGAGCTCCCACATCGGCGCAGCCTTCGCTCCCAGCATGCACAATGGGTATTGTGATACGTAAAGTAATGCAATCTGTACACCTACGTGGTCGGCAAGCAAAATCGGACAGTGAGGGATGGCCAGTAAATGTTGCTAGAGGTATACGCTCGGCAATTCTGAGGCGAAACGCCAAAGTGGACCCTGAGCTTGTCTCAGCTTGCCTGTTTGGGACACGCGTAGGTACCTGTATATAGTATGTAGATGCTCACGATACTTACGATGCTACGCACCTGCTGGACAAGACTACTATGAACGCACGACCATAATCGAACTCAATGCAACAACATGCTTTGATCACTACCGCTAGTACCCTGCGCTCGCTCCTCACCTGTACTCCGCACCCTTGACACCCAGCGCCCTTCACCACCCACGCCATGTCGCAACCTTCGCTGGTCACGCAACTTTCGCATTACATCCTCGACGGCATCTGGCAGCTCAGCCAACTGTGCAACTGCTTTCCGTCCACTCCGTCCATAAAAATCAATGGCCGCAGTTTCAAGATCCTCCGCCTACTGGGTGAAGGCGGGTTCAGTTACGTCTACCTCGTTCAATCGCCCGGCGACCCTACGCTCTACGCGTTGAAGAAGATCCGATGTCCTTTTGGCCAGGAGAGCGTGAGCCAAGCACTGAAGGAGGTGGAGGCATACAGTCTGTTCACACCACACCCGAACATAATACACGCGATCGACCACAGTGTAGAGACTGAAAGAGGCGGCGATACGGGTAACAAAACGGTGTATATCTTGCTGCCCTACTACAGACGAGGCAACCTGCAGGATGCGATCAATGCGAACTTGGTCAATCATGCGCACTTCCCAGAACGGCGACTCATGGTGCTGTTCCTAGGCGTCTGTAGAGCACTTCAAGCCATGCATCAGTACCACGTAAAGGGCGCTCCGGGCGAAGAAGGCAGCAGGCGGAAAGCCAAGAAAGTGCGCGCCGAAGCGGCCGAAGCGGATCGAGAGGCACAGGAAGAAGCCACGCAGGCCAACACTGGGCGGCGACGACGGGATCGGGATGAACAGGATACCGAGCAAGAGCCACTCATGGAAGGCGAGGTCATGGCGGCGCAAGAGGGCGTTGCCGAGGGCGCCATGCGAAGTTATGCGCATCGCGACATCAAACCTGGCAATATCATGATCTCTGACACCGGCACACAACCCATCCTGATGGACCTCGGCTCGCTCGCGCCTTCGCCTACGCCTATCACGAGTAGAGCGCTAGCCCTGCAAGTCCAAGATCAAGCCGCCGAGCACAGTACGATGCCGTATCGAGCACCAGAGTTATTCGACGTGAAAACGGAAACGGTGATCGACACCAAAGTCGACATCTGGTCGCTCGGGTGCACGCTCTACGCCTGTCTGGTCGGCAAGTCACCCTTCGAAGCCCGCAGCGAGGAGACCGGCGGCTCGCTCAGTCTTTGCGTACTGGGTGGCGACTGGCGATTTCCTGACGAAGGCCCAGCGGAAGCCAAGCGCGGTAAGCAAAGGGTGGTGGATGATGACGCGAGCAACAAGAGGAAAAATGGCGTGGTGAGTGATCCGGTGAAGGAGGTGGTGAGGGCGTGTTTGAAGGTCGAGCCGGGCGAGAGACCGGACGTCGATCAACTGATCGGCATGGTGGAGGATGTCGTTGCGCGACTGCCTGACGACGGTGATGCAGCGTTGGACATGGAGTGAGCTGTGTCGCGAGACGTGCGGGAAGGTGTAAGATACCAATGTGGTTTAATCGCATGCCTTGACGGAATGATATGACTTCAAAGCTGTACATACGTTTTGCTCGATACTTTCGAACACATATGATCCCTCCGCCTAAGCTTGATATGTGTAGAACTTTGTACCTGCAGTAGTCTGTAAACCCTGCGTCTTTACCCCTCAAAAGGTCAGAGCTGCTTGACCTTCCTAATCCGGCAATGTGATCGCTGACCGATGATTACTGCGGCTAACATCCTTTCGTTTGTTAATTAATAACAACCTTGCTGGAGACTCGCAGGCGACATCGTAGACTTGGGCCTTACGATTCAACAAAAAGTCGAAGTGCTGGTCTATCAATCTCTTGACTTATACTCATCTTTGTTGATACGGCATTGCCTGAACAAACGCCTTCACCGATGGTTCGACGAGCAATGAAGTTTATTCCGAGGGTGCTGTTAAGTGCCCCTCGACGTTCGGCGGGCGTGCCCAACCCGTCCGCAACGACAGTCTTGTACACATCAAACAACTACAGCTTCGAGCACCACAAGAAAACCGTCGAGCTCAGGATCCTCGATGTCGAGTCTGGCGAGTCTCACGAACTAGCAAAGAACGACGAGGTTTCGGATTTCATCTGGCTGGACGATGACACGTTCGCCTATTTGCAGGCAGAAAAGGATGGTACTTCCAGCATCTATGTTGCGAGTGTGAGCCAGGTCGTCGCACATACGAAAGACGGCCAGAGTCACTACGTGGCAGGTACTGTCGCTGCAGCCGCCGCGAATCTGAAACTGTGCAGGCTCGATCAAGATGGAAACCATTTCGCCGCCATCCTCAGCGCGCCAGCCAACCCTGACGGAAGTTTGTATACTACGGAGCAAGCGAGTCGGCGAACGCGATCGACTGGCCGCCTATACGACGGTCTGTTCGTGAGACACTGGGACCACTATGCGACAAAGGAGACGAGTGCTTTGTGGTTCGGCACGCTTTCTCGCAAAAACAAGGATGCGAAGTACGAGCTCAGCAAGCTCACGAATGCGCTGAAAGGGACAGGGTTGGAGTGTCCCATCCAGCCGTTCGGCGGCGCGGATACTTTCGATATCAATCGACATGCGATTATTTTCACCGCGAAGGATCCACGCGTGAATCCTGCGTTGAACACGAAGTGCAACATCTATCTTTTGCATGTGGATTCATGGACTCAGAGCCATCCGCCGAAGCTGCAGACCGTTGAGGTACCAGGCTATGAGGGAGCAGCCACGTCTCCTGTTCTGTCGTCGGAAGGGAAGAAGGCAGCGTTCCTGATGATGCGGGAGAATAGGTACGAAGCAGACAAGAACCACGTCTTCGTCATTCCGGACATCGATGCTTCTTCCCCAGAGCTTGCTGCCACCGCGATTGCTATGGGAGGTTTGACTGGTGATAGTCCGTGGGATCGCAGTCCGCAAAGCATTGCTTTCTCCACGGATGCAAAGTCGCTGCTGCTCACGGCAGAGGATCAAGGTTTCGGCAAGCTTTTCAGCATCTCACTCGAACCAGGAGACCACAATGGTCAAGCTCCTCGATCGTTGACGACGCAGGGTTATGTGAGCGATGTACGTCCGCTGCGAGACGGCCGTGTGTTTGTTTCCGGCAGCTCACTTGTATGTAACTCCTGGTACGGGATTGTCGAGCCTCAGACAAAGCGCGAAAGCGTCATGGCCTGGTCGCATTCCAACTCGGGAGAAGGCAACAAGTTCGGTCTCTCGCCGAAGCAGGTCAGTCATATCTGGTCGCCTGCATCCAACCCGAAGGTCAACAAAGAGGTCCACTCGATTGTGGTAAAGCCGAGCGTTTTCGACAGCAGCAAGAAATATCCAGTCGCATACCTCATCCACGGTGGTCCGCAAGGAAGCTGGGCTGATAGCTGGTCCACTCGATGGAACCCGGCTGTATTCGCGGAGCAAGGCTACATTGTGGTGGCGCCCAACCCGACTGGCAGTACGGGATACGGGCAGGCTTTCACGGATAGTATCAAGCAGAATTGGGGCGGAAATCCGTACGAGGATATTGTAAGAGTGTTTGAGTGGGTTGGTGAGAACATGAAAGAAGCGGACAACTCGCGGGCTGTTGCTTTGGGTGCCAGCTATGGAGGTTACATGGTAAGCCTGCCAACCGAGAGCGTTCTCCCCGACGAAAGACTGACCTGTGTAGATGAATTGGATCCAAGGTCATCCGCTTGGTCGAAAGATGAAAGCGCTTGTCTGCCATGACGGCATCTTCAGCACCGGTGCCACCATGGTCGCCACCGAAGAGCTGTACTTTGCATTCCATGACCTCGGCGGCACCCCGTGGTTCGACCCAAGCCACGAAGGTAACGCTCCGTCAAGTGCTGCTGCTTCCCAGTCTTTGCGCAACTTCGGATCCTCCACTCCAGCTGAATGGCTCAAGTGGTCCCCCAGCGAGCATCTGGACAAGTGGGACACGCCGGAGCTCGTCATCCACAGCAGCAAGGACTACCGTCTCTGCATCTCCGAGGGGTTGGCGGCGTTCAATGTCCTGCAGGCGCGAGGCGTGGACAGCCAGTTCTTGACGTTTCCGGATGAGAATCACTGGGTGCTGAAGCCTGAGAACAGCCTGGCATGGCACAAAGTGGTGCTCAATTGGATCAACAGGCATGTCGGCTTACCACCGTATACGAAGGAGGATCCGAGTGGCCATGGGTTCTGGGGAGGGGTCCGGGAGGAGGAGGAGGAAGTGACAGATATGCCAGGGCAAGGTAAGCCGGAGACATAGAGAGCTTGATTTGTGGTATCCCAGAACGACGAGAAAAGAGGCAGGGTAGCTTGTAGGCCGTCAGACAGTCGTGGCGCATTTGTCTTCATGAGATCCCAGGACGACGAGAAACGAGAGAAGGTAGCGTGTAGGCCGTCAGAGAGTCGTGATGCATTTGTCGTCATGAGATATGTCGAAAGCATATGCCCATGTGATGTTAGCCATGCTTAGTCGTCCCCCGTCACCGCCACCAACTCCTCGATCAGGGCCTCTCGGGCCCCGCGGAACGAGACCAGCTCGTCCACCCGCCCCACCC
>Ga0268244_10000582_pt1 | contig 15002 bp, 20 predicted proteins | sample AgamicMgSfe_FD_200258 | JGI IMG/M metagenome (GOLD analysis project Ga0268244, IMG submission 200258) | Agave microbial communities from Guanajuato, Mexico - Mg.Sf.e (v2) (version 2) | ecosystem: Host-associated > Plants > Phyllosphere > Phylloplane/Leaf | place: Guanajuato, Mexico | collected... | reverse complement strand
GAGAGAGGACTGAAAGCGACATGACCACGCGATATCATCAGCGTTATTATTGTACGATGGACGGACAGATCAACATTGCAAGGCACAGGTGTTGCTGCTGCGAGAACGGTCGATAGAACAGCAGACGGGCTGACGCCTGAGGCAGCAATGGCCGAATCGGGTAATTTCTAACCTCAGTCTATCTGGACTTCATGTCATTGCACCTCACCCCATCTCCTTTACTTATTCTCTCAAATACTCCTTCAAACAGCGGTCACTGTCCCAGTATATCATCGTGGGAAGTTCAACAATGAAAGGGAACACGTCCATTCAAGCTTACTTCCCACCAACGCCGAATCCTTCGCCCACCAAGTCAACCGCGAGTGCTCCCTCAGACCCTTCCACCGGAGACGGCTTCACTGCTGAAGAAGTCCGGGAAGCTCTGAAGCCCAGACCGGCAGAGCCATGGCATCCGGCTGTCGAGTATGCTGACTGCGAGATCCGTGACTTATACCCAGGCCCACGCGCCGTCAGCTTCATGGGCCGGATCTCTAACGTATTCGATGTCACCAACACGCCCAAGACACCCCGCTCCGCCAAAGGATGTGTCAAGCTTTGCGTGAAGGACGACACCGGTGCCGTCACTGTGAGCCCGACCCACTTGCGCTTGATTGCACGCGTATTGGCTGAGCTCATCACTTGTCGCAGGTCCGGTTGTGGTACGCAAATCGTTTCCCAAATCTGATCCTCGGATCGCTGGTCTCGATTTGGGCCACCCATGGTGAGTGAACGTCAGCTTGCATACCACACTAGAAGCTAACACTCCCTAGTTAGCAATGGCGAGAATGGCACGCTCTCCAGTGTCAGCGCGCCGTTGTTCGTTTCGCTCTTCCCCGAACGCGATCGCAGCTGCCACCTGATGATTCACGAGAACAGCGACGATGGTACGTTGTGTAAGCGGCCTCTCGACTATCGAAGCGGGCAGCAACTGAACGGTCTGATGACGCTGCAAAATTTCATCGACGGGGGATGTGACGTTCTGGACGCCAAGATACTTGTGGTGGTGAAGAGCATTGGGGCTAAGAAGCGAAGTAGGTTGCGTTCGTCGCTGTCAACGTTCGCACTGACAGTGCTTCAGTCACACGTAAGGATGAGAGTACGACGGAGAATGTCAACCTGTGCGTGCATGACGATACCGCAGGAGCGACACTGGGTCTCTGGGGTACAGCAGCAAGCTCTCCGTTTGGTCACTCCGCCACCAATGAACACGCTGTCGGTTCAGATACTGTACCTACCCGTTCTGGCTGGAAAGCCGGCGAAACAGTTCTCTTGCTGCAGACACCGGGATCGAAAATCGGGCGAACGGCAAGTCCCTGGACATAAGTCTTGACAACTGACCATGCTAACCGCCGGACCAAACAGACGTACCTCAACCTGACATCCGCCACCCTCATCGACGTCGACCCCAGCATCCCCGACGCAGACTGGCTCCGCCGCTGGTCCATGCGGCAAAAAAGCCGAGAAGCCATCAACCCTCCCTTCCCAGAAAACACCTTCGACCTTGAGGCCCTCCAGTCCGGCCCGCTGCGCTGCCTCTACACCATCGGCGAACTGGACGAGTTCGTCCGCGCCGCTCCCACCGAGATCTTCCAAGGCTACCTCAGCCTCCTGCTCACCGACATCAAATTGTACGAAAACTACAAACGCCGCACCCTGTTCTCCGGCGACTGCTGCAACATCCCGACGTACGCCAACGCCGTGACGACGAAATGCAGGGGCTGCGATGCGGAGATGCACCTGCGGCTAAACCCGCGTGTAGTCGGACAAGTGATGGACGAGAGCGCGGCGATCGGTGCCGGCAAGCTCCTCTTCAGCGACCGCGCGTGGCGGGAGCTGCTGGGTCGTGAGCCGGAAGATCTCCTCGAGATGGGCCCGGACGAGATTCAGTATCTCTCCGATCGCCTGCTCTTCTGCCGGGTCACTATGCTGTTTGGCTGGGTCGGCGACGACGGTCAGACGGGTGGGAGGATTTGCGTCCTTGGGGTGCAGGCGTAACGACGTTCTGATACGTCACTCTCAACCACCTGGATCGGCTGTGATAGAAGTGTGGAGAAACAAATTTGCTCACCTTTAGCCACTGAGACTGCTAACACAGCGATGGATCGACAAGATCTGCCTTGATAGAGGCCGTGACATAACAAGCAATGTACATAGCAAAATATTTGATACAATCTCCTCCCTTCAAATGTCCGTACATACAAGAAAAGCTCATAACCCCTTATCGTTTTCATCAGACTCCCCCCGGATGCCTCAACTCACCACCCGGTCCCTCCTAAGATTCATCCTGGCCTTCATCTGCGACTCGCGAAACTGCTCATACCCCTCCGGATCCTGCTCCTGCAACCGGCGCAAATCATCATAATTGCCCCCAACCTTCTTCAGCACGTTCGCCCAACCTTCATTCTCGACCATCGTCCTCAGCTGAGGCCCGGAGATGGCCTCCAACTTGGCGCCGAGCTCTTTGAGGCGCTCGTCGTCGTCGGTGTCGGCGGAGTGCAAGGTCGCGGAGGAGGAAGAGGCGGCGTCGGGGCTCGTAGGCGACTCGATGACGGAGCGGCGGAGGTGCTGGCCCAGGCGGTGCAGGCGGCCTTCTTCCATGGAGAGGGCGCGGCCGTTGAGGGAGATGTTGCTGTTGTGGCGTTTGACGGGGCCGGGGCGGAAGGCGCCGTCGTCGTCCGGGTCGTCGTCGTCCGAGACGGTGCTCGTGGCTTCGGTCGCTTGCGTGGTGAGGGAGAGGTCGGTGGGCGGGTTCGAGGAACGTTCGGTCCGCGAGGACGCGACCGAGGCGGGTTGCCGGGGCGAGGAGGGCGCGAGGCGGGTTTCCGGGTATTCTTCCTCGAAGCGCTGGATCATGTTTTGCAGGGTTTGGTCGAGGAAGAGCAGGCGGCGGTAGGCCAGCTCGTCGCCGGCGGTCGCCTGCTGGACGAGCGCGGGTTGGAGTTTGACGCGGATCGTTCGCGCGCTGTCGAGTAGGTTTTTGGACATCTTCTTGGCTTTGCCTCGGTATTCTTCGGTGGTGAGGCCGGCGGAAGAGCCCGGCCGCTCACGGGGGGTCATGCTGCCGGAGATGGGCGTTGAAGTCACGCTGGTCCGCCGGAGATCGTTCGCTTTCTCGCCCAAGACATACTGCAGAGCCTTGACCACACCGGTACCTCCAACGATGTAATCATCGTCAGGCGCTAGGCTGTGACGAGCATGATGTTCAGACGAGCCGTCGACATGACCAACGAGATGCATGAGTACATCCGGGACCGTGATCTCCTTGACCTGCTTCTCACCACCGTGCGGCTCCGTCAGTTTGGCAGTGGCAGTGGCTTTCGGGTCGGTTCCAGTCGCTTCTGCGATGGCGAACTGCTCCATGTTGCGCAGGGAGTAAGCGACGACTTGCTTCGCCAGGGCTTTGACGACTTCGCTATTTTCCGCGCTGGGCACCTGTCCGTTGTCAGCGACTTAATCACATACAACATCCCTCTTGTTGACGGGCACTCACATCGATGTCAATGCAGATCAGCGTACTCGACACCCTCACAGCGGCCATCAAGCTCGCGTACAAAGCACACGCCTCCTCCTGATCGGTCTCATTACTCGCATTCGCAAGCGCAGACAGCTGAGGGTTGTCCAACAAGTTCAGGTGGGCCAGCCTGGGTCCGTCGGGCAAGCAATCGGCGAGGGCAATCGCCTGCTTCGGGCTCATGCCCACATCCGCGAGGTGTAGGCGCTTCAGATTCTTAAAGTGGCTCATGTAACGTCTGAAGAGTGAGATCAAGCCATTATCCTGTGTGCAGAGGTCGTGATTGTGAGAGAGATCGATGAAGCGGAAGTCAGGCAGCTTGACAAGAGCCGGGAAGAGGGTTTTCAGGTCGGCCGTGTCCAGATTGCAGCCGGCGACGCTTAATCCCCAGCACGGCACATGCTGCTGATGGAGGATCGCTTCCGCGATCACGCTCGTCTTACCACGCAAATCATTTCCGCCAATATCCAGACCTTGGCAGACTCCCGATCGCAGATAGCGCATGACGTGCGTCAAGCCCTCATCGACGAGATGATTGCCAGCCAGGCCAAGCCGGCTGATGCCACACGCCTCGACTCCGCCCACAACATGCCCGATCTGCGTCGTGGTCAGCCCGCACTCGGACAGGATCAGCTCCTCGAGTCGTGAGCCGCCAGGCCTTTCGCTCAAACATTTACGCAGCGTCTCTCCGGCGTCGGTGTCTCGACCTTCCCCTCTGGGCGCGTTCTGCGGATTCTTCACCTGGTTCGCCTGCGTCGCGGCCGGGAGAGTCTCCGGGAACTGGTTCATGGAGATGTCGATTGTTCGGAGCGATCTGCACATGTAGATGAACAAGTTGATGTGCTTCCAACCCAACCGGGTGATCCGTGGGTTATTCTTGAGTGTGATTTTCTCCACCACGCCAGAGCGCTCCTGACAAGGTTGACGTCGAATGCGCTCGCGGTGTCGGGGCTCGACATTCTTGCGCCTGCTCGGCTGGGGCTTCTTAGCTGCGATCAGACCGGCGAGAATGTGCCGGACTCCTTCGTCGTTGATATCCGCATCCTCTAATCGTAATTGTTTGACCGGTACCACGGCAAGCCAGTCGCCGAGTGTAACGACATCTGCCAGCTGCAGGCGCGACCTACTCAGGTCGAGGCACCTGACAACACCAGGCTCAAACAGAGCGCAACAGTCCGGGGCCATGAGCTGCTCAGTGATTCGTTTCAGGATGGGCGTTTCTCGGAGCTGACAACATCGTCTGTATATTCGAACGGGATCTGTAGTAGGTCTGTCCTGCTTCATGGAAGGATTTGGAGACGGTAGGGCCGCCGTGGAGGGCTCGGTGCCTCCGCCGCCGTGTGGTGAAGTGTGCAGCGTTGACTCGAGTGTTTGCAAGGCGTCCACTGTGAGATCTGGTCCGTCTCCCGGCTTCAGCTCAACAGGGACCGTCCCACTCTCCTCCGCCCTTCGCTTCCGCTTCTCCTGCCGCTCCTTGCGCTCTTCTTCCGATCGCTTTTTCTTCTCCTTCTTTCGGCTCACGTTTTCCCGATCATCGTCCAGACTACCGCGGAGGAGAGTGCCTACTCCATCATCGCCATCGTCTTGGCCGTCGGTATCTCCGCTGCGCGGAACGTCGACGTTCCGAGACCTCGCATCCAACTTCACCTCGCCCCGTTCGTCTTTCTCTTCCTGTAGCGCTTGCGGTCGTTTGAGTGCCTCACCTTCCGCGCGCTCCTTCAACTTGGCGTTGGTCTTCTGTTGCTGGGGACCCTGGCTGTCATCTTCATCGATGTACCGTGGCCCACTTGCGATCTCGACGTCGACGCAGAACGAGACTTTGCGCAACCTGCTCGGCTCCATCTCAGGTACGTGACATTTCTCGCGGTTTGGGTCGACATTGAGCACTCTACGCGGACACACGCCTCCGCTTCCTTGCACTCTGGGCGCGCTGCTCATCGATCCCGAGGATAACCTCCGGGTCAAGCTGGAAAGGAAGGAACCGTCCTTTGGCTTCGACGGGATATACGGCGCCGGCTCGCACTCCTCCTCCTCCTGATGCGCGGGGAGAGGTGAGGGTGTACCATTGGAGCTTGGAGAAGAAGCCGCATTCGGGCTCTGTTTCGTCGGCTGTTTCTGCACCGGAATCGGACGTTCAGGCGTCGAGGAGCCGAACCTGGAGCTGATGTTTGATATCCATGAAGTTCGGCGTCCGCCACTGCCGCCGCTCTTGTCGGAACTGTTCCGCGGATTGAGCGAAGGCCGTTTCGCTTGAGCTTTCGGGCCTCCGTTTATCGGTGGCGGGGTCGGGGTGGACGGCAGAGCTGTCGTGGTGTCTTTTGCGGGTTCGGCGACAACGGGAGGAGTGACGATGCGAGGAGCAGAGGACCTATCGGGTCTGGAGGTGAGCGCGGTTCCGGGGGTATTCGGCTGTTTCGCCGCTTGGGAGGGTGAATCTGCCGACGGCGTCGGTTTCGTTTCTTGAGTGTTTCCGGACGGTGTTCGCCTGCCTTGCTGCTCTGTTGGACATATTCAGCATGGCGATCCCAGTGCGTATACACGTGTTCGCCAGCGCGAGCGGCTGGGCGCATCCATACATACCCTTATTGGGATGGTGCAGCCACGAGACGTCGACGCCGTGAACTTCCTCCATGTTCCTCGTGCGCGCGCCCGTCAGAGCCTTGTTGTTATGATAGTCGCTTTGCTTGCGTCTCCATCGCGCCGAAGCCCCGGTATGGTATAGCTGAGAGAGAGGGGTGGGTTGTGAGGTGTCGTGGAGAGGATGTTCGAGGACGGAGGGGAACATCTGGTGGTGGTGGATGGCGATTCAGCAACAGGCGACGATTGTGCAAGCGCGCACGAGACCTGCGGAGACCGGGCCGGAAAAGTGTGGGCGCGAGCTGTAGATCTTTTCGGGCATTAACTCATCGGTTAATTTATTACGATTCTTCAGTTTTCCCTAGTAAAAGACGTCGAGGGAGGCTTTGGATGAGGATGAACGTCGTGAGGTTGGTGAGAGGAAGTACACATTACGTCGACTCTATACCTGTACTTTAACCTGGTCAAACGCTTCACCCTCCAGACGGCTGAGCACAACTGACACACACAACACGAAACGCTCCGGACCACATCCGACCAGGTCCATCGTCGGAGTATTTGGTAACGACATAATCATTCCACCCCACAGCGTCCTCAAACTCGCGTGTTCTCGTTATCATCTCACAGTGATCCCTCAGCACTCCTTACACTTACATCACCGGCCATCTCCGTCAGAACTGAGAGCCGGGGGCGACTGCGCGTTGCTGATGGAGGAAAAAAAAGGCTGAGCACCGTTTCAAGCGATCGAAAGCTTGAGAGAATGGTGAGACGGCTGGCCGCGATCGAGCATCGTGATCGCATACTGTACGCACCGGCTGCACCGGCAGCATCGCACCGCCGTGTTCATCGTGTCAGGACGCACGTGGCCATGCTTTCTTCGCTAGGCGGACTGCCTCGCGGCCTTCGCCTCCTACGGTTGACCTTGTCGGAGTGGGTGGAGTCCTCAGATCATCGACCAAATACAATGACGAGGCTTACTGAATCCCTTATCACCCGCCGGAGATCGATTGCGCTGCATCAACGCAGAGTTCATTCGCCAGAGAGCAGGGAAAGACTGCTATCGCAAGCGCAGGGCAGGCTTGAGGAGACATGCGCAGTCAAGCCAAACCGGACACGCCGGAGTTGCAATCCTCATCATAGACACATCCCCCCACCTCCACTGTACTAGGATCCATCTCCATCCAGCCTCACCTCTTCTCTCACTCTCTCCCTTCCCTCTCTAAAGCCTACTCTCCCTCCTCACCCCACCATCACCCACCTCCGCCTTCGCCCGCTCCCTGAGCGCTTTCCGCAGAATCTTACCCGAGGGATTCTTCGGGATACTATCGGTCACGATGACCCCGCCGGCCAGACGCTTATGCCGCGCGACCTTCTTCGCCAACCAGCTGGCGATCTCCTCAGGCGGAGTCGCCGTCGCGTGTTCCTGGAGCACGATGTATGCTCTGGGCAGTTCTTCGCCACCGCTGGGTTTGTCACCCCCTGTCAGTGGGTAGTACGAGAATGGTACGGAGACGATGGGAGCGACTCACATGGTGACACCGACGACTGCGGCGTCTTGGACAGCCTGGTGGTCGAGGAGCAGTGCCTCCAACTCTGCAGGCGCGACCTGATTGCCTTTCACTTTGATCAACTCCTGAAAAGTGGGTTCCCCGTCGTCAGTCTCGGCCGTGCATTCGGCGGGTTCGAAATCGACGACCGATACTCACCTTCTTCCGGTCGACGATGTAGATCAAGCCGGCCTGGTCTCTGTACACCACATCGCCCGTCCTCAACCACCCATCCTCCGTCTTCGTCTCCCGCGTCGCCTCCGCCTTCCTCCAATACCCTTTCATCACATTCGGCCCTCGCACCCAGAACTCACCCCGCACCTCCTTCTCCACAACCTCCCGGCCGTCCTCTCCCACGATCATGCCTTCGATGTTCGGATTCAGCTCGCCGATGGCGCCCGACACATTGTCGCGGTTGGGATCCCATCCCGTCGCCGAGCACGTGATTTCCGTCATGCCCCATCCCTGCCGGACCGGGAACCGATTGCTGAAACGACTCTCCAGCTCCAGCGACGGCTCGGCGCCTAGAGGTGCTGCCCCGCATCCCACCGATTCGATGGACGAGAGGTCGTAATCCTTGACCTCGCTCCGTTTGGCCAGTGCGACGGCGATGGGCGGGACGAGGTTCAGGCTTGTGATGCGGTAGGTCTGGATGTACCGCAGCATCTTGACGAAGTCGTACTTCCGCATGATGTAGATCGGGATGGCTTTCTTCGGGGTGGCGATGCAGTGCACGAGTTGGCCGTACGCGTGGTACATCGGCAAGAACGACAGCACGCGCGCGCGCGCCACCTGGTCCTCGTAATCGGGCGCGAGCGCGGCCATGTGCTCGGTCTGCATGCAGTTGGAGATGTAGTTGAGGTGGGTGATCTCGACGCCTTTGGCCACGCCGGTGGTGCCCGAGCTATAGTTCAAGCCGGCGGTGCGGTCCATCTGTGCGCGAGTGCTGAACGCGTCCCAGCGGAACTCTGAGCCTTCCTCGCTCGGAGCGATCAGTCTCGACCAGTGCTGGATACCATCCACACTCTCCCCCCGGCCCACCAACGTCGCGAACCCGTCGTCGAAGACAAAGATCCGGTCTCGCGGAAAGCCCACGCTGGATGCGGCCTCGAGGGCGGTGTCGAGGCTGGCTTCGGTGGTGAGGACGAATTTCGCTCCCGAATCTTGGATCTGGTACGATAACTCTCTTGCTACATAGGTCGGGTTCGCCCCCGTGAAGACGCCGCCGGCCATGACCGTGCCCATAATGACGACGGGGAAAAACAACGTGTTACCGGAAAAGAGTAGCAGGCGGTCGCCGGCCTGGAAACCCGCGGCCTGGAGTCCGGTGGCAAGTCGCTTGCTCCATTCCCGGTATGTGTGAAGGGAGAGATAGAACTCGGGCTTCTCTGCGTCGATGAACAGAGGCTTGTCACTGAGTGTTGCCGTCGGTGAGGTGAAAAGGTAGGACGGGAGCGATTGGGTGGGTATGTCTATCGACCAACGAGATTTCCAAGGCATTCTGTCGAATCACCACCCAATAGTGAACGCAGTCTTTTCCTATTATAAGGCGCAGAACCGGCAGCACGCGACCTCGTCGAGATGCTTGTGAGTGATTGAGGACTTCTCTATTGCACGAATATGTAACGGTCGCGACTATGACGCACGGCGTAAAACCAGAGTATTTTGTGGAAAGTGTTGGTGCCGTCGGTGTGCCTCACACAGCCGTTGATAGATTAGGTGAGATCCTGCCGCGGCACGTTTGAGTACACATGTGACATGGCCGTTACTGCATCGTGCAGCGTGCTATCGTCGCGTGGTCGTTAGCCCCGAAGAACAGCGCAAACTCCGGGTGGGGATGACAGATAGTATGCGGGGAAGCCGGTGGGGAAGCCGACATGCCGAACCGAACCCGCACGAAGAGAAACCGAGGTATGACAACCCAGCCACCGCGCAAGTACACGTCGATATCAACAGAGTGATTCTCCAGTATTGACGATATTGATCCTATCGTACGCCTCGTGAATGCGAGCGGAGCCTGTCAACATGCGTCTGCCGCTGACGATGGCCTTTCTTTCCGAATCTGCGCCCTCGGCCAGCATAACATGTCGGAGTATCGCGCATCCAATCGAGCTTCGACGTTCTCGAGAATGGCACCAGGCCATCTGTCAAAGGCCCAAAAAGACGGTCGGAGGCTCATCATGACTGCATAGTGAGCCAGGATCACCAGGGCGACGGGGTGCCGCGCGTGACACATGTCCAGGACTGGCTTGTCGATGTCCGTCGGCCAGGTCTGGATCAAACGGATGCAGGAGTGGTTTTCTGGGTTCGCTTTCAGGACGGCGATGGAGAGGAACAGCAGGTCCACGGACGCGATGCAGCCAGCGACGACAGAGGGTTCGGAGCATTGCTGTCGGATGAAGTCTCGCAGTTTGCCCAATTGAGGGTAGTCTTGTTCGAGCGAGGGCGCGACCTCGTCTCGATTGTCCGTGAACTTGCTGTGATCAACTGAGCCAGTGCTTTGCAAATGATCTAAATGAGCCACGACCACGGCACGAACGCCGCGGTCAATCTCAAACGAACGCAGCAGGTCTCCGACGTAATCGGCTTCCTGACCCCTACCAACATCTCGAGGCCTCAGCATCGGCTCCGCGACAGCATGCACAGACGTCGTGGCGGCGAAATGGAACAGCGCATCGGCGTGCTCCGTCGTGGGATGCAGGATATGCGGTCGAGCCAGCCTCAGCGCGGCGTCGTTGTGCGTGCACGACAAGGCGTACAGCTCGGCTCGACTTCGATCTTCGGAGAATAGCTGGAGGGCGGCGAGACCGAGCAAGCTGTGCAGCACGTATGGATGCGACAGGCCGAGGCGGAAGTGGCGATCTCGTGATTGCAGGGATTCCTTCTCGTCGTGGTCGATAGGGCGTTGCGCGCTCACGTGCCAGTAATGGAGGAGCTCGAGGTCAGTGACTGGTAAAGGCTTGATGACTCCGTCGACCTCGGGTGCGGGTGATGGACTCGTCAGACTGCATCGGAGATCAAGGCGTGAACAGCCGCCGCATGTTGGACGGACTTCGTTGCACTGCGGTCGGTCAGTCGTCTGTTGGGAAAATTGTGTGTCTATTCATCTCGTATAGCAGTAGCACATGTAGAAGAATTCATCAGTCCAGCGTACTAACATACAGCCTATGCGGTTCTCCTCACGAAACAGACCGAGTCTTGGTAGCGGATGGAGTTCTAGCAATGCCTGAAATCACGACCATACAGGTAGCTTACCTTCGCATGCCGCTGTTTGCACTGACTACAGCCATTCCGCGACTTGCTGTGCGCCTTGCGCAAACGTTCGCTCGGCATGACCCCTGTGTGTCCGGCGTTATTCTGTTTCGGTGCGGACGAAGTAGGAAGGAAGGAAGCCGACCGTATTGAATACGGCACGACGTATTCGATACGGTGCTGGGGCCAAGAAGCGGCTGGAGCCAATCAGATCGTCGTGTACCAACCACTTCTGCCGACATTTTGTTGGCTCTGCTCTCTCCGACATTCAAACAGACTGTGATGGTATGGAGGTCCACTTCCCAGTGGCTCAGCAAGATGGCCGCGTCATGTTGTCGCGGTCTAAGAATTATATGTAGTCGAGGGATGGAACGGGAAACCTGTGCTGGTCTTTCCCTCGCTATTCCCGATTTCATGTGAGCAAAGCACGACAAACGACGAACACATTCCCAATCCAGTCGTCGAGCCCAACAGATAAACCCAATCAGATCAGGACAGTGTTTGAGATGGACATCACCAGCAACGGCACGGCGACCGAATGGTATTCTTATCAGCCATCGGAGGGTGCAGGATGGGCGTTCCTCGTCCTCTTCGCGACCGCGACGATCGCGCATTTCATCCTGATGGTCGCATATCGCGCCGCCTACTTCATTCCCTTCATCGTTGGCGGTATCAGTAAGTCTAATCGCCGACTTCTTCCAAGCCGATGCAAAACCCGGTCAACTGCTGACATCACTGCAGTGGAAACGTTCAGCTACTACGGACGAGTCTGGTCCTCCCACGACCCGAGGAACTTCAAACCCTTCGTCCTCTATTCCCTTCTGGTCGTGCCGGCGCCGGTGTTCCTGGCCGCGTCGATGTACATGTCCCTGGGTCGGGTGATCCGAGCGCTGGATGCCCGCGACCGCGCTTCCCTCTCACCCAAATGGTTGACCGCCGTCTTCGTGCTCAACGACGTGCTCTGCTTCATCGTGCAGATCGCCGGCATAGGGCTACAAGTCACCACGAGCGCGAGCGTGAGAGCAACGGGTCGGACCGTCGTCCTCATTGGGCTGATCTTCCAGATCGTGGTGTTTGCTTGCTTCGTCCTGGTCGCCATCAAATTCCACGTTCGGCTTCGACGAGATCCGACCAGGATCTCGAGCGAACCGCGGACCGGCCGATGGACTACCCACATGTGGGCGCTCTACGTCGCGAGTCTCTGCATCGTGGTCCGGAACCTCGTGCGAGTGGTCGAGTACGCCGAAGGCGCCGACGGCTTCATCACGACTCACGAGGCGATGCTGTACGTGTTCGACGGCACGTTGATGTGGCTCGTCATGGTGATCTATGTCCCAGTCCATCCGGGTTTGCTCCTCAGACGCATCCGTCGGGCGCGCCTGAGCCCCGCTGGGGATGAGACTGGTGCTCCTCTCTTCCAGCAAATGGTTGAGGCCGACGGGATCTCTCGGGCGGGAGGAAAGCAGTGACCTGGACGTATGGGTGACCGGCATGCTAGGGACTTAAGAGGGCAGGACTTCCAATCACCATGTTGGGATGTGGGCCTTTTAGAGGAGTTGTGTTTGCTGCTTGGCGGTGAGGATCATGCAAGAGGAGGGTCGAAAATTGATAGGCGCTCTGCCTCGTGAAGGGGTACGTGTCGACGTTACACATGAGCGCATTGCAGACGTAGAGGCTTGGATATACCCCGTGCAAAATTCCGAACGGGACTCGTTGGGATTCCATGATCGAGCACGAAGTCTGTATGCCGTTCTCTCAAGCAGCCTGTTGGCATGCATACGAGGTACCAAGAAACATTGTCGAGATATGCGCTCAACGTCCCTTGTAGCCCGGACTGTAGTGTCACAATCATCGCGTTCACGGCTCGCCAGATGTTGCTTCAGAGGCTTGAAGGCGGGTGTCTGCCGCAACCACATTCGCTGACTGCCGGGAACATTGCCTTTGTCCAATGTCTTTCCGCGGGTCGAGTGCAGGGGCCACGCCAACGGCAAAGTCCGCATGTACAGTACATGTATATGTCGAGTGTTTCTTGCCGTGCCATGCATGAGACCGACATCCACATATCAACCCAGGGAAACATGAACCCGTGTGGCGGATGGCTGTTGGATGAGAAGCTCGCGAAAAGAGGATGTCCGAATCCAGGAAGTGCAAAAAGGGAAAAAGGTTTCCAGCAAGCATGGTAGTGGATCATTATGAAAGAAAGATGTCGTACACACCCGGCGCCTTTTCGACGGAAGGAGAACTCATTATTATCATACGTCGAGCCTGGCGCCGCCTGTGGCTGCCGCGGGCTGCGTAGAGTTCGTCAAGTTCATGCTGCTGGCCCGGCAAAGGTCCTCGTATTCTCACCGTTTCGAAAATGCCCAGGTCTTGATTGATGCCGAGACCGTGGCTCTCTGCTATCGTGGCCTTCACGATTGTGCCAGCCTGCCGCGATGCATGTTCTCGGTTTCGGAGGGAGGCATAGTTCAAAGGGCCTAAGTGGTAGTACAGGGGCGGTCCCGGCCAAGGAAGGCTGAAATGCCGCTGTCCATGATGGTGCTCTCATCATCTCAAAGACGACACTTTTTTCTCATCAGCACATTGCTGTGAGCTTTCCCCTCCTGGTGTGTGCAACTTCTATGGCGTACGATCCCCGTCGACGGCTCTCCCCGGCGCAGGGACGATCTACGCCAAGAACACAGACTCCACCGCCCGGGGCCTCTTCGTGCCAATTACATCCGGAGCGCCGGGATGCGGTTTTGCTGTGGGGAGGGGATGCTGCTGTATGCGAGTGATCGCTTTGTCCGCCTCGTCGTACCGCAGGAAGCGTCTGGCATTGAATGATGACGCGGTTGAGATACTGCATGTGCTCGCAGTTAATGAAGGAAACCGAGTCCGGGCCGCACGGATGGAAGGAGCGGTGCTGGCAGCATCAGGTGGGTTCATCAGTGGAGAGAGGTGAAGCAGCTGAAGGCTCAAAAGGTGAAATTGCACGCTAATGTACCTTTCGCGAGCGTGACACGACTCATGCATCGACGAGGCGGTATGAGATCCTAGGTATCCCAAGAGTCAAGACGGATCCAAATGATCCCGTGCTGGTGAGCATACGAGAGCGTCTGGATGTCACGTTAAACGCCTTTACCAGCGAAGTAACGGACAACAGGAGAAGCCGGAGATATGCTGATAGCCTGATGATGTGCATGCGCATCTCTGTGCTACCTGTACCCTGGCCAAATTTCGCACGCAAGGGTCAAGCAAGTTGCATGTGAACCCTCACGAGAGTGCATGTACCGTACATGAAGTACTCCCATGGCTCTAGACGGGTCTCTTGACCTCCAAAGTGGTGGCGAAACTCCGCAAGAATGGCAAGATGGCTCTGGATGGAGTGTAGGACAATGGTGCGAGATGAGGAGTGAACGACGGAAGGAGATTGTGGTGAACAGCGTATACACACACCCCGGCAACGCTTAGGTTCGGCTGATTCGGCCACCAACCCTGTCCGGTGGGCGGGCGGTGTGTGACTGTCTGATGATGTGAGTGAGAGTCTGACCAAGGACGGTTGATAAACAATTGGGATCGATATGTTCGTGTCGGCAGAGTCCGCGCTATTGAATCGGTGCGAGATCACCACTCTCGGCCCGTCGTTCGACGGTATTGTCCGTATGATTGAGAGTAAGGTATGAGGACTGTGATGGTAGTATGCCCTTAGATGGTACTCGTGTGAAACGCAATGACATTGATCGTTTGAGACACTGTACTTGATACGATGATCAACGTGATTGCTTGCTCTCGCAGCAATAATGATGTGCAGCAAATAGGGCGGAAAATGAGATTGAGGGACGGGATGGCAACGTGACGCGGTGGGGGGGACTCGCTTGCAGGCATTGCATTGCATTGCATTGCTGCGTGGAATTCGCCTACCCCTGTCGCTCACCGGTCCGTGCCACATGTAGAGAGATTCCAACATTGGTCGATCATCCAATCCCACTCCACGCCCACTCCTCCTCCTCCATCTCTTCACTTCACTTCACTTCCACCATCTCACCATCTCCACCCACCTACCCGACTCCCCCCTCTACCTATCTCTACCCACC
>Ga0268244_10000581_pt1 | contig 15025 bp, 14 predicted proteins | sample AgamicMgSfe_FD_200258 | JGI IMG/M metagenome (GOLD analysis project Ga0268244, IMG submission 200258) | Agave microbial communities from Guanajuato, Mexico - Mg.Sf.e (v2) (version 2) | ecosystem: Host-associated > Plants > Phyllosphere > Phylloplane/Leaf | place: Guanajuato, Mexico | collected... | reverse complement strand
CGTCGCGTGTCGTGCCTGAGGCTGACATATCAGCACACTAGCAAAATTCCATCACTTCACATGCCATATCGAAGTCGACATGAAGACAGAACTCAAAAGCAGCGTCGCAGGAGATGTCAGCGAGCCTAGCCCACCACCCCATTGTTGAGCGACCTCACCCTAATGCTCTCTCGGCTCGCACACGAAGACGTTGAGGTCGAAGACAGAACTCAAATGCGGCGCACGTCGAGACATGCCGCGGCTTACCCTGCACGCGCGCACGCAATGTCTGCCCTCAAACGAGGTCAACACCAATATTGGCATACCCAAGCTCAGTACGCTTGATATCCCACTACCCACGATGAGCAGCGGCGGTACTGTTACTTTCCCCCGTTCCTGGAAGATGATGGCATTAGCCTTGGTGCATGCCTCAGGGCGATTCCTGAAGTCAATCTGCTTCCCTTTTGTCCTCTATCTCTCTATCTCTCCCCCCTGTCTCTTCCTCTCGTTCCCTTTCCTGCATCCTCTCGTCCTCCTTTCGGCGCGACGTGACAACTGAAGCAGGCATGGCGATCACCAACAACAGCAGCGCACCGCACGAAGTCGGGGCCCGAATGGAGAAGGCTGGCATGGAAAACTCTGGGAGTAATGGTAAGGATGGTGTCTTGGTTGCGGTCGAAGCACCTAGAAACGGCATACCCGACATCCTGCGGCCACTGACCGACGAGGAGCTCAAGAAGCTTGAGCGGAAGCTCGTCAAGAAGCTCGACTGGCACCTTCTGTTGCCCTTAACCGTGATGTACTTCATGAACTTCCTGGACCGCACCAGCATCACCACGGCGAAAGTGGCCGGTCTACAGAAGGACCTTCGCTTGCGCGGCACTCAGTATACGGCTGCTCTCACCATCTGCTACCTGGGATACCTATTATCTCAAATACCATCCAACATCTTAGTGGCGAAATTTCGAAAGCCTGCCGTCTACTTATCGTGCTGCATGGCTACCTGGGGCGTGATTTCGGCACTTACCGGCATGGTGCATTCATTCGCTGCCCTGCTCGTTTGTCGCTTTTCCCTTGGTCTTGTCGAGGCGGCCTTCTACCCTGGCGTCCTCTACATTTTGAGTTGCTGGTACACCCGTGCAGAGCTTGCTCCTCGGAATTCGATCTTCTTTGCGGCGCAACTACTTGCAGGCGCCTTCGCTGGGATCATCACAGCGGCGATTACCAAGGGCATGGACGGTGCGCAAGGCTTGGCATCGTGGAGGTGGCTGTTCATTATGGTAAGTGCAGGCTGAACGCTAAACGCTGCCTACACGCCGCTAATTGCATTTGTATCTGTAGACGGGTGCCGCAACCGTGAGTCGACGCCCATATTGAAGCCATGTTGCAGCGGAAGTATACTGACAACCTCAGGTTTTTCTTGCGCTGCTGGCGCTGCCGTTCATGCCCGCCCTCCCGGACACCACCAAATCGTTAGATGAACGAGAGCGTGCGCTAGCCAAGTGGAGGCTGGAGAGTGATGCTGGTGACGACGGCGACGCAGCCAACAAGATATCGCTCGCTGGTCTGAAGCTCGCCGCCAAAGATGTTAAAGTCTGGGTGTTCAGTGCTCTCGCCTTCGGGTTCACGTCTTTCGGCTCTCTGTCGCAGGTGCTCCCGTCGATCATAAAAGGTCTCGGTTTCAACGCGATCACGACCGAATACATGGTGGCACCTCCCTATGTAAGTATCATTAAACCCGAACATACCTCCGGCTGCTGACTCCATCAAGCTCATTGCCACTGTGATCGCGCTGCTCAATGCTTACTGGGCCGGGCGATCGAATCGGCGATACATCCATATCGTTGTGCCGGCCGGGGTTACGCTGGCGGCTATGGTGATCCTCGCGTCAGTCACCAACACCGCCGTCCGCTACGCTGCCATGTGTATCATGCTGTCCGGAAACTCCGCCTACTCTCTCGTCATGACCTGGCTGGTCAACACCCTCGGACGCCCGGCCTCCAAGCGCGCTTCGGCGCTGTCCGTCGTCAGTACACTAGCAACGATCAACCATTTGTACAACGCCTTCATTTTCCGAGGTATGTCTCAAGACATGACCCTCTATCGGCCCATACAGATCCCCAAGACTGACTCGTCGCTTTGCAGACGCCTACGGACCCCGCTACGCCATGCCCACTGCGATCATGGCAGGTTTCGCCTTGGGCGCCATCGCGGCAGCGACGGTCATGCGACAAATGCTCGTGCGCGAGAACCACAGACTCGACTGCGGGATAGCCGTCTTCGTTGAGGGTGTCGTCAAGCCGGTCGGTGCGGACGATACGACAGCGACCGTTACGCCGGCCGACGAAGAGGCGACTACTCCGGAGCAGGAGAGCAAAGGTCGACAGAGTGTTCCGGATCGAGCGTTCCGGTACATCATATGATGTGCTGTCTCCGCGGCGGCTTAGTCGCTGGACGAGCGGGAAAGCCATGTCGCGGCACGAAGGCCATTCGGTGGTGGTGAGATGGGGCTGAGGATTTCTTTGGGAGCAGACTGTGGGAAAGATGCGGGGTGGGCTGTCTCATTGGCGTCTTCGATTGATGATGGACGGGAGTGCCATGTCGCGGCTCGATGACGATTCAGTCGTGGCGAGATTGACCAAATGGTTCGGTGATGGGAGCACTAAAAGTTGAACAAAAGCAGCGATATCGTCGTACATAGTGATTTGAACAGCATAATTCGTCCAAGCAACTGGTTGTCTCTGATCCATTGACGTCAAGCATTCACGGCAAATCACAGAAAACGTCTCTCATCTTCGGGTATTTCGGCGTGCCCATTCCCGTCACCGGATCCCAGCCGGGCGATGCGGGAAAGCCCTGCGTCCCACAACCCGGGTTCGACCCGACCGTAACATCGTGGAACATCTCCGGATGCTTATAGATGGTCGGGTTGAGGAAGCCGATCGGACCCTTGCCGTTCTCCAAGCGCTCCTCGTTCAACAGCGTCACAATCGCCGCGAAAAGCGGCGCCGAGGCCGACGTGCCTCCGACGCCATACGTCTTGCCCAACCACACTGTCGCGAGGTTGAGACCGAGCGCGCTGACGTCCGGGAAGGCACGGCCGTTGCGGTTGAAGACGCTGTCGGTGTAATTGGGCGAGTAAGTGTCGAGGTAGGTGGAGACGGCGGTGTCTTGCCACGCCGGGCGCGGGAAGATGCTGGAGAAGCCGCCGCCGGAGTAGAAGGAGGCGGGGCCGTGGGGACTGGCGACAGCTTGCTCGCCGCCATGGATGGAGGCGTTGAGGAGGGTGGTGGCGCCGACGGCGGTGACGTAGGGACAGTTGACGGGGAAGGAAGGGGAGAAGCGGGTGCCGGCTTGGTCCACGTAGCCGTATTGCGAGTTCAGACAGCTGTTGTTGTAGCCGGCGTTGTAGCGGTTCGCCACGCCGCTGTCGCCTGAGGCGTAGATGACGCTGACGCCTTGCAGGGCGAGCTTCATCCATTCTCGGCATTGGCGTTCTTGGTAGAAGCGAGGCAGGGCGCCCTCGATTTGGCCGTAGGAGACTGAGAAGACCTATCGTTCGTTAGTCATGAGATGTGACCGTCACAGTCACAATACCAACATTGCTGACAGGCGCGCCTCCGCACTGTAACGGGCCGGTGTACCCGTATTCATTCGGGTCAGGATAGGCAGGGTCTACGTAGGGTTGATCGCCACCTTGGTAGGTGCAGTATGAACCATCCTAGAACATCCCAAGTTAGCGGCTGTGTTCTGGGAGTAATGACTATCAAAGCCATACCAAAGCATCCAGGAAAATATTGAACGTGCCCACACTGTCCACGTTGATGCTGTCGCCGTTCTGATACAGTCGAGTCGTCTGCGGCCAGATGATCGAGTACGCCGTCTGGAAGTCAAGTGCGCTTTCGACTACCTCGTCCGCTTTCGCGACGCTCAGATTAGAAGGCTTGCCTCCGTCGATGGAGATGAACTCCGGGACGACGTCCGACGGGATCTTGGGGTTCGTGAAGTTCTCGAAGAAGATCTTGAGATCCGGGAGGTACAGGTAGTCGGCCCACTCGGCGATACCGAGCTGATTGCCGCTGTGGTTGGTCTTCCCAATGGGAATGTCGTAGATGGCCCTTATACAATCAATCGTGATCAGAGAAGAGCATTTCGAGACACCAGTAAGTCCAGTAATGGGAATGAGGGCCAAAGCCGCCGGTCTGGTTTGCGAGACTGGCTTCAGGCCATCAAGCTGGACCGTAGGCATGACAAAGTCGACGTGCTCGCGTACGCTTCTGGGGAGTGCGTACTCGTCGCAAGCGACACGGTAACCACCGGACTCCTTGTGCTGGTAGACGTGATACTCGGTGTTGAAGAGGCGCTCGGCTTCAGCCACCGATGCCTGGAACTCAACCCAGTTGCGGCCGACGGAGTGCTTCAGCCGGGCCGCCTGGATTCCGGACGCGACCAGCCAATCCACCGTCCGGTCCGATGTCTCTTTGTGCGGTGCGAAGTAGTTGGCCACTTTCTCCGCGCTCCAGTGCTTGCCAAAGTTGGGCGAGTCCGGGTCGGCGACATCAGCCAGCCATCGGTCTCCATGCTCCAGGTTCCTCTGCTTCAATCCCACTCGGACGGGCAGCATGAGGTTGCTGTCGGCGCGCGAATGGCGCTTCCAAGCCACCGGCTCGCCATGTCGCTTCTCGTGAAGGACGTGAGGGTCGGCGGGTGGAGACGGGGCCGCGATCACGGAGCCTGCGAGAGCGGTGCTGAGGAGGAGAGAAAGACGCATGTTTGTTGCAAGAAAAGCAAAGAAGGTAAGAGAAATGGGAGAAGGATGGGCACACCCACCTGAAGAACGACACCGTCGACTATTCACAACCTTACAGATGTACCAACAGAGAGGATAGCACCACTTTATCTCCACGCTTGCGCACGCGAGCAAGCGTGAAGTCCTACGTAGCCTGTAGGTATGGTAAAGGATTGCACTGTCTCCACTCGCGAGCAAGGAGCAGCAGCCTTGTCTGGTGACGATCCGCACTCCATCTCCTGCCGCATCCAGACAAGTGAGGGTGTAGGAAGCGCGTTCCTCGTCATCAATGGGGGTGACGGTCCCGGGACGGAAGATAAGGTGAGGAGACTCTCAACGCTGATAATGATTAATGAATGACCGCGACATCCAAAGGACCTGCCGATTGAAGTTTGGTATGGCCGTTCGGTGTGCGGGGAACCTTCATCAGTCTTTCTTCATACGCAGGTGAATGCCAAGCAACTCCCGTGATCGGCGACATGAGTCCTGGTGAAGCATCTTTGCCCTGGCCTAGCGATATCGCCTATATCATTACAAGATCCAATTCCAAGAAGATGAAAGACCTGCCCGCTCGTAATGCAAACGACCCACCCTGCGCTATATGCCCAGCAAAAGCGCCTGCCTCGCTAAAGACTCACGATACTTCCCATCACTAAACTCGAAATCGAGAAGGGAACCCATATAAAACCCATCAAGCAAGCTTCACTCCCGAATGGTATCCCACCTCCGGCTCAACCCACCTCCCTTCCCACTCGCCCCGCCCACGCTCTGCCCCTGATGCATATGGGACTGCAGCCCCTGCAACCGACTCGCCTGCAGACTCTGCCGAACGATGGCCTCGGCCGCCGCCGCCGCGGCCAACCGCTCCTTCTGCCGGCTGCGGTCCTTCAGGTACCGCTCGGCCTCCGGGCGCATGCGCAGGATGCGCAGGATCATGTCGTCGTTTGGGTCCGCCTGCGCCTCCTTGCGCTTCTCCTCTTTCGCCTTGCGCATCGTGCCCAGGTTGCGCGACATCATGATGGATTTCGTGCGGCGCGTGCCGTGCATAAGGCCCGTGGCCGCCGCGGCCGAGGACCCCCCGAAGGAGGCCGGGGCGGACAGGCGGTTCAGCCTCGCGGCGGTGTCTTGCTGTCGTTTGGCCGTGGCTTGCGCGATGCGGTCCGAGGTGTGGATGAGGTTGTCGGTCGACTCGAAGTAGAAGAAGTTGAGGTTTTGAAGGTCGTGGTATTTGGGGGATTTGAGGACGTCGATGGGCACGCCGAGCGCTTCGCCCGTCTCGTCGACGGCATGGAAGAAGTCGAAGAGGATCTGTGTAGGATCGTCCGGTCAACCGATCTGTCTATGCCATGGTGCGCCCTTCGTAAGAAGCATATGGTGAACTTACCTGCAGCCATTTGAACACGATATCCACCTCTTGCATCCCCAACGCCCGTTGTCCGCTGGGCTTGTCGCTCAACGGCGGGACCAGCAAACTCTCGATCGTGACCAACACCTCCTTCCACAACCGCGTCATGACCATGATCATCGCCGAGTCGGTCAACGTCTGCTTCAAGATGGCAAAGTTATCGTCAAAGTAGTTCAGCAGCGGCTTCAACGCATTCGCTACGTTTTCCGGAGACGCGCCCTGCGGCGTCGGTGTGGTGACGGGACCACTGCCGCCGGGGGAGACGACGCTGAGCGGACGGCCGGAAACTTGGGAGGAGAGCTTGCTGAAGTAGCCCCGGGCCGAGTTCAACGAGACGCCGCCTAAGCCCGAGCCTTGCGAGAGCAGCGCACGGAGTGTGCGACGCGAGAGGCACTGATGGATATACGCAGAAAGCTTGTCGGTGATCTTGCGCGTCATATCCCTCTCGCTTCGCTTCAGCGTGCGGAAAGCTTTGCCGAAGTAGAACTGGATGTCATCCCTCTCGCCCTCCATCGTCACCCGGACAAGGACCCGTCCCTGCGTGTCGAGATCCAGCCAGTACTCTCTGGGCAGGTAATCGTTGAAATGACTCGGATCCAGTTTCAGGCTTGTTCGGCCCAAGCAATCGTGATCGCCCAGCGTGTCCCAATCCCAGACCGTTGCGATGACGTTCAGCGGACCGGTGGTCAGTATATCCACCGTTTCGTCCCATCGTGGGTTCAAGGATTGGTACACCGTCCTTGTCTTCGCCAGCCGCTTCTGGTACTCGTCGCCAAGCACCACGTACGGATCGCTCAACCCATTCATGTCGCCTGCTTTCAGGTCCTCCGCCTCGATAATCTTGATCGTGAACGTGAACTTGTTCCCTCCCCTCCTCACATTCGCAGGAGGCGGTGGATCCAACCGGTTGATCACTTCCGCACACGCATCTACATTGATCTCCTTCTCCAGCTTGTCCAACTGTATCGTCGCGTACTCAACGTCGTTGATCTTGACAAAACTTTCAGGCCAGAATTGAAACGGCTCGATCTTTTCGCCACCTTTACCGCCCGTCGCCCACACGTCTTTGGCCGCAGAGAGCCACTTTTGCTGCTGGGTCCGCTGCGCTCGCAACTCCTGCTCGGGCGTCTGTCGATCCATCTCCTTGGCGAACTTGGTCTCCAACAGCTCGCAATACCGCGCCACACCTCTCCCGATCGACTTGGAGATGGCCGTCATGAATTTAGCGTACTGCAAGTCATCGTCCCATTGCAGCTGGACAAGCTGGTCGATGGACTGGTTGAAGATGCGGTATACATCCACCGCGCTCAGGCTGTGCCGTTCGTCATCCGTCGGCGGCAGACCTTGTTCCTTCTCCTTTGGATCCTGGCGGACCTGGAAATCGTCGTGATCGACGGTGCCTTCGACCCAGTCCAGCAACTTCTCGTCAGTGGTGTGGATCCATCGCCACACGAAGTCTTGCAGCAAGCCTTCGACGTGGAAGCCGAACTCTCGTTCCGGCATCGCCTGCGCATGCACCTTTCGGATCTCGACCAACTCACGATAAAGCTCGAAGCCATCCTGGACCGGTACCTCCTTCTCCCTCTCCTTTGCCAGCTGCATGATCCTACTCACCAGCTCCCTCGCATCATCCGCAAAGCTCGGTAAAACCTCTCGCACGAGAACCTTCAGGGGGTCCACGCCCATGATCTCCGGGTTCTTGCGGTACCGCTTCTGAATTTTCTCGCACAACGCGGTGACCGCTTTGCCTAGCATGATGACATTGTAAAACTCCCACTCCGCCGCGTTGTCCGAGATGTGCTTGCTAAGCAGGTCACGGTACTTGGTGCTAGCTTTCATCCGTAGCGCATCCTCCAGCGTCACCGTGAAGGCATCCATATCCTCCTGCGAGCGACTGAAAGACGGGTCATCATATATGTGATTGTCAAGGACATACATCACACTCCCGATCGTAGGTGGCTTGCTTTCGTAACAATGCTGGAAGAGCTCAAACAGCTCCCTCAAAAGACTGTCATGCAGACTTCTCAGGGTTTCCTGATACAACGTACGATCGACGATCGTCCACTTATTCCGGTCGAACAGGGATACCTGCGTCGGCTGACTTAGCTGCAATTTGCCGGATACCTTTTTCGGTTCGGGAGGTGGTTCCTTGACGAAAATGAATGCGGCGTCCAAGGTGTCGAGGCTGATCTCTGACTGGGTGTACTTCTCTCGCACTACATCCAAAAACAGAACCATGCGTGTGAACTGTGGTATCCGCCATCGTAGAGCCACCTCGTTCAGGAGCTCGGTGGATTGGATAGAGAACAGCTTCATGGCCGGCACGTCTTCTGTAGCAGTAGAGGGCGCGAGTTCTTCGTCCGCCAAGTCGTGCGACAAAGCCAACTTCAACACCGTGCGGTAGTACGCTCTGACATCTGGTGGAATGTACGTGAAGCTTGTTTGGGACGCGTCCAGAGAGCTTGTTGCAGAGTCTCTCGGACTGTTGTCTCCAAGACTCAGACCAGACAGATCGACTGGTTGGTCGATGACATAACTCGAGTCACCATCTGCACCCTGACTGGACAAAGTCCGGCTGATGTCACCATAAGCGCTGTCGTTCTGTACCGCAGCAGGCGGTTTGAAGGTAGGAAGACCGGTCCCTCGCGAAGTCGATTTGGCGAGTTCTGGATTCGACTGCACGATAGCCAGCATCATCTGGCTGAGGTCGCTAAACTCACCTTTCCGCCAGGTCTCGAAAGCGTCATCCAGGTCGAAGTCGTCCTGCGATAGCGTGGCACGCGTGTCGAGCATCATGTGGTTTTGGTAGTCCTTAAGGTCCTTCAGCGCCGCCCGCTCCGTCCACTCTTCTCGATGCGCATTGATGTCGCTCTGCGCTTGTACCGTCGGTTTCGCGAAGATCCGACACACGCGAATCACTAGCGGCATATCCTTCACGTCGTACGATCTCGGCACTTCCACCTCGATGCTCTGTCCACCAGATCCGCCGCCTCGTTGCGATGCATCGGCCAGGTCCTGGTCATGCTGCAACAGTTTGGTCTCCAACGTCTTCAACCTCGAGCTCAGCTCCGGCCGATCTCGTGTCCAGTCATTGTTGTGCAACGTACTGCTGATCAACCGCACGAACAGCGCGACATGCCGATCGACCATCAACTTCCACATATCATCATCCGGCGCCTTGCCCTTTTGCAGCTCGCTCGTAGCTTTGGAGAAGAATATGAGCAGCAGATCCTCCACCCGCCGATCCTTCTCCATCGACTTGCGGAAAGTAGGGTTCTTGAACTCGTTCAGGAAGTTGGCAAACGTGCGCTTCACCAGCGGGTCGCGATACTCTTGCCCTTTCTCCTGTCCGACTAAGACGCCTGTGATGCGCTTGTCCAACGCAGCCATGAAGCCATGCGGGAAGCGAGTGCTCTTGCTGTCCCGAATCAAGCTGAAGTCCTTGACCATGTCGTTGATGCTCGTCGAACTCCGCTGGATCGGCTTGGAGGTGTTGGCGACATGCTGCACCCGCTTTTGGCGCGGCTGGAGCAGGTAGGCTAGGTAAGCGGCTCGTAGAGCGTAGGGGTAGGCATCGTCATCGGAGACGGAGACTGATACGGGCAGCTTGGGCATCGACATGTTTCGGCGGAGGGCGTCGCGGGCGCTGTACGAGTTGGTCCGTCGACCGTTGCGCGACGAGTGGGTAGACATGGGGACGGACCCAAGCAGTGGCCGTTCTTACGGCACTCGCAAACTTGAAGGGAGGCCCAAGTGTCTATCCCCAAGGCATGTCGAAGTGGTATGAGGACGTGGGTGGCCACGCGCGAAAGGCGACAGGTGAGTGTCGACCGGTTGGTCTTGGTGGGGAGGCGGTTTGCTCCTTCTGCCTTACGTACGCTCTCTTCCGTCTTCCACAGGTGTATCTGCCCTTCACGCGACCATGACTTCTTCCCTTGTGTGTACAAACACCGGTGCACTACTGTTGTTGGGCGTAGGGCCAAGGAGAGAAGGCTGAGAACGGCAGTTGGGTGGCTGAAACACTCCTCGCCCAGCCTGAGCGTAATGCAGGTCACATGATTGCAGCGTTCCGAAACAGCAGCACGCCCTCCACGCCACAGGCGTCACCGAACGTTCATGCGGCTCTCGAAGTTGGATTGATTTCGGCCTGAGGCGTCAAATTGCGGCCGGGAAATTCCCAGCTACACTTTATCCCCGACCACGCGTTTGCTCTCGTTGTTAGTATCGCAGACTGTCGCGTTCGATCAGGCCATCAAGATCTCACGGCAAGCCACAGCATCCATACTCGTCATCGCATTCAGGGCTGTCATTACTTCTGAAGAGCATCCCAACAACAGCAAGACCATTCATTTCGCTCATTGTATCAATAAAGATAGCCACAGGTAAGCCATGTCTTCCCTGATCCCACCGGGGAGCGCGCGGCTGGGGTTCAACACAACGAGCCACTTGCGCGCCCTCGGTTTTCACGACAAAAGCATGTGGTAATGGCGCTTGCATCAAGTGTCCGGACCTTCGAAGAATGTCGCACAGGACTACGAGAAGATTCCCCAAGCAAGAAGCACGCTTCGAACCTCCACTCTTAGCACGAATAACCCACGCGTAACGCTTCCAGTCGCGCTTCTTCACAGGACCAGACCATTCCGTTTTTTGGCGGGATCGAGTACATCAACCGAGCATGTCCGCGCCATCGCCTCCGAACGACGGCAACAAATCTCGCCTCACGGACAAGCAAAAGAAACAGAACCACATCGTCTCCGAACAGAAAAGACGCCAGGCCATTCGAGAGGGCTTCGACCAACTCGCCGACCTGGTCCCAGGCATGCAAGGCCAAGGACGCAGCGAGGCGACCGTGCTACAGGCGACCGTGGAATACCTGCGCAAGCTGCTCGGGCAGAAAGACAAGCTCCGTCGCATCGCGCTCGCGCGGGGCATGAGCGAGCAAGAGTTTGAGTCCAGGTACTCGGGAGCCGAGAGGGCCGCCCAGGCTGCGTATGACGACGTGGGAGAAGGTAGCAGTGCAGGTGGACGATAAAGGTGAGTGCGACGAGGCATCCGTTTACGTAGGACTGGGATCGAGGAAGCGAACTAAACCTTGACTAGAGTGTATGGTTCGCGGCCACTAGAGATGCGAAGTCACGTATGAACACAGCATTGTCGCAACAGGAAATGCTTGGCTTATGGATACTGAAGCGTTGGCGTACGGCGTAGGCTAGGCGTTGAGATACCCGCATTTTGTATGCTCGACTGGGGGTAAAACTGCTATAGGAATGGCAGAAAGGTGTTTGGTGTGTATTGACCTTTGTTGCGTCGTCCTCTTCAAGCTCCGAGCTTTATTATTACATCTGTCGTTTGTTTTCAACAGGTCGCTCACGTGACTGCCTCAAGCGCGCCATCAGGTGAGTCAGCCGCCACGTACTGACCACGCTAAAACCAGGCAGCTCAGGTCCGATACGATACGAATCCTTCGATCTACACCCAGAAATGGCGGCACTAATAACCTGCAGTCACTGCGACACGAATACGTACGAAGCTGTGACCGCGACGCTGGCCACGTTTCCAAAGGCAAGCGCCAAGACGGCGAGGCGGCTGCTGCCTGGAGCGCGCCATATAAGTACATCACTCATGGCACACCCCTCCAACACTTCCTTCTACGCCCATCGTCTTTACCCTTTCTCCCCGGAAAGAATATCACTGTCACCATTCAGGATCGCAGTCACCCAAGATGACCTTTGGGAATGTCCATGTCCATGGCCACGTCTGTGGCTGTTACTATACGACCGGCCCGAGTCCGTCTCAACTCCGGCGACACTATCTCGCCCGGGCCAGACTGGTATCGCACACGACCATCACCCCTCTATGCTTCACCACCCGCTTGACACAGACTTTTCACAACCCTTCGGCCGAGGCGTTGCCGCAGGTGCGGTACACATTTCCACTGTACGACGGTGTGACGGTCAACGGGTACACGATTTCTTACGCGGACAAGACACTGACCGGCATCGTCCGAGAGAAGCACGAAGCGAAGAAGACTTATCAGGCTGCCGTCGACCGAGGTGAGGCGGCTGGGTTGCTGGAGCATTTGCCCTCGGGTATCTTTGGTGTGACGTTGGGGAACGTGCCTGCTCATGCTGATGTCGTGGTCGACATCACATATTGTGGGGAGTTGAAGCACGACGCGGCGATCGACGGACCGAGGTACACGCTGCCTACGACCATCTGTCCGCGTTATGGCGACTACCCTGGCGAGGTGCTGAAGAGCGATGCTGTCGTCGAAGGTGGCATCAGCATCAACATCGACATCGACATGGCTGACTCGCCAATCAGAAAGGTCCAAAGTCCAACTCATCCAATCGCGGTATCCATGGGCGCACTCTCAACCGCTGCCAATGCCTCCACTGCACCGTTCACCCCTTACCAGGCCTCGGCGACTCTTACATTAGGCTCCACTGGGCTGGGGTCCGACTTCATTCTCCAAATGCTGGCCGACGACATCAGCAACCCGCGCGCTATTCTTGAGACACATCCAACGCTCCCGGACCAGCGCGCCATCATGGCAACCATGGTCCCAAAGTTCACCCTCGAGCCCGCACACCCAGAAATCGTCTTCATTGCCGACCAATCCGGGTCCATGTCCGGAGACAAAAACACTGCGCTAGTGCGTGCTCTCAAGGTCTTCATCAAGTCCCTTCCAACCGGTGTGCGCTTCAACATCTGCGCTTTTGGGACCAACTTTCGGTTTCTGTGGCCCACCTCACAAGCGTACAACGAGAGCAACGTCGAAATGGCTATCGCCTTTGTCGAGAGTTTCGGCGCGGCGTACGGCGGGACGGAGATCTTGAAGCCCATCACCGCCACTTTCGAACAGCGGCTCGGCGACATGCCACTGGAGGTGATGCTGCTCACGGACGGGCAGATCTGGGGGGAGGACGCCGTTTTCGAGTATGTGAACCAGCAGTTGAGGGATAAGAGGGTTGATGCCAGGGTCTTTGCGCTCGGGATTGGAAGTCATGTGAGTCATTCGCTAGTGGAAGGCGTCGCGAGGGCGGGGAATGGATTTGCGCAGTTCGTTGTGGGCGAGGAGGAGATGGATCAGAAGGTTGTCAGGATGTTGAGAGGGGCTTTGTACGCACACACCAAGGATTACCGGATCGAGGTGCACTATGCGGACGTGGAGACTGGCGGCGGCGAGGCGATGGATGATGACGAGGAGTTCGAGATGGTGGAGAAGGTGAATGAGTGTTTAATCGTTGACGATCACCGGCCGAAGGAGCGAGAGAGTGGAAAGAAGAGCCTCGTCAAGTCATTCTTCAACAGCACTGCGAAGCTGGATGAGGACCCCAACGCCGGTCAAACGGACCGCTACGCTCACCTCCCTGCAATCGCAAATCCGAAGATACTGCAAGCGCCCGCGACCATCCCGCCACTGTTTCCTTTCAACCGCACGACCGTGTACCTCTTACTTGGCCCGGAGACGACGCAGAAGAGCCCCACCTCTATCACTCTCCGCGCCACGTCATCCGAAGGACCAATCGAGCTCACCGTTCCCATCACCACTGCCGCCGCCGTCTCCGGAGTCGCTACTATTCACCAACTGGCGGCTCGTAAAGCTGTCCAAGATCTCGAGGAGGGAAGAGGATGGCTGCAGTCCGCCACGGTCCCGTCACAAGGCGGCGACAAGGTCCTCGTCAAAGGCAAATACCCCAGTCGTTTCGACGAAATCGTCGAGCGCGAAGCGGTGCGACTAGGTGAGAGGTTCCAGGTCTCGGGTAAATGGACCTCGTTCGTGGCCGTCCAGGACCGCGAGAATGCCAATGAGCCGGAGGTAGATCAAGTCCGTGTTTCGCAAGTTAAGAACAACCTACGGAAGTTCAACCGTCGCTCTGGAGGTAGAGTGGGCCCCACGTACGTGGCCCAAAACGCAATTCCTCCTCCTCCGCCTGCCTACTCTGCGCCGCCTATGCCACCAGCTGCCGCGCGTGTGGCACACTTTGCCCCGCCGATGAGACATGCTACCGCGTCCATGGCACAAGCTGCCGCCTGCGCGAGTCCCGCTATGCCGCAACATCATACCCGTAAGAGGCAAGCCGCTCCGTCTCCGCCGTCTACAGATCAGCACGATGTTCTTGCGGACGTTGATCGACTGCGGTCTGCACACGGGCAGTCTAACGCGCCACCGCCTCCACCCCCTGCAGTACCGGCAGAAATCATGCAGCTCTTGTCCGAGGGTGTGCCGCGGCGGGAGATGTACGCCCGGAGGCCTGACCCCAACGACGATGGTAGCCCGAGTGCTGCGACCAGCCACGGCGCTGCGATGCACCGGCTCATCGGCTTACAGACGTTTTCCGGCGCGTGGCCGTTGAGTGACGAGCTGCTGACGGTCGTTGGCGTGGACAAGTCTGCGGTTGGGTTGGAGGATCTTGACGATGCGAGTCGCGCCACGGCGTTGGCTGTCGCTTTCTTGGAGATGAAGGTGAGCGATAAATGCGATGTCTGGGAGATGGTTGTTGCGAAGGCTAGAGCGTGGCTTGGGAAGCACGTTGGCGTGGATGCGAAAGGGGTGGATGAACTGGTTGGGAAGGCTGGAGCTTGGCTTTGAAGGAATGAGTGGTTATGCGGGATCATGATAATGACGTGGGCTTGGGATTCTGGTAATATGTCTGCGTAGGTTACTTACGAACCGATCACGAAACCAGCTTCATCCAGCATATGCGCTCCTTTCGTTATACCCAGTGACATCCACAGATCACCAAAGGTCGACCGCCGTTCGTCCACTCCATCTTCCTCAAGCGAATCGTATAACCACCATTTCATCAAATCGTAAACGCACCAAGCGTCCTGCTTCACCTCCCCCT
>Ga0268244_10000580_pt1 | contig 15049 bp, 10 predicted proteins | sample AgamicMgSfe_FD_200258 | JGI IMG/M metagenome (GOLD analysis project Ga0268244, IMG submission 200258) | Agave microbial communities from Guanajuato, Mexico - Mg.Sf.e (v2) (version 2) | ecosystem: Host-associated > Plants > Phyllosphere > Phylloplane/Leaf | place: Guanajuato, Mexico | collected... | reverse complement strand
ACGCGGTCCGGCCTGCAAACGCGCCTGCACATACGCCTGCTGCCGTTCACTCAACCCGCCCTCCGTATCCAGGGCGTAGATGTTATTCGCATCCTCAAACTCCACCCACCACACCGTACCTTCATGCTCCGTCATCAGCGCACAGCACGCCCAGTCATCCACGTCCTCCCTCCATAACCTCACGTTATCATCATAACTCGCGCTCGCCAGCATCTCTTCGCTCGGATGCCACGCCACGCACTTGACATCGCCCTCATGCTCCTGCAGCACCGCCACCGTCTCAAAATTGTCATCCTCCAACTCCTCCCAGATCCACACGCTCTTGTCCCGACTACACGTCGCCAGCAACGGGGCCGAAGGCGCAAACGCCAAACTCTTGATCTCGGAATCGTGCCCGTCCAATATCACCGCGAACCTCCACTCCTCGTCCTCCTCCCCCTCGCCCTCAACATCATCCCCACCGGCCATCCCACCAGTGAAATCGATCTCCGCCGGTGCCCCTTTTCCACCGCCTTCCTCCCACCTCCGCCAGATCCCCACGCTGGCGTCGAAACTCCCCGTCGCCAGCACGCTCTCGCCGCGACTGTTGGGTTTCCAAGCGCAGCTGCGGATGGACCTCTTGTGCCCGCCGGAGACGGTCGACTGCTGTTGGAAATTCTGCAGCGAGTACACCCGCACCGTCTTGTCCGAGCATGCCGTCGCGACGATGGGCAAGTGGGGATGCGGGGCGCTCAGCCAGGTGCGTGCGTTGCAGGGCGGGTTGAGCGTTGCGAGAGGTACGAGAGTAGGCATTGTTGATGTGGTTGTTACTGCGCGGCGCGTTGGTGAGGTGGATGTTACCGCTCTTGTGGCACATACGATGATATTTACCGCACTTCGAACGGGCCAGGAGACTTTGAGGGAATGGTTGAATGTCGCAACGGCATTGAGCGAATGTGTTCTCAGAGCACAGAACTCAGAAATTCAAGCCTGACGCCATAGCGCGTACCCACGGCACGTGCCCGAGCTGCTACGATTTCCGCGTTAGGCAACCCGCACCCTCGTGACTTATTACATGATATGTCAAGTGATCAAGGCCTTGTTGTTATTGAGGTCAGGAGATCTGTAAGACTGTGACACAACTCTGCTATTGAATGCTGTCTGTCAACGTACATACTCCTCAGAGACAGCTAGTAATAAGATAAGCTGGACAGACAAACAGGAACCGCCCATGCCTGGTACATGCAACAATTATTAGAGATGATTTCCCTCTCCCATCCGTTTCCCCCCTCCATCCGAAAAAGGCTCCAACTACCGTGGGTATCACTCTGCGTTCCGAAAAAAAGGATCAAACAATAAGAAAAAGGTCCTCCCCGTCCCACGAAAAATGCTCCGGTGACTCCACATCCGCGGGTCGAGGTAAGATGCAAGTTCCCGCCTAAACGCCTCGCTGGCCCGGACAAAGGGGAATGATGCAGGTATATACAACGGTTTTCTGAAGGGAATGAATCGGGCACGCCGGGTTTGGGGTGGAGGCGTGGCTGCTGAGATAAGAAGATAGAGGGGGTGTGATGGCTCAAGCAGGCTGCTGCTCGATGGATGGTTGGTCGGATGAAGGGTCGCCTGTTTCGGGGTTCATGTCGGATTGCTCGGTAGTGGGGGAAGAAGATGGTGTGGCAGGAACGCCGCTCGGGACCTCGGTGACGGTGACGCCGACGGGGAGCCATTTCTTGCCCGGGGCGTAGACTGCTTGCGCGATCGGCACGGTCGGCGACGATCCGGCGAAGTCGGGCTGTGCCCGGCCCATCATCGTGATCATACCGTCCTCCTTCGGGGCAAGGTACACCAGAACCGACCAGACGTGCCAGTGCAGGCAGATCATGTGCGTGAGGCGGCGGACGAGGTCCTCATGCGGGTCATGTGGCTTCGCCGGGCGAGCGGGGGCGCATATGGCGCCGAACCCCATCGATGGGGGAGCATTGCGGACCGGCGCGGGAGTGACGAGAGCGTCCTGTAGGTCCAGCGCCGAGAGACGGATGTGCTTGTCCACACAGGCTTTTAGCTTCGGCAGCAGAAGTTGACAAACGCCCCTAGCGTGCTTGTCAAAAACGGCTGACGCAAGACGGAAGTCGTCGGCGAGCCTGCGTTCCATCACACTCTGCATGCTCGTGTCGACCGGCGGATAACGTTCCTCGAGCACGAGCAGAATGCGCACGATCTCCGCCGCCACGTTTTCGATGCGGTCGACGAAACGGCCCTGACTGCCGGCGATGGCCGCCACCGTCATTCGTAGCGCCGCATGTGCCTTGGCGAGTTCCGTCTCCGCTACCCATGAAGGTACCATTTCCGTCAAAACTTCATGGCAAATTTCGTGGTAGATGGAGCTGTGCAGTTCGATGCGCAAGAGGCGGAGTCGATCCACGTCCAGGTAGAATGTCTGCGGACATAAGATGTTTTCGTTGAATAGCAGATCTTTGACCAAGGCCGAACTCAACGCTTCAACGTGACTGGGCGTGCTTGTCTCGGTCATGAGGACATGCATCTCCTGCTCCAACCACGCTTGTGAGCCACGAACGTTGACTTTGCCAATCGCGATCCGGTGTGCGTTATATCGCTGCTGAAAGTTCACCGCGTCGTCGACGAGCAACGACCTCATGTGACGGATCTGATGGTTCGCGACGTCGAGCTTCATGGCCTCCAGGATGGCGAGCAATTGTCGCAGACCACTGACCAGTAGCTCGTTGCTCCCTTCCATGGCCCCTTGCTGGATGTCCTGCCGCATGTTATCGACGAGCTCGTCTCGCATCGGTGCGCAATGGGCTTTGAGCACTCGTGCGAGCCAGTTGCTGAGATCGATCAGGTCGCAGACGCCGTTTTGTATCTCCTGCATGAGCAGGGGTACGTCCAGCCGTTCCACCACTGCCTTTTGCTCAAAATCCGGCACGAGGGTCTTCAGGATATCTCGGACCGCCTCGAAGACCCGGCGTAACCTGACCTGACTGGCTTGGAGCACGCGCTCCCAGTACGCCACACCCTCTCCATCGGCCGCACGTTGCCTTTGCTGCGACGCGAAGCCGTACATGAACAGCTCGGCTTCGAGCGCCTGCCAGTACTGGTCGGCCGACTTCAATTTCTGCCTGCCTCGTGAGCCGTCCAGGTTCGGGCGGAAATGGAGCTCCCGGTCGAAGTTGACGTCGTGGCGTAGTTTCGGATTGTTGATGATCCGGGGCATGTCCAGCTCTGCTAGTGACTCCGGAGTAATGGGCGGCTGGAGCGACGCCCGCTCGAACGCGAGCGATGCGTCGACACCGCCAGGTTCCATCATATCCAAGATGTACTGATAGATGTCGTACGTGATTTCTTGGTCGGTCATGGCTGGGGAGGGCCCAGAGTTAGAGAGGTTTGGTGAGAAAGTGCGGGTTGCCGCCTTCGGATTCGATGCGCTGTCCCACACACATGCTTCATGCTCTTGTGATTCATCCATCGCCGTCACGGGCTGCGATTGAAGCTTCCGAGCCGCGGTTTGGCTGCTCTCGCCGCCGAAAGCCGCATTGGCGCAAGCACGTGTGGCCGTGGGTGAGCATGGCAGAGAGTCCCTGCGGTTGACCTGTTGTCCCGGTGGTTGGTCCATCGTGACTACTTGATGCCTTGCGAGCTGATCATACGGCAAGCTTACAAGTACGAGCCGAGAGTAAAGGCGGTGCTCATGCCACTGCCTGTGCCTTGGGACAAATGCCGTGGATACACCAGTGACCGGCGTACGTTGTCCGGGAAAGCCTGTGTGGGGATGATGTATGTCCGTGGTCACGAGGGGGCGCTGCAAGGCAGAACACTGTCAGCGCCAAAATGCTCATATCGTTACGTCCAGCCGAGACCCAAGCAACCTGCGCACACTGCAGCTTTACAAATCGTCGCTTTGCGGCAGGGTACGACGGATATGGTGTGTACATGGAGCCAGAGGGGTGGAGGTATAATTGTACTTACATTGATGTAGGCGTAACAAGCGCACCAACATGCGCGGTGCGGCAATGCGAGTTACCTGTGGCCTTGTGCTTCGGGAACGTCTGCTTGGAGCGTTGGGGCCGCAAGCGACGACGGGTGCGGGTGCGGGTGCGTGTGCGTGTGCGTGTGCGTATGCGTATGCGTATGCGTGTGCCGTGTGTCTGTGTCTGTGTGCACGGCGTGTAGCGTTGCTGCAAGGAATGCTGAGGATGGGCGAGCCAGCAGACGACGACAAAGGAAAGGCGCGGACTGGGTTGTTTGAAGGATTTGGTGGATAGGGATGGAAAGAGTGTTTTGCACAATTAGTAGCTGTGCTGCTGTGTGGCGATGCTAGCAGTAAGTTCGATGGCCATGGTGATGCAGTGAGGAGGAATGATACAAAGGGGGGAGGAAAGAAACAGTGGTGGAGGGAACCCGCAAGCACCGACGGTTGTGTGTGTCTTGCGTGCCGGTCAGACGCAAGGTGAGCGCGGTCGTGTAAGCGCAGCAGGTGACGTTGGGGTCCTGCGGGCGTCTGCACCACGCTTTGATTATTATTACCTGGGTACTGTATTGTTGGGTGGGGGAGGAGGGGAGGGGTGAGGGCCAGGGCCCAGCAGTAACGTTGTGAAAGGGTACAGATGAGCGATAATGATAGAATATAAAAGGGGGAGGGGACCTGCTCGAGCCAAACCAGAGCCAGAGAGCCGCAGAGTCAGGCCAGAGCCATCATCAGCACCGTCGGTCACCCGTGATGCCGTGAACCTGACACAACAAAGACACTGCACCCTCCCAAAACGCTCGGGTCTACTCCTGGGAGGTGCAGCGGGCGATGGGTTGGTTCGAGTGGCGCGGCGCGCAACCAGACTTTGCGCCTCCTGGCTCGGGCAGTCGACACACGCACGACTCTGGGTGTGTTGACTCTCATATGGTGCAGTGTGTAGTAGTATCATCGAAGGAATGGAATATTCTGCCAGACATCTCCTCGGAGTCGGCGGGCTTCGGGGGAGAGAAGTGTTCGTGCCGACTGCTCTCGGAGATGAGCGGAGGCATGCATGCAGCTGTGAAGAAGACACGACTGCGATGTTCATAGGGTGAGGCCTTGGCATGCGCGAGACGATGGATCAAGGGGACCTGGATGTTGATGAGCACCTGCAGTCTTGAATCTCACCCATTGACGGTTGTTGATGATGATGATGATGATGATGATGATGATGAGAAAGGATTAATCAACTCGTCGGCTTCATGGCGACAGTGGCCCGTGCTGGGTCACGCCGCACCACTACCCGTAACCCGACATAGTAACAATGTCTGAACTCTCCTGACTCTTGCCGACACGCGATCGACCCTAGAAGCCCTTGAGCATCTCTATACCAGGCATCCTTGTTGAAGACCACAGCGCTCGTGCACGACCTTTCAACAGGCGTCGCCTCGCTTTGCCATCCTTCCCTCCAGCCCTCAATCGGGCAGCTGCAATAAGAGCAGCGCTGGGGGACCTCGGACTGCCGAAGTCTGGTTCTACTATCAGGCTACGACGATACGTGCATGAACCATTGGCCAACCGAAACAGAGCCTAGCGGTATAAAGAACCGTGTCCACGTTCCGGACGCATACCGCAAGTACACAACCAGTACGAGCCGCTCACAAAAGCGACATCAGGAGGCTGAAATCGAGGGAACATATACTGCGCGATCCATAGCATTTACCTCCAACGTATTCCCGCCTCGGCCCAGGGCCGTTTGCGTGCTCCTAATGCGGTCAGAGGTATGCCCGCACGAACATACCTGTATCCAGTGGAGCTCTCCGATGCCCGCCGAGCCTTATCGAACATATGCATATACCCTGATCCACGGTGACGGGAGCCACTGTCGCAATGACGGGTCCATGGCAAACGGAATCCTCAAAAGCGCTCGTGCCTTGGTGTTCAATGGCCGAGAAGGTGCAAATCTCAATTGCCGAAGTTCAATACTGTGCTGTGCATAAACTGGCAATCCATCTCGATCCCCATTATGTCACCTATCCTATTACTACAGGTTACAGTCTTTCCACAATGCCGCAAATCAAAGCGCCTCGGCAATACCACACGGTCTCAAAGTCCCAAAGAGGCCCCCAAGTCTCAATCTGGAAGTGCATGCGCTGGTGGGGCTCAAGTCTCCATCTCCGTCTCAAGCTGGGTATTCGCCCTTTGCTGTGTGTTCTCGGCCTTCCTCCCTCTGCTAGACTCCTCGATGACGCTCTTGTTCTCCGGAGACTCCTCGTCGCTCCCGGTGGGACTCGGCGGTCGACTGTCCGACAAATTACGCCTCCGACTGCCGCCTTCCATCCATCCTTTCACCCCCCCGATCAACCCCATCGCGTAGCCCGCCGCAAAGTCCATGTTTTTCCCCCGTGACTCGCGCTGTGGTGTACTCGACCGTAGTCCAGCCTCCAGCGACAGCGGGCTCTTCGCGCCGTTAGCGCGTCCAGGCGTGCCGTTGCGGATGGAGGCTGCAGGGCTGCTGGGCCGACTAGGCTGCCAGAACTGTCGCAGCTCTTTGCTCAACTCCTGCCCCGTCGTGGTCCAATTCGTGCGAATCGTGTCCCGGAGCTCGGTGACGTGCCGCTTCAGGTCTAGCTCGTTCTTCTTGATCCACGAGACATTCAGCTCTTGTCTGCTCGTGCCGCGCTTGAGCTGGCGCGAGATGTACTGCTCGTAGTCTCGCACGATCTTGGTGATGATGCCAGTCGTGCTCACGCCTTCGGTTCTTTGCGTGACCAAGAACATCCCGCGCTCCTTGATGGGTTTGTAGATGTCGTCGCCTTCGCTCGCGCCGTACGGAAGGTCGTCGTGAGCGACGTAGTCGATCTGATGCACTTCGAGGAACGGCATGGAGATGATCCACGGGCAGTCCTCGACCACCTCATCGACCCATCGGCAATGGCGCAGAGACTCGGCGCGCTCCTTCGCCGACATGACCGTCAGGCCCTTTCGCTTGTGAGTCTCGGCATCACCCGTCACTCCCACGATGAGGTAGGTATCCGGGAACGCGATCTTGGCCTGTTGCAGCACCCGCATGTGACCGAGATGGAACATGTCGAAGACGCCGTCTGCGTACACCCTCACCGGCCGGCCCCGAGGCGGCGGGTTGGTCTTGTAGCCCACGGGGTCCACGCTGCCTGCTTTGGGAGGAGGCGGCATGCGCATCGTACCCGCCTCGCCGTTCTCCCCACCGCCGTCTTCGGCGCCGTTGGCGGGCATTTCCACCTTGCTGGCAGCTCGGGGTCTGCCCCGTGGCCTCTCTTCCTTCCCTTGGCCATTGGTGTCTGGAGCGGAAGTCTTGGAGGAGCGAGTTCGCTTCGCAGGGGAATCCATAGACGTGCGCTCCTTGACATCGTCGAGGAAAGGGTCGGCCGGATCATCGCCGGGCGCGTCGCGGGAGCTGGATAGGGCGGTGTCGGGTATGGACTCTTTGGACGCAGTGCCCGCTCGCTTTCTCTTTGGAGCCATCGTCGTTGATCAAGGCGATGGGTCTGATATGGCTAGAAAGCTTGAGTGTCGCGTCGTTCGTCCGCTCACGGTCTGCGCCAGGTGATGGGCGAGTAACGCGAGGGGTCTCAGCTCTGAGGCCAGTTGGGCTCGATGCGGAGACTGGAAAGACAAGTGTCTACGAGAAACTCTGGGCTGGAGGATTCACCAACGGATCGACTGGTCGCAGAGATGGTGGGTATGGCGAGCAGATATGGTAGGTACATACACGTAGGTGAACAAGGATCGCATGTGTAGCAACTTCCCGTGTCAATATGATCATTCGTGATGCTCTTCCAAGTTCATCCGACACGGCGTCCAACAAATTTTCCTTGGCATGCGACGTCACCGCCGAGGTGGCACTTTCGAGGTTGCATGTGAGGTGAAGCCGTCAGGCAGCTGATTGGAAACTTCAAACTTCGGGTTTCTACGATACATGTACATGTATGCAGTCAAGTCTCATCCTATCGCTGCATCGAAGGCGACAGACTCGGAGAGATTCTCGCACCTGGACCAGTGGGAATTGGGAAGTACGCATTTGCTTCAGAGGTCTACCACACTGCTCTCCCCTACTATGCTCCTGGATCGCAAACCCAATCGAGATCCTTACTCCACATATGAAAACACCACCATATCATTCAGTTTTCTCTGCAGCACCATATCACATCTCGACGGTGCCTCGATCTGCCGTCCGTATTCCGTCATCCGGACTGAGCGCATGTGGGAGATTTCCTCTACTCAACACTTTCCCTCCTAGCTCCGCGGCGATGAATCATACCACCTCTTGAAGGCGACTCTCCACCTTCGGTAGCTTCGGTCTACCGTCAGGTTGCTCTTGGGGTTTTCGAGAGCCACAAGGCGCGAAAGTCACCGTGAATGGCTTTGGACTGGGACCAAGATCGATGTCCCAGCCGATCTTGTCCATGCCCGTAGGCGTACCCGAATCCAGATATGCAGCTTACGGACCACAACCACAACCACAATCACCTGCTTCAGATCTGCCTCTTCGAAGAAATAGATGCCAGTGGACTCGTGCACCTGCTCGAATTTGATGGTCGTACACTGGGACCTCGCCGCGACCACCTGTCTCGCACTCTGCCCGTGCCACCTCAATCGAACGGGGCAAATAGAAACCGCTTGGCGACTCCTGACGCACCGAATGTGGCGCTTTTGAGCCCGGCGGCAGCACCCCGATTGTCCAAACCGTCTCGTGGAGGAACAGATTTAGCGAGGCAAAGTAGAGGGCCATGAATGCAAACGCTGAGCTTTGCAGGCAGTCGAGAAAGTGATCAAGCGTGCCCTCGTCGTCCTCTTACTCCCAATAGACGGATCATGTCTTGCTTGCGAAGAACACAGGCATCCGGATCGGTCGTCAGCGCTTCCCATGACGAATTACCGCAGCTGTTCCACGCTAAACTCGTCGTAGATCATCATATTGCTGCCCGCTCGAGCTGGCTTTTCTAGCAAGTGAGGACTTGATATTTGATATAATGAGCCGGGCTGCGGTATAACATGTACTTGCGCATCGAGGAAAAGGAATTGTATCGTGATGGGCTGATAGTTATCGGCAGCCGGTTCGGCTCTGACCTGGATTTCGGTCCGCATTGTGCCATCTTCGTAGGCAATACTCGTCAAGCACTGTGGAAGTGCTGTGTGAACGCAGTCGAGTAAGACATGGAGATCTGTGGGAAGTAAAGTGGCTCATGTGCAAGGCAAAAGCACAAACGATAGCGAAAGAATGGCCCATTTCAGATTCAGTCTTGCTGCTGTCTTTTCTTTTTCACGAAGGAACTCTTAGCGCCATGAAGCCACCTTCGGCTCATGCGTAGCAGACAGTTCGAACGCCCTGGACTCAATGTGAAAGATCATTGTGTACCAGCGGAGCGGGAAACGTGCTGGCTGTCACCTTTACCCATAGTTGCTTTTATGATGAAAACCTTGCGTCCGCTTCGTCTCCTTTCCGTCGTGACGCCTAGTCCATGCATGTCAACCGAGATGTTGACAAGATCGTTGTCCATTAATGTTGATCTGCGTATACTGCCGCGCGGCGAAGCTACAGGAACAGCGGGTACTCACACCCACGAACGAGTGCCGGAATCCGGCGCAGTGAAGCAGGGTTAGTGGTCACTGGGTCATGCGCAAAAGCACAAGAGGTAAGGGAAATCCTGTCGCCACCACCTTGTGAAGCAGTCCAGCCCGACCACATGAAGACATTGATTGTTCCACCCATCGACGCTGACAGCTACAAGCCCGTACCGAGGACAATCAGTAGCTGCCGCTCTTGAGAACGATGATGAGAAGATGTACGCCAGAAGCGAACCTGTTCCACCCACGTGAGCAAACTTAATTGCAGCGGCGGCGGCCAGGATTATGAAAGGCTGAGAACAAATCTCGTCCATCTCGGTCACTCGGGAATGTGTGCTGATCAATGGTTTGAGCTGATCGTACAAGGGTATATGGAGACCGATGGTATCATGAGGAAAAGAAGAAGGAGGAGAAGAGAGTGAGAGGAGGGAAATTTGGAGATGTAAGTGTGAAAGAGATGGCACGTGCGCCGTGCTTGGCGGGAGAGGGATGAGTAAGCGAGATAACGCTCACGTGCATCTGCGGGCATGGGCAGTCGAGGCTGGAGAAGCGTCGACGTCAGTGTGAGGACATTCCAGAAGTAACAGGACCAGGGCACTTGGAGTGATGGGTGTAGTGTGGAGGAACTGTTGACGGTACTCCGTGTACTTCAAAGATTGCTTCTGCTTCATCGAGTGCGCACTCCATGATGCAATGCGATGAGGCCTTCTTTTACCTAACGTGAGAAATGCAGAGCCAGCGAACGCGCGCATTCAAAAATATCCCGCCGACAGCGCCACGCTAAAGATTAATTTAAGAAGCATCGCAGTCGTCGTCGTCAAGTCCCGCTCCGCTCCGCTGGCTTCGCTTGGCCCGCTCTTTGCCGAGCCACATCAAGCCCAGCATGGTTTGGCGGCAGCGGAAGTCCCGAATCCGCGACGCTAGTCCTCCAGCAAACTCACCTCACCTCATATCTCCTCATCAGCAAATGACTTCGGTCAATAAGCTGTCCTCAACCATCACCTTCCGTCAGAGTAGTCGTTCAGAGCGACGCAGACTGCTCCGCGGTGATGGCCGTTGTACTGACGTATGATGGTCTTGCTCTGCAGCTCCCAAAGCCTTGCATAATGGTCGCTGCAAGCGGTGACGAGATACGCCGAATCTGCGGAGAAGGCACAGTCCCACACCCAGCGTTGATGCCCGTCGAGCTCTTGCTCGAGATCGAAGGGTTGCGACTCATCAGATTCCTGCTGGTTGGGCTCTCCGTTCACATCCTCTGCAATCTGCGCGCTACTCTCCAGATCGACCGCCCAGATGCGGGCGGTGTGGTCCGCGGAGCATGTCGCCAGGTGACGGACGTCCGGTGAGAGCAAGACTCGCGTGATGTACGTGCCGTGAGCGCGAAACTTGGTCACTGGGACGAGACTGGTGACGTCCCGGACCGTTACCAGACGCCAAACGTAGACGGCGCCATGTACACTGTTGCTGACTGCGGCGCAAAGAAGCGAGCCGTCCGTGGCCACTGTGACGGATGCCACACTCTTGTCTTCCTCGGGCACCAACTGATGACTGCACTTGTTCTCCCCTAGGTCCCAGATCCGCACGTTACCGCCTCTGTCGCACGAGATGAGCTCGCCCTGATTCGGATGGATCACGACGTCGTTGACAGCGACACCGTGTGAGTAATTGCGCTGGATATGACCCGAGCGCGTGTCCCAGATCTTCACAGTACCTGACAAGGAATCAATCCTCCGGCAAAGAATGTATGACCACGCAGAATACTGACCATCTTCAGAGCTGGTGACCATCCACTTGCCTTCGCAGTGAAATGCCACGCCTGTGATATTTCCCGTGTGGCCTTCGAACGTGAGCACCGCCGCAGGGTTGTTGGACTTAATGTCGTAAAGCTTGACGGTATGATGGCCTGCTGCCGCTAAATATCGCTTGTCAGGCGAGATGCACAAGCGATTTACTTGTGAGTCCGGGTGCGGTATAGTTCTCGAGCAGATCCCGCTCAGCGCTTCCCAGAACCTGGGCACAGATTGTCAGTGAGGACAAAGTATAGACCGCGGCCAAATTTTCCGCGCGCTGCGGATGCATCCGGATTGCGGCAGGCCGATTTAAGCGCTTGGGGTATAATGCTCTTGCCAAGACCAGCACGCAGTGTAAAGCTTTCTGTCTGCATTAGGGTTCGTCATCCTGTCATGTTTCACATTCGTTCGCTTCCAGTCCTCGTATCAAGGCCTGATGGTCATCGTACCGGGGCTGACGTACTATCCACGAGCCTTGATCGCTGACTTTTGGGGTTACTTGTGCCGTCACACACACAGTAAAGCGCGCGGTTGAGGCGGAGAAAGCAAGCGCGTCAGATGCGACTCTCTACGCAAGTGAGAAGCATTTTGCTCCGAGATCTGGTTTCGCCGCTGTATCCCAGAGGCGCGTGGTCGGCTGTAGAAGACATTTGTCTTCCAAACGGTCCTCGAAGACGTGATTTTGGCAATTCTCGAGCCGATATAGTCCAAATTGATCCTCCGTGGCGCTTTACGCCCCGACGCGTACGCCCTTTCATCGCCCGGCGAGTCGATCTGCAGTCCTCCTTTGGAATATTGCACCTACCTTATCGTATGGTCATAGCCGGCTACGCAAGTCAGTCAGCACCTTGCCTCGAAGCAGCACACCTTACGATGGCTATACCTGTGCACAAGATCACACTCATGTTGACGGAGGCGACGCTCTCTCGGACAAACAGTGCGAGATGGGTGATACTATGCCAGTGTCCGGAAAGAGAAGGCAAAGGCGACGGGGTCCGAAATGCAAGAGCTTGGAGTTTGTACGCGGTGCTGGTGGTTTCGGACTCTTGTCGTCTCGCTTCACCTTCTCGCTGCTGCTGCTGCTGCTGCGGAGCCTCGTTGCTGCTCGGTTCCGCCGGTGGTCATCGTCCACAAGATGTGAGCGTTGGCTTGGGTCGCTGGTTGTCGACTCGTCGACCGTTAGCGTACTCCACGCCAAGATCTCATGCACACGTGCTGTCGCAAAGACGATCCACGCTGCATGCAGGGACTTTCGCTAGCGCCTTCCTGTCGCTCTTAATCCAACGTCAACTCAAGCAACGTCAGTCCCTTCCACGTTCACCCAGTACTATGTGCTTGCTGGATTCCTTCTATCGCCGTCGACGGCAAGACACTATGGCCAAAGTCCGCGACGAGGGATGTCGGTCGACTGCTGGCCTGCACGGAGCCAAGCAGCCGCAGGTACTGCTGTTCAGCAAAATGCCGAGCGCTGCTGCTCATGATGAGCAACGAAACCAGTCTTCAATGCGCGATGTATCAAAAGGCTTGCCAGACCGGCTATGCACCATCTGCTGTGCGACGCCGCCATGAGGACTCCCCAGCGACAGATCCATGGCGGAAGTCATACGGATGCCCGAGGTTATCGACAACACGCGCTTGCTGCTTCGGTGGCCTACCAGGATGGCGCCCAATATCAACGCACCAGTCCAGCTGCGTTGCTCCGTACCCAAGCGCTCCCTGCGTGCCTGCGTGCCTGGATGCACCCAAAGTGTGGTCAGCTGCGTATGCCCTCTCACAGCGGAGTCTTGCCTTGATTCTGCCACATCCGCGCATTGGCAGCGATTCGGTAACGCTGTCCGGTTCATGGCTGTGTTGCGGCAAGGGATGTCGCTCGCCACGTGGCATGAGAGCCTTGAGTCGCTGTGGTCACCCACCACGCATTGCCCGCCGTACTCCAGAGCATCTCCGACTCTTTACATGGCTTTCGTCTATCTCGGTGGTGCAACGGTTTCCTTGCCGGGCCTTGGTGATCGGTTCAAGGCATTCATCGAGCGTCCCAGTGCGGCGGCACCTCGAAGCATGGGACATCCATCGACACTGGCTGCGTCAGTGTACTGCAGTTCAAGCCATTATACTAGATGTGGACTTCGACTTTCTGTGTTCACAAGGTATGTATGCTGTGTGGCAGTGTGGTGACGGTTGCAATCATACCGATAGCTTGCCCGCGATATGTAACATACCGTACTAGCAAATGTAAAATAGGACCCCTCACCTCCTTGGCCGCGCGCCACCATGCCAATGTGTCCGTACACGTATGACCTTGCCATATGGCTGTCATGGTCGCACTGGCTCCGCCGCTCGGCTGTGACTGCCGGGGACAGAGTTCACGCGCGCTTGGGCAAGACCAGCCCACACGACCAAGAAGTCCCTCCCTCACGGAAGCGTACCTGCTCGACGGAGGGGTCCTCGGATGCATAGACGGGTCGAGTCCGCGCTTATTGCCCTGTCGCAACCAGACAGGCCCGCTGACCGTGCTGTACAATTACTGGGTCGTTGCTGTGCAAGCATTCGGCTCCTCCCAAGGCCTCCACGCCGCCGACTCAACACGCGTTGACTGACCGATTGCGTTCAGGTGGTCTGTGTTGCTTTGACGACGTACCATACCTCGTTGTTGCCTCCTCAGCAACTCTGTTGCAGAAACTGTGACTGGGCTTACCATCCGGATCATGTCGTTCGCCAGCGATATGAGTCAATGCTAGCGGACCGATCTGAAAGAGGCCGAGAGCCTTTTTTAGCATTGCGGACCCTCGATCCATTGGTATGTACCGCGCTTCGCGCACACGCACAGTGAGTCGGCCGATTGCTTCGAAGACGTCTTGCACGACGTACAGCGCTCGTATCACGACACAACTCATCGGACGTGGTAGCGGAACTTCAGAGCTGACTCCTCATACCCATATTGTACTGCACATGCTGTCTCGGGAGCGTTGCTCCCGCGGTCGGTGAGGCCGAATGACTTTCGACGTAACCTCGTCAACATATCGATACCATGGTTGTGAACCAGGCTTGCGTCTCTTGGTGTCAACCATGCTGACCGCGCACTCTGCGCACCTACAGACCGATCACATATAACGAGGCCATACCATGCAAGTCGTCTTCTTCTTTCTCCAACCGCTCCATCACTCTGCTCTCAAACCACATCACACACTACACCAACACTCTACACATCCATACCAGACGTTCACAGAACATCATCACCTTTCGTCCCATCTCTCAGCGAACAGCACCACCTTTTATCCCTACCTTTATCGAACAGCATCACCTTCCACCCCATCAAACCTGAGACTCGAAGCATCTCAGAATGGACAACATGTGGAACTACTACCCTCTCCTCAACGACGACGGCACCATCATGTCGGACCACGGCATGGCCGTCGGCGTCGCTGCCCGTGCCCCTGCCCCTGTCCTTCCCTTCTCCGCCCAGCCATACTGGGGCATGGCACCACAACTCACCCCGGCGTATCAGCAGCCGGGCTGCCAGCCCGGGTCCCAGCTCGGGTGCCAGCCGACGTTCTCGGCTTTCACCACGCACTTCCAGCCCCAGTACCCGGAGCTGGGAGCACAACCCGGGCCGGTGTACCCGGGATTGGCAGCACCGGCTTACAGCCAGCCGCTGCCTCTCGCCGCCGTCGACGTCCCCCCTCCCGCCGTCACCACCGCCGCCATCGCC
>Ga0268244_10000578_pt1 | contig 15066 bp, 20 predicted proteins | sample AgamicMgSfe_FD_200258 | JGI IMG/M metagenome (GOLD analysis project Ga0268244, IMG submission 200258) | Agave microbial communities from Guanajuato, Mexico - Mg.Sf.e (v2) (version 2) | ecosystem: Host-associated > Plants > Phyllosphere > Phylloplane/Leaf | place: Guanajuato, Mexico | collected... | reverse complement strand
AGACGCAGCGGTTCGCGAAGCTGGAAAGGAGGGAGTTGAGGCGGAAGGCCGCGATGGGGGATGCCGAGGCGATCAGGGAGTTGAGGAACATGGGATTGGATCCTGGGGTTGGGGTTGAGGCCGGAAAGGGGGAGAAAGGGTCGAGTGCGATGGAGGGGGAGAAAGGGCAGAGATTGCCCAATGGGGTGGTGCCTGGGGGAAGGCATGAGGTTGGGAAGATCGATGAGCGGGCGAGGAGGAATAAGGGGAGGGCGATGGGGTTGGAGAAGAAGGCGGAGGGAAATCTGAGGCTGGCGACGGAGGTGGAGGGGACGGTGAGGCGAGAGCGGGGCGTGAGTGCTGATGTGAAGAGCGGGACTACGATTGAGAGGGGAAGGGAGAACTGATTGGGGTGGGAGGTCTGTATTTGTAGATGGTATGTATATGTACCTATGTGCGAGGAGACGGATTGTCCTTGAGACTTGCGAGTTTCACGGTTTCACACGGAGAAAAACAGGAGTGATTGTCTCGTATGTTCCGTAGCGGGTAAGCTCGCTCTGGTATGCTAGGATAGGTCGAAGGCATTGACTACCATAGCAAGGATACTGTCCGGCGCGCATTCCTCACGATCCTGTGCGCAGTCATCGCCAGCTCGTGAGAAATGGTGACACTTGACACATTCTACATTTGTAACCCCAAGCTCACCGATCGCGGCCTCTCACCTTTCATCAGTTACACCGGGGGAACGGATCGATAGAATCGAGAACTGTTCTGCTCGGACACTCAAACAAGCCCGCTGCAGCCCAAAGCGGAAGTAGGACGTGATGGTGCATGCGATGGTACGGCATATACGTACAGGTAGTTTCCTTCCTCTCGTCTGCTTCAATCCATCGGGATCTGGGCCACTCAGACCGGGAGGAGCACGTGCGAGACTCGTTTCCAATAAGCGGACGGAGTAATTGGTCGGTACTGCTTTTGCCGCTCGACGTCTGTATCGAGCAATGCGGACCATCTTTCTATGTAGCCTGCTGAGATGCGAAAGAGTCTGGTGGTAGCTTGAGGTCCTGCCCATCGTGCTGCGGTCTATTCGAGGCACGGATACCCGTGTTCCAAGTTGGTACGGGGTTTGGGTTGGATGTCCAGCTGCATGTACTCGGGCTGCGGGTCTCGGGTCTGTGATTTGGGCGCTTCGTGCGGATGCACTGCGTCTCGGCTACCGTGGGCGAGCCTTTCCCGAAACTCGGCGGGTACTTGACAGACCGCTGTTGATTTGCGATATCTTGGGTGAAGGTGCTTCGGAGCGGTTCGCTCGTTCGTTGGCCAAGCTTTGGATTATAAGTCATGGGCGTTAGTCCTGGATCGGCCGCGGTGTCCGCTCGGACTTCAAAATTGGGATGATGGCAACATCGTTTGGCTACTGTGCTGTCCGTCCATCCGTCCCCTCGGTCATTGACAGACAAGGCCCTTTCCGGTCATCGTTGGGTGTTCATTTTCTGCGCGGCAAGGCTGAAGACCGCCACCGAGCTCATGAAGAGGACCAGATTATAGAACTGGAACAAGTGTGAGCAGATGGTAACGTTGTAAGTTTTTTGATCGAGGAGAAATGCATACGGCATTACGCGAGTACGCACTCTCTTCTGCTTCCGTGCGTGCTTCCACAAAGAGGCGCCGGAGGTTGGGTAGATTCGAAGGCTATTACGTGCGGGTTCAGTATCAGGTTCCCCGAGATAACCGGTCGGTCTGTTTCTCATACCATTCTGTCACGTCGGATGTCGTTCACGCAGCGGGTATATCGTAAGTACTATGTACATAATGTATGCAGATTCGAAGGGACGAGGGTTGGTGGTTTGCCTGGAAACGGTATAGCGTAGCGTGCTTGTAGCCTTGGCGCTAGCAGAACTGTGCGTAAGCGGTCTTCGCTCAGGGCACACCTCAGCTGGCCGTCGTCTCGTTTCGTCTCGTCCACAGCATGTGTATAGGCGCGTAGATGTCACAATGCCGCTCAGCCTGATCGCAGCGAACGATCTTCTAGAGGACGAAGAGCTATTACTGCCGTTGCTGTTGATACTTCAGGAAGAAGAGCGTCAACTCGAACAGGTGTGGCGTGGGTATACATTTGGAAGAACGGGGGTTGTCGTCCAGCGAGGGCAGCTCATCGCCGGAGAACTTGGAGCTGGTGGAAAGTGATGATAATACCCGTACACCTACTGAAACGCTGCAAACCATGATCCCTGTACGCGCACCGCCGTCACCACCGTCATCGCCCTCCCTCACTTCACGCCGACCCGTGCGCGTCCGCCATCCCGCCTACCACCACAGCACGAACATCCTACTCTCCCTCCCGTCCGCCGATCAATCTGCCTCGCCCGCTGGGAATGTCACATATATGATATGGCGTGCACTATTGGACAGTCCATACTGCGTGTGCCATCATCGCAGGGAACCGGTCCGATGGCTGGATCTCAGCCGGTCTGGATGGGCGGGAGAAGATTGAGCTGGCCGACGATTGTCTGTTGCCAGGGGAAGACTACTGGTTCTTTGTGCCTGCGCCGGATTTGCGCGCGCATCCCCCAGCCCAGCAAGCACAACAGCCACCAACAATGCCATATGCCTAGCCCATCGTTCCTAATTTTCGAGCCTGGAGATTCCCTAAACACGTCCCTTCCCATTTCAGGCATGCAGTCACCGAGCCAACGTATAGGCCTCTAGGATCTTCCCCAGCAGCCCTCGCCGTGCGGGAACGTGATGTCTTCTGTCTCATGACTGCCCACACAGATGGCGTCGAGCGTGCGTACATCATTCCGCCCAGTGAGAAAGACTGGTTCGGTGGCAATGGTATGGCACACCATGCTCCAAACCATTACGATCCCATCCACTCCGAGTCCAACGCCATCCTCCTCCGCGAGGATGTACACACGCTATGGGATAAGATGTACTTCAGCATCGTCCCTAAACCCGACTTCGAGGGCAGATGGGTTCTGGCTGTTCACGTGCACTACAACACATCGCCCAGTGTACATCAGAGGTATCACAATACCCACCTGCACCCTCTGCGGGGAGTCTCGCCAGAATACCTATTTGCCCGCTTCGCTCGGGATGTCTTCCCACACCTTCATCCGCTTCTACGTGGCGACCAAGCACGATGGCTGGCATTGCGGGCGAACGGTGAAATTTATTTGCGGCAGTTCACTGCGCAGGAGTGCACCAAAATGTGTTCTGAGATACGTGATACAAGAAATGAACTTGAAGGGGAAGATTTGCAGAACATTGTCTGAGTCTCTGAGAAAAGCTACGACGAGCCAACTCAGCCAAGAGGTCATGGGATCTGATAGGAGAAGAGGCTACAAGGCGTCGCTGAGAGCGAGTTTGGCAGCGGACGGAAGAGGCGACGTGACGTGTTATGGAGAAGAGGGTGAGACGTTGATCATGTGTGATGGTAACGCTTAAATTATGTAGTTCCAAAGCTATTGGGTAGCTAGGGCATTGTTTGTTAGCGATTTGCGTTTAAGGTCATCTGTCTCGTACTGAGTTTCTAACAATTTGATAGTCATAGCAATTTATACAGTGCTGTATTTTTGAAGCGTACCCCTTCCCTTGACTAGCGCCGCATTAGCAGAATAGGAGCACAAAGTAAGCCTATTACAATACTGTATTTAACGGATCTCGCTACATCCCTCAATTGGCCGCGCGTTTGCCTACGTAATCAGGCAGGCTTTGGCCGCTTTCGTTCCGCTAATACAGCGCTAGTGCGGCAGGGGGGGGGATACTTCAAAAAACAGTACTATACTTATTAAGAGCTTGGAGTTACTTATATCTAGAAGTCTCTTTCTTCTAGGTTTTCTATCTATACTTACCTAGTTAGTATTAGAACATTATATAAAGTCTTCAAAGTCTTTAGACTTGTTATTATACTAATAGTAGCTAATAGTTATTAATTTATTATAGAGGTATTACTATTAGAATTCTAGAGTAGCTTATGAAATCAACTAAGACTATTCACTATAAAGTGTCTATAGATAATACTAATTCTGTTAGCAATGGGATAAATGCTATAAGAAGTGCATATGCACTATGCAGATTAATAGTAACAGTACGATAGCCAGAATTGATGTTTGGCCAACTTCTTGGCAAACATGGTCCCCACCTTACCTATGTACTGGACGACAGCGTAAAGTCGAGCCCAAAGCATTCAGGTTGAAATCATCCTACAACAACACTACCTCTCACCTCCTACCTCCTCTTGATTGCTGGTTTGGGCTTTGGTCGTATTCCTCGACCCACTCCAACATCGAAGCTACGTGCGCACGAAATCACCGAACGCCATCTCGCCATTTGGCGACATCGATCTTTGGATGAGAGGATAAACACACCTACCCCAATACTGTGTGGACACTGTGTGGAGAGAGCATGGCGGTCAACAGACTTCGCAGCGTCCTGGCGACGCCTCGGAAAGGTGAGACCTTCGAGCTGCGAGCGGGACTGGTGTCACAATATGCGTGGGAGCGCAAGGAGTCAATACAAAAGACCATCATGTCCATGACACTGGGCAAGGATGTCTCGACGCTGTTTCCAGATGTGCTCAAGAACATTGCGACTCCCGATCTCGACCAGAAGAAGCTCGTATACCTGTACCTCATGAACTACGCCAAAACACACCCCGATCTATGTATATTAGCGGTGAATACATTCGTCCAGGATTCGGAGGACCCTAATCCGCTGGTGCGTGCACTGGCGGTACGGACAATGGGTATGATTCGAGTGGAGAAGATGGTGGACTATATGGAAGAGCCGCTGCGGAAAACGCTCAAAGACGAGTCGCCATATGTACGAAAGACGGCTGCGCTGTGTGTGGCGAAGCTATTCGACCTGAACCCCAGTCTATGCATCGAGAACGGTTTCTTGGAGACGCTGCAGGAGATGATTGGCGATTCGAATCCAATGGTTGTGGCCAACTCCGTGACCGCTTTAGCCGAGATCAACGAGACTGCTCCAGAAACACGAGCGCTCATCGTAACGAGTCAAACACTGAAGAAAATGCTCCTAGCACTGAATGAGTGCACTGAATGGGGCCGGATTACGATGCTCACCACACTAGCCGAATACCGAGCGACAGACACCAAGGAAGCCGAGCACATCTGCGAGCGAGTGAGCCCACAATTCCAGCATGTCAACCCTTCGGTGGTGCTCGCCGCGGTGAAGGTAGTCTTCCTACACATGCAGCGCATCGAAAACAGCCAATTACATGCGACATATCTGAAGAAAATGTCACCGCCACTCGTCACTTTGGTCTCTTCGCAACCGGAAGTGCAGTACGTTGCGCTGCGGAATATCGACCTGTTATTGCAGAAGCAACCCGGGATCCTCGACAAAGAGATGCGCGTTTTCTTCTGCAAATACAACGATCCGCCATACCTGAAGCTGACCAAACTGGAGATCATGGTACGGATAGCGAATCCATCAAACGTCGATCAATTGCTCGCAGAGTTGAAGGAATACGCCATGGAAGTGGACATGGATTTCGTACGGAAGGCTGTGCGGGCTATTGGCCAAGTAGCCATCAAGATCGAGGAGTGCGCGGAGAAGGCGGTGAACGTCTTGCTGGAGTTGATCAACTCGAAGGTCGGCTACGTGGTGCAGGAGGTGATTGTGGTCATCAAGGACATCTTCAGGCGCTATCCGGGTTACGAAGGCATCATTCCCACGTTGTGCCAGTGCATCGATGATCTGGACGAACCGAATGCTCGAGGCAGCTTGATCTGGATAGTAGGCGAGTACGCAGAGAAGATCTCGAACGCTGGAGAGATCCTGTCGGGCTTCGTGGACGGATTCAATGAAGAATTCACGCAGGTGAGCAGAGGCTGCACATTGTATGTCCCCGAACGGCAAGCTAACCATTGACTAGACTCAACTTCAGATCCTGACGGCTGTCGTCAAGCTTTTCCTGAAGAAACCGGACGAATCTCAAGGTCTGGTGCAGAAGGTGCTTCAAGCCGCCACGGCCGAGAACGACAACCCCGACATCCGCGACCGAGCATACGTCTACTGGCGACTACTTTCCTCCGACCCGCAGATAGCCAAGAACATCGTCCTTTCAGCCCGACCTCAGATCACTTCCACCATCCCCGTCCTGCCCGGCCCTCTTCTGGACCAGCTAATCCCGAACCTCTCCACCCTCTCGTCGGTGTATCAAAAGCCACCTCACACTTTCCTTGGCCATGGCAGAAGTTCTGCCCTGCAGGCAGCAGCCATCGAAGAAGCGAGACAGAATGCGCGCGAAAATCCCATCGCTGCAGCGGCGGTCTCGGCAGCTGTCACCGGCGCATCTACACAGCAGATGCAAAACACGGCGGAAAACCTACTCGACATTGACTTCGACGGGGCAGCCCCGGCATCGATGCAGAAGACAACTTTTGCAGGCGAGTCTGGATTGGAGGGGTTGGCAGGTACTCCGCAGAGGGTTGCAAGTCCCGCGGCTGCTGGACCTGCCGGTGGCGGTGGTGGCATGGATGATCTAATGGGAATGTTCGGAAACAGCAATGGAGCACCGACTGCGCCTGTCAATGGTGGCCCAAGTGGTGATGATCTGATGAATGGGTTTGCGGGTATGAGCATGAATGGCGGACAGCCTCCGCCTCCACAGTCTCAGCTGGACGGGAGCGGGAATCAGAAGACGAAGGAAGATTTGTTGGGCTTGTTCTGAAGAGGATAGGCTAAAGCCCTCCAGGACAGTTCGCTCACAAAATGACATGTGCGATCGAGTCGAGACAGATGAAACGGCCGATACAGCTCTTGAGCACCGGCACGCTTGCAAATCGAGCAGCTCTTTCCGATTGCCCGCGCAAAGGCAGTGAGCTTGATACCAGCTTGGTACCAGCTGCGTCGGCTTGAGGATGGACGCTCCGCAGCGCTCAACCTCAGCATGGCGGTCGCGTAGTAAACCGTCAGCCTAGTCATGTACGGTATGCTCAGGCAGGACGAAGCAACACGAGACCCCCGGACTGTTCGTTGAAGTTCTGGCGGCTGAACGATGGATCAGGCAGAGACAGTCTCTTGCTCTGGAGGTCTCGAGCTCGGTCGTGGGCCTGCGCTATAATTCAGAGCACCGTAATGACTCTGAGTATTAGAAGTCGCCGAAGGTTGCTCAGCAGCGAACGGGTAGCGTTCTGATCTCGCGTTCAATTAACGAACTCTCAATGATTTTCTTCGCGATGCTATCTCGGCCTTTTTATCTCAGCACACGCACATCAACAGAAAACGCAGCAGGTCGACATTCCACCTGTTCGCCTTCGAATTATCAATGTATAGCACCTAGCTGCAAGCTGCAGGGTGTTGATTACTTTCAATACCTTATCTATGGAACAAGTGCACCAAATGTGATGGTTGACAAGCGCGCCGTTGACATATGTCATTGCTACCCTTCAACATCTTTTACTCGATCTGAGAAACGCCTTTAAACACATCCAGGGGTTTAGACACCATACAGCAGTGATGGAAAGACAATATGAGGATCGACGTACGCGTACTGAATAGACAGCTCCCACAGTGCGCTACAACAAACACGTCTTCACGAACATAGAGAACTCGGTATGTCGGGAATCAGGAGCTTCGCGCCATGCTAATCAAGACGTCCGATGAGGGCATGAATCTTAAGCTATCTGGTACACCAGCTTGGTCCCGCTCACCTTGCCCTCGCGCAACTGCTGCAATCCATCGAAGATGCCCTCGAGGCCACCCTTCCCCACTTTCGGCGGATGCACGCTGAGTTGCTTCGACGCGATCAGTTTGGCGGACAACTCCCAGAACTTCTTGGCGAACTCGAAGTCGGCCGGGTTGGCCGGGTACTCGACCTTGGGGCCGAACTTGAAGGCTTCGCCCGTGACGGTGTATGCGAGCGTGTGCTTGTTGGCGACGTCGGACCGGTCGTGTTTGGCGGGCAGGAGGTAGGAGACGGTACCGCCTTGGGAGGAGATGGCTTCGGAGCAGATTTTCGGGCTCTCGCCTTCGGAGATGCAGTCGAAGACCTTGGTGAGCTTGTCTTTCGTGTGCTCGCGGATCTTGCTCGCTACGTTCTCCTCCTTGTAGTCGAATGCGGCGGACGCGCCGAGCGATCTGACGAAGGCGAAGTTCCGGGGCGAACAGGTGGTGATGACTTCGCAGCCGGAGAGAAGTGCGTATTGGATGGCCAGGCTGCCGGTGGCTGTCGAGCCTGTCGTTACGCAATATATCGTCAGCATTTCGGTATGCTCATGCCTACCGATTCAGAACATGGACTTACCACCGTAGATGAGCACCGGCTCGTTCGTCTTTCCCTCCCCCGGCAGAGGGAGTCCCAAACTCTGGTATAGACCTTGGCCAACCGTGGAGATGCCGACGCCCAATGTCGAGGCCTCTTCGTCGCTCATGTTGTCCGGGATCTTCATCTGCACATCCCCCTTGACCACGGCGTACTCCCCGAACGCGCCGTCTTCGGGCTCGACGCTGTTGACGCCGTGGGTGAAGCCGGCTATCCGGTCGCCCTTCTTCCACTCTTTCGTGACTTTGGAACCGACCTCCTCGACGGTACCGGCGTAATCACATCCCACGGTGGCCCCTGGCGAGAAGATGAAGTCGATGTGCTTCCTGTAAGTGTGTTGCGTCAATGAATTTGTCTGCTAAAAGTCAAGCGATGGCATTCGTACCAATCGGTTGGGTTGAGAGCAACGTCCTTGACTTTCACCAGGACGTAATCATCGCGGAGGCGAGGTAGAGGAACTTCTTGAATCTCCGCCTTGCCCTTTTCGACCGACTTGACTGCTTTCATCTTGCTTGGTGCCATTGTTGTGAGGGGTGTATGGATAGGAATACAGGTGATGTGAAGATACAGTACAGAAAAAAGGTCGGTCTATATTTATTATCCCCTTCATCGACCACGAGGGGCATGTTTAATGTGGGGTTACGATGACGTCTTGATGAAGGCGACTGGTGTGAGTGGACATTCGTCGAAACCTCCAGTTCACGATATCCGGTACGGAGTGGAATGATACGAAGCCGTGTAGGAGACTCAGGGTAGACTCTCTCGAAAAGTATACGTCCACATGCGAATCCTGACAGACCCATCCTGACGACCACCTGTAACGAGCAGCTTGATCGTGGCAAGCCTCGTCTCTCCAAATCGATTCGTGATTTAGCCGATGTCTTCGGACGAGCGACGACGGGGATCCTTCGTCGTGTTCTGTGGGGAGTTCTCGCAGAAGAATCCACAAGATGAGGCATCGGCACGTCTCGGACGACCAAAGATGTCTTAAAACGAAGTCCACAGTGAAGTTTGACGTGGCAAACCAGACGGCCTTTCGACGACTTCATCAACGCGAGACAGGTCCACCGACCTCAGCTATATCCACGAGGGACCGTACGGTAGAGTCTAACCTCGAGGTTGTCGGACCGGGCGAAGTGCTCGCCTCTTGCAATGACGCCGAACAATCTCTGCGCACCGCTTTCGTGTTAGTATCCGCCATGTGTGGCAACCCGTGAGATCTTCGTCTCACATCGTCCACATCATCACGAGGCTGCTACGGGAGGTAGCGTCGCGTGGTGGACACGATAGGAGGCAAACGAGGCCAGAGGGGAAAAAAGTATGCTCACTCACGTGCGCATGTGACAAGGCTGAGAGAATTCCGTTCCTATCCGTTCCGGAAGGCGAACTTGCCTCTCGGAAGCTCGTCGTCCACCGTTTCTGTCTTTCATACGCTCGTGAAATGCCGTGAACGGGGTGGGAGTAGTTTACAGGCGTCTGTAGATGGTTCAATTGTTCGAACAATGCATAACATGTCGATGGACAGAGGTTTGATCAATGTATACTGTAGGTATAGTACCTGTAGAGCGGGTTCCAGCCCAGAAAGTCTTGGCATCCGGCTTATGTCAGATGGACGAGGAAATGCCGGAATCTCGGGGACGAGAATGGCAGCATTCCTCGTTCTCCCGGGTTGCCTTCACGGCAGCGACCACACAATACCATGGGGCTTTCCTGCTTGCGGCCACGCCTAGTTCCGGACGGGTGTTCCGTGTCAGATGACTGCGTGACCATGCTGCTTTTTCTCTTATATGTTTCGCCCATATGGATCTCTCGTTTCCGGCGTCAAGCCTACATAAAGCTCTCGTCGTTTGCCTCACTTCTGTGCTACTTCATTCATCTTCCAACCTTGACCAACCATCCAACGCTTGACACCATTCACACCCACACACTCCGTTCATGAGCTGCACAAGAACCGTCGGAGCGAGCACCATCCTTTCGAAGCAGTCGGCGGCTTCGGTCCTCAAGGCCCTCAATGGCAGAACGATAACCTCAACGCCACGCCCGGCGTTTGCCTGTCAGCATCTACAGCCGAGATGCTTCAGCACGTCACGGCCGGCGATGATCAAGGAATTCTTTCCCGTATGTTGGTCCGATGATCCTGCTCCAGAGGGTCGAATGTGCTGACGAATGATCCAGGCTCCTGACGCGCCACATATCAAGACCACTGAAGCGGCATGGTCGCATCCTATGTCAATAGTCACTCAGCAGTCCATTCATTCAAGGAATCATACTGACGAATTTGGTTACAGCTATTCCAAGGAGCAGATGGATGCCGTCGCCATTGCACACCGCAACACCAAAACCTGGTCCGATTATGTCGCACTGTTCATGGTCAGATCGCTCCGATGGGGCCTCGACCTAGCCACGGGTTACCGGCACGACCAGGCGGTCGCTTTAGGCCAGAAAGACGCATCGGCGGCTGAGACGAAGACTCGGATGACTCCACGCAAGTGGATCACGAGGTAAGAGGCCCCAGTCACACAAATATCGTCGTGCACGACTGACTGTGAGTAGATTCATCTTTCTCGAAAGCGTCGCTGGCGTCCCCGGTATGGTGGCCGGCATGCTTCGCCACCTCCACTCGATGCGTCGCATGAAGCGCGACAACGGCTGGATCGAAACCCTGCTGGAAGAGTCATACAACGAACGCATGCACCTCTTGACCTTCCTCAAGATGGGCGAGCCGGGCTGGTTCATGCGGGTGGCCGTGCTGGGGGCGCAGGGCGTCTTCTTCAACTCCTTCTTCATCGCCTACCTGCTGTCCCCGCGGACCTGCCACCGCTTCGTCGGCTACCTCGAGGAAGAGGCCGTCATCACGTACACGCGCGCCATCGAGGACATGGACGCCGGCAAGCTGCCCATGTTCGAGCGGATGCAGGCGCCCGACATCGCCGTCAAGTACTGGAACATGCCGGCGGGCCACCGGTCCATGCGCGACCTGCTCCTGTACATCCGCGCCGACGAGTCCAAGCACCGCGAGGTCAACCACACGCTCGGCAACCTCGATCAGAAGAACGACCCGAACCCGTACGTGAGCATGTACAAGGACGAGAGCCGGCCGCATCCGACGAAAGACATCCGGTTGCAGAAGCCGGAGGGGTGGGATCGCGACGAGGTCATTTGAGATTGATTGCCGGATTGCTGTCGCGTCGCGCATTCAATGATGGAACTGATGTCGAGGCCGCCGTTGTACATACGGTAACATACCTGGGTACTGTAGTAGGATTCGTCAAAGCACATCGTGTTCGCCATTGATGATCGGAGCACACTCCGTTTTCGACATGAATGCCTGACCGAAACGTTGATTGGTTGATTGATTGATTGATTGATTGATTGATTGCATTGAAATTCAATTGATCGATTGATGTTGAAACGAGGAGATTTCCAGGCCAAGCCTCGTTAGCGCCGGGATCTGCGTGATCCGGAGGCGGGTAAAGTAGGTGTCAACGGGTGATTTGTTTGGTTGGTCCCTTCGCGTAACCGCCCGTCAGTCCGCCTCCACTCGCTCCCGTCTCTCCTGAGAATCTCCTCCGACGACTTCACATCATCAATCAATCAATCAATCAATCAATCAATTCATCAAAATTGATTAATCGATGAATCAATTCGACCATCAAATCCATTGTTCAGGTTCCATTCAAAATGTTTGCCATCTTCATGCAAAGGCTGCTGTTTGCCGATTGTCAGGGGTAACGCCATGAATCGACGGTGATGATGATGGACACTCGTCCGTCCATCTCGTCAACCGCATGTTGTGTAAAGACGCTGCACGCTGCACGGTGACACGGCCCAAGCAAGGTCGCCTGCAGTCACAGGTCATTCCAGGTACCGTGACATCTCTTTTCCTTCTTCTTCATCATCATCATCATCATCGTCAATCATTCTTCTCATACTTTCTTCTCATCACCACGTTCCTCCCGCCGTGGCATGATATCTGCCCGTCAATCTTTCCCCTATCTTCCTCACCACGGGACTTGCATGGACCGGTCGCAATTCGCCACCAGCACCTGATTCTATTTCACATCCCTGTCTATATCCCCGCCACACACGGCTGGCTCGCGCTCGTCTCCGCAAACCCGAGGCAAGAGGAAGTCTTGGAACCTCCCATTTGGTCTCAATCTTGGCTTCGATGCGCTGGCAGCAGACGGTGGTGTCGCCATCATAACAATCGAACCCAACCATGGCAGAGTCGTCCCGACGCGAGTCTGTCTTTCAGGAGATGGGACAGCACCATATCAGCAGCAGCAGCGGCGCACGGAGAGAACGACCGCAGAACGTGCGCTTCCGGAGTAAAGACGAAGTGCACGTGGTGGAACGATATCAGAATGCTCCTATGAACGCGCCGACGCACCGCGCGAACCACAACCTTCATCCTCACGCCCCGCCCGACGCGCCCCCAGTGACACCCATGGACTCAAAGTCGTCGTCGCCATCGCCGTCGCATTTGCGGAGCAGGTCGATGGTGTACCGATTGTGCGCAACGCTCTTGCTGCTGGCCGCCGCCGTCCCATTATTGCGGAGGACGCCGTTCTTCGCCCACAGCACTCCACCCCTTCCAATTCAGGGCGTCAGCGGAGGAGTGATACCACAAGATGCGCGATCGCGCACAGGACCTGACCTCGCACCGCGAGCGAACAGTCCGACAGATGTGTGTTTCCGGTGGGCGCAGCAATGTACGTCTGTCGCATACTCCGGCTACTCTTCCCCGATTCCTGCTGACCTCTATCTAGCTGCCATCGTCAACGGCACACTGTACTTGTACGGAGGTGAAGCTTCGACCGAGGCCGGTCAAAAACAAAACACCTGGAACAACGACTTCCTCACCCTCGACCTCACCAAGACCTGGCAGATCGCGTCGCCGTCCTTGACCGGCCTCCCTCAACCGTCGGGCCCACCCGCCGTGTCTCTCGGATCCCTCTGGAACTCCCGAGATTCGCTTTACTTGTACGGCGGAGAATTTTCCTGGCAGCCAGCCGTCTCACCGTCGCCTCTATCGGCGTGGGAGTACAACATCGCTTCGTCGTCGTGGATCGAGCACCAGAACCCTCAGACCTCGAGCGGTAACAGTGCACCGAGCGACAATGACCCTGTCCAGAGAGCCGCCGAAGGCGCAGGCGTCAGTGTCCCGTCTCTCGGCCGAGCCTTCTACTTCGGCGGCCATCAGGATGGTTACACGACGCCAGGGTGGTCGCAGAGTGTCTACCGCATCTACCTACAGTCTCTCCTGGAGTTCACCTTCCCCGGGTACTCGAACAACCAGATCGACGCGCTGGGTAACAACCAACCAGCAGGCACAGACGGCAACTACCGCAACATCACGCAAGGCGGACTGCAACAGAGTGTAGGCTTCACGAAGCGTGCCGATGGCCTTTTGATCTACGTCCCCGGGTTTGGTGCGCAGGGTATCCTCTTGGCCTTGGCCGGCGGCACCAACACGACATATGTGAGTGAGCCTCCTCTCGGTGTGGCAAAAAGCCTGCTAATCAAAGCGATCTTCAGACGCAAATGAACAACATTGACGTGTACGACATCGCCAACAGCACCTGGTACAAGCAATCCACCTCCGGCGAGACGCCCAAGATCCGCGTCAACCCGTGCGCCGTCACGGCCTCGGCGCCGGACGGCAGCAGCACCAACATCTACATGTTCGGCGGCCAGGCGCTGCAGCCCGCCAACGCCCAGGAGCAGTACCAGGACATGTGGATCTTGACTTTGCCGTCCTTTACCTGGATCCAGGTCGATCAGGGCAGTCAGTCCGTGCCCTACGGGCGGAGCGGACACACTTGCAACGTCTGGAACGGGCAGATGGTCGTTGTGGGTGGGTATGTGGGTGATCAGTTGAGTTGTGAGAGTCCTGGGATCTATGTGTTTGATCTTAGTAATCTGCAGTGGGTGCAGCAGTTTACGGCTTTGAGTCCGGGCCAGAACTCGGGGAGTAGCTCGGGCTCGTCGGGAGGCTCGTCAGGCTCGGCGGGCTCTTCAGGCTCATCCGGATCCTCGTCGAGCTCTTCGTCAGGCTCATCCGGATCCTCGTCAGGCTCGTCGTCAGGCTCGTCAGGATCCTCCTCATCCTCTTCATCATCCAGCTCCGGCTTCAACTCCACCGGCGCCAACAACCCCTTCAACCAACAACCCGCCCAAATCGCCAACGGCTCCAACCCCGGCGGCCTCGAAGGCTCCTTCGGCTACACCATCCCACAAGTCATCATCGACGTGATCGGCGGCAATTCCAGCGGCGGCGCCACCGTCACCGCTCCCGCCGTGACCGCCACGGGTGGACCCCTCGCCACCGGCCGAGCCATCACCTACACCGTCACCGGCCCGCACGGCGCCCTGGCCACCGAAACCGCCGGTCCGGGCTCGGGTAATAACTCAGACGGTGGCAAACGCGGCGGTGGCCCCAACATCGCCGCCATCGTCGTCGGCGTCATCTGCGGCCTCCTCTTCATCGTCGTCTGCTACCTCGCCTTTTGCGCGTACGTCTACCGCCGCCGCCTGCAGCTCTACAAGCGCCACGTGGAGATGTCGCAGCGGCAGGCCCGCGGGGAGAAGGTCCCCGCCATCCCGGGCCTGTTGGCGACCGACAGCGCGAAGAACAGCGACGATCGGAGGCGGGAAGGCTGGGGGTCGAATAACCCGTTTGCGGGAGCGGGCAGCGGGGCCGATAGTATCAGTCAGGGGACGAGCGGGGGCCGGACGACGGGCGCGGCCAGTAGTGGGCGAGGTGGTGGGACGGCGGTGCCCGTTGGTGGTGC
>Ga0268244_10000577_pt1 | contig 15076 bp, 14 predicted proteins | sample AgamicMgSfe_FD_200258 | JGI IMG/M metagenome (GOLD analysis project Ga0268244, IMG submission 200258) | Agave microbial communities from Guanajuato, Mexico - Mg.Sf.e (v2) (version 2) | ecosystem: Host-associated > Plants > Phyllosphere > Phylloplane/Leaf | place: Guanajuato, Mexico | collected... | reverse complement strand
TTAACTACTAGATAACCCTCTCCTTATTATACATAATTACTAAAGAAGGATTAATAGTAGTAATCCTCCTTACTATTATAAGGAGGGCATTCTATGCCTTATTGATAGTTATACTATCCTCTATCTTATATAAATGAAACTACTACTAAAATTGTCTTAAAGATGTCTATAATTTCCTAAAGTACTTGTCCTCTAATCTTTTCTATGCATCCCTTACTCTTTTATAAGACTAGATTAGATTAATGTTAAACTAATCTAGACTTTAGTTAATCTAGAATAGGGTAGTAGCATTTGCCTTAATGAATTCTAATGAATGTTAGGAAGGCTTAACCCTTAGCCTATTATTAGAGGTAGAGGGTGTATTACCTACTAAGATAGGTAGAATAGGCTACTTGTTATTAATAAGCTAGGCAACATCCTTATAAACTAGAAGAAGAATTATCTACTTAAACCAAAACTCGTAGTTCTCCCTATTAAGTAAGGGAATAGGTCTCTTCTAGTCAAACTTTTAGGAATCTATAGTAAAGGTAGTAATAAATTGAATTAAATAAATGTGTAGGCCTTAGAAATGGCTAAACTAGAAATCTAGAAAAGTGTATATATATATGTATAGTTTATAGGTAACTACTAACTATGTAGTAATAGTTTAGTAGATCTATTAACTAACCTATCTAAGTAATAGTGTAGGTCCTAGGCTCTTTCATATCTTATATATACTAGGAAGGAGTAATACTTCCTACTTCTTATATAAGGCGGTAGCATTGCCTCTAGTCTACCTTTAATTAATTAGTAGATTAAGTATACTCTTCTTAGAAAGTGTGTAAATAGCCTTATAAACCTAGGCTTATAACCTGTTAAAAGGGGTGGACTAAACTATGTAGTAGAAGAGACTAAAAGTATAGGAACCCTCTAAGGAAAATATGTTGTCTACTATAGAGCTACTATTATTACTAAGGAACTAAAAGGAAAGTAGGAGTAGTGAATCTAGATAAAGGGATTTTATCTAGACCCTAACAACTGTCATCTAGTCACATGACTAAGGGCCACATGACTAGATGGCTGCTAATTCTTAACATTATTTAAGCAAGCTATAGCCTTAATAGGAAGATTAGACTATCGCCTCGGTCTTTTGCTGTTACTATATACTAATAAGGTAGACTCAATCTACGCTTCGCCCGTTTCTCTAGTTTGATGCGAGCCTTCTTGTTACCTAGAGTGATTCATTAGGGTAATATAAATACTAGACAATTAAGGCTATATAAACCGTAAAAATTGGAGTCGTCCGATATCACGCCTAGGTCGTGCTACTTAGCAACTTCGCCTATTGTAGCCATGTTTGCTACTTACAGCAGCTCCGACTCAGGATGTTAGCCTGCGGACATGTTCTTCACGTTGTCAACGTTTTCCGAGGAGTGTGTAGATGTGTGTCGAGGTCTGAAGTCGCGGATATTGAACGCACGCGTTCACGCGCTGGAGCCGCGGCAGTCCCCATTAGGAAAAGCGTCAATCTGGGACGCGTAAAGTCGCGTCTCCAGACTCGCCTTCCGTTAGCCATCGTGCACGCTTCCGTGCTGTTCATTGTGTCGAAGCCCAGCACATCGGACCAAGACCCAGATTGACCGACATAATGCCGCACGCAACCTCACCATCACCAGAGCACGAGAAGAGTGGCGATGTCGAGGACACACACATGACTGACGCGCCTGCCGCGGCTTTGGAGAACGAAGACGGCTTAGCATCGAGCCAAGATGCTTCCGAATCGGCGACGCAGGATACGACAGACTCTTCTGCGAAACTGGAGGACATGTTTGACGACGACGACGATGACGAATTCTCCTTGAGCGCACCCACCGGACCGAACGACTCGTCTCAGCCTGAGCCTCAAGCAGCGCCGAAACCCAAGTACGCCGAGCCCGATACTCTGCGCCAGTTCTACCAGCGTCTCTTCCCATTCCGACCCCTCTTCCAATGGCTAAACCACTCTGCAACGCCGCAGCCGGACTTTCAGAACCGCGAGTTCGCCTTTGTGCTCCCAGGCGGCGCCTACATCCGTTATCAGTCCTTTCCATCGGCAGACCTCTTTCGCAAACAATGCGTTCAGATGACACCAGAACGATTTGAGATTGGCCCACAGTATAGCGTGAACCCACGTGACCGCAAGTCTCTACGTAAAGCCAGTGCCTTCCGGCCCGTAATGAAGGAGCTCGTCTTCGATATCGACATGACAGACTATGACCCGATCCGGACATGCTGCTCCGACGCCGCGATATGCAATAAGTGTTGGCAATTCATCAACATGGCAATCAAAGTCGTCGACACAGCGCTGAGGGAGGACTTTGGCTTTCAGCACATCATGTGGGTGTACTCCGGCCGAAGAGGTGCGCACGCCTGGATCAGCGATATGCGTGCTCGCGAGATGGACGACTCAAAGCGCAAGGCTCTCGCAGGATATCTGGTCATGGTGACAGGGAGTGAGCATGGCAAGAAGATGGCCATCAGGCGGCCGTTGCACCCGCACATCGACCGCAGTCTGAAGATCCTGAACCCGTATTTTCAGAACGAGGTGCTTGCCGACCAAGATCCGTGGCAGTCACCGCAGCAAGCCGAGAAACTTCTCGGTTTGCTGTCGGACAAGTCGCTTACGGCTGCTCTACAGAAGAAGTGGGACAGCACGCCAGACCGGTCTTCGAATCAGAAGTGGGCGGACATCGACACTGTCGCTGAAGCCGGGAATCTGTCCACATTTACCGCCAAGCAACTCGTCGAAGCAAAGCAGGACATCCGATTGGAGTACACATACCCGCGTCTGGATGCCGAAGTCTCCAAGAAGCTGAACCATTTGCTCAAATCGCCCTTCGTCGTCCATCCCGGTACAGGCAGGGTCTGCGTGCCGATTGACACGAGGAACCTGGAGGAGTTTGACCCATTGAGTGTACCGACCGTCACAGAGCTGCTCAAAGAAATCGATCAGTGGGACAGCAAGCATTCGACCATGAGCGATGAAGAGCGCGCCAAGGTGCAGGATTGGCAGAAGACGAGCCTCAAGCCATATGTGGAATACTTCAGAGGCTATGTGGCGAATTTGCTGAAGGAGGAAAGCAAGGGTAAGAGAGGAAGAGAGGGAGAGACGAGTGCCGGAGCTGGGAGCATGGAGTTCTGATTATAGTCGGGGAAGCAGGGTGTTCAGATTAGGGGTGTGGTGTTTACCGCAATGCACTTTAGGTCAACATGAACGAGCGAGTTCTCAGTAATACCTCAAACAAGGCTGATAACGCAAAACTGTGCACGAGCTGTTGGTAATGGGGGTCGTCCATCTCTGTCATATCTGCCATGTTCAATGGGTGTAACATGTAGTAGATAATACCTAGTAGGGTAGTCTCAGGGAATGTGGTGTTTCAAGGAAACTGCACCCCAAAGTCCTGGGACAAAGCACTTCGAACCTCCGGCAAGCTTGCTCAAGCTTCCACGAGCGACCATGACTGCCTGTACCCTGCGCGCAGCATCACTCGCTTGTTCTAGTGGTTGCTTGAACGCTTCCATCGCTCGGTCACCCCGCGCATGCATTCTTGCGAAATGGCTGCACTCGCGCGGCTTCGTCACCACGCCTCCTGTCCTACAAGAAGTCGTCCCACTTCGTAAGCACCTGAAGGATGAAGCCAAGCGCAAGAAAGCCGAGGCGAAGGCATCAGGAAACGGTGCCGGCAAGAAGCAGAAGTTGCATTTGAGAACAGACAAGTGGGAGCTTACGGTCGGCGTTGAGATCCATGCCGAGCTGAATACGGCGTGCAAGCTCTTCTCCGGCGCACCGACAGACGGTAACGATGGTGTTGCCAACAGTCGCGTCGCCTTGTTTGATGCAGCGATGCCTGGTACGCAACCGCAATTTCAAATTGCGACCCTGCTCCCCGCGCTGAGGGCGGCGGTGGCACTCGGATGCGATGTTCAGAGGAAGAGCGGGTGGGATCGAAAGCATTACTTCCACTGGGATCAGCCGAACGGCTATCAGATCACGCAGTATTACGGTATGCATCAGACGCCCCTCTCGCATGAATGAGACGCTGATCGCGGGACAGACCCTTTCGCCGTGCACGGCAGCCTTACCTTGACCGCGGAAGATGGCGTGCCTCCGACGGACCTCAATGGCGCCGAAAGCATTACTATCGGCATCAAGCAGATCCAGATGGAGCAGGACACGGCGAAGACGACGCACCACCCACCTTCGACCTATCACATCGATTTCAACCGTGCTGGTCACCCACTTGTCGAGATCGTCACTCTCCCGCACATCCACTCGCCACAGACTGCCGCCGCAGTCGTGCGTAAGATCCAAGCTCTGCTAAAGAGTGTAGACGCCTGCGTCACCGGCATGGAGCTCGGCGGGCTTCGAGCAGACGTCAACGTTTCCATTCGCCAGCGAGGCACCGAAGGAATGGGATCATCGTATTCTGGCGTGACAGGGCTAGGGCAGAGGACCGAGATCAAGAATCTGTCGTCGTTCAAAGCTGTTGAAGATGCTATCGTCGCAGAGCGCGACCGACAGGTAGCCGTCCTCGAATCTGGTGGCGTTATCGAAGGGGAGACTCGAGGTTGGACGTTAGGTGCTACAGAGACGACAAGACTGAGAGGCAAAGAAGGCGAGGTAGATTATCGATATATGCCCGACGCCGATTTACCGCCATTGATCATTGGATTGGACCTGGTGGAGCATTTGAGATCGACTTTACCTGAATTACCCGACAGGACGGTAGAACGAGTGCAGTCAGAGTACGGTCTCAGCTCGAAAGACGCCAAAACTCTCACTGCCCTAGACGACGGCGACAGACTGGATTACATGGAAGAAGTCGTCGAACTAGCCTGGCAGAAGGTGGTGAAGGGCCAAGCTGACCAAGCCAAGATCGGCAAGATGGCGGCCAACTGGATTCTTCACGAACTCGGTGGCCTCCTAACAACCACCGAAACGAACTGGACCGAGATGCCCGTGACGCCGACCGAGTTAGCCGATATCCTGACCAACCTGCTCCAGAAGCAGATCACGGCACGTGTGGCGAAGCAATTGCTCGCCACTCTGCACGAGACACCGACATCTCCTCCACGTCCGACGGTCGAGCGGTTGATCGATGAGGGTAGCTTGCGCTTACGTCCGCTCTCCGAAGCGGGCTATGTCGAGCTGGCGCAGCAGATCATGGCAGAGAGCCCCGAGATGGTGGCCGCGGTGCGGGAGAAGGGGCAGAAGGGCAAGATCATGTGGTTTGTGGGTCAGATGGTACGGCGGGGTGAGGAGGGCACGGTCGAGCCGGAGAGGGCGAGGGAGGTTGTTGAGAAGCTTTTGGGTTGACGAATGACTGTTTCGGTATATCGGGGTTGTAACTTCAAGAGTGACGGGCTCATCACTGTCTGCGTGCAAAGCTCGAATGTGCGCTCTTACATGTGCAAGCCACGGTGAACTGTACCACCTTAACAAAAGTCACGGCCTACGAAAAACCAATCGGACGACCCTGCCCCAAACTCCGCGCTTGCAAAACCAGGGATCCAACAAACGTCCATTCCTAGGTCCCAACAGTGCGAAAGGAAATCAAAGTCCATGAAAAAGACGACCGCTAAACAACCAACCCAGCCATCCCACTCCGCATATTCTCCACCGTCTTGACCCCGACCCCCTTCAATTTCCCCAGCTGACCGAGCGACGTGACATCGTTCAAGTCACAGAGACAATTGACGATGGCCTCGGCTTTCTTGGCCCCGACGCCCTTCAGCATTTTGATCTGACTGACGTCTTTGGTGTTGATGATGGAGAGCAGCTGTTTCGTGCGCGGTGTGTGGGCCGTCAGGGCCGAGGCTAGTTCGTCTTCGGAGGAGTCGGGGTCATAGGGCTGTGTTGTTGGGTGATTGGGGGTTTGGTGTGGTGGGGATAGAGTTGGGCGGACGGGCGCGGTGAGGGAACGGTTCAGAGTGGTGTGCGGTCGACGGAGTTCTGTGCGGGTTTGGGCGCGGAATACGAAGGCATCTTCGACTTCGGCAGGGTCATCTTGGGTTTCGTGGTAGCTGTCGTCGTCTCCAATCTTGGATTTATGTGGCCTCTCGGCCGGTTCGAAATCATCTGCCTGAAGCGGTGTAGGCTGCGTTATGGGCACACCGCCTTCAGCAGAAGCTCGCTTCAAGGCTGCCTTTGCCGCGATCCGGTCTTGCACCGCCGCGACTTTTCGCACCAACTTCTCGTTCCCCGGGAAGTGCGGCAAAGCGAGCTGGTACATTGTCAACGCGCTGGCGTCCTCGCCACGGACTTGGTGCTGCTTGGCCATGAGGAGATACTGTAGCCCTTCGGCGCGCTCCGTCTCCTGGCTTCCGACCCGCTTCTCAAGCGCATGTAGCCGGCGTCGAACTTCGTCGGAGATGGGTTCAGAGGTCGAGACGGTCGACTGGTCGGCGCGTTCGGCGAGCGCTTCGAGGACTTTGCGCTCAATGAGGGCCTCGATGGCGTCCTGACTCATGCCTGCCTCGACCTTGGGCCCCTTCGTGGGTTCGTTCGGCCTGAAGGCCTTGGCCGGCCGGCCTAAGGTTGGAATTGCTTCGCTGCTGGTCCTCTTCGGCGACTTGAACGGAAGGCCGGAATCGCGAGCTTGCGCGATGTTCGCTTGTTGTGATTGGTTTGTTTTGATTTTATCGGAGAAAACGGAGAACTGCTTGACTGGCTTCGGCACGGCAGCCGTGACGTCTTTCAGATGGCTGCTTTGCGAGAGCACTTTGGAGCGCAGTGGCTGTCGATGCATTGCTGGCGCATGCAGCAGGCTAGTTGCGGGTGCTTCCAGCTTGCTTTTGCCAGGCGCTTCCCTATAAAACGGTTGATTTTCGATTTCGTTGACTTCGATCTTTTTCGTCCGATTGGCAAAATTCAGACTGCTGAGTGTGTCCAGATGATAGCTTCTGACGGGTGCCAGATTCAGGATCATGACAGTATAGCCATTGTTCTGCCCCAGCGACAGGATGCGCGTCATCTTACTCTCGCGGTACGGTATCCGCGCCTGCTTCTTGCTGATTGCCTCCACGCACTGTGCAAGCACGAACAGCGACTTGTTGATGCTAGCACTCTCCACCATTCGCTCTTTCTTGTTGTCCGTCCGTCGATTGTCCTCCGAGCCTGCAAGGTCAATCGCAGATGCATTGCTGATACGCGTCTCTTCGCCGGTAATCTGTGTGATCTTCACGCAGAGAATCGCATGTGATCGTGACGAATGCGCGTTGAGCTTGGTGGCTGACGTCGACCGATTGACGTTTGCCTGGTCATATAGTACTTCAAATTCTTTCAGCGTCGTACAAGGACGTTCCGTCAAGCCCACCACCTGTGTCTTGCCATTGCCGATGTCCCGGATCGGCAGTCCAGCCGGAGTCCGCTTCTCTGGCGGCTCGAACAAGTCGTACACCCGGTCATTGTAGATCTCATAGTAGCTCATGGACACTTCGACTTGCGTCTCGCCATCACTGTCCTTCTCAGTCTTGCGCGCTCGTCGGTAGATGCTGGATAGTAAGCGCGGAATGACGCCTCGTTCCGCCAACGACTTGCCGCCGCGCATGGTGTGCGTCTTGCCCGTTCCGGTAACTCCATAGGCAAACAAGGTAACGTCGAACCCTTTGAACAAGTGCTTGACCGTAGGCGAGACTAGATGAAGTTATTACCCAGCCACGATCGGAGCAACCCAGTTTTCCGTACCTTCATTATCGTAGATCTGTGCCTGTGTTGCCTCCTGCCCGTATACACTGCTGAACTGAAAGGTGAAGGATTCGGAGTCGTTCTTGGGGTTCGGTATCCGCACGGTGCTCTTGTTTTCCTGTACCTCGCCTGCGACATTGGGCGCATCGACAATGACGTCTTTCTGTATCTCGGCTTTCAACAGCGGTCGGATGCGGGCGACGACGCGAACGCTCATGATGGTGAATGAAAGATGCTATGGAAGGATGTCCAGATAGTGAAAGCATACAGCACGCCCGCCCAATGCTGGGTGTCGAAGAAGGGCTTGTTCCGCTTCCCGTCCTCTATAGTGACGCACTGATGTCCCGGAGCCTTCATCTATTTGCTTCATGAGATTCTTGTTGCCAGAGGAACTACGGACCGGTCCGAGCCAGCCGTCCTCTTCTACCGGTCCTCATGCTTCTTGCATGTAGGACATTATTACCACTTGGCCATGGTTTCAAATCTTCATGCGGATGTTCTCTTGCACTGACATGCTCGATGAAGTCTCACACAGTTCGAAAAGCAGAGGCCTCTGGACGCCGCACCGGCAGCAGGATCCCGGGCGCATACGGTACCAACGCATCCCCAAGCGTCCAAGACCGAGCTCGGGCCAAGTTCCAGTCTGCATCTGAGGATTCAATCCGGACCTCACAACTTCGCAAGCGCTTCATCATCTGAGATTTTTCGTCTCACGCGTCTGATGTGTGAACTTGGATCCGCGCTTAGTACTTCAGAGGGTGTCAGTCAACGTTAGGCCGCAAGGCGTGCAAGCAAAGGTAACAGTACCTAGGTATGTGAGCGGCGTGTTGCAAGCGCCCAGCTTCACTTCCCACATCTCTCCAGTATCCCCGTCTTCTTCCCTCACATCAGCGTCTCTCTCTCGCTTTACGTTACACATAGTCCGTTCATTGAACATTCGTTCCATTCTTTGCTACTGCTGAAGCTGGTCTGCGGCGCCATAATCGTAATTCCTTTTAACCTTCCACAACCGCCGAATCGAGCCGCCCGCCTCTCGAGATGCTCTGGATCTGCGTCCTCCTCATACTCATCGTAAAGGCCGTCAATACGATCGCAAGTCCTTTGCCGAAGTACAGCAATGGCTCCACGGCTATCGAACCAGTACCAATCAGCCTCCAGTCTGTGGCGAGCGAAACTGACAGCTCAACGACACAAACGGCTGCGGACGGTATGACTTCCGACGATGCCTGCACGACAACATCAATACCATCAAGCCTGTATCCATTCATCTCTGGGACCGTTGCTGGCAGTGTGGCGACAGTGACGACGAACAGGGCAGACGCATCCACGACGGATTCCTTGAACAACCCAGCCGCCTTCATCGATGCTACGGCGTCGGCAACCCCGACCTCGTTCTCCTTCAGCTACATGCCGCAGTCCACAACCGTCGTTGGATCTACAAACCCCGGCGCCTCCTCTCAGGCCACAGGCACCGGCTTGTCCTCACGCTCGATCACAACGTTAACCTTGTACACCACCGTTCCTCCGCGCGTAGAGACTGCACCGCCCGAACTTTCAACACCCACCAGCATACAATCTTCATTTGGTGCAGCGACATCACCTACTGTGGCCGGCACCCCTCAAGGCAGTACGACATTGTCATTGGGAACCAGCACGTCGGTGCCAGCAAATTCACCTAGCTCTCTTGTGTCAGAGACAGCTTCCTCGCCCGCCGTGTATGTCAGCCTGACGCTCACGTACGCCTTGAGCACGAATACTGCCAAGGGGCCCACCACGCTGTTGCCGCTCTCGAGCAGCATCGCCGCGTCGAGTATAGTGGCGTCGACATCCAACAATGCGCTATCATCAAGCGATTCCGCCAAACCCAAGACTACACCACTTTCAACAACGACGACTCTTGCTGCGACTTCGACTAGGGCGTCCTTCTCTTCAACGGCGTTCAGTTGCCCGCTTCCGGACACGTCCGTCTCGCCAAGCAGCAGCAGCAGCAGCATAGTCTCATCAACGACTGCCGATTCGGTCAACACATTTACCAGTGCGGCATCGCCGTCACCCTACGGTCCTCCCACTACACCCAGCGAGCATCCGCACGGGCCCCCGGACCATTCTGCTGGCCTCCCAAACATCGTGTCGCAGGGTGCCTCTGCGATAGTCTCCAGCGGTTTACCAGGCATTACTATCGTCCCGATCAATCCGAATGCCGTCACTGTGACTGTCACAACTACCATGACAGACGCAGGGCCGACGGCATCGCCGGCGGTTACGACTGTGACTGTGAGTGTGTGACGGGTGTGGGGGGAGTAGTGGGGAAGAGTACGTCGTCTTAGACTTTCAGACCACATAAGAGCAGATTCATCGTGGAGCAGGGCGTTGGAAGGCTTGACGAAGTGGGATCTACATACCTGTAACAAGGCGAGCCGGCTTGTACCGTGTCCAAGCGCGCACGCGCGCAGCTTATCAAAGGTCTGTTGCAATGCTCCGCATATTCCTGTCGTTTAGTCCTCCTAGCTGCGTCAACGATTTTCGAGTATTTCCTTATTGATTGGACTGCCCACATGCTCTCATAGGTTGCACGTGCGAAGGAGCACTCTTTTCGCATAACAGCCGGGTCACCCTCTTGAGCCTCACCCAGTCCTTGCTTATTATGTCTCTCCCTGTCGCTGCCCGTCCATGGTGCATCTGGACCGCTCGCTGTTACACTGTCACGCTGAGGTCTCTGTCCGGAGTCTCTATTCCCGAGCCGTCCCACACCCGCCTCCAATGCGGGGGTGCGGGGTCTGGGGAAACCGGTCTCCGCAATACCCTTTGTGAGTCTGGACATCACATCCATGCCAGGATATGCTCCATGCATGGTACCACGGGAACCTGGCATCAAGGTAAGGTAAGAACTTCCCATTTCTTTTCAGCAATCAATCCTCTTCATCTCTCTTCTCGTGGACACTGACAAGCTTCTAACCTACTTTGCCCTCCTCATCGAATAATCGTATTCTCGATCATCATCATGGCAGGGGGGAGCTGGTATACCTTGGCCATCGCCCTCTTCGCTGCAATTGGGACTCTACTCTTCGGATTTGACACTGGAATCGCGACGACGACGATTGTTCACGAAAGCTTCCTGGAGTATATGAACCACCCCAGCAAAGCGTTGACGGGCGCGGTCGTCAGCGTCTATATCGCGGGAGAAGCCATGGGCGCCCTGACGCAGACCTTTCTGGGCGACCGGCTCGGCCGCATCCGCTTCATGCAGATGATGTGTATCGTCGTTACCATCGGCACCACCATCCAGACCGCCGCAACGAGCATGGGTATGTTTCTCGCAGGCCGAGCGATAGCCGGCTTCGCCGTCGGCGGTCTCGTCGCCACAGTCCCCATCTACCTCTCCGAGATCTCGGCGCCGCATGAACGAGGTCTGATCGGCGGCATTTCCGGCTGCGGGATCACGTTTGGCCAGATGATGTCCAACTGGGTTGGTATGGCGTGTGGGTACGCCCCGTATGGGCCCACTCAGTGGCGTCTTCCACTCGGCATCCAGATCCCTTGGGGCATTCTGCTCTTCTGCGGACTCAGCACATTCCTCCCGTCCTCGCCGCGACAGCTCATCCGGCACGGCAAGGTCGAGCAAGGCCGTCTCGCTTTCATCAAGGTCAGACGGGATCTGCTTTCGCACGAGGTACAGGAAGAGTTTGCTCTCATGAGGGCGCAAATTGATTATGAGATGGAGCGAGAGGTCAAGACGTACGGGGAGATCTTCAGATTGTATCGTCACCGAGCCTTGGTGTCGATTGCGGTGCAAACCATGACTTCTCTCACTGGAGTACGTTGAATATCCCAGGCGCTGCTGGGACGTTCTGGGACATTGCGCTGACGGCATAAAGGTGAATGTCATCCAGTACTACCAGACGATTCTATATAAGTCGCTTGGGGTCAGCCCTAGGGTGAGAGTGAACTGGCTTTCCTCCGTAAGCGCTTCCACGCTGACTTCGAGCCTCTTCCAGATGATCCTAGTCCTAGCAGGGGTTTACGGCACACTCGCTTTCACCTCCAACGCGATCACGACGCGCTTTCTCACCGACAACTGGGGCAGACGGCCCATGATCCTCACCGGACTGTCCGGTATCATCCTGATCGAGATCTACGCCTCGGTGATGCAACTCGAGTTCCAAACCAGCCACAACCAGGTCGGCAAAGGGTTTGCTCTATTAGGGGTGTTTTTATTCGTCGTGTGCTACAGTAAGTGTTGTTCAAGCCCTATGCACCACAAGACCGTATTTTCGAGGACTGACCTCTCCAGACGGCATGCTGAACTCCACCACCTGGCTCTACGGCGCAGAAGTCCTCCCTATCAACTTGAGAAGTAAGGTGATGGGGCTGGCGGCAGCGAGCCATTTCGTAGTGAACGTGGCCCTCACTGAGGCAGGTCCATCAGCCTTCGCCACCATCAAGCAAAACTACTACTACGTCTTCGTCGCGAGTTCCTTCTTTTTCCTCGTCATCGCCTACTTCTACTTCCCGTAGGTCTCATTCCACACGGCATCACATCGCCGTCTCCGTGCGCTAACGACTCACCTGCAGTGAGACCAAACACAAGACGCTTGAAGAAATCGCCGCGGCGTTCGGCGACAGAGTCGTGGACGTCCCCGAGAACGAAGTCAACGCCGAGCAGACTGTCTTCGAGCAGAAGGCCGCGGCCAGACACATCGAGGTCTCCACTACCGCTGTCTCCAAGGAGTGAGAGAAGTCATGTCTGATTGCTAGGTTGTTGTGTACGAACAGGACAGGAGACTGAACATATTGACTTTGACGCACACCATTCTTTCCCGTACTTCACTTCAGTCTTGTGCTTCTCTTTCCTCAATGATTATCCACGACGCTACGATTGCCACGGACCTCTCAAGTCACCCATCACTGTAGCAGCCACCACGAGATCAATCCTGCAACATGAAGAAGCAATACGGACGACCGATCCCACCTACAGACCTTCAAGCCAACGTTTCCTCCCTTTCTCGTGACACTCCACGACGTTCCGATTACCACGGATCTCTCCAGACAGCCATCACTGCAGCAGCCACCGCGAGATCAATCCTGCAATACGAAGTACCAATACGGATGATCCATTAAACGAATAGGCCGAAGCCGGCATTTGGCACCCGAAGCGTGCAAACGTTTGTTCGCGCCCATTCGCCGCCGAACACTGATGTATCATGTATCGCTTCAATACTATGGTCAACCAAGCGGTGAGACTGTATTCAGAAAGGGTTGCTATTGCTGTAAGGGCAGATGCTTTCTGTCTGGCAATCTTCAAGGAGGAACAGAAGGGTAGCAAAATTAGCTGCCTGTCGAAGATAGAAGGGAAGGGAAGCGCTCCGTCCACGCCCTCAGCGAGTCGAGACGGACAATTCGCTTGAACACGACTCAATCGCCTTGAAGCTGGAGTCCGAGGGCTTGTTTTCAGTAAAAGGTGAGTGTGAGCTCGATACAAGGCTTTTGACCATTGTCGAGATTATGAGGCATAATTACATCCATATCAATGAGACGAAGAATGCTTGGTGCAATCGATAGTGCAATGAGACAGCACTCGGCGCGTACGATCCGCGATATGGATGTGGTGGCATTTTCCAGTCAGAGACTACCGTTAACTCCGACACGAGACATAGTTGACAATAAGGCTATACTACTGCTTCCAGATCGCTCGCTGCTAGGTCGTCATGCAAGCATGCAGCGAAAACCATGCCCGCATTCCTACAACGCGATCCACAGTCCAAGCGCAAACGTCGACGAAACCACGTCGACAGCAAAGGGAGAGGTGGGTCAGAGACGGTGAACTCGAGCACTATCTGAGAGTGCAAAGATACATGCTCACCCCCACCATCGTACCGTACGCCATAACCGGATGCATCGACCAGCCTAGAAAACGAGCGCGGCACCCTTCGTCTTCTTGTCACCACTGCAAACCCGTTGTTAGCATCCCGCACACACAGTCCTGGGTGTGGAGTAATAGGTGGATACGTACCCCAACTCAAAGTGCTTGCAGCGCTTGAGCGAAAGCTGTGCCTTGGTCTTGCACGACGTGCATTCTAACCGCAGCACGACCTTCTTCGTCGTCTTGGCCTTCTTGTGGAACACGGGCTTCGTCTGACCACCGTAACCGGACTGCTTGCGGTCGTAACGACGCTTACCCTGGGCGAAGAGGGAGGCCTGGCAAATCGAACGATATCAGAGACCGCAGCGAAAACCGGAGAGCCGCGAAGACAGGGTGTATTGCGTACCTTGCCAGCCTTGTACTGGGTGACCTTGTGCTGAGTGTGCTTCTTGCAGTCCTTGCCCTTGCAGTAGGTGCGGCGAGTCTTTGGAACGTTGACCTAGTTCCCGATTCTCCGTTAGCCACCGATATACTGAAAACCCGATATCTTGTGCTGCATTGTCCTGTCCTTGAAGCGATGCGATCGTGTTGTCTTCCAGAATGGATGCCGAATTGACGTTTATGCAGACTCATCGCAAGAGTTGTGCTCAACCCTCGCTCGGTATTGTGTCCACCCATTTTGGCCAGATACATCAACAATCTCTCTTTCTCCCTGCCCAGTCGGCCCCCATATGCCTGTGCGCTACTTTTCTCGTTCGCAAACTCTCTGTTGCCGGCTGCCTGCCTTCTCTTGCACGCCATGTCCCACCCCCTCCACCACATTCGCTCGCTCCAAGGACAGTCCGACGATATCGCGCACACGGGAAGACCTTACCATCTTGACGAGAGTTGCCGGTGGTTTGTCTGGTGATTGTGGATGGTGTTTGTTGTCGTCGCTGCTTTTCGAAAGCGGGCGCTCGGATTTTGCGACGCTTGGTGCGGCCGAAGTCTTGGCTTGGCATCTTCCGCCGCCTCACGTGACCAGCGAATCCATACAGTAAAATCCTCGTCCTGCGGCTCCTACCACACTGTCACACGGTCGTGCAAACCCTATAAGTAGCAACATGAGTTCTCCCTCTCCTGAGACTGCATGTCATGTCGAACGGAAAGGATGTACCATGACGGTGTGCAGCATTCGCCTACTATGACACTATGATGTACTCAAGCAACAAAAGCAGTTGTATCCATTGGAACGCCTTCGGTATTGCATTGTCCCTGTCTGTTCTCGTGTTCCATGCCGCACTGCCTGATCATTCGATAAACGCCCGACAGTTCTCTTTCCACCCCTGAGCATGCCGCCATTCCAAGACCCAAGCAAAAAGGACAACAAGAAGACGCATGTCATCAATAATACTGCCCTCCTTCCTCCCACTTCCCAACCTTCCCCAATGCCTCTTCCCTCTGACCCTCAATCATCCTCTCGCCCCCAAAACTAACCCTCCCACTCTTCCTCCTCTCCGCCCCTCCAATCT